>Ga0207016_1015_pt2 | contig 42594 bp, 30 predicted proteins | sample Alteio_BWMinCont_54_FD_153469 | JGI IMG/M metagenome (GOLD analysis project Ga0207016, IMG submission 153469) | Enriched cells from forest soil in Barre Woods Harvard Forest LTER site, Petersham, Massachusetts, United States -... | ecosystem: Environmental > Terrestrial > Soil > Temperate forest >...
ATTATCTATGGACTTTGGTTAAACGACATGCACACCAAGGACTTATAGCGAGCTTTGCCCTCATATTTGCCGGAGCCATGGGCAATATACTCGATAGTGCTTTTTATGGAGTACTTTTCAGCGACAGCAGTTATGAGCTTGCCAAGTTTTTACCTAAAGAAGGTGGCTATGCCAGTTTTCTGCACGGTAAAGTAGTAGATATGCTCTATTTTCCGCTAGTTGAAGGACATTTTCCGTCTTGGATCCCATTTTGGGGCGGCGAAGATTTCTTATTCTTCCGCCCTGTATTTAATCTTTCCGATTCAGCTATCACGGTAGGAGTTGTTCTAATACTTCTTTTCCAAAAGAAGTTCTATCCAAAGAATCCTACCACAATTGAAACCGTATAAGGCTTTATATAACTTTATTGCTGCTCATTATCACCCTCTTTTTGACTCTTCCTGTTTGCTCTTTGCTGAGCCATATAGTCCTTCAACTTTTGTTGTTGATCGGGAGTAAGAATAGCGTTTACCTGGGTTTTATAATTCTGATTACTAATTTTATTAGCATTTCTTAAACTTGCAGAATCGTTGGCATATTGCTGCTTGTTGGCCTCACGGGTTTTAATGTAATTTTCTGCTATGGGTTGCAATTTAGAAACCTGGTCGGATGTAAGTCCACATGCTTGGTTTATATGATTTACCATTTTAGTTGCTTTGGCAGCAGTTTTGTCCTGGGCATTAACCGTTACAAGGCCTGCCAATAATATACTGAATGTTAAAATGAGTTTTTTCATATCGTTTGATTTGAAGGATTGGACACCCACACTTAGGTAAGGTTTAAAGATACCATTCTAATAATCTATGATCTTCTCCTTCTCCAGTTTGAAATTTCTTTGGTATCACTAGTAGAATCAGCTGCTATCACTGCTTTTTCTCTTTTCGAAACAAAAATATCGGCAACCAGTGCTGCGAGCATATCCTGTTCGCCGTTATCCGGAATGGCTCTCAGCATTTCAGGTTTGAAATACTGAGCAACAAAATGCGTATCGAACTTACCCGATGTAAATGCTTTGTGTTGCATCACAAATTTGCAAAATGGCAAGGTGGTCTCCACACCTGATATTTTATATTCATCTATTGCACGAATCATGCGCTCAATAGCCTCTTCCCTACTAACACCATAGGTAATCAACTTACTAATCATAGAGTCGTAGTAAATGGGTATTTCCATACCTTCTTCAAATCCATCATCTACCCTTACTCCCGGACCTTTTGGCGGATCATATATACGTAACTTACCAATATCAGGAAGGAAGTTATTGGCAGGGTCTTCCGCATATACACGAACTTCTATAGCATGACCGCGCATCTCAATATCTTCTTGTTTAAAGCTTAGCTTATTACCTCGCGCTACATTAATTTGTTCCCTAACCAGGTCTATCCCTGTAATCATTTCTGTAACCGGGTGCTCCACTTGCAGACGGGTATTCATTTCCAGAAAATAGAAATTGAGGTTTTCATCGAGCAGAAATTCTACTGTTCCTGCACCTGAGTAATTGCATGCTTTGGCGATACGCACGGCACATTCTCCCATCTCTTTTCTTATTTTAGGAGTAAGTACCGAGGAAGGGGCCTCTTCAATTACCTTTTGGTGGCGACGTTGAACAGAACATTCCCTTTCAAATAAATATATGGCATTACCATGATTGTCGCCCATCACCTGTATTTCAATATGACGGGGGCTTTTTACATATCTTTCAATAAAAACGGCACCATCTCCAAATGCTGATTTGGCTTCACTGGAAGCCAACTTTATCTGCTCTTCCAGTAATTCGATGTTCTCCACTACGCGCATACCCTTGCCACCACCGCCCGCACTGGCCTTAATAAGCACAGGCAGACCCACTTTTTTAGCTACTTCAATAGCATCTTTAGTATTGGTAATTGCCCCGTCGCTACCCGGAACCATGGGTATGTTATGTTGTTTTGCCGCATGTTTGGCAGAGAGCTTGTCACCCATCATTTTCATAGCTTCTGCAGATGGACCAATGAATATGATTCCGGCTTTCTTTACTTTATCGGAAAATGTCGCATTTTCTGACAGAAAACCATAGCCGGGATGTATACCATCTACATGCAATTGTTTGGCAACTTCGATAATTTTATCCGCATTCAAATATGATTGGGAGGATTCAGGAGGACCTATGCAAACTGCTTCATCAGCGTAGTTTACAAATGGTGCTTTCCTATCGGCTTCTGAAAATACTGCTACGGTTTTAATTCCCATATCGCGACAGGTACGCATAACCCTTAGGGCTATCTCTCCGCGATTAGCAACAAGAATTTTCTTCATAAGCGTATTCTTTATTTGACCGGTCAGGCTGGGACTTGAGTTTTCAATACCTGGCTAACCAAATCAGCGGCTTCTTGGAGCAATATCGCGGAAGAAACTTTAAGACCTGAATCATCAATAATTTTCTTTGCTTCAATAGCATTGGTACCTTGCAAACGAACTATAATAGGCACTTTTATTTCGCCTATGTTTTTATACGCGTCTACAATACCTTGTGCCACACGGTCGCAACGTACAATGCCACCAAAAATATTAACAAGAATAGCCTTTACCCCTTCTTCTCTTAAGATAATACGGAAAGCCTTTTCAACACGTTCAGCATTGGCAGTGCCACCCACATCAAGGAAATTGGCCGGATTACCACCTGCCAGTTTAATAATATCCATAGTTGCCATAGCTAATCCTGCACCATTAACCATACAGCCTACATTACCATCTAATTTTACAAAATTCAGTTTATTGTCGGCAGCTTCCACTTCAATAGGATCTTCCTCGGTAACATCGCGCATAGCGGCATAGTCAGGATGACGATAGAGTGCATTCCCATCCAGCACCATTTTACAATCTACAGCTATTATTTTTTCATCCGTAGTTTTAAGTACCGGATTAATTTCAATCATGGATGCATCTGCACCCATGTACGCTTTATAAACCCCAGTTACAAACTTTACCATAGCCTTAAATGCATCGCCTGAAAGGCCAAAGTTGAATGCTATTTTACGGGCTTGAAAAGCCTGTAAACCGACCTTAGGGTCAATTTCTTCTTTAAAAATTAATTCAGGAGTATTGGCAGCCACTTCTTCAATTTCCATACCTCCGGCTTGAGAATAAACGATCATATCACGTCCTTGTTGACGATTGAGCATTACACTCAGGTAAAATTCCTTGGTAGGGGTAGCACCCGGATAATATACATCTTGGGCTATCAATATTTTATGTACTATTTTGCCTTGTGGACCTGTTTGCCTCGAAACAAGGTTCATTCCTAAAATACCGGTAGCTTTCTCCTTTACTGCATCCATTGAGGTAGCTACTTTTACACCTCCGGCCTTTCCCCTGCCCCCTGCATGTATCTGGGCTTTTACTACCCACACCTGGGTGCCGGTTTGTTTCTTTAATTCGTTAGCGGCAGCAATAGCTTCGTCAACTGTATTGGCTACTATTCCTTCTTGTATAGGAACTCCAAATTGTTTTAATATTAATTTACCTTGATATTCGTGAAGATTCATAAAATAGTGATAAGATATAAGTTATAATATATGCTTTTAAAACGGCAGCAAGTTAACAAGAAATGCTAATAGCTCTCGCATTTTGCATATTGAATTTTGAATTAATTTCGTAAACAACATTAATTACCAGCGTATGAAAAAGATAGGCGCTACTATCTTGCTTTCTTTATCTCTGCTTACTTCCAATTCCCAGAACTTTAACTGGATTAAATTTAATTGGGTTGGTGATTCAATTAGTCACCGCTATTTTGGAAAGACTGCTATTGACATCCCTATCCAAATTGAAAATTTGCCCTATAAGTTTACAGCACAATTTGACCTTGGGGCTAGTAATTCCATGATATATGGCAATGCAATTGCACCGTATCTTGCTACCGATAAAAATCTCCAGAATAAAATAGACACCTCACTAAAAACATGGATAGACAGCAAACAATATCCAACATTTAAAGGATTATCTCTGAAGTTGGGCAATGTAGCTTTTTCTAAGATTAATCTTGGGTATTATAAGAGCTATGGGGATAGCTTAACAGCTGATTCTGTCAAATCAAATACCATAAAAGAAATAGGGAGCATTGGTTCAGATTTCTTCCGCGATAAGGTCTTAATTATTGACTATCCCAATCAAAGGATATGTGTTACAGATGCCATTCCAAACGGATTTGAAAAGAACTTCCATTTTATTGACTTAAAATATACAGATGGCGCAATATTAATCCGGGTTCAAATTGGAGATAATAAGGAAAACCTGCTATTTGATACCGGCTCAAGCTTATTTGCACTGATTACGAATGAAAAGAGTGCCAATGAAATCTCCGGAGAGAATACGGCAATTTCAGATTCTTTAAAAATACAAGCTTGGGGAAAGTTATCTTATATATATGGTAAAAAGGTGAATGAAGATGTTCGCATGGGAAATGCAATCATGCCTCCAACTTTGGTTTACTACGAAAAGAAAGCCTGGGATTATTTCTTTATTAGCCATCATATTTGGGGCATTACAGGCAATACTTATTTTTTGAATAATATAATAATACTTGACTTTAAAAATCAAAAATTCGGGGTTTCAAACCCGGTAAAATAGAGTTTCATAAAACAAAAAAAATCCCTGACTACTTAAGCCAGGGACTTTCTTTATAGTTTTTAACCTTATAAATTTTTTACTTAGAAGCTTCTTTCTTCTTGTAACGGCTGTTGAACTTATCAATACGTCCTGCGGTATCAACCATCTTGATTTTACCGGTATAGAACGGGTGCGACATATTGGATATTTCGAGCTTTACAAGCGGATATTCGTTACCATCTTCCCATACAATCGTATCTTTGGTATCAACAGTGGATTTGCTTAGGAATGAGTAGTCGTTAGAAACGTCTTTGAAAACAACCAAACGGTAATTTTCAGGATGAATGCCTTTTTTCATGTCTTTTTTAAAATTGGGCTGCAAAGGTAGGAAAAAATATAGATATGAGATATACAATATGATATATATGTAAAATGGCTGTTAATCATACTTATTTAACATTTAAAATTCACCATTCAACATTTCCTTGTATTTTAGTGCAACTATTTTTAAGGAAACCATCATGCAGAGTATGCACATAGCCGTTGCAGGCAATATTGGCTCAGGGAAAACCACCCTTACCCGTTTATTATCAAAACATTATAAATGGAAACCTCATTTTGAGGATGCCGATGAAAACCCCTACCTGAATGATTTTTATGAAGATATGCAACGCTGGTCGTTCAACCTGCAAGTATCATTTTTGCATGCCCGTTTGGCGCAAATACAACAAATACGTAAGAATACGAAGACAGTAATCCAAGACCGCACCATATACGAAGATGGGTACATATTCGCCCCCAATCTCCACTCCATGGGGTTAATGACTACCCGCGATTATGAAAATTATATGGCTCTTTTTAATGTAATGCTTGAACTGGTGCAACCACCTGATCTGCTTATATACCTTAGGGCTACTGTGCCTACCCTGGTAAACCAAATTCAAAAGCGGGGACGACCATACGAGGAATCGATACGCCTTGATTACCTGAAAAGATTGAATGAACGTTATGAAGCCTGGATGGACGACTTTCAAAGCCAGAAAAAAACGAAAGTACTTGTGGTGGATGTGGATGAAAACAACTTTTCGGAAAGTGCGGAAGATTTGGGTAAGGTTATCAATATTATAGACCGCGAACTATTCGGCGGACTCTTTTAATAATAATGAGTTAGAAGTGATTAGATAGGAGCAGGAAAAAACTGCCTCTTCTACTCCGCCATTCAATAAGCGAAACCCGCCATATAATAAGTGAAACCTGCCATATAATAATTGTGGGTTGACTCGGACACTTCATGGCTATATCTTTGTGTAGCAAAACCAATACTATGAAAAAACATATCTTCTTCTTTGCATTTTTGTTGCTACTGAATTTATCTGCAAGTGCGCAATACACTGTTCTTCACAATTTCAATGATACATTGGGAGCGATACCCGATGGAACGTTAACGAAATTAGGGAATAAATTGTTTGGAATGACTTTTACCGGGGGTGCACATAAAGATGGATGCGTCTTCTCAATAAATACGGATGGAACCAATTATAAAGATTTACTGGATTTTAATGATACCAATGGGAGTGAACCCATAAGTTCATTAACAATTATTGGAACCAAGTTATTCGGTATGACAACGGAAGGAGGCGTAAATAATGAAGGTCGTATTTTCAGCATAGATACCAACGGGAATAATTACAAAGACATTCAAGACCTTAATTACAATAGTGGATGGGGTCCCAGTAGTTCACTACTATTAATAGGCAGTAACCTATACGGTGTAACATCAGGCGGAGCTGCAAACTATTCCGGGGCGATTTTTACTATTGATACCAACGGAACCGGATATAGAACTATATATAGTTTTCCTGTTTACTCCCGTGTACCCTCCTTTGGTTCATTGCTCTATTCAAACCATAAATTCTATGGTATGTTAAAGAGTGGAGGCTCCAGTAACGGCAGCGTATATTCAATTGATACGGATGGGAATAATTATAAAGAACTATTTATATTTAATGATACAAATGGCAAATGGCCCTATGGCTCATTAGCCATATCAGGACAAAAATTATACGGCATGACTTTTTATGGAGGGCTTCATGATAGTGGATGTGTATTTTCAATTGATACCAATGGAGCAAACTATAAAGATTTATTGAATTTTAACGGACCTAATGGTTCTGTCCCTTTTGGAGATTTACTTATTCTGGGGAATACACTTGTTGGGAAAGCCGGCCGGGGAGGTGCCAATGGATTTGGATGCATTTTCTCTATCGATACAGATGGTACTGACTACAATGACCTGTTTGACTTTGGTGGTAGCAATGGCGCCTTTCCGAATAGCGGCCCTTTATTGTTTTCAGCAGATAAACTATACGGTATGACCCAGGCAGGAGGAACAGATGGCCCCGGTGTTATTTTTAGTTTCACGGAGTTGACCTTGGGAATCAATACCCCACAAACAACTAAAGGCTTAATAAATCTTTATCCCAATCCCAGCAATGGAATATTCACCATTCAGTCATCAGCCGTAAGTGGTAAGTCATCAGTAGAGATTTATAATGTTCTTGGGGAACAAGTGTATTCTACCTTTCTAAATCTCGCAGAAGGGGAAGACTTTCAAATCAATCTTTCTAGCCAGCCGAATGGTGTTTACCTATACAGGGTAAGTAATGAAGCGGGCAGTTTATTGGGAGAAGGCAAATTAATGATTCAGAAATAACACTACTTTTCTTTAATGTTGTCATCTTCCTTCTCCGCTCTTTTCCCCAACTCTATTACATCCATGTTTTTTATATCTTCTCCGTCAATTGTAAACCTTACCATTGTGCGTACAATATGAAAACCATGTGTGCCTGCTGCTCCCGGGTTTATGTGTAACAGGTTTAAATTCTTGTCAAATATTACTTTCAAAATATGGGAGTGCCCGCAAATAAAAATATCCGGTTTAGTTTCCTTTAATAATTGCTTCAATGTTGGATTATAATTCGGTGGATAGCCGCCTATATGAGTTATCCATATCTTTTTCTTTTCACAAGTAAAAATCTGGTTTTCGGGGCAAATGGTTCTTATTTCCCTCCCATCAATATTGCCATATACGGCTTTTACAGGTTTTATGCCGGCAAGGGCATCATATACTATTATGCTGCCGATATCGCCGGCATGCCATATTTCATCTGCTTCAGAAGCATAGCGGCAAATAGCTTCATCTATATATCCATGGGTATCTGAAAGAAGAAGAATTTTACGCATTCAAACTCTATGGGAAAGTAAGATAAATAGCTATAAGCGATACGATGAAATAGCTTACGAGTGATTGGGCTCCGGCATAATCTTTTGCAATGCGCTGACCCAAGAAGAGGCATAAAAGTGTGCTTGCACACAAACAACCGGCTAAGAAAGGGTATACCGTAAACCTTGTCTGGTATAACATAATTAATCCTATCAATGACAACATACCAGAAGAAAACTCCATAAGAGTAAGCGCAGCAAACATTAACGGGGTGAAAGGCCTCACAAAAGTTTTACTAAAATGCTCTTTGTTGAATGCAAGTTCGCTCTTCCAATTGAAAAGTTTATCGAGAGAAGATTGTATAAACAGGATGCTAAAAAAGGCCCCGGTAAAGAAAAGAATCAATATATGAGCATCCGCTTTCAAACTTATTCCTTTTCAAGTACAAAATCTTGCTGCATGGTAAAGGTGCCCAAGGGTGAATCGGGTAATGAAATTGCTTTCGAGGTGCCCTTGTATCCTTGCACAGCAACCTTTATTTTATACTTCATATTAGCCTTTAGGGTTATGAAATATATGCCGTCTGCATTGGTAGTTATATTAGATACCTTGGCCCCCGCACTGTCTGTAACATTTACGTGTGCTTCGGGAATAGGACCACCTTTTGCACTGGAAACCTTGCCACGCAAAATAGAATAGCCTTTGGGTTTTGCATTGGCATTGTCCGCAGACAAAACTGAAGAATTGGAGAGATCGACTATATATAAATCCCTTTTGCCATCTCCCCCCTTACGGTTACTGGCAATATAGCCTGTACGGGCATCTGCAGAAATGGTGAAGCCTTTTTCATCGTCAACCGTATTAATAGGATAACCCATATTAACCGGGGCCGTCCATTTACCACTATCGTTCATGGATGTTCTGAAAATATCGTATCCGCCCATAGTTGCATGCCCGTCAGAGCTAAAAAATAAGGTCCGTCCGTCAGGAGCCATAAAGGGAGCGCCTTCATCATATTGGCTGTTCACTATTGGGCCGAGGTTCTCAGCTTCCGTCCACTCAGTTTTACTTATCCTGTCAGATTTATACAAATCGGCTCGTCCATATCCACCTGGCCTTTCACTGGTAAAATAAAGTGTATTACCATCGGGAGAAAGGCATGCGCCATCTTCATAATAACTGCTGTTTATCGACTTGCTAAGGGCTACTGGTGCACCCCATTTTCCTTTAGATGATTTTTTTGACATATATATATCGCCTCCTCTTGATGCACCATGTATATTATTCTTGTAAAGAAATATATAATTGCCATCAGGAGAAATGCTGGTGCAAGATGTGTGAGCATAGGCTTCGTTAACATCCCCATCAATGGGATAGGAAGGCCCCCAGGTATTTTTAGAACTGTCCCATTTACATATATAGACATTATCATAAAGCATACTTGGGTCATTGGATGCTTTCATGTCTCCAACCAACAACGGACGATTGGAGGTAAATATAAGACGGCTGCCATCGGCTGTTACAGATGGGCTTTTTTCATCGTATTCGGAATTAATGGCATCGCCTGCATTTTTTACTGTAATGTTTATCGGCTGGGCTTCCATTTGCTTTGCCAGCATACATTCTGCTATAAAATGGTCGATGTCATCATTTTTTAACTTTTCGGGGCTCTTTATATATTTCCGTTTATGTGCCGAAAATTCATACAGTGCCTTATCCACCTGGTCATCCTGCAAATAAACTGTTCCAAGAGTCAGGTGTAAGTCTTCATTTGCATTGCTATCAATACTTTCTGCTCTCTCCAAATAGGTGAGGGCTTTTTCAGGTTGTTCAAGTGCGTAATAACATTGCCCCATATGATAAAGAATGGAACCATCATTGGGCTTTGCAGTATTTGCCTCTGAATAAAGTTTTAATGCTTTATTGATATCACCGCCTAAAAATGCTTGTTTGGCATTGAATGTTTTTATATCCACTCCGGCATCATCAATTACAGATGTCTTTTGTGTTTGCGAAAAAAGACAATTACTAATAGCTACTAAACAAATAATTACGTTTATTTTCTTCATGAATCAATTTTAAAAAATCAAATATAGCTCTATTTCTATCGTATGTGTTGAGTCGTATTTCAAAATATTTCAACAATCTTCTTGTTAATTGATACTCAAAAGATGAGAGGTTGTAGTTATTCTATTACCTCCAGCAAAGTCCGGAAAGCGGTAAACTTATCGCCAAACTTATCAAGCACCTCTTTTTGCAAACGGGGTGCATGGTTTGATTTATATTCATTGTATTCTATCAAACTATTGCATGAATACTGAATGGAATAAGTAGTTCCTTCATCCTCCACATCAAGTAGACGGCAAATACGATAGCCTGTAAAAAGCCCGGTACTTAATACAGCAGGGATATGCTCTTTCTGCATCCATTTAAGCCATTGGTGGTGGGCAATATCATCTACATTAATGGTTACATTATATATGATCATTTCACAATTTTTTTACGAATATACAGGTCAATAAGCTTCGGTACCGCATAATTTTCGAGTTCATCTGTTTTTATCCAAAAACAATCTTCCGGAAGCGTTGTTATTTTTCCAACCACAGCTATCCGATAAAACCGTGCGTATAATTTCTGATGGCTCAAAATATGTACATATTCTTCCGATATATCTTTCACAGTAGGTTTTGAGAGAGTCATTAATTCCTTCCACATTTTATCTTTCATAAACTTACTTGGAATCACAGGTTTATTGGTTTCTATGGAGGGAAAATCATGCAATCCATGCCATATATCTTTTTTGTTACGCTGCCGGATAAGCACTTTATCCTTATGTGTAATTACCAGGTAATGAAAATAGCGGTTACGTTGTTTAGTCTTCCCTTGTTTTATAGGCAAATCCATTACCATCTTATGTGAATAAGCGTAACAGGCCGCCTGAACAGGGCAATCATCGCAATTGGGTTTTGCTGGCACACACACCATAGCACCCAGTTCCATTACAGCTTGATTATACGTGCCGGGTATATTATGCAGCAAAATGCTTTTTGCCAGCTCATAGATTTCCTTTTTTCCCTTGGTAGAATCAATAGGAGTTGTAATGCCAAACAGGCGGGAATATACCCGCATTACATTGCCATCGACGGCCGGAAATGGAAGATTATATGCAATAGATGCTATGGCTCCGGCCGTGTAGTCGCCCACTCCTTTTAACCTTCTTATCGAATCGTATTCATGGGGAAATTTGCCCTTGTGTTCTTTCAAAATAAATCCGGCCGCTTCATGCAGGTTCCTTGCACGGGAATAGTACCCTAAGCCCTGCCAAAGCTTTAATACGTCCTGCCGCGGTGCATTGGCAAGCGCCTTAACCGTCGGGTATTTTTCAATGAACCGGAGATAATATTCCCATCCTTGGTTAACACGTGTTTGTTGAAGAATAACCTCTGAGAGCCATATTTTATAGGGGTCGCTAATACCTCTCCAGGGTAATTCCCGTTTATTGGAATTATACCACGATATCAATTTCTCTCTCCAGTCACTCAAAACAGCACCAAATTAATTGCGCCAAAAATAGGCTTATTAACCCAACAGGTTGATACAAAACTCCAATGTATTGATTCAACCTGCAGATATTTTGTAATTTTGGGCACTCTATCATTAATAACTCGTGAAGAAACTGATTTTTCCCTTAGTATTTTGCATGCTGACCATTATGGTGTCGGCGCAGCCTGCCGAAACCGTCGATACTAAGGCGGTTAGTATTTTACAGGCGCTTGACAAAAAAACAAAAATCGATAAAACCATTTATGCGGAATTCACCATTACCCAATATGGTACAGACAGGAAACCGGGCGATTCACAAAAAGGCATACTGTGGGTGAAAGGCTCAAAATATAAATACGATATAAAAAACCAGATGGTATTCTGCGACAGTGTAAATACATGGACTTACCTGAAGGATGCCAACGAAGTACAAATTAATAAAGTAGACCCTACCAGCGATAAGGGAAGCTTATCTCCGGCTACTCTATTTAATTTTTATGAAAAAGGCTTTAAGAGCCATTTTATCGACGAAGAAAAAGTAAATTCCGTTTTATGCGAATGTATTGAGTTGTATCCCAAACACCCGGAAAAGGAAAAGTACCATACCATTCGGTTATTTATTGACAAAGTAAAAAACCAGGTAGCTAAAATTTCCTTCCTGATGAAAGATGGAACCATGCAGGCTGTTGTAGTGAGCAAATTTTCTGCGAACACTCCGTTTGCCGACGACGCTTTTGTCTTTAATCCAAAAAACTACCCTGGTATAGAAGTTGAAGATTTAAGGGAATAATACCCCCAGATTAGTTTGCTAAAATCGTTTCAACTGTATTTGCTTGTGTCAATATTTTATGCACAGGACAGACGTTAGCTATTTGCATTAAGCGGTTCAATTGGTCATCATCTAAATTCCCCTTTATATGTAGGGTTCGTTTGTAAACGTTTTTTCCATCGGGGGTAGTTTCTTTTTCAACCTCTACTTGCATTGAATCTATTTTCCATTGCTTGCGGTTAGCATACATTTTAACAGTGGCTGTGGTGCATGAGGCAAGTGCAACGCATACATATTCATTTGGGCTGGGACCGGTATCCTGGCCTCCATTGCTAACAGGTTCATCAATTATTACGGTGTGGTTTCCTACTACCGCTTTCATTCCAAAATCTACAGGACCTAAGGTTACGGTTGCTTTGTACATGATTTTTATTTTTGTCCAAAATTAGGTTTTTTATCTACCGTTTACTGTTAAAAGAGCTTTTAGTTACTTTTGCCTTATGCTAAAAATAATTTCAAGAATATCACTCACCCGTATTGTTTTGCTGGGTCTTTTATTAAAACTGGCCTTGTTTTGCTATATATCTCCCTGGAATAAAAATGTAGAAAAAAACAGGATTGTAGTGAGTGATTCATGGCAATATGAAGCAATAGCCGAAAACTTATTGAAATATCATACTTTTTCATCGCCCGTTGATACCATTACTCCGGCTCATTTTTCCGATTACAGACTTACCGGGTATCTTTTTCTTCATCCCGACAGCTATAGGGAACCGGGCTATCCATTATTCATGGCAGCTATTTACTTTATTTTCGGAATAAAGCCTTTTATGGCGATATTGGTCCAAATTCTGTTAAGTAGTATCATCCTTATCTTTTGTTTTAAAATAGCTCTCCTGCTCTTTAATAATGAAGCGATCGCAAAATTATCCACTCTTCTTGTTGCTATAGACATTCATTCCATTTTTGTAGCCAATGAATTGCTTACGGATACCTTGCTCCTCATATTCTTTCTGCCTGCTGTTTATCATTTCCTCAAAGGAATGAAAAATTACCGCTGGCAACATTTTGCCTATGGAGGCATTTTATCAGGATTGGCTTGTTTAACGAAGCCCATTGTTTTGTTATATCCGGGTGTGTTATTGATAATCATTCTTTTCTTTTCCGCTCAGCCCAAGGTATGGAGCATCAAAATGGTTCTTCTCTTTGCCTTGCTATGTGGAGGCATTACTTCAATATGGCTTATCCGCAATCGCGTAGATTACGGCCACTGGCAAATGACTACCCAAGGAGGCAACGACCTCCTCTTCTACTATTCAAGTCTTTCCGAACAAAGGGTATCGCACAATAATCTTGACTCCATCAGGGTAAAGTTTCAACGGGAGGCTGACTCGGCAGGATTTAAAACTGAGAAAGATATTTTTAACCAATCTGCAATCTACAAACAACTTGCTATTTCATATATATCATCTCACAAATTACCCTTCTTCATCAGTCACCTGGAAGGTGGGAGAAACATGTATCTTTCAATTGGCAATCATAGCCTTGCAAGAACATTGGGCTGGGCAAATGATAAGGACGATTCTCAGCAATTTGCAGTAATGAACTCGCAGCGTGTATTGTCAAACTTTAAAAAAGATAAAAGAGAGACCCTGTTAGGCATATTAATTCTGCTCATTATGCTCGTTGAGTATGGGGGAACTGCTTATGGAATAATGAAACTTTATATAGATAAGCAATTCATGTTTATTATTCTGCTCGTATTGACTGTAGGGTACTTATGGGCTATTGCGGGGGTATTAGGGAGCTACCGTTACAAGCTACCCGTAATACCGTTTATTTGCGTAGCTGCAGCATACGGATACGTTAAACTATTCAGCAAAAAAGATAAATCGCTTACGAACAGCGCAGGGTGAATACGGTAATTTCAGGCCAAATGCCTACCCTGCCCGGGAATCCAATAAATCCTAATCCCCGGTTTACATAGAGGTAGCGGTTATTTTCTTCATACAAACCGCCCCATCTTTTATAACGGAACTGTATGGGCGAAAATTTAATGCCGGGTACTTCAATGCCAAACTGCATACCATGCGTGTGCCCTGCAAAAGTGAGTGGGATATGCTTGTCGGTTACATTCATCACTTTTTCCTCCCAGTGCGAAGGGTCGTGCGATAATAATATTTTAAAAGAATCGGGGTTTGTTCCAACTAAAGCCTTATCCAGGTCGCCATATTTACTGAAGCCACCTTTACCCCAATTTTCAACACCAATCAAATCAATATATTCACCGTTGCGTTGAAGTTTCAGATTTTCATTGCGCATTAAATGGAAACCCAGCCGCCCGTGTATATCTACCAGTTTTTGCAGGTTGGCTTTTTTTTGTTCTTCGTTATACCAGCGTGCATAATCGCCATAATCATGATTGCCAAAAATGGAATATACGCCCATAGGAGCCTTCAGCACTTTGAATACGTCTACCCATGGGTCCATTTCATCGGAAATATTATTTACCAAGTCGCCGGTAAAGAAAATAACATCAGAGCCTTGTTGATTAACCAAATTCACCGCATGTTTCACCGGTTCCGGGTTATCGAAACTACCTGAATGAATATCGGATATTTGGGTAATTTTAAATCCGTCAAATTCCTTAGGCAAGTTTTCAAAAGCTACTTCAACCCGGTGTATTTTAAAATTATATTTTCCCTTAATAACTCCATATATAATCGAAACGAAAGGAATGCCTGCAACAACCGTGGCAAACTGGCTGATAAAGCGTCTCCTCGATTCAAAAAATTCAATAGGAGAATCAGTCTTTGACGCAAACTTATATACCCCTACTCCCATTGCCCTGAGAAGCCGATACACATCTTCGCCCAGGAGAAAAAGTGAAAATATAAGCTTAGGTACATACAAAAGCACAAAGGCAGCAGCTACAAATTGAACAATAAACGACGTGTGCCTGGCAGAAAACGAAACAGTTGAGATAGTATATATAACGCAAGCTATAAATGCCAGGTTAACTACCCAATAGAGCCATGTGGCAGTTCGCTTTACCGGGAATGATGAGGTAGAAAAAATAGTCTTAACTCCTCTGAATACATACAAATCAATCAGGAATAGCACCAGGAAGAATATTGTGAATCCGAAAACTACCTTACTGTCTAGTGCCATTATTTTACGCATTGGTTTATAGACGTACAAAGGTCTTAAAAACTTTAATAGCACGGAAGCCCAAGTTTTCTTGTATTTTTGCAATTCAGTTAAAAGCTGATGAAAAAAGCGTGAAGTACAGAATAGACGACAAATATGACTCGGTTGCCTTGGGCACCATAACAGGGTTGTTCGTACCTATAATCGCATTTCTTCTGTATTATCTTATTCGTTATAGGGGAATGTATTTTCCGGCCTTTATCCGCTACCTGTATGATGGCGGAACTTTTATTCCCATACTGAGCTTATGTGTAGTTCCTAACTTGTTGGTATTTTTCATATTTATATGGACTGACCGCGACAGATCAGCCAGGGGAGTATTACAAGCCACTTTTGTGTTTGCCATTTATGTCTGTATTATGAAACTGATTTAAGCATGAAATACTACATTATTGCCGGTGAAGCATCCGGCGACCTTCATGCCTCCAATCTTGTTAAAAACCTGAAGCTAAATGACACCGCTGCAGAAATACGAGGCTGGGGCGGAGATATGATGCAGCAGCAGGGCGTTCACCTTGTAAAACATTACCGCGACCTTGCCTTTATGGGCTTTGCCGAGGTTATACAACACCTTCCTGAAATACTTAAAAATATTAACTTTTGCAAAAGTGACATACTTGCCTTTAAACCCGATGTTCTTATCCTTGTAGATTACCCGGGCTTTAACCTGCGAATTGCAAAATTCGCCAAAAAAGCTGGACTGAAAGTAGTGTATTATATTTCCCCCCAGGTCTGGGCATGGAAATCGTCGCGGGTACATTTGATAAAAGAAGTAGTGGATAAAATGCTGGTCATATTCCCTTTTGAAAAGGATTTCTACAAAAAATACAACTACGATGTAGAATTTGTAGGGCACCCACTGTTGGACGCTATTACTAACTCCCCCTACTCTTCTCTAACCGATTTCCGAAAAGAAAATAGCTTACCAGATACACCAATTATAGCCTTGCTTCCCGGAAGCCGCCACCAGGAAATTGAAAACATGCTTCCTGTAATGAGTGAAACGGCGTTACGTTTTCCAAAATGGCAGTTTATTATTGCCGGAGCCCCATCTGCCCATAAAGAATGGTATCAACATTATTTGCATCATTCCAACATCAGTATTGTATACGGCAAAACATACGAATTGCTTTCCCACTCCTCAGCAGCGTTGGTTACATCGGGTACAGCAACCATGGAAACAGCCTTATGGAATGTTCCCGAAGTTATTTGTTATCGCGCCAAAGGCCTTACTGGAACCATATCCTATCATTTAGCCAAACAACTGATTGGAAAAAAATTGAAATATATTGGTATAGTTAATTTGGTTATGGAAAAAGAGGTGGTGAAAGAGCTTATACAACATGATTTAACGGTGGAAAATCTTTCGGAAGAATTAAAAAAATTGATGGAGGATCCGTCATACCGGGAAAAGATATTAAGCGACTACCGCTCTATGGATGAGAAATTAGGCGGACCCGGCGCTTCTGGAAGAGCAGCAAAATCAATTTCGGAGTTTCTTCACACTACTAAACCGGGACATATATCTGTATGAAAAAGCTGTTGTTACCGGTGCTTTTTATTCTACTGCCTTTTTACCTGTTTTCTATCAATATAAGTGTGCGTATTTATGAATCAGATAGCATAAAAAACATATTACTGGCACCTCAATCTGGTAGCTACCTGCTAATTGCAGATGGTAAGTTAATCGATACCATAACAACTGCCAATGTATTCGAGATAAAGGACAAAGACAGCTTACTTGTATTGAGAAGCCTTAAAGGAGAACTTGGTAAATTCAATTCTATCCAATTAAAGGAATGCAGACCCGATTGCAGTTTTAATATAAAAATATCTCTTGAAAGGACCATACGACTCTATAATGATAATATCCAGATATCTAATACAGGAGGATACCTGAAGATGATTAACATGGTAGAATTAGAGCACTATATTGCAGGCGTTGTGGAATGCGAAGGTGGATATAATAAATCTACAGAATTCTATAAGGCGCAAGCCATCATCTGCCGTACATATGCCCTCAATAACTTGGCGAAGCATCTGGGAGAATATTATGAATTATGCGATGCTGTGCATTGCCAGGTATATAAAGGAATGGGAGATATTCCTGCAATTACAGAGGCCGTAGAAAGCACAAAAGGCCTGGTGATTGCTGACAGCTTAAAACACCTGATTGATGCGGCTTACTTCTCTAACTGTGGGGGATATACACTCAATTCCGAAGATGTGTGGGGTAGACGCTTCTCATATCTGCATGCAGTAAAAGATACATTTTGCATGAATCAGTTGCATGCACGTTGGGAAAAGCTTTTTACCCTGCCAGACTGGAACAATTACCTGGATAAAAAAGAATCTGCCTTAACAAAAACAGACACTCGAGGCGAGGCTTACTGGGACTCGATACCCGAGGAAAAAAGAGTGTACCTTTACGACAAAGGCTACTTAATTCCGCTCAAGGATATACGTATGGATTTGAACCTGCACTCTACTTACTTTAAAGTGATAAAAAAAGATAATGTAATAACACTTAGAGGCAGAGGGAATGGGCACCGGGTGGGCTTTTGCCAGGAAGGCGCCATGCGCATGGGTCAGCTTGGATATACCTATTTACAAATATTGAACTTTTACTACCAGGGAATACAGGTGACTAACTATTCTGCATTGCCTTTGCAGGCATATTAATGTGAATTATGACGGTAAAACTCGACCAAATACCGTTTCTTCGAATTGTAATTGCCTTTGCAGCGGGCACAATAACCGAACTATATTATCCTTCACATCACCTGTTTTTATATGGCCCAGCAGTGTTACTACTCTTTCTCATTTTATGGAATTCACAAAAAAATAAAGCTTCCTATTCCCGGCGATGGGTTTATGGCGCCTTACTTGCCCTATTTATGTTCACGACCGGATACGCTGTCATATTACTTCGCACGCCATCGGAAAATAAGTTATATGCGGGTAATTTAACAGGAGAAGCCAAGGATACTTTGGTTGTCTCCATTACTTCTATTCCGCAGGAAAAAGAGAAAACCTACAAAGCAACTGGGGAGATTATAGGCATCATTAAAAACGGGAAACAGCAAAAAACTATAGGCGAAGCATTGTTTTATTTTCATAAAGATTCTGCTTCAGAAAAGATACAATATGGCAATGTATTACTTATTTATTCTCAACTAAAGGCAATTGAAGCACCCACAAACCCTGATGAATTCAACTACAAAGGTTTTCTGCAAACACGTGGAATCAATTATTACTGCCATGTATCGCCAAACAATTATTCACTCCTCTCTACAACCGGTTCAAACAAACTACTGTGTTTTGCAAATAACAACCGCAAAAAGCTTACTCAGCTTTTACAACAAAAAATTGGAGGAACAGAAGCCGATATTGCATCCGCCATTCTTCTGGGCTATCGCGATGAGCTTTCGCAATCAGATACACAGAACTTTATTGATAGCGGAGTAGTTCATGTTATATGCGTTGCCGGTCTGCATGTTGGCATCTTATTTCTTCTTCTTAACTATATCATTGTTTTTCCATCCAAATTCAGATACAGCAAGGCAATGAGCATGATAGTTATCCTACTTCTACTTTGGCTTTATGCCATTTTCACCGGATTAGCAATCCCAGTATTAAGAGCCACCGTTATGTTCAGTTTTTTAACTGTCGGGCGTTTCTATGATAAACATAATCACCCGCTAAACACACTTGCCATTTCAGCTTTCTTAATCCTGCTGTTTTCTCCATTTTCTATTGCCGACACAGGCTTTCAGCTCTCTTACCTGGCTGTATCAGGAATAATTATTCTTTACGAACCCCTTCTATCACTCTTTACTCCTAAACATATATTACTCAGTAAAATATGGGAAATTGTTTGCGTATCCGTTTCAGCACAGGTAGCCGTGTTACCATTGTCATTACAATACTTTCACCAGTTTCCTAATTATTTTATTATCAGCAATCTATTGGTTGTTCCATTGCTCGCTTTGGTTATTTATACCGGAATCTTATTCTTCATCACTTCACCAGTACCCATTATTTCTACTGCTGTTTCATGGATTCTAAAAAAGTGCCTGTTCCTAATCCATATGATTGTTTACGAGATTTCACATCTCCCCTACTCAACGCTAAAAGGAATCAGTATTTCTTCTTTGGAAGCCATTTTATTATTTTTGGTTCTATCACTCATTACCGGTTTTTTCTTTCTTCGAAAAAATCAGTACCTGATTGCAGGGTTATGTGTATTGGCATTATTTATTGGCATTCGTGCCACAGAAAAAACCATTCATTTAAACCAGCAAATGCTAGCTGTTTATGATGTTCCCGGAAAATCTGCCATCACCTTTATTTCAGGTGAGCATTGTGTGATGCCTTTCACTACAGTCGACTCAAGCGACATAGCCTGGCACATACAATATAATTGGTGGAAGCTGGGCCTAAAAAAATAATTACCCTATTAAAAGAGATACGAATGCCATAATGCTTTCAGGAAGAATAATGATACAAAACCAATTTATCCAGTTTGATAATTATAAAATTGTACTTATCAGGCAAAATAGTGACGTACCATTGCTTGAGAATAAGATAGTACTGCATTCAATTATTATTTCAAACGGATATAACCTTGATATGCAGAACCTGCAAAACGTTTTTTAATGTTGAAACTATTATATTTGATTCGTCAGTACCCGATTATAAATTGAAAAATTGGGAAGCCGAATGCGAACAACTACATTTGCACTGCTACAGTGTTAAAACGCAAGGTGCGTATATTGAAAAGTGTTAATCTGAATTATGGAAAATAAAAAAGCATTAGCTGAAAAAGTGGTAGATACTATGTTTACCAATGACCATTTTAGCCAATGGTTAGGGATAGAAAGGGTAAAAGTGGAACCCGGCCATTGCGTGTTAAAAATGCAGATAAGGCGGGAAATGCTAAACGGTTTTTCCATTGCACATGGTGGAATTGCCTTTTCACTTGCTGATAGCGCGCTGGCATTTGCATCTAACTCCCATGGCAGGAAAAGCCTTTCAATAGAGACTTCCATATCACATACAGTCTCGCTGCAAGAGGGAGATATAATCCTAGCAATAGCCAATGAAATAAGTCTCACCAATAAAATTGGAATTTATGATGTCATCATCACAAAGGACAATAATACCGTAGCATTCTTCAGAGGTACGGTTTACCGCACCTCCAAAGAATGGTTCGAAAATAAATAAGGGTGTTCTTAGTTTTGAGCGTGTAAGCCTACACGGTTACCTTCTGAATCGGTAAAGAATGCCATATAACCAATTTCAGGGCTAATTTGCATTTTAGGCATTATCATTTTACCACCTGCCTGCTCTATTTTACCAATAACAGCATCAATGCTAGGGTTTGCGTTGAGGTAAACAACAGCTCCATCCATGCCGGGTTTATGGTTGGGGCTCTGAGCAACAGCTCCTGCAACCTTTCCATTACCCATTTCAGACGGGAAGCTTGCCATTTTCATACCCATCATTTCAGGCATAGCATCCATCTTAATACCAAAAATAGTTTCATAAAATTTTTGTGCTCTTGAAATATCTGTTGCAGGTATTTCAAACCAGTTTAAGCTGTTTTCGTGTTTTTCCATTTTGTTAAGGCGTTAGTTGTTATTAATTTACTAAGCGAATATAGCATAATTCTATTCACTTCCTATCTTTTCAAAACTAAACAAGCTATTTTACGGCAACATTACCCTATTATTATGGTTGAATGAAATGCCGGTATTGCTGCAAAAAGGGTGCACTAAAAATTTCTTTATTTTTTGCGAAGGTTAGCAAAACAGTCATCGTCTAATCAACTATACATCAATAATGCAGTATTAATGTTTTTACTGCATGTGTTTGAAAAATGTTCTTGATGTGTGGTTAATTAGCTATATGCATGTACGCGGGGGTAGCCGTTCAGGGGAAGGCGCCTCCGCCGAAATGCATCCACACTTTATCCTCCTTATTTTACCTTCCTAAATATAACTCAACCACCACTTTTCAGGATGTGTTGATTTATATTTCCCATACCATTTACAGGGAAAATACAATACCAGTACCACGCTTATCCATATAAGATATACTGTCCAAAGATGGAAGCGGCCGGCTACATGAAAGGGAGTTCGACCGGGATTTTCTGTTATAGAGGCTATCGTATGAATCAAATAAATATGGACAATGTAATAAAACATAGGCACTTTTCCGATAACAGTAAGAAACCCTGTAAACTTATTCTGTATGCCGTCAAAAACATACAAAAACAATATAGAAGGCCCCAATGTCATAAGGGCAAACAGTAAAGAAACAGGATACTTATTGCAATTAATAAACGAAAGAACAGTGTAACGTGTCGCTATTTGATATTGCCAGGGATGGGGATCCCCATAAGTATTTAAATATCTTACCACGATAAATAGTATAACTGAAACAGTCCATATCCAGAATAAAGCCCTTTTTCTTTTAATGGCATCTGTTTCAGGACTAAAAAGCTTACCAAAAGCATAGCCAAGGCAAATTAGTCCGAAATAGGGAAGCACCGGGTAGAATATAAATATCTTCATCCCCGAAGAGACAGGTATTTGTCCCTGAACATGGAGCACAAGCCATATATCGTTTATAAAAGTGCCCTCGGCAAAATGAACATTTTCGGTGAGGTTATGCAAAAAAACAATAGCCAACCCTGCAGCTAGAATTACCCTATAAGGCAGTCTGCACATCAAAGCAAGAAAAATCATACTAACACCGATAGCCCATATCACCATAAGTGTAGGGTGTGTAAAATTAAAGCTGAAGAACCAGGCAAAAGCTATAAAAGTAATCTCCAGGAAAACTAGCCAAAGCCCGCGGGTGAAAAGAAATTTACTTAATTCATTCTTCGTATGCTTCAATCCGTATAAATAGGCCGATACCCCTGTTAGAAAAATAAAAGTGGGGGGCACAAAAATGGGTTATCCAACGGGTGAGGAACAGATCGGCGGGAGAATAAAGCAGGTTTAAAGGATCGTGAAGAAAGGCATCATAGTGAAAAAAGTCCCTTGTATGGTCTAATGCCATAATAATCATCACTAGCCCGCGTAAGGCATCGATGGATTGAATACGAGAAGATTTTATATTTGAGGTATTCACTCCCCAAAAATACATTATTTAACGAACTGCTGAAAATTAAGCTGCCCTAGATAAACTTTTCGCCTTTTTGCGCTTTCACTTCATTCACAAAATTGCGAATCTGTTGCTCGTCCTGTTTTTTACATATCAGCAATATATCTGATGATTCAACTACAATATAGTCTTCAAGCCCTTCAATAACCACTAGCTTGTTTTTAGGAACATGTACAATACATTTCTTCGATTGGAATAAAAGCACATTTTTGCCCACCACGGCATTTTTCTCTTTGTCTTTACCTAATTGCTGGTATAAGGAGCCCCAGGTGCCTAAGTCAGACCATCCAATAGCAGAGCTACGTACATATACATTCGGAGCTTTCTCCATTACGGCATAGTCTATCGAAATGTTTTTGCAGTGGCTGTATATTTTCTCGATATGCTTCGCCTCCTGGTTGGTATAATAGTATTTCTGGCATTCTTTAAATAATTCAGCCATATCAGGTGCATGGGCCTCCAGCGCCTTTATAATGCTACTGACGCTCCATACGAAAATTCCGGAATTCCATAAAAAGTCGCCGCTCTGAAGAAAGAATTGCGCCATTTCATGATCCGGCTTCTCGGTAAATGTTTTTACCTTTTTAATTCTCGGGTCTTTTTCTTTTACAGGCGATTCCTTGTATTGAATGTAGCCATAGCCTGTATCGGGCCATAAAGGTCGAATACCAATAGTAATAAGGCAATCTTCCGAAGCTGCTTTTTCGTAACAAGCCTTTATAGCTTTTACAAAAGTCTTGTCTTTCTTAATGAGATGGTCGGAAGGAGATACTACTATTAAAGCCTTAGGGTCTTTCATGGCAATTTTATACGATGCATATGCAATACAGGGGGCCGTATTTTTACGCGCAGGCTCACAAATAATATTGTCGTCGGGAATACCAGGTATCTGTTCTTTTATAAGCTCCTTATATGATTCGTGGGTTACCACAAACACGTTTTCCTTAGGAACTAAGGGTGCCAAACGCTGATAGGTCTCTTGAATCAAGGTAATACCTTTCCCTAAAATATCGATGAACTGTTTGGGGTGCGTTGTTCGGCTCATAGGCCAAAAGCGGCTGCCTACGCCTCCTGCCATAATTATGCAGTAATGATGTTTATTCATTATTTCAGTAGTTGCAAGGCTTTTCGTAAACGGTTAATAACGTCAGCAATTTCAGTCATTTGTGCGGTTCCAACTGAAAGCCTGAACCATGTCGAGTTTTCGGATGCGCCGAATGCATAAAACGGAACAACAGCCACACTTGCTTCATTGAGTATATAACGCATAATACTTTCACCATCGGTCAAAATAGTGCCATCACCTGTTTTCTTGCCCGACAAATCAAAATTTACGGTAAGGTAGATTGCACCTTGTGGCTTAATAGCAGTTACATTGAATCCTTCCTTTTTCAACGCAGAGAATCCTTCATAAAAACCCATTAATCGTTGGTAAATATCATCCTTGAATTCTTCCAGGAAATTATTAACCAGGGGAATGTTCTCTAAATATTTTGCCACGGCAATTTGTTCGGCTTTAGGAGCCCAGGCTCCAACATGGCCAATAATTGATTTCATTCGCTCAATCACTTTCTTGTTACCCATTGACCATCCTACACGAACACCGGTAGCTGCTAAAAACTTCGAAATACCATCAACAAATACCGTGTAATCACGTATTTCAGGAAGTATGGAAACAGGGTTATAATGCTTTGCTTCACCAAATGCAAGTTGACAATATATTTGGTCATACAATAGATACACGGGCTTTTCGCCTGTTTGACCGCGGCGATAATTTTCATCCATCATCAGGTTACAGATGTCTTCCAATCCTTCGCGGGTAAACATAGTGCCTGTCGGATTTTGTGGAGAACAGAGGGAAATAAGAGTCACCTTGCCAATATGAGGTTTGATGTCATCCGCTGTTAACATAAAGTTCTTTTCTGGCTTTGCTTATATTTCAATCGGGTGGGCTCCAACCTGGTGCACATAGTGGTTATTGTTCCACGATGGAAGCGGATATAATACATAATCTCCCGGATCAACTAATGCCCTGTATGCAGAATATATGATTGGCCTGGCACCGCCGGCAATAATTATTTCATCAGATGCAGAATAATCCAAGGCCAATGTGGTTTTCAGAAATTTTGAGACGGCTTGTCTTAATGACAAAATGCCGTCAGCGGGCGGATAATTCGTTTGATTATGTTGGTATGCATCTATAATATCAGCCTTCAGTTCAGCAGGGATAGGAAATATTTCGGGATTGAAGTCTCCAATCGTAAAATTGGAAATTTTATGGCCGTCCCTTATTTTCGCATTCACCTCTGCTCCTATCTTCAATATTTCAGAGCCTGTGAGATGCTCCGCCATCTCCGAAACCTTAATAGCAGCAGCCTTATGTTTTGTTATAATAGATTCCATTAAATACAATAATTATAGGTGGGCAAAGGTATAAAAATCAGCACATCCCTAATGTTAAAAAAAGTAAACCAATACAATAAGGTTTTTAGAACCCGAGTCGCACCCCTATAAGGATGTTAAACCGCTCCATTTCGTAGTTATCCCAAGTATAATAGGCTACGTTAGCAATGTTGTTAAGGTTAAGGAAGGCTGTAAATACTTTATTGTATTTATACTCAACTCCCAGGTTAAGATCAGGGTACCCCGAAAGTGTTTTAGCGGTCATAATGCCATCTGTCATTTCAGGGGCATATTGAGAACCAACTACAAAGAATTCTGCTTTAAAAATGTATTTATCCTGGAGTGTATATTTTCCGGTAGCGCTTATTTTCAATGCAGGATTATACCATGCTTTCAACTGGTTGGTAGGGGTATATATATTATAATCTCCGGCGAGTATAACACTCAGCTTATTTCTCCATTTATAATCAATATCCACATGTGCATTGGTTACCTTCACATTATCATACACCACCGTAAAATGATTGCGTATAGGCTCTAATGTGTCGGTTATGAAGAGCGGCATATTATCTATCATTGATTGTGCAACAGAAATATTATATGTCAACAGCCTGGTGATGTTTCCGGCAATACCACCAAATACATGGTATTTGGTATAGGTATAATTTAATTTCATGGTATCCTGTACAAATGGATTCACATCTGAAAGAGCTTTATAACTGTTGTATGTTTCATTGCCGTCAATTCCAGCATAAATCATAACTACATCCTGTACAATATGATAACGGGCCAGTAAATCAGGATAAATATTTATTTTCTGGTCAATGGTATTATAATAAACATTCGCTCCTAAGTGAGCATCCCAATGGGTTTCGTTAGTTGTAAAATAAGGATTGAACAAGGCATTCCAATTGGTCAGATTAGAAAGCGGAGTAACATTATAAAAATAATTGCTCTGTATTCTCAGGTCAATACGTTGCTGGTTGAAATAGGTAAAAAATTTCATATCAGCATTGGCGTTATTTTCTGTTGCATTATATATATCATTGAAGTTGTAATACTTCAACTTAATGTCATGCCCTATGCGTGATGAATCCTTATAACTGCTGGCATACTCGATAGAACCATTCGTATAATCAAACCGTTCTTGTATGGGATATAGGCGGAACGTGCCAAATATATCCGGATTAATGCCATATCCATAATCATTTAAACTGTGGTTTTGAAATCCCAATTGCGCAGTTAATGTATGTTGACTGTAGAATCGTTCTCCATAAGCATCTATATTATTGAATGCATATCCGCTGTTTAATTCATTCGTATTATAACTGGCTGAAAGATGATTCAGATGAAATCCATAGTCCATATTGTTCGAACGAAGGCTATTGAAGAAATATTCAGCATACAAGGTATTATAGTTTCCTACGCCGGCATCTAATAAGGAATGGAATAAGCGTTCGGGTGGAGCATCCTTTATTTGTAATGCGGAAATCTGGGGAGGAGTATAGGATGTAGGGAACTGGGTATTTACCACGTCATATTTAACTTTTCTTGAAATGTGCATTGTATCAGCCGATGCAGGATTGCTATCAATTTTAACAGCATCGTGAATGGTAGGCTTGTAGCGGGTAATTACATTCACCTGTATGGTATCCATTCCTTTAGCTTTTTGCTGTGCCACTATACCTGAATTTGCAAACAACGTTACAATCGCAGTAAATGCGAGCTGGCCAAGCCTACTATGTTTGTTTGCGTAGAATCTCATTTGTTGCCTGGTTTTATGCCCGTAGTATCCGAATGCATGATTAATACCGTATCTTGTTTAGCAGGTTGCATGGCTTTTTGTTCCGATTGAATTATCGTGTTTAATTTGCGCTTTGCCTGTCCAACCACTGCCGTATCACTGGCATTATCAATCACCGTATTAAGTGTATGCTTAGCCTGGAAGTTATCTTTCAAGGCTACATAATCATCGGCCAGTACCACCAAGCCCTTCGCCATCCACTCAGGATAAGAAGGCTCCTGGTTCACTAAATCAAATACTGTTTTTTCAGAACCCGAAAAATCGCCTTTGTTGTATTGAATACTTGCAATATTGTATTTGGACTCGCCCTCCATTTCGCTCTTGGTCATTTTAACAACCCGGCTGAAATTAGCCATAGCCGAATCGGATTGTTGCTTTTGCATAAGGGCTTTGGCCTTTAGGAAATATGCTTCTGCATGAACATCGGCTGTAATCTGCGGGGTTTGAATTACTGTATCGGCAGCCCCGATGAGGCCATCCTCATTATTGAGGAAATTATAGCATCTCATTTTTCCTACACGCTCCAGAATCATTTGGGTTTCATCTTGGAACATGTTGCCCAACTCATTATAATACCCAAGCGCCTCCGTATAATTTTGCTTAGCAAAATCAATTTGTGAAGCCCTTACCAGCGATATAACAGTATAATATGTTTTCGGACCTTTCAGAACATAGCGGTAATTCACAATAGCGCTATCATTATTCTTTTGCTTGTAATAATATTCTGCCAAATAAAAATGTGTTTCAGCCGCAAACAGTCCATTAGGAAACTTTTGCAAATAATTGGTTGCTTCAGGCAAAAAGCGGGTATAATCTTCTTTCAGATATTCTGATTTTATAACGGAGAAGGTAGCGGAATCAAGCGCTGAACTGCCTAGAGTAACGCCCAACTTAGCTAAGTATTCTTGCATAGTGCCCACATCTCCTTCCGAAACATAGAGCATCTTTATATGTGATAAGGCTTCATTACCCTCGTTGGAGTTTTTATCCTTTTCAGCTACTTGCTTCCATGCATTTAAGGCCTGTGTATTATCTCCCTGGTTGTAATATATCATACCCAACTGTAAGAGACTTTGATTGGTAGCAGGACCGGAAGGATAATCGGTTACCACGCGCTGATAGGTCTCGGCAGATTTTTTCGGTTGGTTATCTGATAAGTAAGCTCCGGCTAATTGCGTCATAGCCGATGAATAATAACTACTCTTGGGATATTTACCCATAAAAGCTTCTAAGGTTTTAACTTCATCATCAAATTGGTGCTGTACGCCATAGGCCTGTGCCAATTGGTAGCTGGCATAATCGCCGTCGTATGCGCTTAATTCCATACTCTTTTGGTAGAACGGAATGGCTGAAGCATAATCTTCCTGCACAAAATAACAATCGCCAATGCGGTTATAGGCATCGCTCAATCTCTTTTTGTCGGTCGTTTCAATATTTACATATTTCCTGAACCAATTTCCTGCATTATCGTAATCCTTCATTTGGAAAAAGCAGTAACCGGCCCCATATTGCGATAAGTTGTATTCAGGCGTACTGAACGATTCAGTATGGCTCATAAAGTCATTGTATGCGGCAGCCGCATCATTATATTTTCTCTCCCGGTAAAAAGCCTCTGCTTTCCAATAATATGCCAGCAAATGCAATTTAGCATCATAATTATAGGTCAGCGATTTTTCAAAATAATCAATAGCAGGTTCATATTGATGATTATTATATAAATCAACACCCCGGTAATAACACAAACGTTGATAAACAGCCTGCAGATGAGAGTCCCAATTTTTTATTTCTGCCAATGATTTGAGCGCTGCTTCGTAGTTCCGCGTAGTAGAATAAATATTTACAAGATACTTGTACACCTCATCCCGGTGAGAAGAGTTAGGGTATGCGTTCAAATATTGGGAGAGCGCTTTAATAGCTACATCAAAAGGGTCGCTACACGTTTCGTAGGATATTTTGGCAAAATTGAAGAGGGCGTTCTCTTTCAATTCCTGGTTGTAATTCATCTTATACGCATCATTGAAGGCATTAGCTGCATAGGTCTTTTCACCTTCATTTAAATAACATTCGCCAACATGAAACAAGGCATCTTGTGCTAATGAATCATTGGCTACTGCAGCATTCTGAAAATAGGGAATAGCTTCCGAATACTGGCCTGTTACAAAATAACAATAGGCAAACTCATACGCTTCTGTTCCAAGCAAACTCCCCTTTTTAGCATATTTCTCAAAGTAAGGAATAGCTTCTTTATATTGCTGCATATGATAATATGACTCTGCCGTAATTTTCCTGATTTCAGCAGTATTTAGCAACGGTGTGTTGTTCGGAATAGAGTCGAGTAATGGAACGCAATATTGTATGGCTTTTGAATAATCCCCTTCCAGGTAATAACATTCAGCTATATAATATGGTACCGCTTTGGAAAAATTAGGATCGTTGCGCAACTTGAAAAAACTATTTACCGCCGTTTGGTATTTTTTATGAACGTATGCTATGTATCCATAGTAATATAGAACACGCGGGTAATAAGTAGAAGTGGAGTCGGTTACTGATTCAAAATTATGTTGAGCCGCATCTAATTGGTTTTTTGAAAAATTACAATAGCCCATTTTGTAATAATATTCCGACAGCTCTTTGGAGTCAAGATCGTCCACATCCGCTTTAGCATACCAGGTTAATGCATCTTTATACTTATGCTTTTCATATTCATAGTTGCCCAGCAAAAAATATATTTTATGCACTTCAGGCGCTTGCGGATGCTTGTGTATGAAACCTGTCATTTGCCTTTCGGCATCGGCATGGTCAAGATACATGGAGCAAACAGCAGTATAATAATCAGAATGAACCTTGAGGGTGGATTGCTCTTCTTTTATGGAATTGGAAACTTGTTCAAAAAGATGTGCAGCGGCAGAATACTTATGCTCGTCGAACAATGTAACTGCCTTATCAAATATAGCATTGGGGTTGCTGTAAATAAGGGTCTGCTGACCTATTACCACTTGGGAAAAACATAGCACAGAAATAAACAACAGAATCCGTTTCAACATACCTATACGCCCCTTTTTAGAAAAGCAAAGTTATGATTAGGGCTTATGTAAGGCTATTTCATCAGGGGTAAGTTTTCAACCTGTGTATGTTCATTCAATTAGGAGTGTATACACCACTCTTTATTAAACGTACTTGTGTCAAGTATCTCTTTTTGAAACGTAAAAATCATTGAAAATGTTACGCTGGATTTTTTCCGCCTCCTTATTTCTTCTTGTAATTACTATCTTCTTTACGGTTCTGCATCCAGCAAAGAAGCGCTAGGTAATAAAAGAATAGGCAATCTCTTTATGAATATTTTACGGATAATATGCCTTTGAATCAATTATTTGTTATGTTTGTATTCAAATTTTACAATTATATCATTCTGATATAATTATTGGTAAGATTCTGAAAGTACCTGTAACGCTAACTATTTTATTATTATTAACTTGATAGCAAACAAAATACTATGTTAAAATTTATTTTGAAAAAGCTCAATAAGAAATTTTTATATTTCTTCTTATTTACCCCTTTGATTGGCAATTCTCTTTCAGCTCAAACATATGTTAGCGGAGGGATTTATTCCAATACTACATGGACAAAGGCCAAAAGTCCTTACATTGTTACTGATACAGTCTCAATTTTTAGCGGAGTTACGCTAACTATCCAACCTGGGGTAGTAGTAAAATTTGATAACAGTAAAATAATCCGAGATTGGGGAAATTTATATGCAAATGGCACCCTAACTGACTCTATAATATTCACCAGCAATTCAGGAACTCCTTATGCAGGTATTTATAAAGGTATAAACTTTGCCAGCGATACGGTATCTTTTAAATATTGCAGATTCTCTTATGCTATCGCAGCAATTAATGTTGTTAATGGTATTACTTATGCCCCTCCAATAGCACATTGTATCTTTACTTCTAATCTCAGTGGCATAAATAATTGGAGTCTTGTTAATACTGAGCCGTCTATTGACACCTGCATATTCAAATATGATTCAATCGGTTTAAATTCAGGCGCTAGAGTTACGGCTATTAGTTGTGAATTTATTAAAAATGGTACAGGTATTAATATGCCAGGAAATGTTTTAAGTTGTGTATTTAGAAATAATTATGATTATGGTATAAGCGGTGTAGGTGCCCAAGAAATAATAACAAATAGTATTTTTGATTCGAACCGGGGGACCGCTATTTATATTTCTGGCGACAAGATAACAAATTGCACCATAAAAAATAATAATATAGGTATTAATAGTGAAGCGGATAGTATTATTTTAAATGATATATCAGATAATAGGATAGGTATTGAGAGTATGGATGACCGTGTTATCTCATGTAATACTATTTGTGGTAACACTAAGTACAGCATTGTGTCAGAATTTGCCACCAACGAAAGTGTAAGTAACAACTATTGGTGCCTACACGATTCTGCACACATACAAGCTACTATATACGATGCCTATCAAAATATAAACCTTGGCTTTGTTTATTTTACCCCTTTCGATACCACCGCATGCACCCACTTCTGTAATTTAGTAGTTACTGCTACAGCTACACAACGAGTAGTTTGCCCTGGCAGCCCAACCACTTTGACAGCTACCGTTACAGACCCTAATCCTGTTTATACTGCCGTATGGAAACCGGGCAATTATCATGGCTTGTCTTACACAGTTACACCCCACACCAACATTACATATACCGTAGTAGTTACCGACAGTAATGGATGTAAAGATAGCGACCGCATTACCATTGATACTATGTATTGCGCCCCTCCACCACCTTGCGGAAATGCTTATCCACCTTCTATTTGCTATGTTACAACGGATACATCATCCATTTTTAATACTATTTTTTGGCAAAAAACCGGTATGGATACATTGGCTATTGATAGCGTAATTATATACAGTCAAAACATATTGAATAATTATGTGCGGATAGGAGCAGTCTCGGTACATGCCCATACAGAATTTAAAGATTACAGTGCACGGCCTTTGGTAGAACCATCATTCTATGCACTAGGCATGCATGATACATGTGGAACGTATTCATCACAGGGTAATTTTAATGAAACTATTTTTCTCCAATCCTCTGCCGGAATAGGACCAAACGAAGCTAACTTAAACTGGAATTTTTACGGAGGTAACTCGGTAGTATATTATAGAATACTCCGGGACGATTCGGGCAAAGGATACTGGCATGCAATTGACTCTGTTCAAGGTTCTATTAATGCATATACGGACAGATCGGCACCTATTAATAAAGGCTTGCGGTATATGATTAGCACCGATTGGAATGTTGTTTGTACACCTTACCTTTCGATGCAGTTTAGAGGCAATCGTTATACTTTCAGCCCTACAGGCTCCTATTCTAATATGACTTATTTAAACACTACAGGTATTGCTGCGATTTTCAATGAGAATGCTGTTACCATTTATCCCAATCCGGCTACTAATATGCTTTCTGTTGCGTTCAACGAGTCCTTTAAAGGCGCTGTTCGGATAAACAATGTGCTTGGACAAGAAGTCTACAGCAATACACAATTCACCGCTGAAAAAGGGAATACCGGACAAATAAATATAAGTGGCTTGTCAAATGGTGTTTATATTATAACCTTGCAGTCAGACGATGGCGCTTCTGTTAGAAAGAAGATTATAAAAGAATAGAAATATCTCCACCGCCTTCCGGCTAAAAATGCAATTCATCTGCTGCAACGCGCAAGTAACGGCGGAGGGCGAAGTAAGTACTTACCCAGGAAATAAAAATGCCTAACACAACTACTACTCCCGAAAGGATAAGATAGGTGTTCATGTCATTCAGACCTTGTTCTTGTATCTCTACTAAACGCGATTGCGCTATACGGATAAGTCCGAATATCATCAGCAGGGCTATAACGGCTGCAATAACTCCATTGCGCACGCCTTTCCATAAAAAAGGCTTCCTGATGAATCCTTGTTTAGCGCCCACCAGTTGCATGGTTTTAATTAAAAACCGTTTAGAGTATATAGTAAGCCGGATGGTATTATTGATAAGTGTAAGCGATACCAATAGTAGTAACAAACTGAACCCAAGCATAACAAGCGATATCTTTTTCAGGTTTTCATTCATCATTTTGATAAAAGCTTTTTGGTAAACAACCTCTTTCACTTCAGGGTAATGCGATAGTTCTTTTTCGATTTTACTAAGGCTGTCAATATTGGCATAATCGGCTTTTACGTGTATATCAATAGAAGCGGGCAATGGATTATACCCGGCAAGGGTAACATCGACACCGGTATCAACGGCTTGCAGTTGTTTGGCAGCTGAATCTTTGGATATATAAGCTGTAGACTTCACATAGTCCGATGCATCCAGCATCTTTTGCAACTTGGCCACATCGGCATCTTTTGCATTACTATTTAAAAATACTTCCACATCAGCGTTCTCCTTCACATCGCGGGCTATCTTCTGAGCATCTATAATAAGCAGGGCCAATAGTCCGAGGATAAATAACACCAATGAGATACTCACTATCGTTATTAGCGAAGTGGACCTGAATTTATTTCCGATTGCCTTGGATGCCATGAAAAAATTTATGACACGAAATTATAAAATTCTTTTAAGCCTGAACGATAGAAGTAACAAACAGGTAATTGTTTTTTCTAATTTCGCGGTTGTTAATCGCAGCATTATTCAATGGAATATAAACCGGACGAAATAGAAAAAGCCGCACGTGAAAAATGGGCTAAAGAAGATATTTACAAGGTAACTAATGACTCTTCTTTACCTAAATACTATGTGCTCGATATGTTCCCCTATCCTTCAGGTGCGGGACTTCACGTAGGGCATCCGCTGGGATATATTGCATCCGACATATTTTCCCGTTTCAAAAGGTTGAAGGGCTTTAATGTGCTTCACCCGATGGGATGGGATGCCTTTGGCTTACCTGCCGAACAATATGCCATCCAGACCGGGCAACACCCTACCATCACAACTGAACAAAACCTGGCCCGCTACCGCAGCCAAATGGATATGTTGGGCTTTTCGTATGACTGGAGCCGCGAAATAAAAACATCGGACCCTAAGTTTTATAGATGGACCCAGTGGATTTTTCTGAAACTGTTCGGTTCGTGGTACAATAACAAAACACAGAAGGCAGAACCTATAGAAACCTTAATTAGTCAGTTTGAGAAATTGGGTACTACAGAAATTGACGCTGCCTATGGAGAAGAAATGACTTTTTCTGCCGACGAATGGAAGTCCTTTTCAGAAAAGAAAAAATCAGATGTGTTATTCAACTACCGGCTGGCTTATTTAAGCGAAGCCTGGGTAAACTGGTGCCCGGCTTTGGGCACCGTACTTGCCAACGACGAAGTGAAAGACGGTGTTTCGGAACGCGGAGGCTATCCCGTGGAAAGAAAACTAATGCCCCAATGGAGTCTGCGTATTACCGCATATTCTGACAGATTGTTAAACGACCTTGATACTATTGACTGGAGCGAAAGCATAAAAGAAGCTCAACGCAACTGGATTGGGCGTTCAGAAGGATGTTCTTTGCAATTTACAATTAACAATCCCGATAGCTATCGGGAACAATTCACAATTACGGTATTTACCACTCGTCCTGACACGGTTTTTGGCGTAACATTTATAACCCTCGCTCCCGAAAACGAATTGGTGAATAAAATCACACCTGCCTCTCACAAAGCTCAAGTTGAAGAATACGTAAACATTGCAAAAAACAAAACCGAACGCGAACGCCAGGCGGAGAAAAAAGTAAGCGGAATATTTACGGGAGCTTATGCCATTCACCCGTTTACCGGGAATAAGATTCCTATATGGGTAGGCGAATATGTGCTGGCAGGCTATGGTACAGGCGCTGTAATGGGTGTACCTGCTCACGATTCCCGCGATCATGCTTTTGCTAAGCATTTTGGATTAGATATTAAACAGGTAATTGAAATTCCCGAATCCCTCGCCACTGCGAGGAACGAAGCAGTCTTACCCGATAATAAGATTGCTTCGCAAAGCCTCGCAATGACGGAACCTTATGACGGTAAAAATGGTAAATGCATCAACTCCGATTTCCTGAATGGATTAGATGTAAAAGATGCCATTAAACGTGCTATTGAAGAAATTGAAAAACGAGGATTGGGAAAAGGGAAAATAAACTTCCGTTTGCGCGATGCGGCTTTTGGCAGACAACGCTATTGGGGCGAACCTATACCCATCTATTATAAAGACGGCATACCTACTCCATTAGATGAAAGCGAACTGCCACTTGTTTTGCCGGAAGTAGATAAATTCCAACCGACGGAGACAGGTGAACCACCCTTGGCAAGAGCCACCACCTGGAAATACAAAGGACAATATAATTACGAATACACCACTATGCCGGGCTGGGCAGGTAGTTCGTGGTATTATTTGCGCTACGAAGACCCGAAAAACGATAAAGAGTTTACATCCAAAGATGCCATTAACTATTGGCAAAATGTGGACTTATATATTGGCGGTGCCGAACATGCCACAGGCCATTTGCTATATTTCCGTTTCTGGACAAAATTCTTAAATGATTATGGCTTGATTCCTTTTACAGAGCCTGCTAAGAAATTGGTAAATCAGGGGATGATACAGGGGGTGTCTGCCTATATAACAAGAATAAATACGGAAATATTTGTATTGAGTGGTTCAATACTTCGTACACTATTTACAATTCCAATAATTTATATAACAAAAGAAGTTGCAGATAAAATAGTTACCGATGAGGGAATGCAAAATGAATTAGTCGATTTTCTCAATAATTGTTTTAGGAAATTTAATCCTCGAATGGCCGCATTTGTTAGAGATCAAGATTATTCAATAAAAATTGATGCACGTGGAAGAAATTGGTTTAATACTAGACCCTTTCCAATACAGGAAATTTCAGCAAATAACGATATTGAAAAAGAGAAAATCATAGAGTGGATTAATAATTATGATAGGATAGAAAATACCCAAATAGTCTTTTTTCCTGAGGATAATAAGCCATACGTTTTTAACCGCGAAGTCGAAAAAATGTCAAAATCCAAGTGGAATGTAGTTACCCCCGATGATGTGGTTGCTCAATATGGAGCTGACACTATGCGCATGTATGAGATGTTCTTAGGCCCATTGGAATTAAGCAAACCCTGGAGCACACAAGGCATTAGCGGGGTATATAATTTCTTAAAGAAGTTTTGGAGAATGTTTTTCAGTAGTCAGTGGTCAGTGGCCAGTAGTCAGTCTGAAGAATTTTATGTTTCCGGTGAAAAGGCTACTCCTGCCGAATTAAAAATTCTGCATAAAACCATTAAAAAAATTGATGAGGATATTGAGCGACTTTCATTCAATACGGCTGTGAGCGCTTTTATGATTTGCCTGAATGAATTGTACGACTTGAAATGCAACAAGCGCGAAATACTGGAACCTTTGTTAATCTGCCTCTCCTCTTTTGCACCTTTCGTTGCCGAAGAGTTATGGACCAAACTGGGGCATACCTCTTCTGTTGTAAAAGCAAAATTCCCGAAATTTGAAGAGTCTTATTTGGTTGAGAATACGTTCTCCTATCCTGTTTCATTTAATGGGAAAACCCGCTTTATGCTGGAATTGCCATTAAACTTGAGCAAAGAGCAGATTGAGAAAGAAGTTTTATCGTCAGAAGATGCAAAAAAATGGCTTAAAGAGGCTCCTATTAAAAAGGTCATCGTAGTTCCGAATAAGATTGTGAATATAGTTGTATAGCACAGTCATTGACGTTTTCAAGACCAACTTTTTAATGGTATAGTTTCGCAACTGATAACTGACCACTGAAATGAAATATGACATCACTTACACAAATTGCAATTTACTGTATTTAACAAGGAATGGTTTTTCAACATACTTTAAATCAGCCTGTTGCAAAGCAATAGAATTTAGAAACCACTCCTATTTCCTTGTAAAATCCTTGTATTTCCTGTTGTTAATTGTTGTTTTTTATGAGTTTTGAAAATGGAGAAACTGGCAATGAGGCCGGGAGAGCAAAGGTGGTATTCTTAACAATTTTTATGAATCCTGCCCGCTGACTCTTACCCACTTACTTCCGTAAAAGAAGTATCTTTGAATCCTCAAACAGACCCTACTCAAAAATGAAAAAGACACGGATCGCCTTTATAGTTTTATTACTACTTACTTCAGGACTATTGTTATGTGCCGTACTGCATCCTTCGGCCAAATCAGAAAAGCGCAGAGCTATTCTTCAACTCATGGTTGGAGGTATCGAAGCTGAACATTATAACCCTATACCGGTTAATGATACGCTCTCCAAAAGAATATACGACCTCTACCTAAAGCGTTTAAATAGCGATAAACTCTACTTTACACAAGAAGATATTGCGCAATTTCAACCTTACGAGTATAGAATTGACAGTGCCATTAACCAGGGCACATTTGCTTTTTATGACCAGGTAAATAAAGTATGGAATCAGCGATTAGGCGACGATTCCATCTACATAAAAAAACTTCTCTCTAAACCATTTGATTTTAATGCGCAGGAAGATTTTCAGGCCGATGGAAACAAAGTTGCTTACCCAAAAGATTTAGATGCCTTGCATGAACGTTGGAGGAAATTGTTGAAATATGAAACCCTTGCGAAGCTGGTAGTAATGCTGGATGACGAGGATAAAGCAAAAGAAAAGAAGGACTCGGCTTATAAGCCTAAATCATTTAAAAAGCTGGAAGACTCTGCGCGGATGATGGTATTGAAAACGGAGGAAAACGATTTTAAATACCTGGGCGAAATAACCGATACAGATAAAATCAATGAATTTTTCGATGTAATAGCCAATGTATATGACCCGCATACAGAATACTTTGCTCCCGAAGAAAGAAAGAACTTTGATATATCCATGAGCGGACAATTAGAAGGTATCGGAGCACAGTTGCAAGATAAAAACGGAAAAATAACGATTGAAAAAGTAATACCCGGAAGCCCGGCATGGAAAAGCGGGGAATTGAAAGAAGGGGATGTATTTTTGAAAGTGGCGCAGGGTAGCGGAACACCTGTGGATATTGAAGGTATGCGCCTTGACAAAGCTGTGCAGCTTATCCGTGGTAAAAAAGGCACCGAAGTAAAATTGACCGTGAAGTCAGGCATTAGCACCAAAGTAGTTTCCCTAATACGCGATGTTATTCATTTGGAAGATACTTATGCGCATGCAGCCATTATTGAAAATAACGGAGAAAAAATAGGATACATCCGCCTGCCGGAATTCTATACCGATTTTGATGGCACCGGAGCTCGCAGATGTTCGGACGATGTAAAGGCTCTCGTGCAAGAATTAAATGGGGAAAACATAAAGGGTATCGTTATGGACTTGCGCGATAACGGAGGCGGCTCCTTACAGGATGTTGTAAAAATGGCCGGCATATTTGTGGCACAAGGCCCCGTTGTTCAAATAAAGAACCCTAGCATGAAAGAACCTGAGGTACTTACATGCCGCGATACAGGCGCTTTATACAAGGGACCATTGGTTGTATTGGTTAACGGCACAAGCGCTTCAGCTTCAGAGATATTTGCTGCCGCTATACAAGATTATAAACGCGGAGTAATTATGGGCTCACAAACCTATGGTAAGGGTACTGTACAACAAGTCTTTACATTGGATGATAAAATTGCCGCTGCATACAACAGTCTTAAACCATTAGGCTCAGTGAAAATAACCATCAGCAAGTTTTACCGGATTAGCGGGGGTACTACCCAAAAAGATGGTGTTACACCTGATGTTGTGATGCCGGACCCATATCAATATGCTTATGGAAAAGAAAAGGATGCGGATTACCCATTAAGCTGGGATAAAATAACGCCTGCAAACTATGTGGTATGGAATAATCCTCCGGATGTGGCTTACTTATCCAAACAAAGTTCGGATCGTATTTCAAATGACTCTATCTTTATTATGATGAAAGAAGATGCCAAAACGTACAAGCAAGAACGCGACAGCACCCTCTATTCATTAAATTACGACGAATACAGAAAAGCAGACAAAAAAATCAGGGCTGAAAACAAACGGTTTGAAGTATTGAATAAAGCCCTGCCCTTTGAAGATGTATCTCTTTTCAATGTTCGCAAAAACCAATTTATCCTTTCACCCAGCCATGATAAGGATACAATAAAAGCGTCTAATGCAATGGCATTACAAACTAATAATGCAAGTAATTTTTATGGCGTTACGGGTAATTACCATGTACTCATTACTGCTACTGCCGGGGAACAAAGTAAAATGCGCGCAGACACAAACGAAGCTAATTCAGAAAATATCCGTCTCAAAAGAATGATGAAAGATCCCGTGTTATTTGAGGCGACGAGAGTAATAGGTGATATGAAATAAATAAAGTCCGGCTAGTTTAAAAATGAACCGTATCCCCCTTCATGTTAGGCTGCTGGTAAAGCGATTAGCATTATTGCTGATTCCCTACGAGCTATGCCGTATTATTTTCCGGGTGTATAATGCTGCCTACTTCTCTGGCATGCCATTTTCAAAACTTTGTTACTGCCTCTATACCGGGTTGCGATTTGATATTTCGGCCATTATCATCACTAATTTGGTGTTTGTTTTCTTAAGCCTTCTACCGTGGGGAAGCGAACAAAGTTTTTACCGGAAATATGTACTCAAGATGATTTATATGCTGGCGAACAGCGTAGCTCTATTTTTCCAGATTGGTGACACGGTTTTCTTTCCCTTTGTTTACAAGCGTTCTACAGGTGACATCTTCAAGTTTCTAGGTCTTGGCGGTGGAGACGACACAACCGATGTAATGCCCACCGTTATCAAGGATTATTGGTTCATGATCCTGGTCTGGTTCGGGCTTATCGCACTAACTTATTTCCTTTACAGCGTAACGGGAAAAAAGAAAATAAAAAATACGGTTACCGAACGAAAACATCCTGTTACATCCTTCACAGTCGCATCGTACAGCGTTTTTATCGGACTGCTGATTATAGGCTGGCGTGGGGGGTGGCAACTTAAACCTATGAGCACGCTTGATGCCATGGACTATGCATCGGCACACGACGCTCCCCTTGTGATGAATAGCCCCTACAGCATTATTAATACCTATTTCAGACCTGTACTGACAGATAACACCATTATACCCGATGCAAAAAAGTATTACACTCCAATGCAGGCTGCGTCGCCGGGCAATTTCAGGAAACTGAATGTGGTGGTCATCATTATGGAAAGCATGTCGAAAGAATATATAGGCGCTCTTAATAACAGACACCATACTTACACTCCGTTTCTTGATTCATTGATTTCACAGTCGCTTGTTTTTGATAATGCTTTTTCCAATGGAAAAAAGTCGGTGGAAGGTATTCCGGCCATAGTATCGAGTCTTCCCTCCTGGATGAATACGGCATTTATAACATCTCCCTATGCAAATGATGAACATACATGCTTAGCGGGCTTATTGGATAAAGAAGGGTACACTACCGCCTTTTTTCATGGAGGGCATGAGGGCTCCATGGGATTTAATGTATTCTGCAAAAAAGGGGGCTTTCGTTATTACTACGGCATGAACGAGTATAATAACAATGCTGATTACGATGGCAACTGGGGAATTTGGGATGAACCATTTTTCCAATATTTTGCCCGGAATGTTGATACCCTTCATAAGCCTTTTTACGCCGCTATTTTTTCCATTTCCTCGCATCATCCTTTCTCTATTCCCCCTAAGTACAAAAGCAGGTTTGTTCAAAAACTGGGGGAAATGCCTATGCTTAAATGTATTGAATACAGTGATTTTTCACTCAGGGAATTTTTCCAGACTGCTTCTACAATGCCCTGGTTCGACAGTACCTTGTTTGTGATAACCGGGGACCATACCGGACCCAGCAATGACCCCTACTACTCCAACCGATTAGGAATGTATGAAATACCTATTATATACTATATGCCTCATTCTAATCTGAAAGGCAAAACACATATTACCACACAGCAAATTGATATTATGCCCACTATTCTTGGTTTTATGCATTATCCTCAATCCTATTTTTCATTTGGATCAAATGCTTTTGATACTGTCTCATCTGCCAGGCATTATGCCATTGGCTATTTAAATAGTGTGTACCAGATAGAGGAAAATCCGTGGTGCCTGCAAATGACAGATACAATTGTAACCGGCTTGTATAATTACCAAAAAGACAGTTTGCTTGAAAATAACCTGGCGGGCAAAAATTTACCTGTGCAGGATTCTCTTTCCCATATTCTAAAAGCGGTGGAACAGACCTACAATCATTTGGTTATCCACAATCAATTACAATAGTATCAGGAGTTTCTTATTACTGCATCCGCTTTTTCAGCAAAAGCGGTCACAAGTCTTTCCATGGTTTTATCAATATCCTTGTCGCTTAATGTCTTGCTGTCGCTTTGCAGAATAAACCGCAACGCATACGACTTTTTGCCTTGCTCCACTCCTTTTCCCTCGTAAACATCAAATACGGAAACCTGTTTCAAAAGTTCCTTTTCTGTTTTCACCGCAATGTCACGGAGCATCTCAAAATCCACGGTCTCATCAATAATCAGGGCTAAATCTCTCGTTACAGCAGGGAACTTGTTTATCTCTTTTATCGCCAATCCCTTACTCTTACTTTGGATCAAAAACTTCCAATTTATATCGGCAAAAAACACATCCCCATTAACTCCCTGCTTAACGAGAATCTCTTTACGTACTATACCAACAACAGCTACTTCTTTTGATTTAATTGAAAAAGTAAGTCCGGAAGAAAGTAATTTATCGTTGGCCAAAAACATTTCAATAGGTTTAGAAATACCGGTAACCCTTTCTATAAGCGCCACCACATACGATTTCAAATAATAAAAATCAGCCGGCACCTCTTTGCTGTTCCATGAAAGCGGCGATTTATTGCCACATACCCATAATGAAAGGTGCTCTGCTTCCTTATACTTTCCATCCTGTTCTTTATGGTAGCTTCTTCCGAATTCATATAGTCTTAGGTCAGGCTGTTTATTATTCTGGTTAAGGGCAATATTGGTGAGACCATTAAATACTAATGAGCCACGTAAAATATCCAGGTCAATACTCAGCGGATTAGCAATTTTGACGGTGTCTGCGTTATCTTCAAGTTTAGCAGATGAAAGAGAAGTATTCATTACTTCTATGAATCCTGATGAGGTAAGAAAACTGCTTATTTTATCTACCATTTCATCCGATTTTTTCTCTCCCGTATAAACCAATGGTATGTTTAACCTGGGTGGAATAGGGATATTATTATACCCGTAAAACCGCAATATTTCTTCTACAATATCAGCTTGGCCTGTAATGTCCATACGGTAGCTGGGTATGGAGAGCAACCATTTATCGTGTGTACGTTCTATTATTTTTATACCAGTAGCTTCTATTATTTCAGTTACTTTATCTGCAGGAATAGGATGCCCAGCTAACTTATCAGCATAGCCCAGCGAGAATTCTAATTTCAGGTCTTCTTTCTTATCAGGATAAACATCTGTTATAGTTGTTATAAATGCACCTGCATTTACCTCTTGCATCAGGTTAATAGCCCGCATCAACGCATACGTCGTGATGTTCACATCTGCTCCTCTTTCGTAGCGGAAAGAAGCATCGGTATGCAATCCCTGGCTTTTAGCTGTTTTACGGATGTGTGCAGCATCAAAACAAGCGCTTTCAAGAAATATATTCTTAGTATTCTCCGTAACGCCCGAATCTTTTCCTCCATACACCCCGGCTATGCACATATCTTCACTTTCGTTGCATATAAGTAAATCGTTCGGCGTTAATTGACGTCTCTCGTTATCCAGAGTTA
>Ga0207016_1017_pt1 | contig 41658 bp, 35 predicted proteins | sample Alteio_BWMinCont_54_FD_153469 | JGI IMG/M metagenome (GOLD analysis project Ga0207016, IMG submission 153469) | Enriched cells from forest soil in Barre Woods Harvard Forest LTER site, Petersham, Massachusetts, United States -... | ecosystem: Environmental > Terrestrial > Soil > Temperate forest >...
TAATTATATTCCAGGTTCATGTACCAGCCCCGTCGTTTCTTCTTACGGGCATTACGCTGGTAGCCTATGCTCATTTCGGCAATTGCATTGCCAAAAGGTGAAAACATTTTATAGAGAGAGGTAACATCTTTTTCTCCTTCCCAGGTAAGGTACCCTGTAGAATCATTGGTAACAGTTGAATTTGTAAAGGAAATATACCGGAATTTTACGCCTGCAGTCATATAGATGCTACGCAGCTTGCGGTCGGTGGGGCCCAGAGGAAATTTGAACAATATGGGCACTTGTATCTCATTCATGGTAACATTGTGGGTATACGGTTCAACACCATTATAAATACTTGAACCATCGAATGAAAAAAAGTAAGAGTTAAAAGATACTCCATCCTGCAATATTTCAATTCCTATATCCACATACGAACGTTTCTGAACCGGAATTTCTTCAATAAGCCCGAACGTATACCCCGTTTTAGCGGAAAGGTTGTTGACATAGTTTGTATAAATACCCGAAACACCGGTAAAGCCGAAAACTACTCCGGCATCTATGCTTGTTTTAAACGGGCGGTTATGAAATTCCTGAAAGGGGGCATGCGATGTAACACGGTCTTCGTGAAACAAATACGTAGGGTCGTCCTGGCAAAAGGACTTATTTCCCATCAGCAAACAAAAAAGAATTACTAAACCAAGAATTTTCCCGCCCGGCATCTGGAATATAGAGAATAAAATACAAATTTACGAATTTACCCGCAATTTGCTGTTTTTAATACCGTAGGTGAAGTAAATGACCAACCCGATAATGAGCCATACAATAAAGCGGAGCCAATTGGTAAGCCCTAATTCGGTAATCAGGTAAAAACAGGAAAGAAGCCCAAGTACGGGTATGAGTGAAAGGTTTTTAACGAAGCTACTAACAGTCATTACGATGGATAACAAAATAAAAATCCAAAATGTACTGTTATCTACAAAAACACTTATTCCGCTATTAAATTTTTCTGTTTCAGGTATATTAAGTCCTCTTATCAGCATAGCATATTGGTCATCATCCAACGTTGAAAGGTAATTAGCTAAAGAATCTTTCGTTATGGCTGATGCTGCATGATTTGTTTTATACGTTATGGAAGTAACCGTAGCAACTTCAGCCGGTTGTAATGAACTTACCAATTCGACGGCAGGTTTTAAAGAACGCGATTGCAGAAAATCAATGCATCTATCTTTATTAAATGATAATGCAAAACCCGCAACTATTAGTAATAACAGCCCAACCCAATATCTTCCTCCGACAAAAGGAACCCGAAATCTTCCTTTTTCTTTCTCTGTTCTTGGTAATAGAAGAATGCCTCCGCAAACCAAAGCAAAGGCGAAAAGAGTGCCTATACTTGTTAAGTCGGTAACTAAATCAGAATCGAGGAATAAAGCAGGTATACCAACCATTAATCCTGTCATAATTGTAGAGAATCCCGGTGTATGGTACTTGGGATGCAATTTCGAAAATCGTTTTGGTAATAAACCATCACGGCTCATGCTCATCCATATCCTGGGTTGACCCAGTTGAAAAACCAATAATACGCTGGTTGTTGCAATTACTGCACTCAAAGCCAATATTCCGCTTAACCAGTTGAGTCCGTTTTGATGAAAAGCATCTGCCAGAAAATCGCCTACATTAAGGTGGGTATAATTTACCATTCCGGTTAGCACTAGGGCAATTAAAATATATAATACAGTACAAATTATGAGCGAATACATCATTCCCCTAGGCAAATCGCGCTGAGGGTTTTTGCATTCTTCCGCCGTAGTTGAAATAGCATCAAAACCAATATAGGCAAAGAACACATCGGATACTCCCCGCATCACTCCACCAAACCCATTAGGTACAAAGGGAGTCCAGTTGGTGGTGTGCACATAAAAAAAACCAACTGCTATAACCAGCATAATTACAATAAGCTTGAATGCTACCATCAGGTTGCTCGAAGTGCGCGATTCACGAATGCCTACAAATACCAGCCAGGTGATAAAAAACGTAATGACAAATGCGGGAAGATTCATAATAATAGGAATAGAACCAATATGTGGAGCAGTATTCCAGAGATTATTCATGCCTGCTACATCAGCAGGAACAGGCAGATGTTTGGCTACAAGCTCTGTAAAAGATTGATGCCCCAGGTATATTTGGCGAAAGCCATTGGACAGGAAATCGGGAACATGCAGATTGACGAATGTATGCGGAAACCGCAGGTGAATACCTGCATTCATTTTATCTAAAAAACTGGTGAAATTACTCGACCATGAAATGGCAACCACAATATTTCCGATGGCATATTCCATAATTAAATCCCACCCAATAATCCAGGCAATAAGTTCTCCGAAAGCCACGTACGAATATGTATAGGCGCTACCTGAAATAGGCACGCGCGAAGCAAACTCGGCATAGCACAAGGCAGAAAAGGCACACACAACAGCGGTAATGATGAATAGAAAAATAACGCCTGGTCCACCAAAAAAGCAGGCCTTGCCAACAGTTGAAAAAATTCCTGCGCCAATTACGGCAGCAATTCCCAGGGCAGTTAAATCGCGCACCGACAGAACCCGGTTCAAGTGATTACCTTTCTCATCGGCATCAAGCTGGGCTAATATTTGCTCCTGCGATTTTCTTTGAAATAGTTTACTTTTCATTGGTTACGCTATTAGCCATTAGCTTCTGGCTTTTTAGTAATTAGCAAAAGCAAAATAAACATAAAAGGAATAACCACCGATTTATATCGTTCTATCCCACCTAAAATTGGCGTTGTCATTCCAATCAATATAAGCATCATCAGGCAATAGGCAAGGCAAAACAATACTATCTCTTTATGCAGAAAAGGTCGCTTACTAAAAAACAAAGCAACGAAAATCACAATCAGTACAAAAATATTTTCGGCACAATAAATGGCTGTCATCGCTGAATGTACTTTCCATGGATAAGGCAAAAGCATGGCTATTTTCAATGCCTGCATCGTATTATATGTAAGGCTTTTCAGGGTGGGTCTTATTGGCTCAATATATATGGCGCTTTTGGCAGGTTCAATGTATGTGCAAATGCAATATGCGGTACTGTCGGTCGCTATAGCATGCATAGTATCGTTATTCCATAACCGGAAACTGTTATACGCGGCACCATGCTTTAGCATAAATGGCACATACTTGCCAGTTTTTAATTCATTGTACCAAAAAGAATTCTCTGCCAGGTATTGGATACCCTTTTTATGAGCCATGCTATCTGCAAGGGAATTCAACGGAATTATATCGGTAGAATCGGTAATCGGGATACTCGCATATTGTTCTGTGTCTTTAATCTCAGCAAGGTAAATCCCACCACGACTTATCCGGTTAAAGTCGGTTTGTTTATCCGAAAGCATTTTTAATGGGCTAACTTTTCCAAGGAAAATATGAGGCAAAAATGAGCTTGAAAGGTACACTGCCAAAACTATGCTATATGTCAGTAAAGGATGTGCACTGCAATAACGCAGCTTTTTCACCAGCAGGAGTGCAACAAAAGCGGGAATAATACAAAGCAACACGTATGCCTTCGATTCAAACAACACAACCAATCCGATTATTAGATATAGGGTATAAGTTATGAGATATGAGATTTGTGATTTAGGATTTAGGATTTTTGTTTCTTTCTGACTACTGACAACTGACAACTGACTACTGAATTTGAAAAAATAATAGATAGCCAAGCCCAATCCTAACCAAACAAAACCTTCCTTTAAAACTCCCGAGCTCCATAAAATGACGGAAGGAAAAAGAAAAACAGCAACAAAAAGGGCTCTGCTCTTATCTTGTAAAAAGGGTAAAAATGCTTTATAGATATACATAAGTCCTACAAGAGAAATGAAGCACATAAAAATAACATGCACCCCGTAATATCCTCTTGAAAAAAGCCAGAAAAAAGCATTCATCCGAATGATAAAGTGACTATTGCTGTATAAAACGGTTCCATACCCGTTCTCCCAATTATTCATGGTAAGGTATATGTCCTGGTAATGAGCGCTCGTGTCGCCAATACCCGTTAACAGGGTTAAGTAATCCTTTGTGCTTGTATGGAGCGTATTAAAAATTATCCGGGCATCATCATAATATTTGAACACATCGCTGGTGAGGCGGTTTTTATAAATATGCGTGTAAATAAACCAAAGCGCTACTCCGAATAGAAGCTTGAGATAAAAAACACCCAGGAAATATTTATTACTAAAACCTCCTGCACTAAACCAACTGCTCCGCTTAATGATAGCAGAAAAAAGCAGGATGTAGAATATGCAGAAAAGAATGTTTACCATTTTTCAGGATTATGGTTGGTATTCTTGATTTCATCTATTAAAGTTTCTATGTTTTGACGGTTTCGGCCCATAGATACTACAGAGGAATGTTGATCAAGACGGCAAATACTATTCGCTAGTACTCTATTTTGGTCAAAAAGAATTGTGATTTGTTCCCCCCAACTACCAGAGAAGAAACCAGGATCTGTCTTCGCAATATATACTTTATCATTGGATGTCGTTTCTTTCCATTCAAGTTCTTTAGCTACTTTTTCAATAAGCTTATTCAGTTCTTCCCTACTGAGATTAGTTTCAATAGACTTGAATTTCAACCTGTTTTTCTGCATCCAATAGAAAAGGAGTCCAAGAATTAAAGGGATTAGAAACAAAAGTTCGAATGGTTTTAATTGTTTGTGTATCCCCAAGATAAAATACTTAAGATGCAGAAAGATTGGGATAGAAGATAAAAGAAACGAATATAGAACAATTCCATAATGGTTTATTTTACCCCAGAAGCTAAGACTAAGTTTACCTGTCTCTATTGAATATTCTATCTGCTGTGTCGTCACTATGTTATTTAAGACTCCCTTAAACTCTATCAGAGTTTATAAAAGATACAATCTCTCCTATTCCACCCATATCAAAAAATTGCCCCATTCCTTAAAAGTCAATGACCCAAACTACCACTTTTTTATTTCTTAAAACCAATTATTTGTGAGTGGCATTTGCCTGGCACAAAAATTATATCGAAATTCTAGTTTTATACGACAGAGTTGTGAAATAGCCGCAAGTACTTATATATCAGTTTATACCAATAGAAACATATTTATATTGGATATAGATAAATCGAAAAAAGTGTGACGCAATGTGACGCAAAAAAATTAGAATTTTTTATGCATAAATGGGAATGCATCCTGAATGCTTTGTTAATAAAATTATTCCCTAAACAGGTGCATTTAGCATTTTATAACACAAAAATATCGGCGCATACCCTATCTTTGCATATCAATAAATAAAGACATGGAAACCATCGTAAAAGAGATACAAGTTACTGCAGAAACAGCCAAGCAATTAGGATTATCGGAGGAGGAATTTCAAAAAATCATTGCCATTTTAGGCAGAACCCCTAACTATACCGAACTAAGCATATATTCTGTTATGTGGAGCGAACACTGCTCCTACAAGAACTCTATTTTCTATATCAAAACCCTGCCACGCGAAGGCAAGGGCTTGCTTGCCAAAGCAGGGGAAGAAAATGCCGGATTGGTAGATATTGGCAATGGTTATGCCTGCGCTTTTAAAATAGAATCGCATAACCACCCCTCTGCATTGGAACCTTATCAAGGTGCAGCTACGGGTGTAGGCGGAATAAACCGCGATATTTTTACCATGGGTGCACGCCCCATTGCACAATTGAACTCATTGCGTTTTGGCAATCTTAATTCCGACAAAACCAAGTGGCTGATGAAAGGCGTGGTGAAAGGCATCGGCGATTATGGTAATGCTTTTGGAGTACCTACCGTTGGCGGAGAAGTATTTTTTGACGAATGCTATAATGTGAACCCATTGGTAAATGCCATGTCGGTTGGGATTTTGAAAGTAGGCGAATCTATTTCGGCTACATCGCATGGGGAAGGAAACCCGGTATATATCATTGGCTCTAGCACGGGTAAAGATGGCATACACGGAGCAACGTTTGCTTCCGCTGATATTACAGAAGATTCTGCGGAATCATTACCATCAGTACAAGTAGGTGACCCATTCCAGGAAAAACTTTTACTCGAAGCATCTCTCGAAGTTATCAAAACAGGCGCTGTGGTGGGGATGCAGGACATGGGAGCAGCAGGTATCACCTGCTCCACCTCCGAAATGTCGGCCAAGGGCCAAAGTGGTATGATTATTCATTTGGATAGGGTACCATTGCGCCAGCAAAACATGCAGCCTTTCGAAATACTGCTCTCCGAATCGCAAGAGCGGATGCTTGTTATTGTAAAGAAAGGCAGGGAAAAAGAAGTGGAAGATGTGTTGGAGAAATGGGATTTGCACTATGCCGTAATTGGTGAGGTAACATCCGGCGACCGCTTGAAATACTACATGGGCGACGAATTAGTAGCCGATGTGCCCGCTGAAACCCTTGTATTAGGTGGAGGTGCACCTGTTTACAAACGGGAATTTAAAGAACCTGCCTACTATAAGGAATTCCAACAGTTCAATATAGATACAATTTCAGAACCAGATAACCATAAAGAGATTGCTCATTACCTTCTAACTCATCCGAATATAGCATCTAAGAAATGGGTGTATGAACAATATGACTCAATGGTAGGTACGGTGAATATGAGCTCTAACAGGCCTTCGGATGCGGCTATCGTAAATGTAAAAAAAACCGATTCAGCTCTTGCGCTGAAGGTAGATTGCAATTCACGCTACGTTTATGCTGATCCACATAAAGGCGGAGCGATAGCCGTTTCGGAGGCCGCGCGTAATATTACTTGCTCAGGCGGAGACCCAATAGCTATTACCAATTGCCTCAATTTTGGCAATCCGTATAACCCGGAAGTTTACTGGCAGTTTGTAGAAGCCATCAAAGGCATAGGCGAAGCATGCACTAAGTTTAGCACTCCTGTAACCGGTGGAAATGTGAGCTTTTATAACCAATCGTCTTTTGAGGGACCTGTATTTCCAACGCCCGTAATTGGCATGCTCGGAATAGTACATGACAAGAACAAAGTAATGACTCTTGATTTCAAACAGGAAGGTGATTTGATTTATTTGGTTGGAGAATGTCGTAATGAAATTAGCTCGTCGGAATATCTTTATTCGTGGCATAAGGTAAAAGGTTCTCCCGCTCCTTATTTTGATTTGTCAGAAGAATATGAGGTACAGTCTGCTGTGAAAAGTTTGATTCAACAAGGATTGATAGAATCAGCACATGATTGCTCGGATGGTGGACTTTTTATAACCCTTGCCGAATCAGCAATGGCTGGCAATCTCGGATTTGATATTGATACCGACAGCAGTATCCGTAAAGATGCCTTCTTATTTGGCGAAGGCCAGTCGAGAATAGTTGTTACCGTTAAACCGGAAAATGAAGATGCTTTTACTGATATGTTGCTTAACTCTAATGCTGAATTCAGTTGTCTGGGTGTAGTTGATGGCAACGAGATGGTGATTGACGGAGAATCTTTTGGAACAGTGGAAGAATTAAAAGCCAGTTACGATTCCGCTATCGGAAAAATAGTAGAAGCGTAACCTTATAAAATCCGTCCTGCAGCCCGGTAGTACTTTTTATAATAGTCTTCTCCCAGGTCGTCTATAATTACCCCCGCGTGTACGCTGGCATGAACAAACTTATGGTTCTGTAAATAGACGCCAACATGCGAAAGTGATTTCTTATTTATTTTAAAGAAAACTAAATCACCTTCTTTCAGTTCAGAAGCTTTTATCGGTTTGCATTGCTTATAGATATCTGTAACAGCGCCTGAAACATCAATATTATATACGGTTTTTAAAAGTATAGTTACAAAATCGGAACAGTCAACCCCCGATTTGCTTCTTCCTGCGTATTTATAGCGGGTTCCGTACCAATCATCCACAAAATGGTAGAGTTTATAGTTCGTTACATCCCGTTTGGAAACGCCTAATTTATCGGCATAGGCAGCTATTATGGCTTTTTCCTCACTCCTGGTTTCAGGTGGATCCGCATCGTCCGTTTTTATATTGCTTCTTTTAGGTGGACTCTTCTCGGAGTCATCGCTGACAGAGACAGGCGTATAAGTACTTTTGGTTTCCAGCTTAGTAACCTGAACTGACTTGGTAACTTTTTTACTGGAATGACAAGCATCCCACAAAAAAGAACCGGCAAGTATTGCCGAAAAGATGTAATAAAACTCACGCTTTTTCATTCCTTTCACAAAGTAACTACATCCGGTTAAAAGCTGGATGACCCGCACAAGGTAGTTATAAAGAGTGCCTGTTGATAATGCCCTATAAATAAGTAAGCCCATCTTACTGTGTACGTAAGACGGGCTTAATAGATATTGTTTATTCTGCGCTTATTTACCCATTTTTTCAATCAGGTCAACCAGGCGGTTGGAGTAGCCGGTTTCATTATCGTACCAACCGCTTATTTTTACCAGGTTTCCGATTACGGCAGTAAGGCCGGAATCAAATATGCAAGAGTGAGGATTGCCCACTATATCCGCTGAAACCAATGGTTCCTCAGAATATTCGAGTATGCCTTTCAATTCGCCTTCGGATATCTTTTTAAAGGCAGCATTTATTTCAGCAACAGTAGGAACTTTCTTCACAATAAAAGTAAAATCGGTAATAGAACCATCAGGCACCGGCACACGGATAGAATCGCCTGTCAATTTACCTTTCAATTCAGGAAATATTTCGACAATAGCTTTGGTTGCCCCGGTGGAAGTAGGAATCATGGAAAGGGCTGCTGCTCGAGCGCGGCGCATATCTTTATGTGGAGAATCGTGCAGGCGTTGGTCGCTGGTGTATGCATGAATGGTGGTCATAAAGCCCACTTCAATGCCCCAGCTTTCGTGTATTACCTTAGCCATGGGAGCAGCACAATTGGTGGTGCAGGAAGCATTCGATACCACTATATCAGTGCTTTTCAAGTCCTTATCATTAATCCCCATTACGATGGTTTTAATATCGCCTTTTGCCGGGGCAGAGATAATTACTCTTTTTGCACCTGCTGCAATATGTTTTTCAGCACTGGGCCTGTCAATAAACAAACCGGTTGATTCAATAACCGCATCAACGCCCAACTCCTTCCATGGAAGGGCTGCGGGGTCTTTATGGGCGGTTATTTTAATATGCTGTCCGTTAATTTTAATACCATCACCTTCAATTGCGACGGTTCCATCAAATTTTCCGTGAATAGAATCGTACTTAAAAAGGTGCGCAAGGGTGGCGCTATCTGTAATGTCGTTAATAGCAACAACTTCTATGTTGTTTCTTTGCAGTAATGCTCTCATAGTCACTCTGCCAATTCTACCAAAGCCATTGATAGCTACTTTTATTTTACTCATTTTATTTTTGTATGGGTTTAAAATTGGGGTGCAAATGTAAATCAAACCAGCGATTTTTTACAAGATTTTTATCATAAAGCACACTAATATTTCATATAAAGTGCGTTTATGCTCATTATTACAGGCTTTTTAAAGATTCAGGCAGATTAAAAATTGTTAATTGCTGAAACTTATTCTAGCCCAAAATAGTTTTTTTACCATCGTAAGTCTACCTTTGCATACCCTCATAAAGTAAACCATGCAACCTACCATAGCCATACAAAGCTTTCATTTACTGGGAGAAGAGCTTAGAAGCTTTTTAGCCGGAAATACTTCCAACCAAGAACAATGGGAGCAAACCATCCGATTAGCAGAACAGGAAAATGCCTGGTTTACAAAAGGTAACATACATCTTGCTGTGAAAGGAATAAGCTCATGGCTGGAGAAGGATAAACTGGCTAAATGGCTCTCGTTATACCCTGAAACGGAGACAAAAAACAGGAAGGCTGCAATAGTTGGAGTAGTAATGGCAGGAAATATTCCACTGGTAGGCTTCCACGACTTTTTATGCGTATTGTTAAGCGGGAATATACTTCACGCTAAACTTTCGCATTCCGATTCCAGATTGCTTCAATTTATTGCCAGCAGGCTGATTGAAATAGAACCTGAATGGAAAGAAAAAATACATTTTGTGGAAAGACTTGCCGCCCCGTTGGATGCGGTGATAGCAACAGGGAGCAACAACACGGCAAGACATTTTGAATATTATTTCAGGAATATCCCTCATATTATACGTAAAAACCGCAATGGCGTTGCTCTTTTAGATGGTTCTGAAACCGATACCGAACTAACCACCCTGGGAAATGATATTTTTAGCTATTTCGGGCTGGGTTGCCGGAATGTATCGAAACTGTATGTCCCAAAGAACTGCATATTCGACAACTTCTTCCTGAGTACTGAGCCTTATAAAGAGGTTATCAACCATAACAAGTACCACTCTAATTATGTGTATAACCGTACTATTTACTTAATGGATGGGAAAAAGTTTACCGATAACGGATTTCTTGCTGTCATTGAAAACAGCGCTACTGCCTCCCCTATCGCCGTATTGAACTTTGAAGAATATGAGAGTCTTGAACAATTAAGCAGTCATTTATTGGAGATAAAAGAGCAAATTCAATGTATAGCCGTTTCTACAAAAATGAGAGATAAGCTACTACGACATGGTACCTCACTGCCATTGGTTGCTATCGGAGAAACCCACTCACCCTCACTTTCCGATTATGCAGATGGGGTGGATGTGATGAAGTTTTTAGTCGCCCAATTTTTGTAAATTTGTAATAATTGATGAGTACTATCCGGGAAATAGAAAATAGTGTCGCCGCGCTTCGGTTTGTTAATGGTGTAACCTTGTCATTGGAGTCTCCCCTGGTAATGGGAATCATCAACATTACCCCCGACTCATTTTATGATGGCGGAAAATATATTTCCTCTCACGCAGCCATTGAACGTTCCGAACAACTTATCGCCCAAGGGGCAGATATGCTTGATTTGGGAGCAGCATCCACACGCCCCGGAGCAGAAGACGTTACACCGGAGGAGGAACTAAAAAGACTATTACCCGTTTTAGAATACCTCGTAAAGAATCATCCCAACATCCCAGTTTCCATTGATACTTTTCATGCATCTGTTGCTAAAGTGGTATTGGAGAAAGGTTCTTCGCTAATAAATGATATTTCAGGCGGAGCCGATCCTGAAATGTATCGAACAGTAGCTAAATACAAAGTGCCGTATGTATTGATGCACATACAAGGAACCCCGAAAACCATGCAGCAAAATCCACATTATAATGATGTAGTTGCAGAGGTGCATGAATATTTTGCCAAGCGGATAAAGAAATTGAAAGCTGCCGGAGTTTCACAAATTATTATTGACCCTGGGTTTGGTTTTGGGAAAAGCGTAGAACATAATTATACCCTTTTGCACTACCTGGACAGGTTTACAAGTTTTGGTCTTCCTATAATGACCGGAGTTTCCCGTAAATCGATGATTAATAAAGTACTTAAAACCAAACCCGAAAATGCATTAGCGGGTACTGTATCACTTAATACCCTCGCTCTTTTGCAAGGCGCTAATATCTTACGGGTACATGATATAAAGGAAGCAAGGCAAGTAATTTTGTTAGTTAAACAATATCTAACCTCTAATTCTCTTGCCGAATAATGCTGACCCTGTTCATTACATTCCGGTTTATAGATGCGCTGGATATTTTGCTGGTAGCTATATTGCTTTACGAGCTTTACAGCTTGGTTAAGGGTACAACGGCTATCAATATCCTTACGGGAATGATTTTGCTCTATGTGCTGTGGCTTGTTGTAAAAGCTCTTGGTATGACTTTATTGAGCAGCATATTGGGAGGCTTTATCAATGTAGGTATTATTGCCATTATCATTGTATTCCAGCAGGAATTGAGGCGATTTTTGTTGTTAATTGGCAAGACTGAATTCTTTAACCGCCGCAATTTTGCAAAGAATTTCCTGATGCTGCAAATGAGTGATAAAAGACCACTGGATGTTCACCCACTAATAAAAGCCTGTCGAAATATGAGCGAAAAAAAGACAGGAGCATTGATCGTACTCAGCAACGATTCCGACCTTTCCTTCTACTCGCAGACAGGCGACATAATTGATGCGCATATTACAGAATCTATTCTAGAAAGCATTTTCTATAAAAACAGTCCTTTGCACGACGGAGCTATCATCATTGAAAATAACCATATCCATGCTGCACGTTGCGTATTGCCCAGTACCGAAAAAATTGACTTCCCGGCGCACCTAGGTATGCGGCACCGGGCAGCCGTAGGAATTACAGAAAAGTCGGATGCCGTTGCTATTGTCGTTTCTGAACAAACCGGTTCCATTTCACTTGCTTTTCGGGGCGAACTTTACCACAATCTTACCCCCGAAAGGCTGGCAAACCTGATACAGGAAAAAGCGGTTTAACAAATCGTCATGCTAAAGAAATAATAAGAATTGTACCTTTGCCCCTCGGAAGTCTAATACTAAATCTTAATAAAAAGAACCATGAAAAACCTTTCAATTGCCCTAAACGCTATTCTTTTAGTACTTATAATTATTCTTTTTGTGATGTTCAATAACCTAAAAAAAAGCATGGGCCAAGAAGGAAACATGGCTACCACAGCAGGTAAAGACAGGTTACTCAAAATTGCATACGTAAATGTTGACAGCATTAATGCAAATTACCAGTTGATGAAAGATTTCAATAGTGAAATCCAACAAAAGGAGAACCAATTTCAGGATATATATACTGGAAAAGCAAAAAAATTGCAGGACGAATACCAAGGGTATATGCAAAAAAAGCAATCAGGCAATATTTCCCAAATAGAGGATGAAAAAGATCAAAAGGATATGGAAGCCAAGAAAAGTGAACTGGATGGAATGCAGCAACAACGAGATGAGCTTTTAAAAGAGGTTCAAGAAAGAAACTATGAGTTGCAAAAGAAAATACAGAAGTTTATTGCAGAATATAATAAAAAATCAGGCTTCGATTATATTCTGGGATACGAAAATGTGGGCGGAGCTGTAATATATGGTAACGATAGCTTGGATATTACAAAGCCTATAGTAGCCCAACTGAACCAACAATATAAAGACAGCCTGCAAAAAACCACACCGGCCGGAGCTAAGCAGTAGCGCTTTTTCCTGATAGCACGTTAATTACTAGCACTATTCCGCAAATAATAAGCGCAATAGCCATAACATAGTGGACAACCCGCATCACTTTAAACGTAAGGATTTTTTTCAGCCTGTTAGCTACAACTGACTTCAATAAATCCATCGTCAAAATAACACCCAGGGTTCCGGCAAAAAATGCCAGCACTTCCTCTTTTGAATTATAACGGGAGCTTACTGTACTAACCCACAATATCCACATAAACAACACAAAGGGATTGAGCAGATTCAGAAAAAAACCCTTTACGAACATTAAAGGCAATTTTCTATTTATGTTAGCAACTGCCTTTATACCTATTTGCGCTTCTTTTTCCTCCTCGTGTTTTTGGAAAAGCTCATATATACCGAATACAAAGAGTACAATGCTTCCACCAAGACCCTCATACAATTTAACCTTAGGGTTATCCATAAACTGAGCTGCGCCCAGGTAGGCCAACAAAACAAGGATAACATCGCTGAACGATATACCTATGGCCATAATAGCCGCAGAGCGAAACCCGTTTTTGATGCTGGTTTGTATAAGCGCAAATAGGGATGGGCCAATAAAAACCAACGACAGGGAAAAACCAAGTAAAGTGCCTGCTAATAGTGCTGAAAACATTTGTGCCTTGTATTACTTTAGGTTCTAAAAGTACTATTTTTTATAAATCGTACCTTTGCATTTCAAAATTAACATTCATGCCATCTAACAGAAAAAAACAAAATAGTTCTTTACCCTTCGGGAAAGGTACCGGAGTTGCCATAGTTACTCCTTTCAAAAAAAACGGAGCAGTTGATTTCAACGCACTCGAAAAACTGATTGAACACCTTATCAAGGGTAAGATTGAATATATTGTAGCACTAGGAACCACCGGCGAATCAGTAACACTTAGCAAGGAAGAAAAAGTTGCCGTAACGGAACATATTGTTAAAACTGTGAAGGGCAGAATTCCGGTTGTATTAGGCATAGGTGGAAATAATACAGCTGAAGTAATACATTCGATGGAAAAAACAGATCTGTCAGGTATTTCTGCCATTCTTTCTGTTTGCCCTCCTTATAATCGCCCCAATCAGGAAGGTCTTTACCAGCACTTCAGCGCTATTGCCAAAGCCGCTCCCCTTCCCATATTACTATATAACGTACCCACCAGAACAAGTTGTAATCTTTCAGACGAAACAACCCTGCGTCTTGCCCATGAATTTAAAAATATCATTGGCATTAAAGAAGCATCTGGCAATTTTGCACAGGTAATGAATATTATAAAAAACCGCCCAAAGAACTTCCTCGTTATTTCAGGTGATGATTTAATTACCTTGCCGCTTATTGCTTGTGGTGCGGATGGAGTTATATCGGTTGTTGCCAATGCATATCCGAAAGATTTTTCTGAAATGACAAGGCAGGTACTGGCAGGTAACTATGACGAAGCACGTAAACTGCATTATAAATTAACCAACATTACTAATTTGTTTTTTGCCGATGGAAGCCCCGCGGGTGTAAAGGCCGCTTTAAAAATGATGGGGTTAACTACCGATCATGTACGACTTCCACTGGTTAATATCAACGAAAAGGTCTATACTGCTTTAGCAAAGGAAGTGAAGTCCTTTCGATAAGTTACCCCAAAAATAAGAATGGCACACGACCATGACCATGCACGTGGTCACACCCACGACCACCATCACCATCATGTAGTTAACTTGGAGGAAATGAATGGCGCATTCATCGTCGGCATCATCCTTAATTCTTTATTTGTGCTGATAGAGGTAGGTGTGGGAGTGGCAATCCATTCGCTGTCGCTGCTTTCCGATGCAGGACATAATTTGGCTGATGTAGGAGCACTTGCCCTATCACTGTTTGCTTTTAAAATGATGAAAGTAAAATCGAATGAGCGCTATACATACGGCTACCGCAAGACCTCTGTATTTGTGTCGCTTATTAACTCCGTTATATTGCTTGTATCAATAGGCGCCATTGTGTTTGAAGCCATCCGCCATCTATTTAAGCCCGAACCATTACCCGGTCTCACTATTTCTATTGTTGCAGGCATTGGTATATTAGTTAACGGAATATCAGCCATGCTGTTTATGAAGGGAAAAGATAAAGACCTCAATGTAAAAGGCGCTTATTTGCACCTATTGTCCGATGCCATAGTTTCACTGGGGCTTGTAGTAGGCGGTATCGTTATACTGTATACGGGCTGGTATGTTTTAGACAGTATATTGAGCCTCATAATTGCGGCCATTATCTTAATCAATACCTGGAAGCTGTTACGCGATAGCCTGCGGCTTTCGCTGGATGCAGTTCCGACGGGTATCAGCATTGACAATATCCGGAATGTCGCATTAAAAATAAAAGGTGTTAAAGACCTCCACCATATTCACATATGGGCTATTAGCACTACTGAAAATGCACTGACTGCACATCTTGTATTATCAGAAGGCACCACTATTGAACAGGAACAACAGGTAAAACATAAGCTGAAACACGAATTGGAGCACAACAATATTCATCATATCACGCTGGAATCGGAATACGATAATATGGCATGTGCGGAAGAGAATTGTTAATTCCCCCCAAAAAAAATCCCCCGGCTTTTTCAACCGGGGGACGAACCAATCCTCGTTCATCTAATTATTCAGCAGTAAACTCCGCGTTTGCAACAATTGCAACTTCATTGCTCAACGCAATAGAAGGGTAATTAGGAGCAAAATTAAAATCAGACCTTTTTACTTCGCCTGTTACCTTAAATCCGGCAACGGTAGTACCTGGCTTCATAGGATGTTGTACTACATTTCCTTTCACATCCAGATCAACGTTCTTAGTGACGCCATTAAAGATTAGGTCTCCATTCAGTGCATACTTTTTATCAGCAATCTTCACAAATGATTTGCTCTTAAAGGTAATCTGTGGATTTTTTTCAGCATGAAAGAAATCATCCTTCTTTAAGTGTGTATCTCTCATTTCATTTGCTGTATCAATGCTGTTCACATCAGCGGTGAATTCTATTTCAGCTCCTGAGAAATCTTCATTAGGGACGTTTAGTTTTACATCAAAATTCTTAAAAGAGCCTTCTATCTCAGATACCAGCATGTGGGTAATTCCAAATCCTACTTTTGCATGTGCTTTGTCCAGCGTCCAAACTTTGGCTTTTGCCTGCTTTTCTTGTGTTTCCATTATTTTTATATGTTTTTTAATTAATTGGGGACAAAGGTACACCTATTTAGTATATAAAGTATATTAGTATACTGATATATACCAGTATACTGCAGTATACTAAGTCACTAAATTATGTGAGAGTGTGCGTAAAGCCTTAGGAAGCGGTTCTTTCTTCCCAAACCTTTTCGAGTGTTCTTATAAACACATCTTCCGGCTGCGCACCGGATATGGCATATTTCCGGTCAAAAACGAAAAAGGGTACGCCATTGATACCTATTTCCTTTGCCTCCTCTTCATCCTGCCTTACATCCTCACTATAATTACTATTCTTCAACACTTGCTCGGTCTCCTTTGAATCAATTCCAACCTGATTGGCGAGCGATACAAGTGAATTTGCATCATCAATATTGAGTCCTTTTGTAAAATAAGAAGAGAAAAGCAATTCCTCCATTTCATTTTGCACATTGTGTTTTGCCGCAAGATGTGAAATGCGGTGTGCATTAAATGTATTTACAGGAATTGCTTTATCAAAATCATACGTTAATCCTACTTCCTTAGCCATTTTAGTAACATGATCGTTCATTTCCTTGGCCTGTTCAACAGACCAGCCTTTCTTTTCAGCAAATATTTGATGTATACTTTTCCAGGGAACAGATTCTCTTTCCGGATCAAGCTCAAAACTATGCCAAACTATTTCCACCTCATCTTTATGACTAAATTTTTCAAGGGCATGTTCAAAGCGCCTTTTGCCTATGTAGCAAAAGGTGCATATAACAACCGACCATATTTCGACTTTCATAGCCTGAGAATTAAAATAAATTTTTAAGCTTGTTTTTTGACATCTAAACTAACCGGACCGGCACCAAAATAACTTATCATTAATGCAGCGCCGATTAATGCTACATTTTTCATAAACATAGCCATTTGCATTTGCTTCATCATTTGCTGGGCAGGGTCGGTTATTGCCCAAAAAGCATGCATCTTAAAAGTTACAGGGATAAGAAATATAATAATTAACCAAGCGCCCATTTTAGCCTTATATCCAAGGATAATGCTCAGAGCGCCTGCAAGTGCAATAATCCCCGAAAGAGCAACGAGAAAAGTTGCCATAGGAAGCCCTTGAGATGCGGCATAAGCTGCCGTTCCTGATAAGCCAATTAGATGTCCCATAAGTCCTGACATGAGGAAAATGAGAGAGAATAAAATTCTGCCGATAAGAGGAATGTACTTCATGATGTTTTAATTTTATTAGTTTGAAAGACAAATGTACAACATAGTTAGTATACAAAAGTTACTACTATACAATAACATACCAGTATACTTTATGAAACCACCTTTCTTTATTACAAAAAAAGTATATTTGTGACGTAATAGACCAATACATAGCCGATATGCCAACTATACTGGAGAAAGAAATTAAAAAGACCTTTTACCGGTAAAGGATGCCCTGGACATTTTGAGTGGTAAATGGAAAATCCCTATTATTATTGCGCTTACCTTCGAGAAGAAACGCTTCAAGGAAATGCAACGGGAGATTGAAGGAATCACCCCGAAAATGTTATCGAAAGAGTTGAAGGAACTGGAAATAAACCAGCTTGTAAAACGCACGGTATATGATACCCTCCCGGTTACCGTAGAATACTCCCTTACTACGTATGGTAAATCACTTCACAAAGTAATTGGCGAATTAAGAACCTGGGGACTACAGCACCGGAAAAGATTATTATCAAAAAGCTAATTCATTTTTTATGAAACCTATTTATACCAAAAATGCACCTGAGCCTATCGGCCCATATAGCCAGGCAATACAAGCAGGTAATTTTGTTTTTGTTTCGGGGCAAGTGGGAAAAGATCCGGTTAGCGGAGCCCTGAAAACTGAAAATATTAAGGCTGAAGCCCTGATGGTAATGACCAATGTAAAAAACGTATTGGAAGCGGCAGGGTTAACAATGGCGAGCATTGTAAAAACCACCATATTCCTTAGCAATATGGACGATTTTGCACAAGTGAACGAGGTATATGGTTCTTTCTTCAGCGGAAATTACCCTGCCCGCGAAACAGTGCAGGTATCCCGCCTACCCCTCAATGCCAACATTGAGGTTTCAGTAGTTGCAGTTATTGAATAACTAAAAATCGCGACGGCTCCAGGCTTTGTAAGCCTCCTCTTGTTCAGAGGTAGCGTCTTGCTTTTTTACCACAAAAAAGGAGGGAAAGTATTCCTTGCCTTCAATAGGTTTAACCGTTACATGCCGCCTTGCACTTTGTGCGACCAAGCTTAATACCACTGGGTCCTGGTCGTAATAGGTACACCAATCATGGAAATTGCATTTCACCGCATGCCCATTTATAGAATGGATTTCATCATGCACACAAATACCTGCCTGCTCTGCCGGAGAACCCGGTAAAACAGCAGTAACCTTGTACTTGCCATCTTCATCCAGCACCTTCATTCCATAGTAGCGTTCACAATGCTTTTTGGCAGGCGCAATCTGTAGTGTTAATCCTATATATAGAAGGGCGGTAGCCAATGGTTCATCAAAACTGGCAGCTTTGTTTACGTAATTGTCAAATATTTCTTTGCACGATTGTCCTGCTATTTGTTCAATAATACCCCAGTAGTCTGATTCGCTATATGGTTTGCCTCTCATAGCATAGTCATGGTAGAGTGTTTTCATAACATCATCAAGCGACTTGGTATTGGAAGTATGGCTCCTGATAAAAGTGTCTACCATAAAGGCTATCAAGGCGCCCTCTGTATATATCGATACTTTACGGTACGGGGCACCTTGTGAGTATCCATCTATCCATGTATCGAAAGAAGAATCAGCAACCCCCAGGTTGAAACGGCCAAAATTGTCAAAATGCTTTTGTATCTGTTCCTGTACGGCCTTTAGATAATCAAATTCAGAAAAAATCCCTGAGCGCAGTAAAAGGTAATCTCCATAATAATCAGTTACGCCTTCATATACATAGCCAAGACGGGAATAGTTCTCTTTGGTATAATCATAGGGAAACATTTCCACAGGACGAATCGTTTTGATATTCCAGCAATGAAATAATTCGTGGCAGGAAATACCCAGCAATCCATTATACTGTTCGTACTTCATCAGGTTGTAAGACGGCCCTATAGCTATGATGGTGGACGAAAGATGTTCTACCCCATGCCTGAATTTATATGGTAAAGCATGATATATGAAGTGATATTCATTTACAGGGCATCCACCCATCATGGTAATCTGTTCCTGAATAAACTTAGAAAAATCTGTTTTTATTTTATCCCAAAGAGGCTTCATTTCTCCCTGGAACCAAATATTTACTTTTAATGTATCCACCTGCATACATTCCAATTGCAAGGTAGGACTGGCAATTAAAGGGCTGTCGGCAAGCTCATCATAATTAGAAGCAGTAAGTGTATGTTGGTAGTAAGCTTCCAGCTTTTGCGGATTACCCGTTTTCATAGATGTTGCTATACGGTATCCTTCAGGAAGAATTATCTCCATCGTGATTGCCTCACTCCTTAACTCCGGAACATACATGCAGCAATTAACAGGATTCATATAAAGCTGCCGGTCATCAAGATAGGTAGAACCCGCATTCAAATCTGCAGCATAATAACTATAAAAAACATGTATTTCCTTACAATTCGCAGTCTCAACTTCCCATAAGTTTTTATTAACCTTATGATATGAAAGTATCTCGCCTTTTTCATTAACCGCCTTCCAATTACGTACATTTCCTGCAAAATTCCCTAACTCATATCGTCCTGGTCTCCATACAGGGCATTGTATATTTGTTTTATCCCCTGAAACGTTGGCAATTATTTCTATATTTATAAAATGCTGGTGATGTGGTGAATAAGAGACTATATATTTCATTAATCAGGAATTATGAATTAGGGATTAAAAGATGGCACCTATTTTTTTTAATCGCCAAAGGTATAGAAGATAGCTATTAACTGTAGGTTATGAAATTATAAACTATGAACAGCCTACTGTTAAACGTTATTCTTTAGGCCTCTGAAGGCCCATTTCTATACCCTTCTCCAACATGAATTGATATACTGCATCACGCTCATTAGGAACAATTCCATCGAGCACTGCCTCACGAATCGCGTTTTTAAGAATACCTACCTGCAATGAAGGGCCTATGTCAAATGCTTTCATAATATCTTCGCCTGTAACAGGAGGTTGCCAGTTGCGCAGATGATCCTTCTCCTCTACCTCTTTCAACTTGCGCTGCACCAACTCAAAATTGGTTTTATATTTTTTAACCTTAGCAAAATTCTTAGTAGTAATATCAGCTTGGCAGAGCAACATTAAATCATCAATATCGTCCCCTGCATCGGCAAGCAGACGACGCACAGCCGAATCAGTCACCACTTCCTGTGCCAACACAATAGGCCGCAAGTGAAGCAACACAAGCTTCTGCACGTATTTCATTTTTTCATTTTGCGGCAATTTCAGATCAGCGAATATTTTAGGAACCATACGGGCGCCTTTATCTTCGTGCCCATGAAATGTCCATCCTGCTTTATTATCGAAACGCTTAGTTAAGGGTTTTGCAATATCATGGAGCACTGCAGCCCAACGTAACCACAAATCTTTTGTGCGCAATGAAAGGTTATCCAACACTTGTAACGTGTGATAAAAATTATCTTTATGACTTTGTACCCCCACACTATCTACTCCTTGCAGGGCAACCATTTCAGGGAAAATAATGTGCAATAAACCCGAATCAAACAAAAGGCTAAATCCAACCGAGGGTATATCGGAAAGAATGATTTTGTTTAACTCATCAGTAATACGTTCTTTGGAAATGATTTTAATTCGCTCTTTATTTCTGCAAATAGAATCGAATGATTCTTTTTCAATATCAAATCCCAACTGCGATGCAAACCTGATGGCGCGCATCATGCGCAAAGGGTCGTCGCTATAGGTAATATCCGGATCAAGTGGAGTGCGTATAATGCGATTTTCCAAATCATTTATCCCACCAAAAGAATCAACCAATACACCATAATTATTTTTGCTGAGACCAATGGCAAGCGCATTAATGGTGAAGTCCCTGCGTTTCTGGTCATCATCCAGGGTGCCATCTTCCACCAGTGGTTTGCGGGAGTCGCTACGGTACGATTCCTTTCTTGCTCCTACAAATTCAATGTTATACTCTTCGTATACTATTTGCGCCGTACCAAAATTCTTGTATACATTTACTTTGCGATCGCCTAAGCGCTTGGCTACTTCCAATGCCAGTTCAATTCCTTTTCCGATAGCAACTATATCAATATCTTTACAAGGACGATATAAATAAAAATCGCGCACATATCCACCTACTGCATACGCATCTACACCAAGCGCATCAGCAGCTTCGGCAATTATTTTAAAAACAGGAAGGGTTATGGCCTGCCTGCTAATTGCGTCTATTTCTGTTTTATTCATTTATCTTATTATCTCAATAGCCCCGTTCATTCCAAGTTTAATAATCCGGGAAGGCTTGCTTTTTGTGTGCTCCGATTGTCTTAAAGGTACTATATAATCAACTTGGTTTTTTATTTCATCGCTAATTTCGTCAAAATAAACAGGCGCAGGTTTTCCACTTATATTGGCTGATGTAGATACCAAGGGCTTCCGCAAATTACGGATAAGCATTTCACAAAATTCATCTTTCACTACCCGTATGGCAATACTGCCATCCTCTGCAATTAATGGAGCGGCTATCCGTTTCGCATTGGGATAAATAATAGTCAACGGGGTTTCTGCATATTCAACTAGATCCTTTGCTACATCAGGCACATCGGCATAGAATTCCAGTTGAGCCATACTTGCAACCAGGATAATCATACTTTTTGCCGGAGGACGGTTTTTTATTTCAAATATGCGCTTCACAGCCAAATTATTGATAGCATCGCACCCTATTCCCCATATTGTATCTGTGGGATAGAGAATCGTTCCACCTTTTGTGAGGCAGGCCTGAGCTGCTTTAAGAATTTGATGATCCATTTAAATTATGACTTAATGGGATACCAATTTTTGCAACCTGATTAAATAATCGGCAGGAACCTGTACTTTATTTTGGGTTGCCTTTACAGCATAATTCAATGCATTTTTTTCATCTCGCAGTTTATCGTACGCTATTGAAAGATTATACATAGCTGTTCCATTATCAGGTTGCAATTCTAATAGATACAGATAATCATGCGTAGCTGCTTCGGGGTTTCCTCCATCCAATAGGGCATTTCCTCTTTGCAAATAAAAAGATAGTTCCTTAGGTTCGCGCATTATCAGCTTATTATAATCATTTACTGCATCTTTAAATTGCTCCAATTGCGTCAACATTCCAGCTCGCTGCTCCAATGCTAAGTTTTTCGTTGTATCTAGCAAATAGGCTTTATTAAAGTCTTTCAGTGCAAGATCAAATTTACCCATGTTGGCATAGGTAATAGCACGGTTAGTATAAATAGAGGCATTAGTACTATCGTATTCTATTGCTTTCGAAAAACAATAGAGTGAAGAATCGTACTGATGATGCAAGCCGTAAATCATAGCCAGGTTACGGTACACACCACCATCTTTCATTCCCAGCCTGGCAAGGAGCGAATATTCGGGGTACGATTTTTCATACTTGCCACTATCAACAAAATAGTTACCCAGATTTAAATAGGGTAGTTGTGAATGCATGTCGCTTTTCACAATCACATCGCTCCAAAATGTTTCCGGGTTATGCCACACTTTGGTGCGTGCTTCACAAAGCACAGCAAACATAACAGAAAGGGCTGCCAGCAATCCAATAAGCCAGTTTTTAATCGCGGGAATAGCGATCATGCATTCGTTGGCTAAATATATAATTGCAAATACGGGACCGAAGTAAGCCGTGTAAGTGTAGCGGTCTGCTATAATGGCATCGCCGCAGGAAATAAATTGCAACACAAAAACCACATTCAAAAAATAAAAGCTTAATCCAAATAAGGTTACACGGAAAAGCGCATCCATTTTCTTCCATTTAAAATAGAACGGAACTGCCCAAAGTAATAAGGTAGCAATAGGCATGATGTAAAACAACATGGGCAATGTTACCCCGGGCTGTAAATTCGGATAGGGCGCAAATGCATTCAGATGGACCGGGTAAAATAAGCGCACCAGGTACATGTTAAAACCGTAGAATGTAAATAATATCCGATCTGGCAGATTGATAGTGTGGAAATCGGCAACAGCCCCGCTCTCTTTTTGAATGCGGTATGCCACCAAGCCAAAAAATATGGAACAGGCCAGAAAGAGCATTTTTTCAGTGATGATTTTCCGCTCCCATTTTCTTCCCAATAAAAAATCAATAGTGAACATGATAAGTGGGAACGACACCGCCATTGGCTTGGAAAGACAGGACAGGAGAAACAACAAGAAAGTAATACCATACCAGCCATTAGTCGAGACTTTTATACCAAGTATGGTAGATGTTTTATTTTCCGTGTATCGCAGGTAAGCAATTAACCCTAACAAATAAAAGAATGCATACAACACATCTTTGCGTTCCGATACCCACGATATAGATTCAACGTGCATAGGATGCACAGCAAACCATAGGGCACAAAAACTGGCAATGAAAAGTTTATGTTTAGCCGCTTGCGGGCTGTAGGATACTATTCTCTCGCAAAGCTTTGTAACCAATAAAAACACCAATATAATATTGGCCATGTGAATGAATATATTAGTAAGGTAATATAACGGCGGAGAATTATGCGAAAAATGCCAATTGATTGCTAACGAAAGCATGGTAAGCGGATGATAATTGCTGGGCGTAATGCTGTGAAACAATATCATCTTTAAGTTTTCCCAGGTAAGATTTTTTAGATATTTATTACCAAATACGTAGAGGCCATCATCCCAATTAAGGAACTGGTTATGCAGTGAATAATGGTAACACCAGAATGTGAGAATTAATATCCCTGCAACAATACCGTACTTCAACTCCTTGCTGCTTGATGAAAAGTTAAAACTCTCACTTTTTTTAACAGGCAAAGTTGTTACTACTTTCGGTTTCTTTGCCGATACCTGTTTGTTATATTTTGGTTTGTTGGCGCTCATTTAAGTGTAGCCAGGTAATTATCGGGCAGCTTGTACCCGTTATTTTGAGCCATAGTAGCATATTGCACAGCATGTGCATTATCTTTCAGCGTATGGTAAGCGATAGACATATCGTACATGCATTCCCCATTTTTTGGAGAAAGTTGCAACATGTGCGTATAGTCCTGTATGGCCATTTGTGGATTCCCACCATCCAGATAAGTATTTCCTCGAAGCAGGTAATAGGAAGATTCTTCTGGCTTTTTCCGGATGAGGGTATTATAATCGACAAGCGCACCATTGTATTTTTTTAACTCGTAGGCAATGGCTGCAGCTTGTGCCAGGGTCGCATTTTGCGAAGTATCACATGAATAGGCTTTGGTAAAGTCCTTCAAGGCAAGATCCAGATTACCCAAATTTGCATACGTAATAGCACGGTTGGTATATACAGAAGCATCATTGCTATCGTGCTCCAACGCTTTGGAGAAGAAATAGAGGGAAGAATCAGGTTGTTTGCGCATACCATAAATCATAGCGAGGTTGCGGAACACAAGCGGATCCTTTGACCCTATCTTCACCAGGATAGCGTAATCTACATAAGCTTTATCGAATTTTGCACTATCAATATAATAGCTTGCCAGGTTGAAATAGGGCGTTTGAGGTTGTTGGTCTGCGGTCTTATTGATTACATCTGTCCACAACGTTTCCGGGTCATGCCATACTTTTGTCCGTTGCTCACTCAAATAAAACAGAATAGCACAAACGCAGGTTAGCAAAGTGGCTATGGCTACATGATATTTTTTATCTTTTTGCCAGAACCAGTGTGCAAAATAAATAACGGTAAATATGGGTCCGAAGTAGGCTATGTAACTGTATCTTTCAGAAATGATAGTCATTCCGGAAGAAAGAAACTGAAGCACAAAAACCAGGTTGGCAAAATAAAATCCAAGACCGAATAATACAACCCTGAAGAAGTTATTGTTTTTGCGGGTCAGATAGAGCGGGATGAAAACAATAGCTGCTGCGAATAAAGGAGCCACATAAAAAATGGAAGGCATCCGGTAATCGGAGGTAAGATTAGGAAAAGGATAAAAAGCATTCAGGGTAGCAGGATAAAAAGCTTTTACCATGTACATGGTAAAAGTATAGCAGGCTATCAGGAATTTTTGAAAAACCGTGTAACCATTGGTGAATGCAAGCGAATGAGTAGTACCTTGCATATAAATAGATTGTATTCCTGATAAAAATGCAATAACAAAAAACATCCATTTTTCTACCGTCAATTTCACTAACGCTTTTAACTTGCTCCGGAATAATGATCCGGGCAGGAGATTAAAAAGCCACTTGCAAAATATGTTATATAGTGTTTCTGTTCCGGGAGTGGTAAGTATAGATAGAGTATCACGTTTCAATAAGAAATCTACAGCAATCAGGGCAAAAGGAAACGAAACTGCCATAGGTTTGGAAAGCATGGAGAATATGAAAAACTCTACTACATAAAACATGCCCATTTGAGGACTTTTGTATTTTACTTCGGCAAGGATGGCCAAACTGAGTAATATGAAAGGAGTCAATAATATCAGCGGATCTGAAAGCATAAAGGTTTTGGTCACATCGAGGCTGAAATCTTTAAGGCCTATCATTCCCCACAGGCAAGCCAGTGCAAGTGCGCTATTTACATAAAGCATCCACCGGAATTTGGCACCCTGTATGTAACAGATATACATTATCAGTCCTGCAAAATAAAAGATGGCATACATTACATCCTTGCGTTCGGCAATCCACGCAACCGACTCCACGTGCATGGGATGTAAACCATGCAATAGCGCACCGATAGCAGCCAACCAGGGAATAAAAGGAATTTGCTTATACCCCACTTTAACCATAGCTTCCATTAAGGTCCTAATAAAATAAAATACCAGAACCGCGTTAATGATATGAAGCAGGATATTGGTAAAATAATATGCCCAGGGGTCGAGCTGTGAAAAGTGATAGTTCAGTGCCAATGATAACAAGGTAATAGGATGATAATAATTGAGCGTTATGTCCTTAAACAACATGTTATGAAAATTCTCTGCAGTAAAAGCCTTAATAAATCTATTTTTTGGGATATAAATCCAGTCGTCCCAATCGCTCAAAAACTGGTTATGCAATGCATAACGAAAGCAAATAAATATGATGATCGAAACACCCGCTAATAAAGCAATATCCCTGTCGCGGGAACTCATGGAAGACTGTTTTACCGCTGCTTGCTGTTTGGGTTTTACCGCAACTGCAGGGGCTTTTTTAGGTATATGTTTCCTGGGCTTATTCATGCCTTCACCAACCCTATTAATTTCCCGATTGTGCTGATTTTTGCAGCAGTTCTATATACCCATCGGGTAATTTATATCCATATTGCTTGGCTTTTTGGGCATACTCAATAGCTGTCTTGTATGATTTAAGCACCTTATTGGCAAATGAGAAATAATACCAGCATTCACCATCTTTCGGATCAGCATTTATAACTTTGCTAAAATCATCTGTGGCCGATTTCAAGTCTCCAATGTTTAATTCTGCTAATCCCCTGTTTTTATAATAACTCATATTGGTAGGGTCAATCCTGATAAGCTTATTAAAATCAACCAGGGAAGCTTTATAATTATGTAATCCATTCAGCAACAGGTAGCCCCTTACCTCAAGCAGGCGCTGATTGCTGGAATCAAGCAGGTAGGCATGATTATAATCTTCCAGGGCAAGACTGTCTTGCCCTACACGCGAATAGGTAATCCCCCTGTCAAGATAGGTATCAAAGCTTTTATTATTCAGGCTTAACGATTTGGTGTACTCTTCGAGTGATTTGGTCAAATTATTACGAATGGCCCATATATTTCCCAAATTGCTGTATACGCCGGCATCTTTACTTTTGGTTTCTTCAAGCACTTCGTAATTCATATAGGCGCTATCGTAATTGGGTGGATTTAAATCCTGCACAAAATAGTTGCCCAGGTTTTTATAAGAAGTTTCAACTCCCGGGTGAATATGAACCACAAATTGGGTACGGGTGGCATTATACACTGTATCAACCTTTGCAGGGTACTTGGCAATTACATCTTTCCATAAAGTCTCGGTATTATGCCACACTTGTGTACGTGCCTGGCACAAGTAGGCAAGCATGCAACAGAACGCCCCGACCAAAACCATAACAGGCGTTTTGAAGGATTGCGGCAGTTTGTTCAATAAAATATAAAGGAAACATACCAGCGCAAAAGTGACCCCGATATAAGCCGCATAGCTATACCTGTCTGCCATAATAGCAGGACCGGCAGATATATACTGTAGAATGAACATTACATTAAAAAAGTAATAACCAAAACCGAAGAGGACCATCCGGAAATAGTTTTCGCCTTTTTTATAAGCAAGGAAAACCAGTCCTGCTGTAATAGCAAGAGCGGCGAAAGGTGCCCCATAGTAATAAAAAGGAAGTATGTTATTATCGTTCAGCTCAGGGTATGGATAGTAAGAAGAAAGGTGTGTAGGAACAAAATATTTCCACAGATACATCAGGTAGTTGGTACCCACAAACGATATCTTTTGTATCTGTGTAAATACGGCAGAGTTAGTTATGGCTCCGCTTTTATCGGACGAGATATATGTCAATAATCCAAAAACAATAGATATGATGACAAAGGGTATTTTCTCAAGGAATAGCTTTAAGTCTATTTTGCGTTTCAGTAATATATCAAATGCAAAAAGCGATAAAGGAAATGTAACAGCCAGTGGCTTTGAAGAGAGTGCCAGAAAATAGAACAATGTCACAAGACCTAATTGTTTCCATTTATTTTCAAGCTCATATTTTACATACGCCATCAGGCCCAGTATATAAAAGAATAAATAAAGAACATCCTTACGTTCCGCAATCCATGAAACCGATTCTACATGCATGGGATGAATCCCGTGCAATAGGGCACAAAGACCTGCGAGATAGGGTATCCCATTAATTTTACCGTATCCTTTTTCCACCATGGCTTCCAATGTAGCGCGCGATAAAAAGAATATAAGGATGGTATTCAGTAAATGCAGAATAACATCGGTAGCGTAATATGATCCGGGGTTTGCCCCTGAAAAATGCCAGTTAATAGCCAGCGAAAGCATGGTAAGCGGATGATAATAGGCAATGCCGGCGGCCGTAAACAATATGGGTTTCAGATTGGCCGACAGGTTTTTGATATACACATTTTCATATATGTATAGCCCGTCATCCCAGTTGGTGAAATGGTTACTGAACGTGTAATGATAGCACCACAAAACCACCAGCAATATCCCTCCTAACAAGCCATAGTTAAGCCAGGGCGAGTATTCGGAACCAACCGCCGTTTTTACTTGTTGAACAGGCCTGCCAGCTTTTTGTACCGGTGGCTTTTGTTGTGGTTTATTATATTTTGATGGTTTATTACTCATTCAAGAGGCAAATTTAAATGTTCTCTCAAAAAAACAAGTTTTGTAAAGAATATTCACATAAAAATAATCTAAAAGGGTTTATCTGTTAGCCGTAGCTAAAATATCGGTAATAAAATACCTGTTTCCTACCATTTGTTCATATTCATGTTCAGCTTTGGGGTCGGTATATGTAATATCAAAACCCAATTCCTTCAACAGCAAAATAAATTTTTTAGGTTCAACACCGGCTTTTGATAATCCCCAAGGCCAGAATTCGGTTGTCAATACAAGATTCTTTTGCTTTTTAATAGTCTCTTTCATCCCATTAATAACGAAATAATCATAGCCTTCTGTATCTGTTTTTATAAGACTGATGGATTCCCCTTTGTTAAAATAATCATCCAGCGAAATGCAATCTATTTCGATAAAATTTTTGCCTTCGCCATTATCATACGTTTGGTGTTCAACATTCGAATCAAACTGGTATAGTTTTATTTTCCCTGTTTTGTCTGAAACAGCCGCATTATTTACAAAAACATTTTTAAGTTTACGGGTATTGGAAACCAAATGCCTGAAGTTGTCACGGTTAGGTTCGAATGCATGAACGCTTCCCTTCTCCCCCACTAGTTTGGAAAAAAGCACCGAATAAAACCCGATATTAGCTCCGACATCAACTACTGTCATCCCTGGTTTTACATATTTTTTCAGGAATTTGATCAACTCCTTGTCCCTGTATCGTTTCCATAAAAAATAAACCGGCTGATATAATGTGTACGCTTTCTTATAGGTCAATTCCCCCAACCGGAATATCTGATACTCCTTTTCTGTATACATCTATTACTTTATTGTTAATTTCACAAACATACTGAATAGTTGGTAATAAATGAAGTCACTATTAATTTACAGGTTAAATATGCCACTATTATTCGCCAGCGGCAAGCCTGGCCTTTAACAGGCGCATGTACTCGTCGGGAACCGCATACCTGGCATTTTGAGCCATTTGAGCATACTTGTAAGCATTATTGAAATCGCTGATACGATTATAGGAGATTGATAAATAGAACATACACTCCGAATCGTGGGGAGCTATAACCAGATTTTGTTTAAAATCATTCATTGCCGGTTCTACAGCCCCTTTATCGAATTCGGCTACCCCCCGGTAATGAAAATAGTCCGGATTAGTTGGGTTAATTTTAATAACCTGTGTGTAGTAGTTTATTGCACTGTCAAACTGGTGTGCATTCAAATAAGTATAGGCTATATTCCTAAATAATATCTCTGAATTCGGATTAATCTTAGCTGAAGTGCGATAATCTTTTATAGCTAAACCATATTGCCCCATGGCAGAATAGGTAATGGCACGGTCTAAATAAGTAAGGGCATCATTGCTGTCTATCTGCAAGGCTACACCATAGTATTCGAGCGATAACTTATATTGTTGTTTAGCTCCTAACAAAGTCCCCATATTGCAATACACCTGCGGATCACCTGTTTTTAAGTCAATAGCTTCCTTATAATTATCGTATGCCTTATCTAAGTCGCGATGCTCAAAATAATAATTGCCCAAATTGTTATAAGCTTTTACTATGCGATGCGGATATTGTTTGTTTACTTCTATCCAAAGGGTTTCTGAATCGTGCCATACAAGAGTTCTGCCGTAACACAACACAGAAAACAAAAGCATATATAATGATGTCCCGATAACTATTACTCTCTTAATTGATTTGCTTTGCTGGAAAAGTCTATAAGCAAAAATAGTGACTGGGAAGAATATGCCAAAGTAACATACATAGCTGTACCTTTCTGCCATAATATTAGGGCCCGCACCTATAATTTGCGAAATAATTATCATATTAAAAAAATAGAAGCCAAGTGCGAATAAAACCACTCTGAAATTATTTTCGCCTGAACGATAGGAAAAATAAACAGGTATAGCAACCACCAGTAAAGCAATAAGAGGTGAGATGTAGAAAATAAAAGGCAAGCTACCCGAAGATGACAATTCAGGGTAGGGATAGTAAGAGGTTTGGGCAATAGGTATAAATGCCTTCAACATATACATATAGAAGCCATAGGAAGCAAAAAGAAAACGGTGGAAAAAGCTATATCCCTGGTGTTCCGCCACAGCGCCAGATGATTTTGTAGAAATATAAGTTGTTACTGCTGAAAATATGCCTATTACTATAAAAGGTAATTTCTCAAAAATGATGTTTTTTATAGGAGTAACCTTATCCCGCTTTAATAAAACATCCATAGCAAGCAGTGAGAACGGGAATACAATTGCCATTGGCTTGGAAAGGAGGGAGAGCAGAAAACAGCTAAAAACAGCTACAAGCCATCCATATTTATTTGCTTTGGCGCTTGCATAGCGGATGTATGCTAGCATCCCGAGAAAATAGAAAAAGGCATACAGAACATCTTTCCGTTCAGCAATCCAGGAGACTGATTCCACGTGCATGGGATGTATGGCATAAGCCAGTGTATAAAAAAAGGCCAGCCACTTAAAAAGTGAAAAGTGGAAAGTGGAAAGTGGAAAAGCAAAATATTCTTTTTTCTGCATTTCTTTTAAAAGATTGAGTATTAAAAAGAATACCAGGAAGGAGTTGAGGATATGTATAACGATGTTGGTGAGGTAATACGAACGGGGCTCCAGCCCGAAAAAATGGTAATTTATGGCATAGGACAGCATATTCAGAGGCATATAATAATCTCCTGTTACATCATGAAACAGCATCATGCGCAGGTTATTACCTGAAAGGGATTTGATAAAAATATTCTGCGTAATAAGCCGTTGATCGTCCCAATTGGTAAATTGGTTCCCAAGAGAATAATGGTAACATATATAGGTAATGATGGCAATGCCCGCCAGCATCAAGCAATTGACCATTCTGTTATGGTCTGCAACAGGTGTTGCGGGCTTGAGGGAAGGGGTGCCTTTCATTAGATGGGATATAATATCGGCTTTTTACACCGGTACATGATAATCTCTCAACACTTCGTTCAGAGAGGTTTTTGTATCTGTACTTTCCTTGCGTTTACCAATAATAAGCGCACAGTTAACATGATAATTTCCCGCCGGAAATTTCTTTTCATACGAACCGGGGATAACTACCGACCGTGCCGGAACCATCCCTTTATACTCCACCGGTTTTTCCCCGCTTACATCAATTATCTTAGTCGATTGAGTCAATACCACATTGGCTCCCAACACGGCTTCTTTTTCAACCCTTACACCTTCTACTACTATGCAACGCGAGCCTACAAAACAATTATCTTCAATAATAACTGGGGCTGCCTGTGGCGGCTCCAACACCCCTCCTATTCCTACCCCTCCGCTTAAATGAACATTTTTACCGATTTGTGCACAAGATCCAACGGTGGCCCAGGTATCAATCATGGTTCCGCTATCTACATAAGCGCCTATATTTACATACGATGGCATCATGATCACGCCCGGGGCAAGATAAGAGCCATAGCGGGCAATACCATGCGGAACAACCCGTATCCCTTTCGATTCAAAATCTTTCTTCAGCGGAATCTTATCAAAAAACTCAATATCGCCCGCATTTATCTTTTGCGAGGTCTGAATAGGGAAATAGAGCAGTATGGCTTTCTTTACCCATTCATTTACTAACCAATCGTTTCCATTTCTTTCTGCCACCCTCAATTTGCCGTTATCCAGCATTTCAATTACGGCAAGAATGGTTTCCTTAACTTCCTTGTCTTTAAGTAATTCGCGGTTTTCCCAGGCTTTATTTATAATCTCAATTTCGTTGTTCATAGTTCATTTTTGGTGGGACAAAGATAGAAAATCGCTGTTTTCTTATCTCCGTTTCCCATTAACTTTGCATTTCATGAAAAGAATACTGGCCATAGATTATGGAACCAAGCGCACCGGGTTGGCTGTTACGGACACCTCACAAATAATTGCATCGGGATTAACTACGGTTGAAACTTCGCAGTTATTAGTGTTCCTTGACAATTACCTGGCAAAAGAACCCCTGGAGTGTCTTGTAATTGGAGACCCTAAAAACTTAGATAATACCCCTGCCCTAATCTCAGCGGCTATCAGCCAGTTCATTAAAAAACTGAAAACCAAGCATCCAGGCATCCTCATATACTCCATCGATGAACGGTTTACCTCAAAAATGGCATTTCAAGCTATGATAGATGGTGGAGTAAAGAAGAAAGACCGCAGGAATAAGGCTACTATCGACATGGTAAGCGCTGCTATTATCCTGCAATCGTTCATGGAAATGAAAAAAACGGGCAATCTTCCTGCCCCGGTTTAATTTCATTTAAAATTACTTATTAATTTTGGCAGCCTTAAACTAAAAGCCTAAACCTTGAAGTATAAGTAAGCCAACCTGACTTATACTTTACGACTTAGTACTATCGATTAATACCATGATTCTACCAATAGTTGCATATGGAGACCCTGTTTTAAGAAAGAAAGCAGGAGATATTACCAAAGATTATCCCGGCCTGGCTCAACTTATTGCCAATATGTTCGAAACCATGAACAATGCCAAGGGCGTGGGCCTTGCAGCTCCGCAGGTGGGTGTTTCCATACGTTTGTTCATCATTGATGGCGCTCCCTATGTAGTAAGTGACGATGATGATGACGAAGAAGAGGATGAGGAAGATCTTAAAAATTTTAAAAAGATTTTTATCAATGCAGAGATTATAAAGGAAGAGGGGGAAAAGTGGAAATTTAACGAAGGCTGCCTAAGCATCCCCAATATTCGTGAGGATGTGGAAAGGCAACCCGAATTAAGGATTCGTTATGTAGATGAAAATTTTGTAAAGCACGAAGAAACCTATACCGGAATAAAGGCCCGTATCATACAACATGAATACGACCATATAGACGGGATACTATTTACTGACCGGATAAACCCCCTGCGCAAAAGGTTATTGAAAAGAAAGCTAACCGATATTTCTAAAGGCCTTGTGGATGTTAAATATAAAATGAAATTTCCTGTAAAAAAATAAAATATGAAAAAACAAATTAGTTGTCAGTCGTCAGTTATCAGTCGTCAGCCATTTTTTAATTTGGGTATGATTGTTGGATTAGTTATTGGCCTTTCCGGATGCGGAGGCGGAGTCAAAACAGGCAACCTGAGCCGCGAAGCTTGTTTAGATTCCATAAAAACTGTTGAAGCTAAATTAAAGACCATTCAAACCCCTGATGCCTTTGTATACAATCACGCTATTGCGACTTATATGAATTTTGCCAATAATTTCCCTAATGATTCCATGGCCCCATCCTGCCTGTTTGATGCAGCTAACATTTCTATGAGTTTGACTCAATATCAACGTGCACTTAACTTGTACGATACCATCACCATAAAATATCCCACCTTTAAAAGAACCGCCGATTGCATTTTTATTCGTGGGTTTATTTACGACGATAAATTGAAAGATACTGCTAAGGCGCGGGCCATGTATCAGGAGGTTATTAATAAATACCCTCACGACAGCATTGCATCTCAAGCAAGGGCAGCCCTTGCTATACTGGGCAAAAGCTACGATGAAATAATAAAAGAGTTTGAAGCAAAAAATAAGGACCAGAAAAAATCCTGATCCTTATTTGATATTCTCCACTTAGTGAGATAGAGAACATAGAATAGCTTAATTTATTTTTGCAACAACATCTTTTTGGTATCTATTACTGCGCCATTTACAATAAGGCTGTAAGAATAAATTCCATTACTCAAATTATCGGGTGTGATGTTTAATGTACCATTACCCGTTTGGCTAAGCTGAACTGTTTTTATTGTATTGCCATAGGTATCGTAGAAGATAATGGAGGCTCCCATGGTACCTTCGGGTAAATAATAATTAATCTTAGTGCCTGAACTAAATGGATTTGGCATATTTTGATACAACAATGGTACACCTGTGGATGCCGACAGGGTTATATCCTGGGTGTTAAGAGCGGGGTCCATATTGTTGTTTGAGGTTCCATCTCCATTACCGTTTTGCGGACCCCGAATGCCTGAACCTCCTGATGAGCTACAAAGACTTTTTATACAAGAAAGATATGATAAAAATACACTTCTCACACTATCATACGAAGTAGTAAGATTTTTTAAATTAGTCCGGAGGCTATCAATGGTATTTTGTTGAACTGTATTAACCGAATCAACCTCTTTGATAGCATTGACAGCAGTATATAAAATGGCTTCTTCATAAATATTCAAAATATTAGCAGTATCCCGTGTAACGGTATCTTTTAATATGGTCGAGTATTGCACTGCATAGGGAGCACACCTTGCTACATTCTCAGCAATTACTCCAATATGCGTACCCGTAGTATCGAATCCTCCCGTTCCGTTAAACTTGAATGACACCGGATTTAACTGCCGAATTACCTTTATTCCTGATTTAAAATAATTGACATTTTTCTTAATAATAGTATCGGAAGGAGCCCAAATACCTGCACTTATTCTGCCAGCTCCATTAATATCTACAACATACGCAGCAGCAAGAAAATGATTACTAAACTGGTAACCTAAACATACCTGCCCTCCATATTGTGGAACATATAAGGAATAATTCCAATAAGTAGTGCCTGGAATTATTGCTGCCTGAAACCACCCTGCAACACTGTATGCGGCATAGGGAGAATTAGCAATATAACTCCTTATTCCTATTAATGGTAGAGGCGCAAAGGGACTAAATGTTCCTGAGCTTACATCATCATTTTCCACATTTATGCCAACCGTATTATTAGCACCCGATGTTTGTAATACATCCAGCTTTGCTAAAGGAGTAGCACAGCTCTTTCCAATTACCACATCAGTTTTGGTTCCACTTCCTGAACCATTTCCAGCAAAATAGAAATTTGCCCCATTAGCTCCTAAATCGTAACCACCAGAATGAAGCAAGGATGCAGGCCCCAATCCATAAGGAGAACAATATCCAATACCAGTTCCTCCGGTAGGGCTTGTAACATAAATCACATCCCCGGTAGAATTTAAAGCTAATACACCTGTACCCGGATTGGTACTGGTTGTCGAGGCATCGGTGAGGTTGTCAAAACGTAAGCCACTCCATCCTGTTGAAGGAGAAGCAGCTACCGGACTGGCTGTATTAAAGGATACAGTAAACGGAGTACTACCATTTGCTGTATTTATTTCAAGACGAGTAACTACAGGTGTGCTGGTAGGTGCAAAAGTTGACATACCCAGCGTAACCATTTCATTATTATCTCCAAGTTCCATTTGATGTGAGGCAGCAGCTGTGACAGATGCCCCTATTGCAACGGCGTATTGAAGCCCTGATCCGGATACATCAGCCTGGTTACCCAAAGCACAATTATATGATCCTGTATTCGAACTATTACCTGATAACGCTTCATACCCCACGCAACTGTTATAGGAACCTGTCGTATTATTTTGTAGTCCCCTTTCACCAAGCGAGGTATTGTAGCTACCACTACTATTATTGAGTAGGTTAAATATTCCTATCGATACATTATCTGAACCTGAAACACTATTAAACATAGCACGGTATCCCATAACTGTATTATCACCCGCATTAATACTTGCATTTAGGGCATCAACACCCACCGCTGTGTTTGAAGGGCCCAAAACATTTGAATACATGGCCCAAGCACCTATAGCCGTATTACCTTCTCCAGTTATGCTACTTGAAGGATTGTTACTAAACAATGCTGCCCAGCCGACAGCAGTATTATCAGTACTATTAGGACTACCAGAAAAACCAAAGTTTTGCGATGCAAGTGCATATCCGCCGACAGCAGTATTATCATATCCATAGGTATTTACCGCTAATGCATCGTAACCAATTCCAGTATTATCATTTGTCTGAACTCCATTGCCGGCATTATAACCCACATATGTACTCCTAATTATTCCAAAAGGAGCAAGTCCAGCAGCCCCAACACCCACAAAAATATCAGATGCAGTTCCATTATGCCATAACACATAATTACCACCTATCATATAACCTCTAGCGGTAGTATTTACATTGATATCACCACCACTAACATCGAGCAAATGGGAGGGGGTAAACGTAGTACCAATTCCAAAGTCACCGGTACTATTTTTCAAGACCATTTGTTGTGTACCACCTGTGCCAAAAATAATATCAGCCCCATTGGTGTTTTCTAAATATGTTGTTGTAACCGTGGTTGTAGTAGCTGCATTAAAGATCCAATTATTTTGGGCACTATTCTTTGCTATAAAAATAAAAGAAATAGCTAAAAGGAGAATTAATTTTTTCATGACTTTAACGATTTATAAGGTTATTCCTGCAACGTTATGCCAAAGCCCGGAAGAATTTATCGAAGTTGTAGTAAGATGCATCTTTCTTGTAGTAAGCGGTCGTTTTTTGGGAGTAAGCGGTAATGATGTTGTATAAACGTTTATTCCTCCTAAAAGAAATTGTAAGAAGAATAAATGAAGTAGCCTGTTTACCCAACCAAAGTCTTATTGGATAATCTGCTATAATTAAAAAAATCAAAGAAAGGTTTCCGGTATCTTCTGCTAAGGCTTATGTATAAAGGCATCTCATTTTCTACCATGCCGTTCAGGATAATATTATCTTCATCCACAGCATTAATAGACTCTGGCGAAACTAAGTGTGATTTATTTACTTGTATAAGAAAGCCGGTAATGTCCATAAGATGATCAAACCTGTAACCCCTTACCTCATGGCTCACATTCCCTTTCAGGTAAAGTATTTTGTCCTGGTGGCTGTTTTTAATTGCTCTCACAAGCAAAATATCGGAAAGAAGAACCTTTATTTTTTTCCTTCCATGCGATAAGTTGAATAAATAATAATTTCCTGGAAAATAAGAGCGTGGCAATTCAGGTTGTTGCACACTTAGCTTACCTGTACCACTTGGAATAACAGCCAACTTGTTATATTGAGCTTTCTCCATATGTGAATGTTTTCTTCCTACAACGAACTACCGAGAATGCTTCCTTCTAAAAAGCAATACAAAGTTTGCAAAATAAAAATGAGAAAAGCAAATTTTTATCTTAAGTTTTTATTACTTTATCTAAAAAATCTTCACATTCATATCAAAAACTTATCATCCTCCCAATCCCCGATAGTCCCAATAGCTATGGGGATTGGGATCATTGATTTTTTAATTTCCTGTCCGCTCGGATTTTGTGTGGCATTTGCTACGCATTTGGCTAATTGCAACTGGATATACCTGCCGTGTTGCATAAATAAATCAATTGAATACCAGAAATTTATAGCAAATAAGACACCTCATATTGTCGCCAAAAGTGTTGCAATTAGATGGAGAAAAAAATCACAAAAATGGTCCGGGCAATAAAAAGCTACAGGGCATAAACCCTACATTTATCCTTAATTACTTTCGTATGGTAGCACAAAAAAAGCCCCGAATTTTTCGGAGCCTTTTTTTATTTATTTCAGAGAACTTATTATTGTCCGCTGCTCGCGTTCTTTTGTATATCAGCTCTGATTTCCTCCATCGTCATCAGCTTATAACCGGAAGGAACAGTGAAGGTGTCATCCTTCAAAGATTGCTTATCTACTTTAGTAGCCGTTATGGAAACCTTAACACCTTGCTGGCTCATGGAATACTCTAAAGGAAATCCTTTTAATAATTTAAACGGACCACTTTTAGCAATTGGAGTAACAATATCTTCGGTATAATAAACCTCCGAAGTAATGGCCTGGCCTTGTGCATCGGTTGCAGTTATTTCTGCCTTGTGGCAAGTGTAACCTAATATTGTTTTAGTATCATCCATATACTTAATCATAGGATCTTTATCTGCTTTTTTGGTTGGGTCGTTTTTTACCTGGTACTTATTTCCCATAGCATCCAGCAAAACGATAGGCTCATCTGTAGTGCTGCGGTCAGAAAAAATGGTTTTAGATATCATACCATCTTGCAGGGTTTTAGTTTTACTTCCTTTCACATACTGTGTCATAGAACTACCTACAAAGGCAGCCATTTGAGGGTTATCAACGCTTATTGAGTAAGTTACTACTCCTTCAAAATTATCATTGCCAGGAGTCGCTCTGGGAGCAACGAATGCACTTACTGCAAATCCTATTGAAGCTAATGAAGCTATTACAACTAGTTTTTTCATATTGAGTTTGTTTTTTAGTGTTCGAAATTAATTATTTAACTTATATATTCAAATTTGGTGTAAGGAACCAGCACATCAGGTATGCGAATGCCTTTATCGTCCTGGTTATTTTCGAGCATAGAAGCAACTATCCGGGGCAATGCCAGGGCGCTTCCGTTAAGGGTATGCGCAAGCGCAGGTTTGTCTTTGTCTTTCTTGAAACGAAGCTTCATACGATTGCTTTGAAACGTTTCAAAGTTAGAAACCGAGCTAACCTCAAGCCAACGCTTTTGTGCACCGGAAAATACTTCCATGTCGTATGTCAAAGCAGATGCGAAGCTCATATCGCCTCCGCAAAGTTTTAATATGCGGAAAGGCAAATGTAAACTCCGTAACAAACCGGCAACATAATCACGCATTTCTTCCAAGGTCTTGTATGATTCTTCCGGCAAGCGTATTTGTACAATCTCTACTTTATCAAACTGGTGAAGACGGTTAAGGCCTCTTACATCCTTGCCATACGAACCTGCCTCTCTACGGAAACAGGGAGTATAACCGCAATTTTTTACGGGTAACGTTGCAGCATCCAACACCATATCACGATAAATATTGGTTATGGGTACTTCGGCAGTCGGAATAAGGTATAATTTATCTTCTGTCACAAAATACATTTGTCCTTCTTTATCGGGCAATTGCCCGGTACCGAAGCCCGAATCTTCGTTCACCAATATAGGAGGCTCTATTTCCATGTACCCGGCTTCATATGCTTTATCAAGAAAGAAATTGATAAGCGCCCGCTGCAATCGGGCCCCTTTACCTTTATATATGGGGAATCCTGCACCGGTTATTTTAACCCCGGTTTCAAAATCTATAAGGTCATATTTCTTTGCCAACTCCCAATGCGGCAAGGCGTTTTCTCCAAGTTCAGGTATAGCCCCTTCGGTATGAACAACTTCATTGTCTTCGGGAGTCTTTCCTTTAGGAACACTCGAATGGGGTGTATTGGGAAGCAACACAGCTTTAGACTGTAACTCTGTTTCCGTTGTTCTCATTTCTTCTTCCAGTACACTTATATCCAATTTCCATTTACCTGTATTGGCTTTCAGTTCATCGGCCTCTGCCCTTTTACCAGATTTATACAACTCCCCTATTTCCTTAGATGCCTTGTTTAATTGAGCAAGTATTGCATCAAGGCTTGTTTGGGTTGAACGGCGCTTTTCATCCATTGCCAATATTTCATCAACAATAGACTTTGCATCAAAATTTTTGACGGCAAGTCGGTCAACTACCTCTTTAGGGCTACGGCGTATATATGATAATTCAAGCATGAATAATATTTTTCCCCGCAAAGATAATAATTAGGTACGAGGAGGAAATTGAATACTGTTTTCTATTGACAATTACTGTTGATTGCCTACCGTCTCTTTTCTGGTAAAGCTGGCAATCCAAATAATTCTTGACCATCTGAACGTAACCGGAAAAAGAGCGAATACTAATGTTAGAATAATAAAAACCAATGTGAGCGAAGCGAAGTTCCACCAAAACATGTTTAATGTATATAATAATGTAATGAGTGCAGTCTGAAGTCCATAAGAGACATACATTGCGCCATAAAAGTACCCAACCTCCCGTTCAAACTTTAAATTACAATGGGGACAATGCTTGTTCATTCTTAACCCATTCTTAAAACTGTATGGATTGTTATTTTCAAATACCTGACCAACTTCGCATCTTGGACACTTATTAGTAAGTGTAGCATGTAGTATATCCCCAATTCTCATAAGGCTAATGATTAAATGATAAAGCCATTAATAACCTCGACAAAGGTAGGCAATAGTTACCTTATCAATTGCACAAACCCGTCCTTTTTATAAGAGTTCTGTTGGCAGGTAGCATCGATGATATAATAATATACACCATCGGAAGCTTTTCCTCCTCCTTCAGTAGTTCCGGTCCAGTATTGTCCTGGGTCTGTACTATGGAACATTTCCTTGCCCCAACGGTCATATATCGTCATTGACCATGCACTCATGTTCAGGGTCCGGATGTAAAACAAACCATTCAATCCCAAAGGTCCGGGATTATTAGGGGTGATCACATTGGGTATCCTTACATCAAAACAAGGTACATCGATATCTACCAACAATACCTGCTCTCCCTGGCATCCGTTGCTGTCGGTTCCTATTACGGTATAGCTTGTCGATACAGGGGCTATCACTCTCACGGAGTCGCATAAGGGTGGATTAATACAGGTGATGGTTCCCTTATCAGGACTTTCTTGCCATAGATATGTTTTAGAATTACCATTGGCTACCAATATGGTGGTATCTGCCAGGTTAGTTAGTATCTGGCTGCAACAAGCATTCAATACAGGTACATTGGGTATGGCAGTGGTGGTAGCAGAACCGATACATCCATTAGATGCATATACTGTATAGGTGGTTGTACTGTCTGGTCCCGGGTCAATGGTGATGCTGGTTCCGGTTTGTCCCGTATTCCATGTATAATTAAACGGTTGGAAGGTTCCTTGTGCCGATGCTGTAAGGGTGATAGGTTGTCCCGCACAGAATATAGCCACAGGATTAGCTTTGGCGCTTGGCGGAATCCTCAAATAGACTGAATCAACAATGGTAACAGGACATCCTAAACTATTATAAGCTGTTACAGTTACTATTGAATCAGCATTGATAGCCCCGGTGGTAATTGTGGTAGTGGTCTTTCCATTATCCCACAAATATTTGGTTGGATTGGTAGCACTGCTTACACTCAAGGTATCGTGTTTGCCAAAACATCTCCAGTTGGATCCGCTGATGATAGGCTTAGGCAGGGGCACCACTACTACCTGCATCACTGTTTGCACACTGTCGCATAATCCATAAACCGTGGCTGTATAG
>Ga0207016_1016_pt2 | contig 41542 bp, 33 predicted proteins | sample Alteio_BWMinCont_54_FD_153469 | JGI IMG/M metagenome (GOLD analysis project Ga0207016, IMG submission 153469) | Enriched cells from forest soil in Barre Woods Harvard Forest LTER site, Petersham, Massachusetts, United States -... | ecosystem: Environmental > Terrestrial > Soil > Temperate forest >...
TCAAGCCGGTTATTATGGCATCAATCGCACTGAATCCTATAAACGCGCTGAAAAATATTTAAATCTGTTGGAATTGTGGGATAAACGCAATGAACCTGCGCGTAATTTATCCGGTGGCATGAAGCGTCGATTAATGATTGCGCGTGCGTTAATGCATGAACCGCAAGTATTAATTTTAGATGAGCCTACTGCAGGTGTCGATGTTGAAATTCGTCGCTCTATGTGGGATTTATTGCGCGAATTAAATCACGCCGGGAAAACCATTATTCTGACGACGCATTATTTAGAAGAAGCGGAATCCTTGTGTGATCGTATCGCCATTATTAATCGCGGATCGATTATTCAAGACACGACAAAAAAACAATTGTTGGGTTTGTTGAATGTCGAAACATTTATTTTTGATTTGAAAGAACCGTTATTGTTTGAATTACCGGCGAGCGATGATTTTGCGATTAAAAAAATTGACGCTGTGACACTCGAAGTTGAATGTCAAAAAACGCAAAATTTAAATGATATTTTTGGATTTTTAAATAAGCATCATATTTTAGTTTCCAGTATGCGTAATCGTGTGAATCGGTTGGAGGAGTTGTTTGTGAGATTGACAAAATGAATCCTTTGCAAATTTTGATTGCGTATCAAACTATTGTCATCAAAGAGCTTGTACGTTGCTTCCGTATTTGGCCGCAAACCATTATTCCACCCGTCATCACGACCGCGTTGTATTTTTTAATTTTCGGAAAATTAGTGGGTTCGCAAATCAGCGCAGTGCAAGGATTTACTTACATGCAATATATTGCGCCTGGATTAATTATGATGCAGGTGATTATGAACAGTTATGTGAATTCATCTGGTTCTTTTTTCAGTATGAAATTTCAGCGGAGCATTGAAGAAATATTAATTTCACCAACACCCAATGTGATTATTTTATTGGGATTTATCACGGGAGCAGTCGCGCGTGGATTTATTATAGGGGTAATTGTGATGTGTATCGCTTTATTATTTACACATTTAAGTTTACATCATTTGGCATTAATGTTTTTCACCGTGTTACTGACAGCTATTTTTTTTGCAACCCTGGGTATCATCAATGGTATTTATGCGCGTAATTTTGACGATGTGTCATGGGTGCCTTCATTTGTATTAACGCCATTGACGTATTTAGGCGGCGTTTTTTTCTCAGTGACTATGCTTTCTAATGCTTGGCAAAAAGTAGCCATGCTTAATCCCATTTTATACATAGTTGATTTATTTCGTTATAGCGTATTAGGCGTTGTTGACACCAATATTTCGATTGCGTTGATGATATTAACGCTCGGATCATTCGGTGTATTTCTATTTGCCCTGCGATTAATACGACAAAGTCCTCGATTGCGATCTTAACGCTGTACGGCTATCATGTATTCACTATGAATATTAATCGCACAATCTGTGTTGCCCCCATGATGGCGTATACCGATCGCCACTTCCGGTATTTATTGAGATTATTATCACAACACACTGTTTTATATACAGAAATGGTGACTGCGCAGGCTATCATTCATGGCGATAAATCCTATTTGTTAGATTTTTCTAGCGAAGAGCATCCCGTTTCCTTGCAGTTAGGTGGATCAGAACCCGACTTATTGGCGCAAGCTGCAAAAATAGGGCAGGCATGGGGATATGATGAAATTAATTTGAATGTAGGGTGTCCCAGTGAACGTGTTCAGAACGGTTGCTTCGGCGCTGCATTAATGAAAGAAGTGAATTTAGTAATGCAATGTATTGAAAGTATGAAAGAATCTGTTGATATTCCGGTAACCATTAAAACCCGCTTGGGCGTTGATGAATGTGACAGCGAAGCATTTTTACATGATTTTGTGGGAAAAATTCGTGAAACGGGTTGTAACGTTTTTATGATGCATGCGCGTAAGGCTTGGCTTAAAGGGTTGAGCCCCAAAGAAAATCGTGACATTCCGCCATTGCATTATGATCGCGTATACCGTCTCAAAAAGAGTTTTCCGGATCTAGAGATTATTATTAATGGCGGTATTCAAAGCGATGAAGACGTTGAAACGCATTTAAAGCACGTTGACGGCGTGATGATTGGACGTATGATATGTGCCAATCCTTATTGGCTAGCGCAAGCTGATTCGCAATTTTATGCCACAAATACGGTTGTAAAATCGCGCATAGAAATTGTTACTCGTTATTTACCGTACATTTTGCAGCAATATGCCAAAGGAACACCTATGCGTCATATGACGAGACATTTGATTGGCTTGTATCAAGGTGAAAAGGGTGCAAGGGCGTGGCGTAGAACGCTTAGTGATGCATCAAATGATGATCGACAATTGGTTCGCGCCATTGAATTGTTGTTGTAGTCAGAGACGCGATAAATCGCGTCTCTACGAAAACCCGCGAATCGCCCAATAAAATGCTTACTTGCACATTACGTTTCCAGAAACAGAATCCCCGCGGCATTCTCTGCCCGAGCCTGCGCCGGAGTTTGTATACACTCTTTGACTCATACCCCATGTATTACTGCCTACATTCTGGAATGTGGGGTTGTTATCTGCGCGATATACATTCACCCACTCAGCACTGGCACAACTTGCTAATAATAACAAAGCGATTGTTTTTGTTTTTGAAAATGTCGGAAGTTGCATATTCAAGCACCCCTAGAGATTTTTATGAACTTTTAGCAGCATCATTCGCCGTTTTCTTCGCGTATTTTTGCTTGAATTTCTCAACACGGCCTGAAGTGTCTACTAATTTCTGTTGGCCCGTGTAAAAAGGATGGCATTGTGAACATACTTCCAAATGGAGGTCTTTTCTGCCGAGCGTTGAGCCTGTTTTGAAGGTGTGACCACAGCTGCAAGTCACTACAACTTCTTCATATTTCGGATGAATATCTGGTTTCATAGCATTTCCTAAAGATAAAATGGGTGTACTTTTTGCCGCAGATCATAACGAAGAATCGCCCATTTGGCAAGTATTGGATACGGCAGTCTGAGCCAATGAGATTTGTGATATGCTATAAAAGCGGGAAGATTCAATACTAACAACTTGGCATAAACGGAGTATTAAAAATGTCACCACTTATTACAGTTCTTTTGGTTTTAATTGTTATCGGTATATTACTGGGGCTGATTAACGCTTATATTCCTATGGCGGGATCTATTAAAACGATTATCAATGTTGTCGTTGTATTGTGTGTTATTTTCTGGCTTTTGTCGGTATTTGGTATTATTAATAACGGCACCGTGGATAATATTCTTCACTTAAAAGTGAAATAATTTTTCAAAAAAAGATCATGCGCAATTGCAATAAAACGAGAGATTTTTACAGAATCTCTCGTTTTTTTTGAGAACAACAGCGTAAAACTTTATCTGCCGAGTAAGAGCAAAACAATCACGATAATTAATATAATACCAACACCGCTGGATGGGTAATATCCCCAGTTTCTGCTGTGTGGCCAAACTGGAATTACGCCAAGCAATATTAATATTAAAATAATCAGTAAAATTGACATGGGATCCATCCTGTCGTTATGTTCAGTCCGTAATCAATCATAAACCAGTTGCTGAAATAGTTCAAATGAACGCCTTCATTAATTGGTCTGCGGGGGTACTGAGTAATTTATTTTTATCGAGGCATAATGCAAGAATATCATCCGTTTGTTGTTTTTTATAATGCGCAGAAACAGCCGTTTTAAACTTCTCTAATAACAATGGAATACCATCAGTACGACGACGTTTGTGTCCAATTGGATAATCAATAGAGATGTTTTCTGTTTTTGATCCATCATCAAAAATAACCTGAATGGCATTCCCAATAGCACGTTTGTCAGGATCCAAATAGTCTTTGCTAAACTGTTCGCTTTCTGTGACGTGCATTTTTGCGCGTAATGCATCAATCATCGGATTTTTTGCAATCGCATCTTCATAATGTTCTGCAGTTAATTCGCCATAAATTAAAGGCACGGCAATCATATATTCCAAACAATGATCACGATCTGCAGGATTATTCAGCGGACCTTGCTTGCTAATAATACGCATCGCGGGATTTTGTGTTTTAATGTCAATGCGTGTTATGTCATTTAATTTATTTTTTACCAATGGATGTAATCGTAATGCACATTCCACCGCTGTTTGTGCATGAAATTCTGCTGGAAACGAAATTTTAAATAAAATATTTTCCATCACATAATTGCCATAAAGCCGTTGTAATGAAAAAACATTACCCTTAAATGAGACATCATAAAAACCCCATGTTTTAGCGGTTAATACACTCGGATATCCCATTTCGCCTTGCATTGCCATTAATGCTAACCGCACACCGCGACTCGTTGCATCACCTGCTGCCCATGATTTCCGTGAACCCGTATTCGGTGCATGACGATAGGTTCGCAGTGATTGACCGTCGAGCCAAGCATTGGAAATCGCATTATTAATTTGATCTTTTGTCGCGCCCAATAAGTGCGACACCACAGCAGTTGTTGCCACTTTCACTAAAATGACATGATCTAATCCAACGCGATTAAAACTATTGTCTAATGCCAAAACACCCTGTATTTCATGGGCTTTAATCATCGCGTGTAAAATATCTTTCACGGTAAATTGTTTTTGATTTTCTCTATTCAAATAATCCGTAATCGCTAAAATACCGCCTAAATTATCAGATGGATGTCCCCATTCTGCTGCCAAAAAAGTATCATTAAAATCAAGCCATCGAATCAGTGCGCCAATATTAAATGCGGCTTGCACAGGATCTAATTCGAAATTTGTTCCAGGGACACGCGCACCACCAGGCATCACCGCTTTAGGCACAACGCCACCTAACAATTTTGTGCATGCTGGAAATTTTAATGCCATTAACGCGCAGGCAAGACTATCGAGTAAATCATAATAGGCTGTATCCATTGCGAGCGTGCTGTATTGATTAAAATCGCTGACGTAATTTGTGATGTCTTGGATGATGGTATCGAAGGGTATTTGTTTGTGGTCGTAGTTTTGCATATTATATTCCAACTATTTTTCGTGGTGCGGGTCCGACGTATTCTGACAACGGCCGAATTAATTTATTATTCGCACGCTGTTCCATAATATGTGCTGCCCAACCTGCAGTGCGCGCAAACACAAAAATCGGCGTAAATAATTCAACCGGTATCCCACAAGAATGATAAGCAGATGCGCTATAAAAATCTAAATTTGGAAACATCTTTTTTTCACGACGCATGATTTTTTCGATCACTTCAGAAATAGGATAAATAACATCCCCATTGATTTTCTCGCTTAATTTTTTCGATTCTGCTTTGATAATATCCGAACGGGGATCGCCATTTTTATATACGCGATGACCAAAACCCATAATTAATTTTTTATCTCGCAACATTGTCATGAGACCACTTTCAGCATCATTTACAGAAGAAAAAAGCATAATTAATTTTAACGCTTCTTCGTTGGCGCCGCCGTGTAATGGACCGCGCAATGTGCCAATGGCGCTGCAAATACAAGAATAAAAATCAGATAATGTGCCTGCAGTCACACGCGCTGCAAATGTGGATGCATTAAACTCATGCTCTGCATATAAGATTAGCGACAGATTTAATACGTGCGCCTGCGATGCATCAGGTTTTTTTTCGTGAAGCATATGTAAAAAATATTCACCGACTGTTTTATCGTCCAGCTGCGTATTTATTTTTTTATGGTTATGATGAAAGTGAAACCAATACATCAATATCGCTGGAAAACAAGCGATTAAACGATTGGCGATAGCCACTTGATCATGTGCTTTATTTTCAGGCTCGAGTGTTCCTAAAAAAGAACAACCGGTGCGAAGCACATCCATTGGATGCGTTTTGACAGGAATTTTTTCCAGCACCTCTTTTAATGCCTGCGGTAAATCACGCAATGCGATTAACGTGTCTTGATATTTTTTTAATTCAGACGGCGATGGTAATTCGCCATAAATTAATAAATATGCAACTGCTTCAAAACTCGAGTGTTGTGTTAAATCGTTTATTTCGTAGCCTCGATAATGCAATCCATTTTCATTATGACCTACCATTGAAATTGCTGATTGGCCTGCGATAACACCAGCTAAACCGGCATTGGGATCCTTGTTTGCCATCACTGTATTCCTTAATTTTTTAAAAGGGTTTATTGTATCATTATGGAATCTGCTATCAAGGAGATAGATGTATGAGAAAACTACTTGGGTTTATTTTCGTGGGATTGCTGGTGATGACCGGTGTCATGAGTTGCAGTGAGCCGACATCAACACCGACGATGGCTGAGCACGTCGATTGCTACCATTGCGTAAGGCCCGGGCATTTTGGTTTCGGTGTTTATCCTCATGAAATTGATCGAACGACCTGTAATAAAAAAACAAAAGAATATTTAGAAACCATGCAGTACAAATGTTTCAAGTAACAATTCACTGATAACAACTTGTATTTTCTGCGAAAAGAAAGATGCTGAATAGTTGCGATTGATTTTACAAAAATGCGGTGGTAGTATTTCGCAGCTTTTAACGAGAGATTTGTACGAAATGATCTTATTCAGCAAACAGTCCGAAAACTACATGCTTTCGCTGCATCGGCTTTGCTGCGTCAAAAACACCGTCTCTGTCGTCATTCATATTATCGTCGTGGTTAGTCGCCTGTTCTAGTGCAGCTGTTTTGCACGCTAGGGCAGGACAAGAAAACCATGCAAAACACCCCCTTTTTTTTCACCAAATAAAAATAATGTGAGTCATATGATGAACACTTCTTCAAACAACAAAACAAATTATTTTTTGCAATTAAAAAGTTATCCTTGGATCGTGATTTCGTTTTGTGCGCTGTTTTTATTTTATAAATACGTACTGCAAGTATCGCCCAGTGTGATTGCCCATGATTTAATGCGTCGTTATCACTTGGATGGTGCTGGATTGGGAAATTTAGCAGCCACGTCGTTTTATGCTTACATGGTCGTGCAACTTTTTGCGGGACCATTACTCGATCGATTGGGTGCACGACTGTTAACAGCGTGCGCCATATTATTGTGTGGGCTTGGCACGATTTGGTTTTCGCACGCAGCCACATTATTTCAAGCGATTACTGCACGCGCACTGATCGGTGTGGGTGTTGCATTTGCAACGGTCAGTTATCTTAAGATCGCCGCTGTTTGGTTTCAACCCAAACAATTCGCTTTTGTGAGTGGGTTGTTAGCGAGTGCTGCGATGGCGGGTTCGATGTGCGGCCAATTACCTTTTGCGTTGTTGGTAACGCACTTTGGCTGGCAGCATAGTTTATTTTATTGTGGTTTATTTGGTATTGCACTGTCGTTTTTGTTTTACATCGTTGTTCGTGATAAAAAAAATCTTTTATCAGGATCATCCAATAAAACTGCGCCGCAAAATATGCAATGGCAAGATGTGATGGCCGTGCTGAAATTTAAGCCCAATTGGCTATTGATGTTTTATAGTGGCTTGGCTTTTTCGCCATTGGCTGTTTTTGGTGGATTATGGGGGGATTCATTTTTACAAACTGCTTATCACGCAACAAAACCCGATGCCGCGATGTTGACGTCATTATCATTTTTTGGGCTCGCTATTGGTGCGCCTATTTTGGGCTTTGTGTCTGATCGATTATCGAATCGATTTGGTGTGATGGTGTTTGGACTGCTCTTGTCGTTCGTGACATTGTTGATCGCATTGTATTACCCAACTAATATGCATTGGATAGAAGGCACCGCGTTATTTTTATTTGGATTTGGAACGGGTGCATTTATGCTTGTTTTTGCGGCTGGAAAAGAAGTGAATGCGTTGACGATGACAGCCACTGTTTTTGCGTTTATTAATACGGGCGAAGCGTTGCTGAGCACTTTTACCGAACCGTTGCTGGGAAAATTTTTAGATATTTTTTGGCATGGAAAAATGTTGCATGGTATTCGCTATTTTAGCACGCATGATTACCACATTTCGTTGCTGTTATTGCCGATATATTTAATTGGTGCGTTGTTGTTTTTATTGGCGGCGAAGAAGACAATACGATAAGACGCGATAAATCGCGTCTCTACATTTGTTCATGGTACAATCTCTCATAACAAGGAGGTTTTACCATGATCGCTAGAATAGTCGTATTGCTTTTCATTTTTTTCTCAACCCCACTTTTTGCTCAAGAAAGTTGGAAAAGTTTTGTAGCGGGCTTACGCACAGAGGCAATTGCTAAAGGCATTCGCCCTGAGATATTCGATGAAGCATTTGCCAATATCAAAGAGCCGCATCTTGAAGTGTTGCATTTTGATCGTACACAACCCGAAAGAAGAATTACGTATATTCAATATCGTAATTCACGCGCAAGCGCAGATCGCATTGTCATTGGTCGTCAAGAAATTAAAAAACATGCGGAATTACTGCATAAAATCGGCGATCATTATGGCGTGAATTATTGTTTTATTGCCTCATTGTGGGGCTTAGAAACCAGTTATGGTCGGTTTATGGGAAAATATTCCGTGATTCAATCATTGGCAACACTGGCGTATGATCAACGACGGGGTCCGATTTTTCGCAAAGAATTATTTTACGCATTGGAGATGTTAAATAACGGTGATGTTTCGCCGCAAGATTTAAAAGGTGAGTGGGCAGGTGCAACAGGTCAACCGCAATTTTTACCATCAACGTGGCATAATTATGCGGTTGATTATGATGGCACAGGCCATAAAGATATTTGGCGATCAAAAGGGGATATTTTTGCATCTATCGCCAATTATTTATCGAAATTGGGATGGCAATCCAATCAACCTTGGACGATGGATGTGAATTTACCAGCGGATTTTAATCGTGATTTATTGACATTGAAAACAGTCAAAACAGTGGGGGAGTGGGAACAATTGGGCGTGCATTTTACGCAACAAGAAACAATTAACCCTGAATTGTCTGCCTCTGTGATCGAGCCTGATGGTGGACCTGTTATGATGGTATTTAATAATTTTCGCGTGATTATGAAGTGGAATCATTCGACGTATTATGCGGGAACGGTGGGTTACATGGCGCAGAAGATTTGTGAGTGATTGTAAGGCGCACACCCTGCCGGGTGTGCTACTGTAGATCTTCGCAACAAACGCAACGCTAAAATCGAAGCGCTACAGTAGCACACCCGGCAGGGTGTGCGTTTTGCAGTGAGCCCAACATCTAACTTTCTTCGCAATTAAGTGAGATTTTAATGTCGACCATTCCTCTTGCACAACTCCAGCAAAATTTTCAATCTTATATTCTTGAAAATAATACGCAGCTCGTAAAAAATATTTTACCGTCAAAAAATCTATCCGCATTGCAACAAATTCAAATCTATCAAAACAGCTATTTCGAAAGAATCATCGCTGCATTAACGCAAGATTTCCCCGTTATTCACGCATTTTTAGGCGACAGCGCTTTTGCAAGTTTGGCGCGTGATTATATTAGCCATTATCCGTCACATGATTTTAATTTGCGTTTTATCGGAAAACACCTATCTGAATTTTTGAAAAACAAAGACCCTATATTTTTAGCATTTTCTGATTTGGCGAAATTAGAATACAGGATGTGCGATGCAGAAGAATCTGACAATCATTTTCATTCAGATTTTAATGTCATTGAGGTTTACAATGCTTTCCATTGTGAAGATCGATTAATTTCGTTGGAATTTCAAGCGCCATTATCATCTGCTTCGACATGATCTAATAACACAGCATCTGACGCATGATTGATATCCACCTTCTCAATTTTTAAAAAACGCGATGTCAATTTTTGCGACGATTTATGCACGAGTTCGACATCTTGATTCGCTTGTGAAATATGTTTTGCCAAATCATCCATACGTTTTTGAAAACGATCGAAATCTTTTCCCAGTCCCAGCAAATGTTCTTGAATGATGTGAATTTGTTGACGTGTCGCCGCATCTTTTAACACTGCACGTGCAGTAGTTAAAATCGCCATCATGGTAGTGGGCGATGCCAGCCACACACGTTTTTGTTGCGCGAATTCAACCAGCTCTTCAAAATTGGCGTGAATTTCAGCAAAAACAGCTTCTGCAGGAATAAATAGCATTGCGCCATCGGCAGTTTCGCCCGGAATAATATATTTTTCAGCAATATCTTGAATATGCTTTTTAATATCAATTTTAAATTGTGTTTCAATTAATTTTTTTTCAGATTCGTTAAATTGTTTATTGTGTAATTTGCGAAAACCTTCAAGTGGAAATTTTGCATCGATGACCATGTTACCAGTCGGTTCTGGTAAAAATAACAAGCAGTCTGCACGTTTGCCATTTGATAACGTGTGTTGTAATGAAAAACTTTTTTCAGGCAGCATGTTATGCAATAAACCACTGAGTTGTACTTCACCGAATGCACCGCGTGAGCGCTTGTCGGATAATATTTCTTGAAGACTCACGACATTGCTCGACAATTCTGTGATTTTTTTCTGTGCTTCATCAATAATTGCCAAACGTTTGATGACATCTAAAAATGTCGTGGTTGTTTTTTCAAATCCGCTCGACAATTGTTTATTTACTTCATTGCTAATATCATTTAATTTTTCTTTGGTGGTTTGTGTGAGTTTTTCAAATTGCTCAGTCAATTGTTTTGTATTTTGATTTAATAATGTGGCAACCTGATTGCGCATATCGTTGCTGGCATTTTGCATGCTGTCTTGAATTAATTTTAAACTTTGAATTTGATGTTGATCAAATTGCGCTCGTGCAGTGTGTTGTGCGGTTTGTTGATCTTGTAATAATTGTGTAACATCTTTTCGTTGTGATAATAGCTGTTTTATGCGTTCATTCATCAAAAGCATGAAAATGGTGAGCGTGGCTATTAGAATGGAGGATCCAATAATAAGTGCAAATTGTAGTGACATGGGAATTCTCGGTTGATAATAATTTTGTGAATTTTAGCAGATATTTTTGTTTGTCTCCTTAAGTAAATTAAGCAAATAAGGAAAGGATGCGAATTTATTTATATAGCCATTTGTTCACAATTGTTGACGCAGCTGAGGAGATGGAAAGCTGGACCCTATCTCTTTTTCCGCTCAAGAAATGGGCCATCCATGGCCCGGTCCCGAAACATCCTGTTTCTATTCGCTGCAAAAGAGATAGGGATCCAACTTTCCATCAACTGATTTGATTGCGTCAAACAATTGCTCACGCCTTTTGATTTATTCGCGCTTTTATTTAAATTAAAAGCGCCCCTCACGGATTTTAAAGTATCACCGATGCAGCGGCGTTTGTTATGGTTACGGGTAGTGCTCGAGGGGCGTCAATGTCATGGATGACATTGGCGAGCCCCCATGGATGGGTTCACGGCGTCCCCGAGAGTGCTACCCTAACCATAACAAAAAGCAAGCGGTTGCGTGGTTTGTTTAAAGCGTGGTTTGTTTAAAGCGTGGTTTGTTTAAAGCAAGCGGTCGCGTGGTTTTTTATTTTTAATATAACCCCACTGATGGTATATTGTCGCAATTTAAAGAACGGAGTAACCCCCATGTTCCACGGCAGTCTAGTCGCATTAATCACACCCATGCATGCAGATGGCTCTATCGATTACACCAATCTCGAAAAATTAATCGATTGGCATATTAAAAATAAAACAGACGGCCTCGTGATTTTAGGCACAACCGGCGAATCTGCAACCATTGAAAATAATGAACGCCGCGAAATAATTAAATGCGCCGTCGCACGTGCGCGTCACAAAATGCCCGTCATTGTCGGCACCGGAACAAATGCCACACGCCACACCATCGAATTAACCCGTGACGCCATGTCGCTTGGCGCAGACGCCGTTTTATTGGTAACGCCGTATTACAATAAACCTACGCAAGAAGGTTTATTCCAGCATTTTTCCGCTATTGCAAAAGCAGTTCCCATCCCGCAAATTTTATATAATGTCCCCGGCAGAACGTGTTGCGATTTATTACCCGAAACCATTTCACGTTTATCACAATACGCTAATATTATCGGCGTCAAAGAAGCAACGGGTGATTTAAACCGTTTGAAAAAATTACTATCACTGAATTTAAAAATGGATTTTTTTAGTGGTGATGATCCTACCGCAATGGAATTTATGTTGTTAGGCGGGAAGGGTGTCATTTCAGTAGCAGCAAACGTAGCGCCGAAATTATGCCATGATTTATGTGGCGCGGCATTAAAAGGTGATCGTGCAACTGCTGAAAAAATAAACCAATCACTACAAGATTTGTACCGTGCTTTATTTATTGAAACCAATCCCATTCCCACCAAATGGACATTAACAAAAATGGGTTTAATTCAGTCTGGAATCAGGTTACCATTAACGCCGCTGAGTTTGCCGCATCATGCACAGGTTGAGTCTGTCATGCAACGTTTAGGGGAATAAAATGCGTTTTTTCGCTTTATTTATAGTGTTTTGTGCAAGCGTTCTGTTAACAGCTTGTGCAAATCATTCAAAAGATTATCTGAAAAAGGGTGGTGAAATTTCTTCGATCGTTGTGCCACCGGGTGTGCCGATGATTAAACAATCGACTTATTATCCCATACCCGCTGTGCCATACAACGGCGCTGTAAAACCGATGACATTAAAACCGCCAACGTTGCAATAAAATCTGGAGAGGTACCGAAGCGGTCATAACGGCGCCGACTCGAAATCGGATGGGGCGTGAAAACGCCCACGTGGGTTCGAATCCCACCTTCTCCGCCAAAACAAAGTAAAGGATTTTTCATGCAGTTTTCACCGAATTTAAAACGTTACATTACTTCTATTATCACAACTTCTGCTATTGCTTTTTCCACGCAAATATTTGCTGGTGGATTTCAGTTGTGGGAACAAGATGCTGCTGATACTGGCGATTACCATGCCGGTGCTGCAGCAGAAGCGAATAATGCCGCATCTGTTTTTTATAATGCAGCGAATGCTACGCACATTAAACATCAGCAAATTTCTTTTGGCACGACGTTTATTCCGTTAGACGTGAGTTTTACGGGTACAGCCAATGGTATTCCTGTGAATAATGCATCTGGAGATACATTTAACATTGTTCCGAATTTTTCATATGTATTGCCAATTGATCATAACAAATGGGCGTTTGCATTTAGCACGACATCGCCATTTGGCTTAGCAACTTCGTATGAAGATACGTCATACGTTAATTTATTAGCAACCAAGACTGAATTGGATACGGTTAATTTAAATCCGAGCGTTGCATATGCTGTGAATCGTTATTTGTCTCTCGGCGTGGGTTTTGATGCGTTATATGGACAAGCGACTTACAATTCTGATGTTTTTCAACCATTGACCACTGATTTAAGCGGGTGGAACGTAGGTTATAATGCGGGTGTGCTGATGCAATTCACACCGGAAACGCGCATGGGTTTGAGTTATCGTTCTGCGATTACGGTGACTGCAAAAGGCAATAGTCAGTCGACATCAATTTTCACTGGATTACCGATTACTTCTACTGCATCTGCACAATTTCCATTACCAGCGACAACGATTTTAAGTTTGTATCATAATTTTAATTCTCGCTTTACCATGATGGCCAGTGCTTTTTACACACAATGGTCCGTATTTAAAGAATTAATCATACAAAATATCACAACACCAACTGGCACTGGCACTGTTGCTCTGAATGAAGATTATCGCAACACTTGGAATCTCGCGTTGGGCGGAAAATATAAATTAAATAACCATTTTTCTTTAGAGGCAGGCGTTGGTCATGATGAAACGCCAACGCGTCTTGGTTATCGCGATATTCGCTTGCCGGATAATAATCGCTATGCTGCTTCATTGGGCGTTAATATTGAACCGAAACCGGGTTTTGTTTGGAATATTGGATGGACGCATTTCTTCGTTCCAACGACTTTGGTAAACAATACACTTTCAAATGACACGTCTAAAACAACGACGATAGCGCCAGCAATTGGTCTTGGTACAGTGCATGGAGATGCGAATGTGTTTGGTATTCAGTTTTCGTGTGATATCTAATGAAAAAAGCCATCAGTAATGATGGCTTTTTTTTACAGGATTTTTTAGTGGCTCAATGTTACGGATAAATCGGATATATTGCCCGTTGGAACAGACACCGGTGTTCCGCTTGAATCGACTGTTACAGAATATCCAGCCGCTGGATTTACTGCCAATACTTTCATATTGTTATTATTTTGGCCAATGTATAATTGAGCAGTTCCTACTGGATTGCCGCCTATTGAAAACGAGCAGTGCATTGTTACATTTTGTGCCTTTGGTTCCCCAAACATTTTGCGAATTAATGAATAAGGCAATGGTATGAGTGATCCATTAGCGGGAATTGGATAAAGTGCAGGATTTGAATGGCAAATAACATTCACACTACCAGGAAGATTTTGTCCGGTTAATGTAATCCAGCCGCCAAACAACGCCATCGCATTCACTGCTGTCATAGACAACGCCGCTGCAACACCCACAACCAAAAGTTTTTTATGTTTCATGTTTCATTTCCTATGTTATTAATCTCGGGGCTGATTTTTTTAAAAAATCAGCGCTGAGATCATAACCCAAATTTAATTATCATGCACTTTTTTAACAACCTCGAAAGCATTCCTGAGTAATTGCGTATCATAAAATTCAGACATCTCAACACCATTAGCATATAAATAAAGTCCCGCACCTAAAATATCATGTGATGCAGAATGAATGATTGACATGCTTAATAATAGTATTGTTGAAATTGTTGAGCCAATGATAATAATTATTTTTCCACCCATTAAAAAAGCAACAAGCGCTGGCAGTAATGAGATTATATTGAGTGCAAACAGTATGATTCCAATGTTGACATTATACTGTTGAGAAGCTCCCCAGTTGTTCTTAATTAAATAAGCGGAACGTTTGACTGTAGATAATAAGCTTAATTTCTCAGTCATTAAAATGGGCGTGACAAAGAAAATAGCGATTCTTAATTTCACATTTTGTAATATATGTTTTGCAATATAAAATGTCGGCCAAGAATCCATCCAATATTCCAAAAATCGAATGATGATGCCCGCGGTATCCATAAAAATTTTCCAGAGAAATAACTTTCCCAGCCGTGCAAAAGCAGCTTTAAATCCATCCATGACAGTATACGATTCATGCTTCATATGCTTTAGCGCGCAAGTGGTCAGTGCCGCATTGAATAACAATGAAATCATATTAATTAAGGCAAATAAAAAAAGGACCGCCGCTAAAAAAATAAAATAATTCATCCCGCTGATATAATTCGTTTTTAAAGCAATGGTTTCTTTTTCTACGAGCGGCATTGATATCAGTGCGATACAGACGAGGATAAGGATTGTGCTGACACAAGGAAAAATAAGTAAGCTGAGACGTTGTCGAATAATCGCCATGCTCTGTTTTATGAGCATGAGACTGGTGATAAACCGGTTTTGCATATAAACTCCGTTTTATTTTTCGAAGAGTGCGTATGTCTTATTCTGTCTCTGACTTTGATTATACATTACCTGAGCATCTCATTGCACAATTTCCGACTGATCAGCGTGCAGGCAGTCGGTTATTAATTATACCCAAAGATCATACCGATTTTATTCATACACAATTCCCTGCATTTTTAGATCATGTGAATCAGCGTGATTTAATCATTTTCAATGATACACGCGTGATTAATGCGCGATTGTTTGGTTGTAAAGACAGTGGTGGAAAAATTGAATGTTTGATTGAGCGCGTGTTGAATGATCATCAAGCGTTGGCGCATATTCGTGCGAGTATTTCCCCTAAAATAGGCACTAAAATTGTGCTTGAAGATAATATGTATGCCACCATTGTGGCGCGTGAAGCGGGGTTATTTTTACTTGAATTTTCCAACACAGAATCATTGTGGGAATTACTGGAAAAGCATGGTCATTTACCACTGCCGCCGTATATCACACGCACAGTCGCCCGTGAAGATTTTGAACGTTATCAAACGATTTATGCGAGCAATCCAGGCGCAGTGGCTGCGCCCACCGCAGGGTTGCATTTTGATGATGCGATGTTTACTGCATTAAAAAACAAACAGGTTGAGATGGGGTTTGTTACGTTGCATGTAGGCGCAGGGACATTTCAACCCGTGCGTGTCGATAATTTAAAAGACCACCAAATGCATAGCGAATTAATTACTGTGTCAGAAAAATTATGCGATCAAATTAAAGCGTGTCATGCGCGGGGTGGGCGTGTGATTGCCATTGGTACCACTGTGGTGCGTGCGTTAGAAAGTGCTGCAATTTCAGGGGAAATCGCACCATTTTCTGGAGAAACCACTATTTTTATTTCACCGGGTTATCAATTTCATGTCGTTGATATGTTGCTCACAAATTTTCATTTGCCAAAATCAACGCTGTTAATGTTGGTGTGCGCATTCGCAGGATTTGATCGTGTGATGCAAGCTTATAAAACAGCGGTTGAAAAACAATACCGGTTTTTTAGCTACGGTGACGCGATGCTTATGCAGAAAATGGCATTGGACTAGCGTTATATTCTGCACCGCCTGGGGGTGTATTATTCTCAACAGCCGATGGAGAAAACGAGAACCTTGGTCCTCCCTTCCTTCTCACTTTTATGCCAGCCAATCTTCTTTCAATGTTGGGGTCGAGTGGTTGCATATTACCACCAGCGGCAGCAGCACGAGGTAACTCAATAGCAGGCAATTCAAGTTTTCCAGCATAAAAGTCACAGAATTCACTATTTTCTACAGGAGTTAATGGAACCAAGTGAGATAGTAAAATTTTAACTGCTGAATGGAATCCATTTATCGTTAAACGTCTGCGGGGGTTAATTGTCGTCATTTCTTCTGCAATAAGCCCAATATATTCTTCAATGGATTTTGATTCCCGGATATTTTTCGTCCATTTTTCAGTATGATGATCGAGATGATGATCGAAGGTATCGGAAGAAATCCCGTAAGCATTAGCATCCAGCGCAGCTTCTAATAATTCACTGGTTCTAATACACCACTGTGTTTCGTCGTCGCCATTTGTAATATCCATACCTAAAAACTGTTGTAGTATTTTGCCAAAACTATACATATCTCTTTGTGTTGAATATTCGTTACGTGAATTGATAGCCTCTGGCGCCATGTAATATGGCGTGCCAACAGGCTCCTCAAAGCGATTAGCAAATTCGCTTGTATGTTTTGCAGCGCCAAAGTCAAAAATACGCAGGCGACATCTGTTGGAGTCAACCGCGATATTTTGAGGGGTTAGATCTCCGTGCACATACTCCATATTTTTTAATCTTATTAATACATTGTTAAAATCACGAAGTATTGAAGATAGGACATGTAGATAAATTCGTTGTCGCTCGGGGTTGCTTCGAAGCGATAATATCTTGGGTATAAAGTCCAGAAGTAAAGGGTATTTGTGCATAATTGCAGAAGGCATAAATCCCTCCGCTGTTTTGACATAACGAAACCCTATTATGGGCACAAAATTATCGTGTGAGCCAGACACACGGGTAGCAATTTTTTGTTGTATATAAAATTCACGAGCAATATGATTAATGTTAGCTTCGTTGAGCTCTGTAGGTGGATAAAGTACTTCTGTTATATCAACCGCATCAACGGTTGGGTCAATAGCGCTGCTGCTTGGACATTTCACAACGTAGTCAATAGGATCGATATCATTTTGAATCCCAAGTGTGGCGTTGTAAACCGTTGCTTTCCTCCCTCTTTTTATAATACGTCCTAAAGTCACTTCACGCATAATTGTCTTCGCACCAGTTATTTTGACATGATTGTAATTTAGTTAGATTAAAGAAATATTAATGGGGATATCTTTACCTAGTGATGTCCTCGCAGTAAGATACATCCCAATTCAACCTGGGAGATTACGCATGCCTTACCAACACATCAAAATTCCATCCAATGGCGAAAAAATCACTGTCGATAGTAATCACATATTGCATGTACCAAATCAACCGATTATTCCGTTTATCGCAGGTGATGGTATTGGTGTGGACATTACGCCGGTAATGCAAAAAGTTGTCGATAGCGCGGTCAAAAAAGCGTATCACGGTGAAAAACAAATTCATTGGATGGAAATTTATGCGGGTGAAAAAGCCACACAAGTGTATGGTGCAGACACATGGTTACCTGCAGAAACAATGACAGCTGCAAAAGAATTTGTTGTTTCGATCAAAGGTCCATTAACGACACCTGTTGGTGGTGGTATTCGTTCGTTGAATGTAGCGCTGCGACAAGAGTTGGATTTGTATGTGTGTTTGCGTCCCGTGCGTTATTTTAAAGGCACGCCATCACCCGTTAAACAACCTGAAAAAACCAACATGGTTATTTTCCGCGAAAATTCCGAAGATATTTATGCGGGAATTGAATGGGAATCAGAAAGTCCTGCGGTAAAAAAATTAATTGCGTATTTGCAAACAGAAATGAATGTGAAAAAAATTCGTTTTCCAGAAACGAGTGCCATTGGTATTAAACCGGTTTCAAAACAAGGCACGCAACGTTTGGTGCGTCGTGCGATTCAATATGCCATCGATAATAATCGCGATTCAGTTACATTAGTGCATAAGGGCAATATTATGAAATTCACGGAAGGTGGTTTTCGTGATTGGGGTTACGCATTAGCACGTGATGAATTTGGTGCGACGTTAATTGATAACGGCCCTTGGATGAAATTCAAAAATCCCAAAACCGGTAAAGATATTATTGTCAAAGATGTGATTGCAGATGCTTTTTTACAGCAAATTTTATTGCGCCCCATCGAGTATAGTGTGATCGCCACATTAAATTTAAATGGTGATTACATTTCGGATGCATTGGCTGCGCAAGTCGGTGGTATTGGTATTGCACCGGGTGCAAATTTAAGTGATAACGTTGCGATATTTGAAGCAACACATGGTACAGCGCCAAAATATGCAGGACAAAATAAAGTAAATCCCGGCTCCATTATTTTATCGGCTGAAATGATGCTGCGTCATATGGGATGGACTGAAGCGGCAGATTTAATCATCAAAGGATTAGATGGCGCGATTCAATCTAAAACAGTCACGTATGATTTAGCGCGTTTGATGGATGGTGCGCATGAAGTGAGTTGTTCTGGATTTGGCGATGCGATCATAGCGCAAATGTAAAGCTGAAGCTTTCGTGGAGACGCGATTCATCGCGTCTCTCAACAATGAGCATCACACAATGAAGATTTTCATAGAAGCGAATATACAAAGAGACAAAACATTAAAAACACGGTATTGCGATAATTTTTAGACCTGATAATTTTGTCAGGTAAAAATTTATTAACAATACCGTGAGGTTTTATGTTTCAAAATAAAAAAATATCAGCATTTTTAGCGTGTGGATTAATGCTCAATGTTGGTTCGATTTTTGCGTCACCACTCACTTCAGAAAAATTATTTTGCCCTGAGCAATATGATGGATATTCATTTGCAGCCGCCTATGCTTGGTTGAACTACTCCAGGAAAAGAGTACTCGAAAGCGCTTCTTGTGATTACGGATTAAAAAAGACAGGTGATTATCATGCCTATTATCCTATGTTTTTGGTGAAAGCAAAAACGGGCGGTGACACATTGTGGCGGATAAACCCCCAGGATGCTTGGGAAAAACAATGCATAACGTCATCGCCGAGTTTTTGCCCATTGGTGAGAGCGTAGCCCGTGCTTGCCGACAGTTTGTGCCAGTGATAAAGCTTAGAAGCCCCCGCGTAAGCGGGCGCGAAAATCTCACAAACACCGCTAACTTTCACACCCAACACTTTGAAAAAATACAACGCAAAAAATACCCTCACATTTTGAACCAAATGTCCATTCAAATTATTTAACGATTTTATTGCTTTAAACAGGCAATTTTTCAATTTGTTTACTACAGTGAGAGTAAGGACGAAGAACGAAAAAATAGGAGGGTGGGATTATGTTTACTAAATCTTTAGAAACAACATTAAATTGCGCCTATGTCAGAGCACGTGAAAAAAAACACGAGTTTATTACGGTAGAACACCTACTGTTGGCATTAGTCGATAATCCCGAAGCCTCCGAAGTATTATTGGCCTGTGGGGCGAATTTAGACCGTTTGCGCGCGGGATTGGGCATTTTTGTGGATGAAACGACGCCTAGTTTATTGCATCAAATGGAGCGCGATATTCAGCCAACCATTAGTTTTCAACGCGTTTTACAACGCTCTATTACGCAAGTGCAAAGCATTGGGCAAGTTGAAGTGAATGGTGCCCATGCATTGGTGTCTATTTTTGGCGAACCTGATAGCCAAGCGGTGTATTTTCTACATCAAGAAAACGTCACACGCATTGATGTGACCAAATTTATCACGCAAGGTATTACAAAATCACGACACAGTGAAGATTTTAATTTCGATTCACATGCAACTCCCATGGATCCACAATCTGCGACCCATGAAGTGGGTAATGAAGAAAATATTTTAGAATTGTATGCAACCAACTTAAATGAGCGTGCACGTTTAGGTAAAACAGATCCGCTCATTGGTCGCACAGAAGAATTATCACGCGTTATTCAAACATTATGCCGACGCGGAAAAAATAATCCCTTATTAGTCGGTGAAGCAGGCGTTGGAAAAACAGCCATTGCTGAAGGTTTGGCAAAAAAGATTATTGACAAAGAAGTGCCTGATACATTGGCATTTTGCACAGTGTATTCATTAGATTTAGGGGTTTTATTAGCAGGCACAAAATACCGCGGTGATTTTGAAAAACGTTTTAAAGCGGTATTAAAAGCATTGCGTCGTCAAACCGGTGCGATTATTTTTATTGATGAAATTCATAATTTAGTTGGCGCAGGTTCTGCAACAGGCGGCACAATGGATGCGTCTAATTTAATTAAACCTTTTTTAAGTTCAGGTGAACTGCGTTGCATGGGTGCTACGACTTATGATGAATTTAGAAATTATTTTGCAAAAGATTCTGCATTGTTGCGTCGATTTCAAAAAATTGATATCGGTGAACCCACCAGTGAAGACACCATGAAAATTTTACGCGGATTAAAGCCCCGTTTTGAAGCGTATCATGGCATAAAATATTCTACCAAAGCATTAGCACAAGCGGTGAGTCTATCTTCACGCTATATGCATGATCGTCATTTACCTGATAAGGCAATCGATATTATTGATGAAGCCGGCGCATTCCAACAATTGCAACCCGTGAAAAAAAGAAAACAAATTATTGGTGTGCATGAAGTGGAAGAAATTGTTGCTAAAATGGCAGGTATTCCGATTCAACATATTTCTGAAAGTGATCGCGCACAATTGCAAGCGCTCGACAATATCTTAAAACAAACAGTTTTTGGGCAAGATTTTGCGGTCAATGCATTATGTGATGCCATTAAATTATCACGCGCAGGATTGCGACATGAAGACAAACCCATTGGTTCATTCTTGATGACAGGTCCTACGGGCGTTGGTAAAACAGAACTTTGCAAGCAATTGGCAAGCGCTTTGCATGTCGATCTGATTCGTTTCGATATGTCAGAATATATGGAAAAACATGCAGTTTCACGCTTAATTGGCGCACCTCCTGGTTATGTGGGTTTTGATCAAGGGGGTTTGTTAACCGAAAGTGTGATGAAAAAACCTTACGCGGTGGTGTTGCTCGATGAGATTGAAAAAGCACATCCTGATATGTTTAACCTTTTGTTACAAGTCATGGATTATGGTTTTTTAACTGATAATAACGGTAAAAAAGCAGATTTCAGACATGTTATTTTTATGATGACAACCAATGTCGGCGCTGAAATGTTGGAAAAAATGCCTGTTGGTTTTGCAGAGGCAGATCAAAATCATGATAACTCTGCTGCGATAAAACAGCTGTTTTCTCCTGAGTTTCGTAATCGTCTGGATGCGATATTGAAATTCGATTATTTAAATCGCGAGACAATTTTGAAAGTGGTTGATAAAAATATCGCAGAATTAAAAGAAAAATTACTTTCTAAAAATGTAACGCTCGATTTGAATGAGGATGCACGTTTATGGTTAGCGGAACATGGCTATGATCATAAAATGGGTGCGCGCCCAATGGAACGTTTGATACAAGAAAAAATTAAAAAGCCATTGGCGGATGAGTTGTTGTTTGGACAATTAAGCATGGGTAACCAAGCACATATTCTTGTCACAGTGAAAAATGATGAGCTGGTGTGGGAGATTGAAGCGCATCATGATGCGTTGGTATAGGTGGGGTGATGTCTTGAGTCACAAAAGCCTACGTGTATAGCGCCACCCACTTAGCCCTGCTCTTTGTTGCAAACTCAGTCGTCTTCAGTCATGTACTCGCATGTAGACTCCTTCGACTCCTTCGTTTGCGCCTCGAGCAGAACTAAGTGGATGACGCTATAGATTCGCACTACAGAAGACTGTAATTGCCGTGTCTTCCGCTGTGAATCAAGCAAGGGCGTAAGGTTTTTCCTTACTTCTTGTTTTTTTGCGTCGATTTTATTTCTTTAGAATAAAATTGAAATGTATTTTTTCCTAATGCTTTAGCCTGATACATCGCTAAATCAGCGCGCTTTAAAAGGGTGTCCACATTATCATTGTTTGTAAAAAGTGAAATCCCAATACTGATGCTTGGTTTTATTTTATGTTTATCAATAGTCAATGTTTTTTTTAGAGATCCTAAGATACGCAATGCAACGCGTTGGGCTTCAGACAGCACAGATGAATCTTCAATTAAAATAACAAATTCATCCCCGCCAATTCGTGCAAAAAAATCAATTTCGCGTAACTCTTTTTTAATGCGTTCTGACACCGCTTGTAAAAATTTGTCGCCCGTTGGGTGGCCAAAAGTATCATTAATTTTTTTAAAATTATCAAAATCTAAATACAATAATGCGAGTTGTAGTTTAGATCTTTTGGTTTTTGCAATGGCGTGTTGGAGTTCAGTCATAAAGGAATTACGATTCGGTAAATGCGTAATAGCATCGAAATTGGCAATCTCTTCAATGGATAATAACTCACTGTCTTTTTCTGAAATGCGATGCTTTAAATCAATATTCAGTTTCTTTAAGAGCTGATCTGCTCTTTTTTCTTTGTCAACATCGGTTAATGAGCCAATCCATTCTAATATATGACCGTCATGATCCATCAATGGTACGCCATGCAAAATAACATGGTGATTTGATTGTTTCTCTTTGCGCCATAATTGTACTTCAGCAAAAAAATGTTTTTTGGTCTTCATGCAATTTTTCCATTTTTTAATGCATGCGCTACGATCTTCCTTTTTGACGGCATTTAACCATCCCAATCCTGACATTTGTTTGAGTGTTTGTCCGGTAAAGACACGCCATGCGGCCTGATCATTTTGAAATTTTCCATCAGGGGATGCTGACCATACGATATTGGATGCAGCTTCTACCAATGCGCGAAAACGTGATTCATTGATCGCCACTTTTTCTGATATTTTTTTAGTCGCGTCGATATCGATAAATGTTAATATGGCACCTTCTCGCGTATTATTCTCTGATAGATACGGTAAAATTCGCATTAAAAACCATTTATTGTCGTTGGTTTTCACTTCTTGGTTAAATGATTTTCCCGTTTCAATTGTTTTTTTGATTTGAGGGATGAGATCATTAAATTGTATTTTTTGTTTGAAAATTTTTAATGATCGACCCGTATCCGAAGGCACTAAATCAAATATCTCGGCAATCGCAGGCGTAAATCGCCAGATCATTAATTTTGTATCGACAAATACCGTGCCAATATGCGTGCTTCGTACAAAATTATCAATGTCGTTATTGGCGAGTGTTAAATCTTTAATTTTTTGTTGTAACTCAGTATTGACCGCGTGAAGTTCCTCATTCACCAGTTGTAGTTCTTTGTTGGAAGCAATAAGTTCTTCATTTGATGCTAACAATTCTTCGTTGGTCGATTGCAATTCTTCGTTGGTTGTTTCCACTTCTTCAATGGTTGCGTGCAATGATTCACGCGTTTGCTGTAATTCTTTTTCCAAATCCTCTAAGATTTTGCTTGATTCTTCAGGATGATAATACGTTTCAATGGATGGATTTATTTTGTTGTCACCTTGTGGATTAATTTGTATTAAATAATATTGCACATGATTTTTTTCATTAAGCAAAGGTGAGACCATCAGTGTAATTAATTGTTTTTTATTTTCTAAAGAGAGTTCAATGTCCACGTAATGCAAATCTTTTTTATTATGAGCTGACTTTTGCAATGCGGTCGATAAAATGACTTTTAATTGCGGATGAATAATGGAAATAATATCTAATGATAAACGACCTGATGGCAATGAAAGATATTGTGTGGCATTTCCAAAAATATGAACAATTGTACGTGTATCGTCGATTAATATGCCATTTTGCATAATGTGGTTTAGGAGTAAATCGTACGCATGCAATGGAACCGTTCCAGATAACGTGCTTGATGGTAATGAGGAGTAAGCGGATAAAGCGGAGGGGCGTATCGCTGGCACGGTCATATGTACCGATGGCGTAAATGAAATACCGTGACGCACATCTAATATTTTTTCAAAAATTTTCCATGTGGTGCTAATCGGAATTAATTCTTTGCCCAAACTGCCCGCTGTTTCGCTATGACCTAAAAATAAATAACCATGCAATAACAATGCAAAACGGAAGAAATTAATGATTTTCTTCTGCACAGTGGGCTGAACATAAATTAAAAAATTTCGACAGCTGATCAAATCTAATTTGGTAAAAGGGGGGTCCACGATAACATTATGGGTTGCAAAAATAATCATGTTACGTATCGCGGGAATAATTTGATAGCGACCATCACTGAGTAGCGAGAAATAAGTATCTTGTCTTTTTTTAGAAAGTCCTTCCATTTGCTCTATTGCGTAAACCCCTTGTCCTGCTATTTCTAAAAAATGTTTACTGACATCGGTCGCAAAAATTTTCACAGCGATATCTAGTGAATTTTTTGTGCAATATTCATGAAATAAAATAGCAATGGAATACGCTTCTTCGCCTGTTGCGCACGCAGGTACCCAAATACGCGCTTCGTCGATACCGTTCGCACGACGCTCAGCAATTTTAGGAATGACTTGTTTTTGCAAAATGTCAAATGCTTCGGGATCGCGAAAAAAAGCAGTCACGCCGATTAATAAATCATTGTATAAAGTGTCAAGTTCTGCATTATCGTTTTCTAACGCTTCAGCATAAGCATCTATTTTCTGCAGTCCTAGTGCGGTCATGCGTCGTTCAATGCGTCGAAAAATAGTAGTGGGTTTATATAAATTAAAATCATGTTTATAACGTTTGAGTAATAATGAAAATATCTTCTCATTTGGTGTCCAACACGCCTGTTTTTCCGCCTCGCAATAAATAGCTCTAAAATTTTTAGGTTGTTTGAGATAGGCTAATAATGCGTCTGACATTTGTTCAATATCTAAAATGCAATCCACACAATTGGTTGCGATTGCATTACGCGGCATCGCATCAAATTTTGCAGATTCCGTGTTTTGCGCTATCGTCAACGCGCCTGATTTATGCAAATCGATAACGCCTTGTGAGCCATCGCTACCGGTTCCTGATAACACAATACCTATTGCCTTTTTTCCGCATTCAGTGGCCAGTGATTTAAAAAAAATATTAATGGGTAAATTTAAGGTATTTTTATGATGTTGATTTGTTAAAAACAAACGCCCATCTTTAATAACCATGTTTTGATTAGAAGGAAGCAAATAAACCGTATTCGGTTTGATCGGCATAGCATTTTCTACCGGAAAAATCGGCATTTTTGTATTTTTGATTAATATTTCAGACATTAAACTTTTAAAATTAGGTGCAAGATGCTGAATCACAATAAAAGCGAGACCGGAATCCATTGGTATCGTATCAAAAAAATATTGAATTGCTGCTAAACCACCTGCGGAAGCGCCCAATGCCACGATATAAGGTAATTTGCCTTTGGTCATACCGAGCTCACTTTTCGTGTTAATATTTATTAACCCAGGTGGGCTAAGCGTTAGGTTTACATTGTGTCATGAATTACACATTTTAGTTATCATTAGTATGCTTGTTGTGTGATGGTATTGGCAGACAGTGTCACTCCAGCACCGGTTGATGTTACACTTCCGTTCACCGTTGCACTAAGAGCAATGGTGGTCGCTGTTGTCGATATCAGTCTGCCTATAAAATTGGTAGACGTTCCAAGTGTTGCAGCAGTACCCACATCCCAATAAATATTGGTGCTCAATGCGCCATTAATGAGAACGACATTTCCACCACCCGATGTAACCAGCGTCGTGCCTATTATAAAAACGTAGTTACCAGCACCACTGAGCGTTAATGGTCCAGTAGTGATCGCAGCACTTGTAGGAAAACAATAGACGCCTGGTGTTAGTGTCTGACCGCCTAACTCTGCAATAGCAGGTTCATTGACAGTACAAGATAAAACTTTTAAGGAATTATACAGTGTTGTTGTGTCAGTTTGTGCTGTAACAGCTGTAGCATCGTCTATGTGTTGAGACCCGTTGGTAATCGTGCCCGGCGGAAAACCGGTAATTGAAACGCCCGGCGGACTTAGACACATATTTCCTGTAACGGCTGATACACCCGCGCTCGTTATTGTTGTGTTAGAAAGCACGGCACAAGAACTGGCGCCTGCAGGAAGAGTGACAGGCGGCGATGTCACAGTGAATGGCGCTGTGTTACTTGTCACACCACTCAGTGTTGCTTTGATACTGGCTGATCCCGCTGCGACAGCAGTTGCTAATCCAGATGTTGATCCGCTAGATATGATCGTTACTGCCGATGTATTTGAAGACTGCCATATCACTGATGCAGTAATGTTTAATGTTGAACTGTCTGAATACGTTCCTGTTGCGGTAAATTGCTGATGCAATCCTGCTGCAAGATTAGCGCTGCTCGGTGTGATGGCAATTGTTTGTAGTGTTGCCGCTATCACAGTTAATGTATCAGCTGGACTCGTCACACCCTGATAATTTGCGGTGATGTCAGTTGTTCCGGCTGCGACAGCAGTGGCTAATCCACCCGATACAATTGTTGCAATACTGGGTGCTGAGGAATGCCAGGTCGCTAATGAGGTTAAATCTACTGTTGAGCTATCTGTGTAAGTGCCCGTTGCTGTAAATTGCTGTGTTAATCCGACTGCAAGGGTGGGGCTGGTCGGCGTAACTGCAATAGAGACAAGGGTTGCTGTTGTCACAGTTAATACAGCAGTATTACTTGTTTTGCCGCTCAATGTTGCCGTGATGTTTGTTGTTCCGGCTGCGATCGTCGTTGCTAATCCTGGTGTTGATCCGCCAGATACAATTGTTGCTGCCGAGGTATTTGAAGAATGCCATATGACCGATGAAGTAATATCCAGCATGGAATTATCTGAATAGGTTCCTATTGCGGTATATTGTTGCGTTAATCCCGCAGCAATACTGGCGGTTTTGGGTGTGATAGAAATAGAGGTTAATGTTGCTGCTGTCACGGTTAATGTATTTGTTGGACTCGTGACAGAACCTAATGTTGCCGTGATATTGGTTGTTCCAGCTGCGATACCGGTGGCTAATCCCCCTGATACAATTGTTGCAATACTGGGTGTTGCAGAATTCCATGTTACTGATGATGTAATATTCAGCGTAGTGCCATCTGAGTATGTGCCCGTTGCCGTAAATTGCTGCGTTAATCCCGCTGCAATTGAAGGATTGCTCGGTGTGACGGCAATGGAAACCAGAGTTGCTGTTGTGACGGTTAATGTAGCTGTATTACTTGTTTTACCGCTCAATGTTGCTGTGATATTGGTTGTTCCTGCTGCAACGGTTGTTGCCAGTCCGCCGGATGCAATGGTTGCTGCAGCCGTATTTGAAGACTGCCATGTCACCGATGCAGTAATGTCCAAAGTAGAGCTATCTGAATACGTTCCTACCGCCGTGTATTGCTGCGTTAAACCTGCTGCAAGACTCGCGTTGGGCGGTATGATTGCAATCGAAACCAATGTCGCCGATGTGACGGTTAATGTTTGAGCTGGACTCGTCACGCCATTCAATGACGCAGTGATGTTGGTTGTTCCTGTTGAGATTGTTGTTGCTAATCCACCCGAAGCAATCGTTGCAACACTCGGTGTAGCAGAATTCCATGTCACAGATGACGTGATATCCAATGTAGTGCCATCTGAATATGTGCCTGTTGCTGTAAATTGTTGTGTTAATCCTGCCGCTAAACTGGGATTGGTTGGTGTGACTGCAATAGAGGCCAAACTGGTTGATGTGACAGTTAATGTGGCTGTGTTACTTGTCGCTGAACCCAAAGTGGCTGTGATGTTGGTTGTTCCAGCTGCAACAGTAGTAGCGTTTCCGCCTGTTGCAATGGTTGCTGCCCCTGTATTTGAAGAATGCCAGGTGACTTGTGAAGTAATATCTTGCGAGCTGCCATCCGAGTATGCACCTATCGCTGTAAATTGCTGTTTTAATCCCGCAGGAAGCGTGGGATTGATGGGTATAATTGCAATTGAAGTGAGTGTTGCTGCGCTCACATTTAAGGAATTGAGTGTGCCAGCGCATGTGATTCCGCCTTGAAAACAAACAAAGAGATGATGGTGTGGATCGGGATCATTGGCATTAACAGCGCCTGAAACGGTGAGTTGTAGTACGCAGTTAGCACCTGCAGCAAGATTAAATGTCGTCCCGCATGTACCTCCAAATGTGCCACCACTCGTCACTTGAGTGACATTGGGCGGTAGATATTTTACATAATTATTATTTCGTAGCGATCCTGTATTGTTCGTAACAGTGTAATAAGCGGTAGCAGTCGAAAATTGCTTAACGGTTGTTGGTAATTGCGTGCCGGACTTTGTTCCAATGTTAAAAGGCAGTGCATAGCTCGTTGCACTGACGATTAAAAACAAAAGCAATAATAAAACAGATCCTATTTTTTTCATCACACTTCTCAATTTTTAATTGAAAATATAAATTAATTGCGTCAACACTTCATTGGCATACAAGTGGGATTGCGACAGCGTTCCCGTCACGCTTGTTCCGTCGATGTTTGCATTACCTAGGCTGCTCGCACCAAAATCTGTGAAACGATATCCGATATCAATACGCAAATGCGTTGTCATGTCTTTATCAAAACCAGCGCCCACCGCATAACTGAATGAAGTGGTGGTGTTGTTGGCATACATACGTGTAAAAGCGAGAAAAGGCGGAACGTTAGTTGTGTAAGTATTGGCGCGATTAAAACTGCATCCAAGGCCTAATAAAATATAAGGGCGAAAATATTTTTTTAAGGTATAAAATAATTTTCCATCCAATAATAATTGTTTTGTGTCGACGTCATAATGATAGGTATACATACTTGTTGATTGTGGATCAGCGCCTTGTGTAAATGATCCTTGCGCAGAAAAAGAGGATGTTTGATTGTAATCAAAACCCGCTTGTACTCCCCAATGAGAAAACCAATCCCATTCTGCACCGAAAAAACCATGGTAAAAATAAGCGGTTTGTGAGGTTGTGGGTGAATACACATAAAGTTCATCAGTGATGGGATTTAAAATGGGAAAAGTGTGTGGTTCGTCTGCGCCTGATGAGAATAATGCGCCGATACCCAATCCCACAATTAAATGTAATTTATTATATTGCGACTCTGATTGAGGCGCGGGTAAAAAAACGTTAGCATAAGCAGAACTGATAAAAATACCGAATAATATCGCATAAAAAATGCGAAAAGTTTTTTTGTTAATCTCACTTCGCGCCATTTGATTTCCAATTTCGTCCGTGAAATAGCGTAATGGTGCACATTTTCAATCAGGTTATCATATCAGCATGCAAGGAGAGCAACAAGATAATATCTATAAGCGATAGACACGATTTCAGTTATACTATGGCAGTATAAAATAAACAGTTAGATACGATATCATGCCAACGACATTCGAATTGGTCACGCCATTCCAACCCAATGGTGATCAACCACAAGCCATTGAAAAACTCGTGGATGGATTAAATGCGGGATTGGCATATCAAACGTTATTAGGTGTTACGGGTTCGGGAAAGACATTTACGATTGCCAATGTGATTGCGCGTACGCAAAAACCCACCTTGGTGATGGCACCCAACAAAACATTAGCAGCCCAATTATATGCAGAATTACGCGCATTTTTCCCTAAAAATGCGGTTGAATATTTTGTGTCGTATTACGATTATTATCAGCCCGAAGCGTATGTGCCATCAACGGATACATTTATTGAAAAAGATTCAGCTATTAATGCGCAAATTGAACAAATGCGATTATCCGCAACCAAGGCGATGTTAGAACGCGATGATGCTATTATCGTGGCGACTGTTTCTGCGATTTATGGATTGGGTGATCCAAAATTATATTTAAGCATGGTGTTGCACATTAGCTTGGGTGAACGTATCGATCAACGCGAATTGTTGCGACGATTGGCGGAAATGCAATATTCACGCAATGAAATGGAATTACAGCGCTCAACGTATCGTGTCTCGGGTGATGTGATTGATGTATTTCCTGCTGACTCAGATAACGATGCCATTCGCATTCAATTATTCGATGACGAAATTGAAGCGATTTCTGTGTTTGATCCATTGACGAATAAAGTAAAACAAAAATTAAATCGCATCACGATTTTCCCCAAATCACATTATGTCACGCCGCGTTCAACGATTTTAAAAATGATTGATAATGTGAAATTTGAATTGCGTGATCGACTCGCGTTTTTTGAACAAGAAAATAAATTGGTTGAGCGTCAACGCTTAGAGCAACGTACATTCTTTGATATCGAAATGATGATTGAATTGGGTTATTGCTCAGGTATTGAAAATTATTCTCGCTATTTATCAGGACGAAATGCGGGTGAGCCACCACCGACATTAATGGATTATTTGCCGAATAATGCATTATTAGTGATAGATGAATCGCATGTGACCATTCCACAAATTGGCGCGATGTATAAAGGGGATCGTGCGCGAAAAGAAAATTTAGTGAATTATGGTTTTCGATTGCCATCTGCTTTAGATAATCGCCCATTGCGTTTTGATGAATTTGAAAAGTTAGCGCCGCAGATGATTTTTGTCTCTGCCACACCCAGTCAATATGAATTAACACATGCAACTGATGTGGTTGAATTGGTGGTTCGTCCAACGGGATTATTGGATCCGCAAATAGAGATTCGTTCTGCAAAAACGCAGGTTGATGATTTATTATCCGAAGTGAATATACGTGCCGCAAAAAATGAGCGTGTGCTCGTGACAACATTAACCAAACGCATGTCAGAAGATTTGACGGAATATTTTTCTGAGCATGGTGTGAAGGTGCGTTATTTACATTCGGATATTGATACGGTTGAGCGCGTTGAAATTTTACGTGATTTACGTTTGGGTGTTTTTGATGTTTTAATTGGTATTAATTTATTGCGCGAAGGATTGGATTTACCTGAAGTATCATTGGTTGCGATTTTAGATGCAGATAAGGAAGGGTTTTTACGGTCAGAAAGATCATTAGTCCAAACCATCGGCAGAGCGGCGCGAAATTTACATGGAAAAGCGATATTATATGCCGATAAAATAACACATTCGATGCAGCGTGCTATTGATGAAACAGACCGACGTCGTACGAAACAAGAGGCCTATAATTTAAAACATGGGATCACACCCGCAGGCATTGAAAAAGCAGTACATGGTATGATTGACGATATTTCAAAAATACATGCCGCTGAAGAAGAAGCGCTAGATATTTTGGCAATGACGCCCAAAGTGTTAGAGAAAAAATTAAATGCATTGGAAGCAGATATGCTGGCTGCTGCAAAAAATTTGGAATTTGAAAAAGCCGCAAAAATACGGGATCAAATGACTCAGATGAAAAAGAAATATTACTTGATATGACAAAAAATAAAGCGCAACAATTACAACGACTGATTCGATGGTATTCAGTGTCGGCAGTGATCATCACGGGTTTTGTTATTTCTGTTGTAATTCTGCTGCCATTACAAGCTCGCTTGTTCGATATGCAGAAACAGCATCTGAAATTTTCGCGTGACGTATCAGCATTGGTTGTTGATGCTTGCTTTTCGCGCATCAAAGAAATTGCAAATCAAATTTCAACGCGACTCAATGGGCGACATTTGATGACAGAATACGATACGGGCAAGTTATCGGCTGACGAAATAAATGCTCAATTAAAAACTGTTTTACAAAACAGTTTAGATGCGCACACTGATTTAAAGTCAATCACGCGATTTAACAAGCAGGGCGATATTTTAATTTCCGTCGGTCAAAAAATTGTTTCTTTAGCGCAGATGAAAAGCATTCTAAAGGATCACTTAATGATTTATGGACCCTTTCTTTTCAAAAAGAAAAATTACCTGATTGTTATCTCGCCCATTATTAACACTCAGCATACGCTTGTGGGATATGATCTTTTTACGTTTGGTCTTGATAAATTTCAACAACTCATTCAAGAAAAGTTACACAACTCGATAGAAACCACATTTGTATTTTATGTCAGTAACAATAAGCTGAGTTGGTTAAATCAAAATGAATCTAATGCTAGAGCCAATCCGCTCGTAAATAACGCAGAAGCGAACCATGAATTAATTCGCGCGCTAGAGACCCATAAATCAAGCTTAATGTCCGAGAATCTTCATCATGCCAATGTGGTTATTGCCTATGCGCCCATTCCAAATATGCCTTGGGGCGTTGTTGTGGTTGCTGACAAAACAGATTTATATCATTCCGTTGAGCACGTGATATTGACTTTGTTATTCATTGCCGCACTTATTTTATTTTTCTTTGCATTCGGTTTGGCAGCTGTATTGCGCCCATTATCGAGTCGGTTATTGTTAGAAAACCAAGAACTGGAAGATTTGGTCGAAAATAGTCAGTTAACATTAAAATCCTATAATCAAGAGTTGTATCAGTTGGCGATGCTTGATTCGTTGACCAATACATTAACTCGCCGTGCATTTTATGAAAGCCTTGAGAAAGAATTGTCTCGCTGTAAAAGGTATCATCTCACATGTACTTTATTGTTTATGGATATTAACCGTTTTAAAGCGATTAATGACACGTTTGGACATGACGCCGGAGATTTTATATTAAAAGAATTTTCAAATCGTATCTCGCAATTGATTCGAAACGTAGATGTGATTGCGCGTTTGGGCGGTGATGAATTTGCATTATTATTACCGGAAAAAATAGATCAAAAATCATCTGTTGTGGAAATTGTTCATCGAATTAAAGAGAAGATCAGTGAACCCATGCTTTACCAAAATAATCAATTGGTAGTGTTAGTGAGTATTGGAACAGCTACTTATCCAGACGACGGTGAAACAGTTGATGATCTGTTGAAAGTGAGTGATCAGCGGATGTATGAGGATAAGCATAAGAAAGTGTAGGGGCGTTTGTTCTGGGGATGCTTTGCGCTAGTGATATAGTTTAGAAGCGCTCACGTGAGTGAGTGCGAAAGCAAGAAGAACATCAGTAATATTCTCAGCGCGCTTGCTAACGCAAGTGCTTCTAACCTATATCACCAGTAAGTACTCACTCAAAGATCATTGCCAATAGTGTATTTCAAGTCACGTACTCGCCGCTCGTTTGCTCTAGTGATATAACTTAGAAGCGCTCACGTGAGTGAGTGCGTAAGTAAGAAAAACAGCAGTAATACTTACATCGCGCTTGCTAACGCAAGTGCTTCTAAACTATATCACTAGCCTGTACGCTCTCAAGCGCCCGAAGAATAAAACCCCTCGATTTCTTTACCCCAATTAAATCAACACCCGTCTCTATATTCAATTCATCCAACAAATACAACACATTTTCCGTCGCGACATTTCCTGTGGCACCGACTGCGTAAGGACAACCACCAATGCCACCGACCGATGCATCTATTTTGGAGACACCCAATTGCAAACACGCAAAAATATTGGCGATCGCTTGTCCATACGTATCATGAAAATGAATCGCTATTTTTTCAATTGGCACGTATCGATTCACAGCATGAATTAATGCTTGTGCTTTGAGTGGTGTGCCAACGCCGATCGTATCAGCAACCGCAATTTCATCGCAGCTCATTGCTAATAGTTTTTTTGCAATTTCAGCTGTTATTTCTGGTTTTATAAATCCTTCATAAGGGCAGCCGAGTGTGCAGGATATATCCACACGTACAAAAATATTTTTAGTTTTTGCTATTTTTAAAATTGTTTCGATGCGTTGCAAACTTTCTGCAATGGTGCAATCCATGTTTTTTTGCGCGAATGTTTCAGATGCGGCAGTGATGACAGTGATATGCGTGCAGCCGAGTTGCATTGCATTTTCCAAACCTTGTAGGTTGGGAATTAATGCAGAATATACCATGTTTTTATGGGATTTTAATGATTTAAAAACGTCTGCGTGATCTGCCAGCATCGGAATTTTTTTGGGATTGACGAAGCTGGTTGCTTCGATAATCGGAAATCCCGCTTGAGCCAACAATTCAATAAATTGAATTTTAATATCCGTTGGGACAAATACTTTTTCGTTTTGAAGGCCGTCGCGGGGTGAGACTTCGGTGAGCGTTACTTTTTTTGGATAATTCATACTGATCCCTTTCGTAGAGACGCGATTCATCGCGTCTCAGATATCTGAATGGCTGTGATGTGTGTAAAAATACCAAACTTGAGTGCGATTGATTTTAACGTCGGGGTTTATCGTAGATCTGAGACGCGATGAATCGCGTCTCTACGAAACCTGCGCAGCCCACATCTTCGCCTTCGCAACAATCTCTCTCGTATCAATATGCATGAATTCACCGTGATTCAGCAACTGTTTTCCCGCAACCCACACATCACTTACTTGCATACGATTCACCGCATACACCAAATGTGAAATCGGATTGTAAACCGGTTGCGTAAAAAAGTGTTCGAGATCGACCGCAATCATATCCGCATATTTTCCAACCTCAATCGACCCAATCACTTTTTCTAATCCCATCGCTTTTGCACCATTTATTGTCGCCATTTCAAGCGCAGTCATTGCATTGAGCACTGTGGGATCGCGGCTTTCACCTTTTGCAATTAAAGCGGCTGTGCGTAATTCGCCAAACATATCAAGATCATTATTGCTGGCTGCGCCATCCGTACCAAGACATACATTCACGCCTGCTTCTAATAATTTCACCACAGGTGCAAATCCACTGGCCAATTTTAAATTCGATTCAGGATTATGTGACATGTGAATGTTTGTTTTGGCGCAGAGTGCAATTTCATCATCGGTTAAATGTGTCATATGCACAGCAATCAAGTGTTCATTCAATAAACCCAATTCATGAAAGCGTTGCAAAGGACGCTTGCCGTATTGTTTTAAATCAATATCAATTTCAGCTTGTGTTTCATGCAAATGAATATGAATACGCAAATGATTATCATCGGCAAATTTTTTGGTTTTTAATAAACTGTCATTGTTAGTAATGTAAGGAGAATGTGGCGCTAACATATAGGTAATTAATGTACTATCAGGACGTGAGAAATATTCTGACGCCACTTTTTCAAGACATTCATCAGCATCCTTTGCCCAACCGGTCGGTGCATTACCTACCCATAATCCCAGCGATGCACGTATACCAGAATCAATTGCTGCACGCGCAGTGGCATTGGGATAGAAATAATGATCATTAAAACACGTTGTGCCACCACGTAACATTTCGATAATGGCTAATTGGGATCCATCATAACAACTCTCTGCATTAATAATTTTAGACTCTGCTGGCCAAATATGATTTTGTAGCCAATCCATTAATTGCAAATCATCGCCCAATCCGCGCAATAAATTCATCGGTGTGTGCGCGTGGGTATTAATTAATCCTGGCATGATCACATGCGATTGCCGATCAATATTATTTTTCGCCGTATAATTTTTTTTTGCTGTTTCTGTCGGCAAAATCGCGATGATTTTTTCCGAATCAATGGCAATGGAATGATGTTCTAAAATTTGGTTGCGCGGAACAATGGGCAGAACCCAGCGAGCATGGATCAGAGTGTCTATTTTTTGCATGGAAACAGCCTTGTTTTGGTGAAAATTTACTCGCTGTAATCGTAACAAAATAGGGTGAATTATGGTATGATTATTCGCGCAATAATGATTACAAAAAGGCGATTATCATGTCAGGTTTAGCGAAAGAAATTACCACGATAACGATCGAAGATGAATTAAAACAATCCTACTTAGATTACGCAATGAGCGTGATTGTGGGGCGTGCATTGCCTGATGTGCGTGACGGGCTAAAACCTGTACATCGCCGCGCTTTATTCGCCATGCATGAGCTGGGCAATGACTGGAATAAGCCTTATAAAAAATCAGCGCGTATTGTGGGTGACGTGATCGGTAAATACCATCCGCATGGTGATACCGCCGTTTACGATACGATTGTGCGTATGGCGCAGCCGTTTAGCTTGCGTTACATGCTTGTCGATGGTCAGGGTAACTTTGGTTCGGTCGATGGCGATGCGCCAGCGGCGATGCGTTATACCGAAATTCGCATGAGCCAATTTGCCCATTATTTGTTGGCTGATTTGGACAAGCAAACCGTCGATTTTGTGCCTAATTACGATGAAACCGAACAAATGCCTTCGGTATTACCTACACAAGTGCCCAATCTTTTAGTAAATGGATCCTCGGGTATCGCAGTTGGTATGGCAACCAATATCCCACCTCACAATTTATCCGAGGTAGTTGATGCAACGCTGGCATTGATTGATAACGCAGAATTAACGGTTGAAGAATTAATGCACTATGTTCCTGGCCCTGATTTTCCAACAGCGGGAATAATTAACGGGCGTGCGGGTATTGTACGTGCGTATCGCACCGGTCGTGGCAAAATTTATGTGCGCGCAAAAACAGATGTTGAAATTAATGAAAAAACAGGACGTACATCGATTATTGTGCATGAATTACCGTATCAAGTGAACAAAGCGCGATTGCTGGAACGCATCGGCGAATTGGTGCGTGATAAATTAATCGATGGCATTGTTGGGTTGCGCGATGAATCGGATAAAAGCGGTATGCGCATGGTGATTGAAGTGCGTCGCGGTGATCAGCCTGAAGTAGTATTAAATAATTTATTTGCGCAAACTCAATTGCAAACGGTTTTTGGCATCAACATGGTGGCGTTATATAACGGTCGCCCGCATGTCATGAATCTCAAATTTATTTTAAATGCATTTTTACAGCATCGCCGTGAAGTGGTGACGCGTCGCACGATTTTCTTATTAGCAAAAGCGAAAGACCGCGCGCATATTTTAGAAGGTTTGGGTATCGCATTAGCGAATATCGATGAAATCGTTGCATTGATTAAATCGGCAAAAACACCGGTGGATGCAAAAGCGTTACTGTTAGCAAAAGCGTGGATGCCAGGTGTTGTCGCGAGCTTGCTTGAAAAAGCAGGCGCGAATCAAACGCGTCCTGATGAATTAAGTGATCAATATGGTTTGCGCGACGGGAAATATTATTTATCACCCGAACAAGCGCAAGCGATTTTAGATTTACGCTTGCATCGCTTAACAGGATTAGAAACCGATAAAATTCACGATGAATATAAGCAATTAATCGAACAAATTACGGCATTAATTGAAATTTTATCAAATCCTGATCGACTCCACGCTGTGATTCGCGAAGAATTAATCACCATCAAAACACAATTTGGTGATGCGCGTCGCACAGTGATTTTAGAAAATCAAGAAGATTTGTCTTCTGAAGATTTAATCACCGTGGAAGATTTGGTTGTGACTTTATCGCATGAAGGATATATCAAAGCGCAATCGCTCGACAGTTATGAATCACAACATCGCGGTGGACGTGGCAAACGCGCAACAGCCGTCAAAGAAGAAGATTATGTGAAAAATATTTTAGTGGCCAATTCGCATCATCACATTTTATGCTTCTCTACCACAGGAAAAGTGTATTGGTTGAAGACGTATCAAATTCCACAAGCAGGGCGTGCAGCACGCGGTCAACCGATCGTGAATTTATTGCCACTTGAAAAAGACGAATTAATTACGGCTATTTTGCCAGTGATTGAATTTGATGAAGCGCATTTTATTTTTATGGCAACACAAAATGGTACGGTGAAAAAAGTCGCCTTATCTGAATTTGCAAATCAACGTTCGAACGGAAAAATTGCATTGGGATTAAAAGAAGGTGATCGATTGATTGGTGTTGCATTAACGGATGGTAAGCAAGATATTATGCTTGTCAGTGATGCTGGAAAAGCCACGCGTTTTTCAGAAGATCAAGTGCGTACGATGGGTCGAACTGCAACGGGTATTCGCGGTATTCGATTGAAACCCGATCAAAAATTAATTTCACTTATTATCCCGAAAAAAGATGGCACGATTTTAACGGTGACTGAAAATGGCTATGGTCAACGCACTGAGGTGAATGATTATCGCGAATGTAGTCGTGGCGGGCAGGGTGTGATTGCGATTCAAACCACGGATCGTAATGGTAAGGTTGTGGGTTCTATTCCGGTTCAGCCTGACTCTGAAATTTTAATGGTAACCAATGGTGGCACGCTCGTGCGTATTCCTGTTGCTGAAATTAATGTGATTGGACGCAACACGCAAGGTGTGAGATTAATTAACGTTCAGGAAGGCGAAAAGGTCGTGAGCGTTGAGGGTATTGATGCGACGCTGAGTGCAACAGAAGAGTAAACGTTGCGCCATTCTCAACTTTTACACTGCACCAGTGATATAGTTTAGAAGCCCTCGCGTCAGCGAGTGCGAAAGTTTGAATGAGAATAGTGAAATTCCCATCGCGCTTGCTAACACAAGTGCTTCTAAACTATGTCACTAGCAAGTGCACACTCAAAGATCACACCAGTAACATCCAAAAGAGCCCAACAATGACAAAAAACATATTTAATTTTTCCGCCGGCCCTGCAATGATGCCCCCTGAAGTCATGCAACAAGCCCAAACCGAATTTTTAAATTGGCACGGCACGGGTGTTTCTATTGCAGAAATCTCTCATCGCAGTCAGCCCTACCTGGATGTTGCAAAACAAGCTGAAAATGATTTACGTGATTTGTTAAACATCCCTGCGAATTATCATGTTTTGTTTTTACCCGGTGGTTCTCGCACCCAATTTTCCGCTATCCCTATGAATTTAATCGGCGATTTTAAATCTGCGGCATTTGTGCAAACAGGTCATTGGGGAAAATGTGCTGCGATTGAAGCAGCGCGATATTTAAATGCAAAAATTATTGCAGATTCTCTTCGTAAAGATGCGATGCATCGAGTCTCAGACTTCGCAACCATTCCTGCACAAAACACCTGGCAGGATTTTTCCGATTGCGCTTATTTGCATTACGTCGATAATGAAACCATCCACGGCGTTGAATTTGATTTTATCCCCGATTCAAAAAATATTCCGTTAGTGTGCGACATGTCATCCAATTTATTATCGCGTCCGTTTGACGTATCAAAATTCGGCTTGATTTATGCGTGTTCTCAAAAAAATATTGCGATCGCTGGTATTACGATTGTCATTATTCGTGATGATTTATTGCAACGAAAACCCCATCCCGCATTGCCATCCATTATGAATTACGCGCTACAAGTTAAAAATAATTCAATGTTCAATACACCTCCAACATTCGAATGGTATTTTGCCGGATTGGTTTTTCAGTGGTTGAAAAAACAAGGCGGATTAGATGCAATGGCGCAAAAAAACGCTGAAAAATCCGAGAAATTATACAATTATTTAGATTCACAAGATTTTTATAAAAACAATGTCGATAAAAAATTTCGCTCGCGCATGAATGTGGTTTTCAATTTACCCACTCCAGCATTGGAAGCGGAATTTGTAAATGCTGCCAATAAAGCAGGATTGATTGGATTAAAAGGTCACTCAATTGGCGGCGGCATTCGCGCAAGTATTTATAACGCCATGCCAATCGAAGGCGTTGATCGTCTTATTTCATTCATGCAATCATTTCATCCCTTTTAAAAATAAGAGGTTGTTCCGCGCTTCGTCTGAAAATAATAACTTAGTCCGTACTTCGTCTGAAAAAAATGAGTTGGTCTGCACTCGCAAACCTGCAGAATCTTTAACCCCCTTTGAAAAAGGGGGTCGGTTCGCGCAGCGAACCGGGGGGATTTACATCCGCGTATACCCCGACGTAATCGGATACCGCCGATCTTTTCCAAACGCACGCTGAGTTAAACGAATACCAATTGGCGCTTGCCGACGTTTATATTCATTAAAATAAATCATGCGCACGACATCATCGACGATTTTTTTATCGAATCCCGCTTCAACAAGCTGCGTCGGCGTTTCATCTTTTTCAATATATCGCTCAAGAATCTCATCTAAAATGTCATACGGTGGTAATTTGTCCTGATCCGTTTGATTCGGCGCAAGCTCAGCCGTCGGCGCACGCGTTAAAACACGCTCCGGAATAACAGGTGAAATTTGATTTCGGTATTTTGAGAGCGCGTAAACCAACATTTTTGATACATCTTTAATTACTGCAAATCCACCAGCCATATCGCCATACAATGTTGCATAGCCGACAGACATTTCGCTTTTATTGCCAGTGGTTAAAACGATTTTTCCAAATTTGTTCGACATCGCCATTAATAACATACCGCGAATACGTGCTTGTAAATTTTCTTCGGTAGAATTAACAGGCGCGTCTTTAAAAAGCGGCGATAACGTTTTTTTAAAGTCATCAAATAAAGCATCAATTTTTATGATGTGATATGCGACACCCATTTTCTCTGCTTGCGCAATGGCATCATCAATGCTGATTTTCGCTGTAAATTGTGAAGGCATAATCACCGCAGTGACTTTGTCAGCGCCAATCGCATCCGCCGCAATGGCGAGTGTTAATGCAGAATCAATACCGCCGGATAATCCAATCAATGCGCCCGGAAAATTATTTTTTTGAATATAATCCCGCACGCCTAACTTTAATGTTTCGTAAATATGCGCTTCTTGAGCTAACCGTTCTGGCAGGGGTTGTGGCGCAATAATCGCTTTGTGATTTTGCATTGCGATATCGACAGTCATAATATTTTCTACATAGTAGGGCGCTTGTTGACAACGATTGCCGTTGGCATCAATTACCATCGATCCACCATCAAACACCAGCTCATCTTGCCCACCAATCAAATTCGCATAAATAATAGGAAGATGCGTTTGTGCAACACGTTCACTCAACGTATTTTCACGATCACGAATTTTATTTTTGTCAAAGGGCGATGCGTTGATGGAAATGATTAATTGCGCACCCGCATTTTTTGCCTTAATTATAGGGTTTTTGTGCCACACATCTTCACAAATCAATAAACCGATTTTAAATCCATTTAATTCAAATATACAGGGTTGATCGCCTGGTGTGAAATACCGTTTCTCATCAAACACCGTATAGTTCGGTAATTCTTGTTTGGCATAATCCGCAATGATTTTTCCATGATGAATTAATGCTGCTTTATTATAAATATTTTTTTCAACACGCTCAGGATAGCCTAAAATAATGGCGGTTTCCCCAATATTTTCTTTAATATGCGATAACACACGTTCACATCGCGCATAAAAACCAGGGCGAAATAATAAATCTTCTGGCGGATAACCGCATAAAGCCAGCTCAGGAAAAA
>Ga0207016_1018_pt1 | contig 39954 bp, 31 predicted proteins | sample Alteio_BWMinCont_54_FD_153469 | JGI IMG/M metagenome (GOLD analysis project Ga0207016, IMG submission 153469) | Enriched cells from forest soil in Barre Woods Harvard Forest LTER site, Petersham, Massachusetts, United States -... | ecosystem: Environmental > Terrestrial > Soil > Temperate forest >...
CGTCGAATATACCCTTGTTAAAATCTATGCTTCCGACAAAACCTCCACCCAGCCATAATTCCTTTTGTGTTACATCTTTCAGCACGGCTCCTGTTGTTTGCATAGCGGCTCCGTTCAGGTAGTGCATGGTGGGCCCTACTTGTATGGTAGGTAAAAACCATTCCCTGGCTTTATCTACCCGCGCCTCGCTTAATTGATATTGCAGTTCATATTGCTTTATGGTAAGATTATTAGCTCCTGCCAGCTTGAGTATGGCAGGAAGATTTATCGCTATCTTTTTAGCCGACTGCATTTGGGACTGGCTATAAGCCATACCACTCCATGCTATAAAAAGCAATCCTATTTTGAATGTTTTCATGCTGTTAGCTTTATAGATTATAAATTTTTACCTGACTTGGCTATAACCAAAGAGCCATCGGCACATTGTGCATTACCGGAAACAATAATCCTATCGCCTGTTTTCAGCCCGCCGTATTTTATTTGGGTGTATTGGGCGTTATGAACTCCCACCTGCACATTCACTTTCTTTACAACGCATTTTACTGTTCCATCCCAATTCAAATTACCTGAAGCAGAATCAACAGGTGTTACTTTATAGACATACGTCTCTTGCTCGTAGGTTCCTATAGCCTGGTTGGGAACTGAAAGAGAACTGTCGGCTGCAGATGTGGTAAAGGTTACATTGGCAAACATGCCGGGATGTATCAAATGGTTTTTATTAGATAAATCAATTTGGATCAGCATGGTTTTAGTATCGTCATTCAAGCCGTATGCTATACGTGAAACAGTTGCAGTAAAAACCGTGTTAGGCAAATCAGTGAACACTACCCTAACCAGCGTTCCCTGGATGATGTAAGGCGAACTTACTTCGGGAACACTTACATTAACCCGTATCATGGAGATATCTTCAATTTTAAACAGCGGTTCAGTATACGGCCTGTCCAAACCATTTTGAACAATAGCTCCATTATCTACATAACGGTTGGTTATCATTCCATCAAAGGGTGCTCTTACAGTGAGGTAACTTATTTCAGAATCTACCACATTTAAAGCAGCTACCGCGCTTTCATATTTGGCTTTGGATTCGTCTACCTGTTGCAATGGAACTAGCTCAGGTGTCTTTTTATAAACTGCTTCCAGGCGGTTGTATATGGAGGCATCGCCATCTAATTCCGCTTTTGCTTTTTCCTGTTCTTCCACCAATTCAGGATTAGCAAGCACAGCGAGTACACTTCCTTTTTTTACCAGATCGCCGATATCGTATTTCCACATTTTTACATAGCCATTACCCATAGCAAACAATTTAACCTCCTGGTTGGCCATAGCCTCACCGGCTATCGTAAAGTTACTTTCAAAACTTTTAGTTTGAGGTTGCGATACCAGCACCACCGGAAGATTGGCTATGGAAGCGCTTTCATTTTTCTCTTTATCAGAGGAATGACAGGCACTCAAAAAAATGATGAATGCTAAAAATATGATTGGAATAACAATTTTGCTTTTCGTTTTCATTATATTAAAAATTTAAGTTTATACATTAGTTGAAGGTTGGGGTTGTTCAATAGCGGGAGGAGCCGGTAATTCGTGCTTCTTTTTATTGAACAGGTAAAAGATAACAGGCACCACAAACAAGCTCAATATTAAGGCTGCAAATACACCGCCAATAATGGCCCGTGCAAGTGGTACGTTGGCTTCGCCCCCTATTTCATTACCGAAGGCCATAGGTGCAAGAGAGAATATAGCCACCGTAGCGCTCATCAATATCGGGCGGAAACGGTTTGCGGCTCCGAGCCTTACTGCTTCTTTCAATGGCATCTTTCCTTCCTGCAGAATTTCTGCCATTACGCTGGGCTTGGTTTCTTCTTTGGTCATATTGGCATTCATCTTATCTACCAGCAATGTGCTATAGGATACGGTTATGCCCACCATCATGATAACTCCCATAAAAGATTGGATGTTGAGGAACGTATGCGAGAAGAAGAGCATCATTACAACGCCTATTAATCCTAAGGGAACAACCATTATAATAACAAGCGGAAGCCTGAAAGAACGCAGCAAAGGAACGATGATGAGGTATACCATAAATATGGCCAGTATCAGACCGAAGCCTAAGCTTCCGAAAGCATCATTCATGCTTTTTATTTCTCCTTTTTGCGTGATGGTGTAACCCAAGGGAACGGTATCTGCGACAGGCCTTATAGCCTTATCTATATCTTTTGCAACCGAACCTATGTCGCGTCCCTGAACATTGGCATACACATCCAACGTCCGTTGAACATTCACGTGCTTTATTTCAATAGGCTCCGAGCCGGTAGAAATGGTGGCCACATCCTTCAGCAGAATATCCTTCTTATCTGCATGGTCGCTGCTGATGCTTATGTTAGCCAATGCAGAAGCGTCATCGAGCCGGTATTGCGGATAGGTAACCCCCAAAAAGTAGTCATTGCCACTTTTAGGATCTATCCAATAGAGATGGCTATTAAAAGCAGAGGAAGAATTCAAGGCGCTTTCCACATTCTGGATGATTCCTTCGGCGGATAGTCCTACCATAGCGGCTTTAGTACGATCCATGTGGATATCTATTTCCGGGTGGTTGATACGCTCATCAATCCGCACATCACGTGCTCCGGGCACCTGCCGTGCTATGTCGCGAATTTTAACGGCCATATTATTCAGCCTCTCAAACTTGCTTCCCGTAATTTGAATATCTATGGGCGACGGAGCCCCGTTATTCAACGCAGCACCCACAATGCCACTCATATCAAAAGCAAAGCTTACACCGGGAAAATCATTATTCAATTTCTCGCGAAGCCGAGCCACAAAATCTTTTGTGGAAGTTCTGTGCTCATCTTTCAATTGAACATCAATAAATGCATCCTGTGTACCTGAATTGGGCGTATAGGCCGCATCAATATTAGGTTGCACACCTATGTTCGAAACGATGGATGTAAGCTCCTCACCTGTTTCAGCTTTAATCTCATTTTCAATTTCGCCTATTTTTTGCTGGGTAACTTCAATGCGTGTACCGGGGTCTAAATGGACAAATACGGTAAACTGTCCCACGTCCATCTGCGGGAAAAACTCTGTTCCTATACCTTTCACAAGAAACATAGTTGCAATGAATAGCACCACTACGCCACCAATTATCCACCAGGCACGTTTCAATGCCCGTTCCAGCAGCCATTCATACCCATGCAATAAGCGATTAAGAAAATTCTGAAATCTCCCCAATATCCCTTTATGTCCTACTCCTTTCACCGGATTTTTGAGCATTGCAGCGCTCATAATTGGGACCAATGTGAGTGAGAAGAAAAGCGAACCACCCATGGCAAAAGCTACCGCTATAGCTAACGCAGGGAAAAGAAATTTCGCAACTCCCGTTAAAAATACGATTGGGAAAAACACGATCACAATAGTTAGCGCCGTAATGATTACCGGCATGGTAACCTCGCTGGTACCTATAACAGCAGCCTGCTCCGGATACATACCCTGGTGCAGATGCTTATCAATATTCTCCAGCACCACTATAGCAGTATCTACCAATAATCCTATGGAGAGCGCCATTCCGCCCAGCGTCATACTGTTAATGGTATTGTCGGTAAAATTCAAGCCTATAAATACCACCAGCAAAGCCAACGGAATACTGATGACCACAATAAACGCAGAACGAAAATTACCGAGGAAAAAGAGTAGTACTAAACACAACAACCCTATGCCCGTAAGTCCTTCGCGGAGCAACCCGCTTACCGAATGTTTTACATAAACACTCTGATCGAAAATGGTATTTAATTTAATAGACGCGGGTATCTGCCCTTCAATAGTGGGTATTTTAGCCCTTACTCCATTAACGTCGGCAATGATGTTAGAACCGTTACGGCGATAAATAGGAATATACACCTGGTTCTTTCCGTTCACTCTTGCGATGTTGGTTTGTATCACACTGGCATCTTTGGCATAACCTATATCTTTCAGGTAAATAGGATTTCCTTTATCATTCGTTTTCAACACAATGCCATTAAATTCATCTACACTTGTAAACATGGCATTGGCCTGCACGTTATAATCAAACGGCCCTATGTTGATGTCGCCGGTAGGAATCATCACGTTGTTTTTTTCCAGCGCTTTCATTATATCGGTCTGGGAAAGATTATACTCCTGCAGTTTTTCAGGGTCTACATATACCATAATCTGCCGCAATTTCCCGCCATATACAGCAGGTGCTGAAACACCATCTACCGTTTGCAAAATGGTACGAATGGTATATTGAGCAATATCGTAGAGTTGTTGCTCGTTGAGTGAATCGCTGCTCACTGTGAGCAATGCTAATGGAATAGAGGCCGTCGGGTCGAAAGGCAATACAATGGGAGGCAGCGTTCCGGGAGGAAGGTGACTCATATCGCTATTAACCAGCGATGAAACAGAGGCAATGGCAGCGGCAGGGTCTATGTTAGGATGAAAATAATCTTTCACCACACTGACGCCCGTGATACTCTTTGATTCCTGTGTTTCAATACCATCAGCCTGGCTGGTAAACCGTTCCAGGCGGGTAGATATGTCTTTTTCCACCATTTCGGGTGGCATACCCTGGTAAACGGTTAATATTTCAACGGCAGGCGATTTGAATACCGGCAAAATATCTACCGGCAAACGGGTTACGCTTACAAGACCTAATACAGCCACCAGCAAAGCTATGACTATAATAAGGTGTTTATTTCTAAATGCAAAATGAACCATATTAATGAGTTAAAAGTTGAAAGCGGAAAATTGAAAATGAAAGCCGGGAAATACCCGGACAAACTGCAACAAGCAGTTTAAGCTTACAGGCTCATAAAGCAAAAAAGCTCTACGAACTTTTAACTAAATATGGGTGGGGAGCGTAAAGGAAGGGAATACAAAAATACCTCGCATGGAGATATCTTAATATATGAAGAGGATATATAGCCTGCTATCCCTGCAAATTTTTCAGGGATACTATTTACCGGCTTTAACGGAATTATAGATTGACAATTAGATGCAACAGAAACACCGCTTTCGCTGATTCCATGATGGAAACGAATGAATGGGGAATCGCCCGGTACGTTTTGTCCGGAATGTTGTCCGGATGATTTAATAATTACATTTGAAACGGATGCAAGAGGCTTTGCAGGTTTTGCTTGTGTAAAGGAATAAGAGAGTATTCCACCAAACAAAAAAAGTATAAAAACAAACAAACCCCTGCTTTTCATGGTCTATAAATCGACACAAATATAGGTAATATGGTTTTAACCTATTGTTAAACCTTGTTAAAGCAAAAGTGAAATAACCATTTTGTACCCAGAAATAAAAGCCTTAGAGCCTCACACGCACATTATAGATGGAGTTTTCAGTAATGTCTGAATTATCGATGCATTCCAGGATGAATCCGTCAGTGTTATAGCTAATCACTCTAAAGGTTTTATTATCAAAACCCGTTATGCTGGCATCTATCATTATAAATCCATTATCATTATAAATCCTGTTTATAATTACTGCTCCGGTATCAGTAAACCGGGTGCATTCATAATCGCCACTTCCTAATTTATCCACTTCATTGTAAATAAAATTGAGTTTCGATTTCGCATTTATAAGGTTCTCAAACCCATCAAAACTTGGTAGCTTATTACTATATGCAACACCTGAAATATTGGTTGCGGTAGCCTGCCCAACATTATACCTGTTCCCCAACCTATTGTCGGAAGTAGCAAATTGGGTGAGGTACACAATATTGGCACCCATCATAGCAGCCTGAATTTTAATCTTCATCTCTGCTCTTTCTTTTACCTTTTCCATATTAGCCAGTGCGGTGGTTCCACGGGCCTTCGCGCCCACCTCTCCTATTTTATAGAGCCCTTGCACTTCGCCGGCTACGTGCGACAAAGAAACATTATCAAAATCTTCTACACTGTTGACCGTTTTAAAATAAGTGGATTCGGCAAAAATCTGCACCCTCCCCGATTTAAATACAATTTTCTGAATGGTATTCTTATAGACCGAATTCACCAGGTCTTCATTCGGATACGAAAATTTCACCGCATCGGGTGTTACTTCCTTTACCGAGCAGGCAATACGTTCATCATTGGAATAGATGGTATCGTATTGTGCAAACGCACGCTGGCTAAAGAAAATCAAGAGGAAAATAAAGGGTATCTTTTTCATGTTAAATGATACTTTACCGAACAAAAGTAAATAAATAGCTAATGTCCTGATTAAGTCAGTTACAAGAAATTAGGCGTTTCCATATTTTTTTTAGCTTTGTCCAACGAAATAATCTCTGAATTAACAAAACATATAACCTCATGAAAAAAACAATTGCTTTATTATTTGCTTCTGCAGGCCTGGTTGCAGTTAGTTATGCTCAACAACCTCAGCTTACTAAAAAAGAAGCGGGTAAAATATTAGAAAAAGCGTGGACCGCCGTTAAAAAATCGGATACTGCCAGTTTTGTCAAGTTATGGGTATTGGATGATAAACAATGGCCTTATCACGGAGGGCAAAAGTTTGAAGCGAAGGATGTTCAAACCAACTTCAGAGATTTCAGAAGCTATTTCGACTCTGCATTGAAAGGCAATTTAAAATTGGAAAATGTGGAATGTGATACCATTGAACACAGTGACCCGCATTACGATTTTGCCAAATATTACATTAAAGCCTCATTCAGCTACAGCAAGAGCCATAGCAGGGGTTTTGGATTCTACATGGATTATGTAAATAAAGAATGGCTTATACGTTTCTCGCCTGACTACTCTGACGTAACCAAGGGCAAGAAATAAGGAGACCTAAGTTTACCTAAAAATAAACGGTAATATCAATGTGCCCCCAGCCATGATAGTTGCCGTTTATTATTTCATTACTGATGTGCGTTACAGAATAAGTGACCGAAGTCTTTTTATAAGAAAGACAAATACCATACGAATCGCCTAACACAACGGGGTTTATTTGCTTGTAGCTGAGTGTATACATGCTGTTATGGGTGAATAAATCGCCCTGCATGGTACCATTGTAAGCTACACCCTCCACCCAGCCCTGCACAACGGCATAAAGTTGGAATGCGGTTGTATGGTTGGTTAAAAAATACGATTGCATCTTACCTAAATGGAATGTAATGCCTGCAAACGCATAATCGTATACCGTGCCTGCATTCATCTGCCCAACTGCATCCACATCAACAGCGGTATCGGTATATAAAGCCTTTTCGTAACGCAACTTATAGTTTACCATCAAGCCCGTCCCAATTTGATATTGCCATCCATCGGGCTGGGTATTGCCGGGCACGGCACTGTGTATGGCTTTTTGCTCCTCCTCGCATTCGGCGCAAGATCCTATTGCGCCTATATCCACTTCAGATGTCAACAATTGTTTTTTATAATAATTGGCAGATGTTTTATAATGGCCCAGGTAAACATATCCGGCAAAGGGACGGTCGCCATAAAGTATGGTATTGCTGGTGATGCTGGTAGGTGTAAAACAATCTTGCACGGCAGATAATCCATATTGCACAGTGGAATTATTTAACCGGGGCAATAACCACATGATAGGCGAATACCGGAATACAGGATTAACTGCTTCCAGCTTTATACCCTGGGTATAATAGTCGTCTGTCTGCGTAAAAAAATCATTTTCGTAATTCAGGCGGACAAACTTATTGGTGCTTATTTTTACACCTGAACTATCCTTTTGCGCAAAAGCGCATGGCATTAAAATACCTGTGAAAAATAAAATCGCAAGGATGTGCCTCATACCACAATGTACGAAGAATGGGGCACAAAAGGATTTTATCTTACTTCTGAATGACCAATTTACCTTCTCCCTGCAAATTCCCATTTTCAGTCAATACTCTATATAAGTAAACACCGTTGGGCTGAGAAGAGAGATTTATTTCGTAGTCATGCTGAACTTGTTTCAGCATCCCATTATATACCCTTGCTCCTAATACATTATATACCTCTATAGTTTGTGTTCCCGAAACAATCCCGATGGCCATCGGGACGGGATGACTGAGCGCTAACGCAAAGACTCCATTGTTTGGGTTGGGATATACTTTCACCATTTCACTTTCACCTTTCATCTCATTCACTCCGGTACATATTTCAGCAATAATTTTAAAGGAATCGGTAACCGAACAACCAAAGCTATTAGAAACGGTTACATATATGGTGGTGTCGTTGTTAATATGAAATATGCTGACGGAAGTCTGAGTTTTACCATTATCCCATATATATTTATATTGAAGCCCTCCACTTACATTAAGGGTATCTCCGCTTCCTTTGCATACTTTAGATGTACCGGTAATTACTGAGGTTGGGAGCGGCAATACAGTAACTTTTATAGTGTTGGTATACTGCGTTACCCCCTGTTTGCTTGTAACAGTGTAGGTTGTGGTAGATGAAGGACTTACATATATGCTATTCTTAGTTGCGCCACCCGGGCTCCATTTATAGGTAGCACCGTTTAATCCATTAAGAGACAACAGGGCGCTATCTCCCTTGCATACCGTATCGCGAATGGCAACTACGGTTGCAACAGCTGTATCGAAAGCAAAAATAATTCCGGCTTTGCTAAGTCCTCCAAGGGCAGTTGCGCCCCATAAGGTATTTCCTACAAGTGTTAGTGAGCCTTCTGGATTGGAACCGTTTAAACCGCTGAAATTATACAGATCTTTATACCGGGTGCCATTTGTATCCATTGAAAAAATGCAACCACTGTCATTTGATCCTCCGTAATAGGTTGTTCCAAATAATGTATTCCCCGAAAGCACTAATGAGCCTCCTGCATACTCAGGCTGGGCGCCATTTGGTCCTGTGAAATCAAATCTGTCATTATAACTATAACCATTCGTATCAAGCAAAAAAACTAAACCAAATCCATTTGCTCCCCCGTAAGCAGCGGCACCATATAATATACCCGCACCATTATAGGTTAAAGCACCGTAAGGTTCTGATCCATCTATGTAACCAAAGTCATAAAGGTCTCTATAGTTACTTCCATTCACATTCATAGAGAACACATTGCCATAGCTATTAATTCCTCCTGTTAATGTAGTCCCGTATAATTTGCCCTTTATTAGTGTTAGCGCAAGAGGATATCGACCATCAGAACCACTAAAATCGTACATGTCTTTATATCCGCTACCATTGGTATCAATCGAGAATACACATCCATCTTCATGGACTCCTCCATCGGCTACCCCATATAATGCGCCTAAATTATAGACCAATGAATTGTAAGGATTTTTACCATTCGGGCCGCTAAAATCAAAGATATCCTTAAAGTTTTTCCCATTGGTGTCAATAGAGAAAATACAGCCACTGTCATGTGCTCCCCCCGCATTGGCTGTGCCATATAGTACGCCCGATACTACAGTTAGCGGGCTATTTGGCCCCATTCCATTTTTGCCGTTAAAATCAAAGAGGTCTTTGTAGTGAGTGCCATCCGTACGAATGGAAAAAATACAGCCACTATCATTTATTCCACCATAATATGCGGTTCCATATAATACATTTCCCGAAAGCGTTAATGAGCCGAAAGGTTCAGAACCATTGTAACCATTGAAATTTAGAACATCAGCATATTGAGCCTTTGTTATTCCTGTTCCCAGGCAAATTGATACAAGTAATACAAGTATATTTTTTTTCATAGTGTTTTTATCTTTTACAAAGATATTAAAAACCCTATAAAAGGAATTGGAAATTAAGGCCTTCTTATTTTTGAATGACCAATTTGCCTTGTCCGAGCAAATCCCCAGTTTCCGTAATAACCCTATACAGATAAATCCCGCTTGGCTGATTGGATATATTAATTGAAAGTGGAGAATTGAAAGTGGAGAATTGGGAATATACTTTTTCGCCGAATATATTATATACGTCTATTCTAGAAAGCGATGGCCTCACTTCACTTGCGATGACGAAAGTGAATTGGCCATTGCTTGGATTGGGGTAAGCACTAACTCTTTGCAGGGTATTTATATTTTCAACCGATGCGGTACACAATGAATCGGATAATACATGTACCATCCATACGGAACTGTCAGAAAAACATTGATTGGATGCTTCAACCGATATTCTATAAACTCCGGCAGTAGCAAACTTAACCTTGAGTATATTATTAATTGCACTAAAATAACTTTTTCCATATACCCTCCAAGTATAGCTGGTGTTACTATCAATTTGAACAGCGTACACACCTGTATCACTAAGACAAATTGTTGTTGGCCCGGTTTTTATAACATCAGGAGGGCCAATAGAAATAATTGGATCAGGCAACGAAGCTTTATTTCCGAGACATCCAAAGCTATTTTCCTGGCAAGTTATAACAAAAGTGTCAGCTCCTTGCGGGTACAAATTAATGGGGTTTGTAGCTACTCCTGCAAAAGTGTATATTCCATGTGTTTTATCCGTTTCCCACCACGTATATGCTGAACCCTGGCCAATGTTATCAGGGTGTGCCGTAATATTAATGAAAGTTCCCACACAATATGGTCCCGGAGAGGGATAGACAGTAAGGTACATGCTGTCTGCAGGCTCTCCAATTGAAATATGAACAAGTGTACCTAAAGCACTATCAGGAAAACTGGAACTATCTGCAATAATCCGGGCATAGTACAGTCCTGCGCCAATGCCATACTTATTTAACGTATCGGAGCAAGGAACATGCAAAAGCATCTTTCCGCTGGTTGTATCAGTAACTACACCAAACAAGCCTGTATTAAGAATAGTAAAACTAACAGGGCTCAAACTATACCCAATTAATTGCACTTCAAATTTGTTACCTGCCTTGTATTGTACATGGGAATCAAACTCATGTGTTTTATAATTGATAGTGTCGGAATACCCGTTTATTTGCTTCGCACAAGATTGTACGCATGCTTTTATATTTTGCTCTTCATTGCTAAGTATATCACAATGCTGGATACAAAAGGGGCCCCACTCTGCATACACCTTACCCGGTGTTGTACATATAACGCTTACATAATAATGGCATCCCGTACTAACTGTCAATGGGATTAAACCCTCTATATCGGCGGGAGGATACGTATAGTCCGCGTTGTTAATAAAAGTGCCAATTGTATCAATTTTAGCTGTTTTCCCTATCGAATCTATTAGCTCCGCATAATATATATTTAGAGCATTATATGCACCTGTTGAGGTAAATGGCACATCTATGGTGCTTCCTGCACAAACAGGGCTGCTATCAAGCGTTGGTGGAGGTTGATAGGTAGTAATATCTGGTGTTTGACTTAAATGATGGAGATCGGAATACTGAGCCATTACTGGTACCAGCCCCATGTAGAATAGGGAAATAATTAAGATGTAAATTCTCTTCATGTTCTTTCTTTTAATTCAAAGGTACAGATATAAATACTTCTGTCAATCTAAAATTATTATATGGTTGGTTTGACTTATTAAATGGCGGATTTGGGATACAAATTGGCTTTTAAATTTGTAAAGGCGGATGTAATGAATTATACTTGGTCATAATTCATCACTCATAATTCATAATTAACTACGCTTTCTTCCCTCCGCCAAATTCCATCAAATAACTCTTAATGAAATCATCCAGTTCACCATCCATTACCGATTGCACATCCGATGTTTCATGCCCGGTACGTAAATCTTTCACCATTTTATATGGGTGCATTACATAGTTTCGAATCTGTGAGCCCCATTCAATAGACTTTTTATTGCTTTCAATGGCTTCAACGGCCTCCATTTTTTTACGTAATTCACGTTCATAAAGCTGAGACTTCAACATTTTTAATGCTGTATCTTTATTCTGCATCTGTGAACGGCTCTCCTGGTTTTTGATAATGATTCCAGATGGTTTATGATACAGGCGTACTGCGGTTTCTACCTTATTCACATTCTGCCCGCCTTTGCCACCTGAACGAAAGGTTTCCCATTCGATATCGCCCATGTTTATCTGAATATCTATGCTATCATCAATCAAGGGATAGACGTACACACCCGCAAAGGAAGTGTGCCTTCTTGCATTTGCATCGAAGGGGGAAATACGAACCAATCGATGCACACCATTTTCTCCTTTCAAATACCCAAAAACGTAATCTCCTTGTATTTCCAAAGTCACCGACTTGATGCCTGCTGCTTCACCATCTTGCTTATCGAGTTCTTTCACTTGATAGCCGCGCTTTTCAGCCCACATGATATACATGCGCATAAGCATATAGGCCCAGTCCTGGCTTTCGGTTCCACCCGCACCGGAATTGATTTCCAATACAGCATCCAGATGATCTTCTTCGGAGCCCAACATATTGCGGAACTCCAGTTCCTCAATATGCTTCATAGCATCCTTGTAATTGACTTCTACCTCCTGTTCAGTAGCACCTTCTTCTTTAAAAAAGTCATACATAACCAATAGGTCATCCACGCTCTTTTGCATGTTAGCAAAGGCTTCCGTCCAGGTTTTAAGTCCCTTGATTTGTCTTAATAGTTGCTCCGCCTTTTTTGGATCATTCCAAAAATCGGCAGCTTGGCTTGTAGCCTCTAATTCCGCGATTTTAGTTAACTTTTCTTCGATGTCAAAGATGCCCCCTCAGCACGTCAAAGCGCTCCTTCGCTTCCTTCACCTGTTCATAGGTAATCATATATTGAATTAGTTATAAGTTATGAGTTATGTATTCTTGTCATTCTGAACGCAGTGAAGAATCTAATATCATTAAGATATTTCGCTTCGCTCAATATGATAATTAACGTGTATTAATAAATATCGGGATAGGTAGATGGATTCGCCTCATTCATTATGCTGTACACAGCATCTACAATATCATCTACACTGGGCTTGGAAAAATAATCTCCATCCGAGCCATAGGCAGGACGGTGTTCCTTACCCGTTAATGTTTTCGGTGCAGAATCAAGATACGCATAACCACCTTGCTCTTCCAATACCTTTTGCATCATATAGGCCGATGCTCCTCCCGGCACATCTTCATCAAGGAACAATACCCGGTTTGTTTTTTGAAGTGATGTCACAATCATGCTGTGAATATCGAAAGGTAACAACGTCCTCACATCTATTATCTCGATAGATATATTAAAGGCCTCGAGTTGTTGCGCCGCTTCCACAGCCATCCGGCAAAGCGGACCGTAGGTAACAACAGTAACATCTTTTCCTTCCCGTATTATTTCAGGTACGCCAAGCGGGAGTTTAAACTCACCCATATTGGTTGGCCTCTTTTCCTTGAGGCGGTAACTGTTGAGAGGCTCTATTATCAAAGCAGGCTCGTTCGATGCAAGGAGTGTGTTATAAAATCCAGCTACCTGGGTCATGTTACGGGGAACACACACATATATTCCCCTGAGTGAATTCAACACCATACCCATCGGGGAACCACTATGCCATATACCTTCTAACCTATGCCCGCGAGTACGCACAATAACAGGTGCGCGCTGGGTTCCGACAGTGCGATAAGCAAGGGTAGCCAAGTCATCGCTCATAATTTGCAATGCATAGAGGAGGTAATCTAAATATTCTATTTCAGCAATGGGGCGCAATCCGCGCATAGCCATACCTATAGCCTGACCTACTATGGTTGTTTCTCGAATGCCGGTATCGAATACACGTTCTTCGCCATATTTTTTTTGCAGGTTTTCAAGCCCCTGGTTCACGTCGCCCAATTTGCCTACATCTTCTCCAAATACCAATACTTGCGGGTATTTAGCAAGAATAGCATCAAAATTATCGCGGAGTATTTCGTGCCCGTTTACTTCTGTTTCTTCTGCATCATAAACAGGTTTTTCTTCCGCAACATTTATCGCATCAGATGTATATAACAATGTATCGTAACGTTTTTCATTTTTTGCAGCAAATTCATTATTCAATTGCAACAGCTCATCCCGTTCAGCTATTTTTTCATTGCGTGTAACCCGCAACACATTTTTTATAGCCGATACTATATCGCGGCGCAATGGCTCTTTCAGTTTTTGCAGTTCAGTGGTGATTTTTTCCACTTGTTCTTTTTCTGCTGAAGCAGCCGAAAATTTTTGCAAAACCTCCAATGCTTTTGACTGGTCCTGCTTTATTTCATCCAAATATTCCTTCCAGGCCCTGTTCTTAGCATCTTTCACATCGTTTTTAGCCTGCTCATCAATCTTCGATAATTCATCTTCTGTGGCAATGGCAAATTTCAATATCCATTCACGCATTTTTTTGATGCCGTCAAAATCTTTTTCCCATTGAAGCCTTTCAGTAGTTTTATAACGCTCATGTGAACCGGAAGTGGAATGTCCCTGTGGCTGTGTACATTCTTCTATATGAAGCAGCACGGGAACATGTTCCTTTCTGCAGAGTTGAGCCGCCTTTTCATAGGCTTCGCACAATGCAGGATAATCCCAGCCTTTTACTTTTATTATTTCATAGCCAGGGCTATTCTTATCGCGCTGCATACCTTTCAATGCCTCCGATATGCTGTTTTTTGTAGTTTGATAGGCAATAGGTACAGAAATTCCATAGCCATCATCCCAAACGGAAACCACCATAGGCACCTGCATAACGCCTGCGGCATTTATGGCTTCCCAAAACATACCTTCGGATGTGCTGGCATCGCCGATAGTTCCAAAGGCTATTTCATTTCCATTCTTGCTAAATTTTTCAAACTCCGCTTTTTGAAGGGCAGGAGTATTCCTGTATTGTTTTGATGCCATAGCCAATCCCAATAAACGTGGCATCTGGCTGCCTGTAGGCGATATATCGGAAGATGAATTATATTGTTCAGTAAGATTAGCCCAATTATTATCAGGGTTGATAGAACGGGTGGAGTAATGCCCACCCATTTGCCTTCCGGCCGACGAGGGCTCTGCATTTAAATTAGCGTGTGCATATAACCCGGCAAACCATTGCTGAACGGTAAGCATATTTTTGGCAAACATAAAAGTCTGGTCACGGTAATATCCCGAACGGAAATCGCCCGGCATAAATGCTTTAGCCATGGCAACCTGGGCAATTTCTTTTCCATCGCCAAATATTCCGAATTTGGCTTTGCCTTGCAATACTTCTTTGCGGCCCAGTATACTTGCTTCGCGGCTTTCAACAGCAATGCGGTAATCCCGCATAACTGTTTCTTTAAATTCAGCAAATGAAAGTTCGTTATCTGAATGGGTACTCATGGATGCTGTTTTTTTAGAAGATGTTCCTGTTAATGGAGCTTTCTCTGGCATGGTGAGGTCGTGTTTATATGAAAAGGCAAACTTACTTAATTTGAGGTAAAGTGACAATAATTTAGGTTAAGTATACAGGAAAAAATACCATTTAACACCCTAATAAGTATAACATTGGTAGATTTGTGCAACGTTTAAAACCTGAATATGGATTATAGAACAATAGGAATTATTGGTTCCGGAACTATGGGTAGCGGCATTGTGCAGCTTGCTGCTGTTTCGGGATGTGAAGTAGTAATGTTCGATGCCAACATATCGGCAACTCAAAACGCTTTTGAAAAGATAAAAAAGACTCTTGCGACCCTGGTTGAAAAGAAAAAAATAAGCGAGGAAGATGCCCGGCATTCCATATTGAGAATAAAAATCGGAAATTCATTGCACGATTTTAAGGACTGTGATTTAGTTATCGAAGCCATTGTTGAAGACCTATCCGTTAAGAAAGAACTCTTTAAATCTCTCGAAGAAGTTTGCAAACCAAGTTGCATATTGGCGACCAACACATCTTCCATTTCGATTACTTCTATTGCATCGGCTTGTAAAAATCCGGCCAAGGTTATCGGTATTCACTTTTTCAATCCGGCGCCTATCATGCCGCTGGTAGAAATTATTCCCGGGCTGGCAACGGACAAAAATATAACTGCAAATGCAATTGCCATTATCCAATCATGGAAAAAAATAACCGTTCTGGCAAAAGATACCCCTGGCTTTATTGTAAACAGGGTAGCACGTCCTTTTTATGGAGAAGCTATTCGCATATACGAAGAAGGTATTGCTGACTTTGCAACCATAGATTGGGCCATGAAGGAACTAGGCGGATTTAGAATGGGCCCTTTTGAACTAATGGATTTTATTGGGAATGATGTAAACTACAAAGTAACCGAAACCGTTTGGCAGCAGTTCTTTTACGATGCCCGCTACAAACCATCGCTTACGCAAAAACGCCTATTTGAAGCAGGCTTTTGGGGTAAAAAAACTGGAAGAGGATACTACAATTATGCTGAAGGAGATATACAACCCGAAGCAACAAAAGACGAAAAAAAGGGCAAAGAAATTTTGATGAGGATACTCTCCATGCTGGTGAATGAAGCATACGAGGCATTGTACTATGGCATTGCAACATGCGAAGACCTTGAAACAGCCATTACCAAGGGTGTAAATTATCCAAAGGGGCTTATTCAATGGGGGGAAGAATTAGGATTGAACAATGTGCTGAAAACCCTGGATGATTTGAATACGACATATAAGGAAGAGCGCTACAGACCGAGCCTGCTTTTAAGAAAAACGGCATCTGAAAAATGAAAAAATGGACGCTGATATTATTCCTATTTATTTGTGCCTGTCCTATAATGGCTCAAAATAGTAGTGATGATATGTCTGCCATCCAATCGCACATTAGTTATGCAGAAGCATTACGAAGTTCCACGGTAAATAATCATCCTAAAATTCAAAAAACATATAACCCGGGGAAATTGCTTTTGTATTTACCCCTTTATGGGTACCAACGTATAGTGTCAGAACAAGTTTCGGCAAGTTGCTGCTTCGAACCTTCCTGCTCGGCATTTTCCATCCTTTCCATTAAAAAACTGGGAATATTAAAGGGGCTTTTTCTTACCGCCGACCGCCTGACCCGGTGCAATGGCGCTGCAGACTTAGAAGCCGAACCATATTTATATGACCCTGTTAAAGCAAAAGTGATTGATGAGCCGGAAATGTACAAATCTATTCATTAGGTTATTTTTATTACTCTTTCCTTTTGCCGTCACGGCTCAGAGCATCCGGCTCGATACGTTAGCATTTTACCATCACCTTGCTGAAAATAATTTGCAGCGTGAACAAATTGCATTCAATAATTTATGGATAAAGCAACGCATCCATGATAGGACATTTACCGATAGCATGTATTTAAATAACGCAGTGCTTTATTACAAGTTGAATTTAATGGACTTGTCGGATATTGACCTGGCAATGGTTTCGGGGACTAATTTTAACCTACACTCGGAGCAGCTTTATATTTCCATGCTGATAATCCATTCAAGGCTAGATGAGGTGCAAAATATACTCGATAGTCCGAGTAACGGTTTTACAAAGAGAACACGCAATGATGCTCAATTATCTGTAAATATGCTACTGCGAAAAAACATAGTTATTGACACAACCCGATCAACTTATTCCACCCAGATAAAAGAAATTGCTGAACACTATGAACAAGCGCCACACCATTCCCCGGTTCTGGCAGGCTTGTATTCTGCTGCTGTCCCCGGTTTGGGCAAATTATACCTGGGCTATAAATACCAGGCACTAAGTGCATTTATGGTCAATATGCTTTTAGCCGGTCAATCAGCTGAATCATATGCCCGTGCAGGACCCCGGAGTTTTCGGTTTATTGCATCCACCACATTATTTGGTTTTTTTTACGGAGGAAATATTTTGGGCAGTATCCTTTCGGCAAAAAAACAAAGGCATGATTATTATAAACAACTCGACCATGAGATATTGGATTTTCACACTACTATTGTCGGCAAGCCTCTTTACTAAAGGCCAGTCGAACGACAGCCTTGGGAATGCATTATTGAATGCTGAAATGCACTTTTGGCAAGCCGGTAATGATTCTACCAGGTATAATGCTTTACTGCTAAAAGTGTATATATACCGCCGGGCCGGGTTATACCACCAGGCCATTAATGAAATTGATAGGAGTCGATCGTACGCGCTAACCGTAGACGAAAAAAGCCAATTAAAATATGAGGAGCTGCTGAACAGTTTTTTAAACAATGATTATGGTTATTGCACCACATTCCGTTTCGATAGTAACGAAGGAACAAACTATGCAAAACAAATTGAACTTATGCAGCTCTATTCTCTGAATGAATTGCAAAATTGGACGAACTGTAAAAAGCAAATGCTTGCCTACCTGGATAAAACAGATACAATAAAAACAAAAGAGATATTGAACCTGCCTGAAACATACCGGCATAAGGACCCTGCCAAAAGCAAGCGTTTATCAGCTTTTCTACCGGGGCTTGGCGAAATTTATGCAGGGTATCCTGCTAAAGGCATTACTTCATTTCTTTTAAATGCAGGTTTTTTAGCATTCACGGGCTACAATATATATTATCACTATTATATAACTAGTGTTTTCTCGGGCTTCCTTCCTGTTAGTAAATTTTACGGAGGCGGCAAACGATTAAGTACTAACCTGGCCGACCGCCATAATGACCAGGAGATAAATAAAATCAAAAGGCTATATAGTAACGAGATACTCGGTATGGTAAAATAGAAAAGCCCCTTAAAAAAGGGGCTTTCATATACTTTATCTTTTAAAAGGCTTATTGGAAATCGAAACGTGCCAGAGTATATTTTTTGGCATCCGGAACTCTCCAGAAGCAGCAATTACCCTTAGTGCCCATAGCAGGCACCACAAATTCATGATCATTTACTTTAAAAGCCAACTTGGGTTCAAGTATATTTTTTGCGTCTTTATTTGAGAAAATAGCATTCTTTGTATATATACCCGACTCGGATAATTCAATCAGCACCGCTACAGATTTGATGGGATTCCCCATTCCTTGTACATGTTTTTCGTTAGGGTCTACTTCCGGTCCGACATTTTTGGGGTTATCATTATAAATAAAATACATCTTATCTCCATGAGTTGACATAAAGAACGAGCTATAAATTCCATTATCATCTTCAGATGCCTGGCGTTTAGGAATATTTGCATACCACTTTATAGTGCCATCAGGGTTGACATTAATTACCAGAATATTATTCCTTACAAACACAACATGGGTTTCCATATGACCACCACCATGAGGATTTGCTACCCATTCAGTAACGGTATACGTATCACGGTATTCGGAAACAAGCATAGCCCCCCCATCTGTTTTTCTTACAAACTTAACCAAGGTAAAGTTATTGGAAAGCCCTTTACCTTTATTGGCATCTTTCTGACTCGTGATATCAGCTATAAAATCGTGGTCGAGCGCCTTTAGACCTGTAGATGAAATTTCTTTTGTCTTTTTGTTTATACGGAAATAAAATATCCCGTCTATCTGGCCGGTAGAGTATTGTGTGTTTTTTACATTACCATAAAATCCTGAACAAATGATATAGTTGGAATCATCTACATTGTACGCAATGTCTGTTATAGCTTTTTGAGGCAACTTCAAATCGTAGGTAGTTACATCGCCCGAACCGTGGGGGTCTATTGCCAGCAATTGGAAAAAATAACTGGCTTCTCCTTTAGTTTTATCATCTTTTTGTTTAACATTCTTTGCTATCATATATACAATGCCATCATTAGAAAGAGCAATTTCTTCTATAGGAACAATGAAATATTTAAAGTTATTGGGTAATGCTACTTGTGCATTATCTACTTGATTCAGGTTTTCATCATATATCTGGAAGCCGAATTTTTCTCCAGAATATTTTTCAAAAGGAGGAATATCTACAATCAGAAACTTGGTGGAATCTTTCGATACTACAATATCAAATCCCCCATCGTTCGACCTATTTTTTGCAGATAAAGAACTTATTTTTTTCAATCCGCCAATAAGATTCCCATCAACGCCGAATTCTTCCATGTAAAGAACATTGCTCTTGGTTGATTTATCATATTGGTTTACGCATACATATGCCTTATTTTTTAAGAAAAGCATTTTATCAAAAATGTAGTCCTTTGGTATCACATCAGTACCTTGCGACTCCCTACCAATGATAGTAGCTGTGCCATTGATTTGCAAATCATCCGGAGAATAACGGGTAATAGTTACAGTCTTTCCGCTTTTTATATATCCCAACAAGTTACCACCTCTTTCACCCAAAAGATTAATGTTTGAACCTCTTTTGATAGGATTTGGTTTTCCCCAATAAACATTCACTTCACTACTTTGTGAATAGCTTGCGACGGAAATAAATAAAAGGGCTGTAATAATAGTAGTCGTTTTCTTCCTCATGATAGTCAGATTATTATTTTTATACTTTTGGGGGCAAAACTAATAAAATATATTATATTCCAAAAAATGCTAAAAAAAATATTGTTTTTTATTTCAATGAATTTTTATATATTGGCAAATGGTCAGAATAATGGAGCTACTATCCATGTCTTCTATCCTTCGAAAGAAACCCTCCCGCCATCCTCGGCCCAACAGGATACCATGCGCCACACCGATAAAAATTGCATTAAATGGAATTGGTCTGTGCTTACGCGCGGCGAGTTCCTCCTTGATTATGAGAGATACCTGGGAGGCAATTTTACCCTGGAGCTTGGAATAGGAGTTACTTACGAAGATTTCCTGTTCGAGGCAACATATAATTCAACCAGCGGCGATTTTTCCACAAACCCCAATTATGGCTCTCCATCCCCAGGACTGGGAGGCGAAGCCGGGTTAAAATATTATCTTACAGGATACGATAACATGGAAGGGCTTTTTCTTGAAGCAACTATTAGCTACAGGCCATACTCGTATTCCAACGCTATTTTTAAACCTGCCACAGGGTCTGTTATACCGGGCTATGACTTTCTCGATGAACAATTTAAATTCGGATATTCTGAATCACATTTGCTAACCAATTTAATAACTGAATTCTATGTAGGCGTGGGTTTTCGCAATGCTACTATAGCAAGTTATGAAGAAGAACTGGTGCCGGGTCCTACCAAAAATAGCCAAACTACTATCTATGTTCCACAAACAACCCATGTAACTTATTTCCAGTTTTTGTTGGGTTTCAAATTAGGAGTTCCCTTTTAATCAAATAAAATTATAAGACTTTTTATACTTTTGCGGCCATTATTAAATAACCCTAACAACTTTTAGGATGATAAAAAAAATACTTCTTGTTCTTTTTGTAGGACTGTCTATATGCTTAAACGCGCAGAACAATGGTGCCACTATCCAGGTTTTTCATCCTAACCAGCAACAAGGAGGCTACCAACCGGTAACCAAGGCACATAAAGATTCTATGCGATACATGGATAAAAACTCCATTAAATGGAATTGGTCTCTGCTTACAAGAGGTGTTTTTCTTATTAACTACGAAAGATATATCGGCGGCAATTTTTCTATTGAAATAGGTGCCGGATTAACATACCGCGATTTTTTATTTGAATTTACCAAATCGCTGGGGGGTGATACCATTAAGGGATTCTCGGGCAATACGGATATATCTGACTTTGGTTCGGCGAGCCCAAAAGAATGCGGCGAGGCAGGGTTGCGTTATTATCCGAGCGGATATGATAACATGGAAGGCGTATACCTGGAAGCAACTGTAAGTTACCGCTCCTATTCATTCCCTAACCCTACTTATCAGCCTGTGGTAGGAGGAAGCGGTTACGTGCCCGGTTATAATTTTTTAGATGAACAATTTAAATTTGGATATGTTGCGTCTTCCTGGGCCAGCGATATCACAGGCGAGTTCTATGTGGGAATAGGCTGGCGAAATGCTACCGTTAATACATATGAAGATGCGACGTATCTTGTTAATTACACTCCGGTTTACGGTTATAAACCCATTACGCTCCACCTGGATTATCCACAATTCTTACTTGGATTCAAATTGAACTATTCCTTTTAGCTTTGGGCATAAAGGAGATGTATAGTTCACCAATAACTTTGCACTTCATTTTATTTTCATTAAGATTCAATATCTTTGAAAAATAATTTTAATTATGCAAACACATCCCCTAAGGCTTTTGCTACCAATAGCAATCCTACTATGTACTATTAGCTCCTGCGTTGGACCCGCGTATGTTGAAACCACTCCACCACCTCCTGACTATTCCCAAGCACCGCCTCCCCCGCCCCAACAACCTTATTATTCTGACCAGCAAGCTATCCAACCCGATGCTACAGCTCCTGTAAGCTATCAAACATTCTACAATGAATTAAGCCCCTACGGCCAATGGATAAACACACCCGATTATGGCTATGTATGGACCCCGGCCGCAGGCCCCGATTTTCAACCCTATGCCACATCAGGGCATTGGGTGCTTACCAACTATGGCTGGACATGGGTTTCGGATTATAGTTGGGGATGGGCACCTTTCCATTATGGTACCTGGGACTTTGACGGAACCATAGGCTGGTTCTGGATACCGGGTTATCAGTGGTCGCCTGCATGGGTAAGCTGGAGAAGCGAACCCGGCTATTACGGCTGGGCACCGTTAGGACCTACTTATGCAAACGTAGGCTATGCTAATTACTATTGCCCGCCAGAAAGATATGTGTTTGTAAGCGCTACCTATATAAACAGCCCTGACATGTCGGTATACTATGTACCACGTGCCCAAAATGCTACTTACTATGGGCATTCAGCCGTAGTTACAAATACGTATTACGACCACAATAGTAACAATACTTACTATGCCGGACCGCAACGCGAAGAAGTAGAAAGATATACCGGAAGACAAATACAACCAGCCGCAGTTACATCTGCCGCTACGCCAGAAAAAGCAGGTTACTCGGGCGGCCAGGTAACTATGTACCGCCCCCCGGTTGTTCGCCCTGATAATAATGCACCAGTAAGGCCCGCACCCCAAACCGTTTATGATAGAAACAATGTTACGCCTGTTACGCAACGCCAGGTGCTTACCCACCCTAACCAAGCAAGGGCAACTCCTTTCCAACCGGAAAATATACAACACGGTCAAAATAACCAGCAACCGCCTGCTAATAATGAATTTCATGCGACTGTACAGCAACAACAGCCTCAACAAAAACCGGCTATACAGCAACCAACGCAAGAGCGCCCGGTTCAACAGCAAAACCAGGTAGCACCCCTACAATCGCCACCTGCCAATAATCAATATCACGCGCCTATACAACAACAACGGCCCCAACAAAACCCGGTTGCTCCACAACAGCCACAAAACCACGCTCCGGTGCAACAATCACCTCAGCAAAGGCCGGGTATGCAGCAGCAACATTCGCCTGCCCAACAAAGACCGGTTAAGCCTCAGCCAAAACAGGCTAAACCTCAGCCGAAGCAAAACCAAACACAAGCTCCTGCAAAGGCGCAATAAATAATTGGTAAATAATCTTTTTTAAGTAAAAGTCCCGATTTAACTATCGGGACTTTTTAGTTTAATTCAACTCAAATTGCAGCTTACTTAAGCTGCGGTAAAGCCCATCCGTAATAAGCATCAGTTGCTCATGCGAGCCACTTTCTTTCAGTTCCCCTTTTTCAAGCACCAGTATAGTGTCTGCTTTGCGGATGGTAGATAGCCGGTGAGCAATTACAAACGATGTTCTACCTTCCATTAGTTTATCTAATGCCTCCTGTACCAGGCGTTCCGACTCTGAATCAAGTGAACTCGTGGCTTCATCCAAAATAAGAATAGCCGGATTCCTCAATACTGCTCTTGCAATAGCAATGCGTTGACGTTGCCCACCCGAAAGCGCTATGCCTCTTTCTCCCACAAGTGTATCGTATTTCTCTGGAAAACTCATAATAAAATCGTTGGCATTCGCTTTTCGGGCAGCTTCCATCACTTCTTCGTCGGTAGCATTATGCTTACCATATAGGATATTTTCTTTTATAGTACCGCCAAACAGTAATACGTCCTGCGGCACAAGCGCCATTTGTGACCTTAGTATAGAAAGAGGATATTCTTTAATATTTTTATCGTCTATGGTTATGGCACCACTAACAGGATCATAAAAACGGAGCATTAACTGTGTCACCGTGGTTTTTCCGGCACCACTGGGTCCTACAATGGCAATAGTTTCTCCTTTCCTTACGTTGAATGAAATACCATTTAATACATTAAAATCTTTACGGGAAGCATAGCTGAAATGTACATTATCAAAACTTACATCCCCTTCAATCTGTTGGCTTGCAGGAATAGCGCCTATCGCCTCTACAGCAACCTCTTCAACCGGCTCTTCCAAAATATCCATTAGCCGTTCCGTAGCTCCTATGGCCCGTTGAACAGAAGCATACAATTCCGCAATTCCGGCAAAGGAGGTTCCCAAAATGATAGTATAGATAAGAAATCCAACCATAGACCCGCTGGACAATTGTCCCTCTGCCACCAAAATAGATGCTCTCCATATAACCCCAATGATGGCGCCAAACATGCAAAAAATAATGAATGCAATAAAAGTGGCCCTTGCCTTGCCTCCTTTAATGGCCTGTTTAACGATGGCCTCAGTGCTTTTTTTATGTCGCAGGGTTTCAAAAAACTCATTAGCAAAAGCTTTTACCGTAGCTATGGCCTGCATAGTTTCTTCCACAATGGTATTGGATTGAGCGACCTCTTCCTGGGTTTGTTTTGATAATTTCCTTATGTACCTCCCAAAAAACACCGCAGCAACTGCCACAACAGGTACAATGGACAACATGACAAGCATAAGCTTAAAAGATAAAAAAGCAAGGGCCGTTACACCGCCGACAATTACAAGCACCTGACGAAGGAATTCAGCTATTGTAGTGGTGAACAAATCCTGCATCATGGTTATATCGGAGGAGATGCGGCTGGTTAGTTCACCAATCCTGCGTTGTGAAAAGAAGTTCATATGCAGTCTCACAAGCCGCGAATAGGTTGCCTGTCTTATGGCAGCCAATGTATTCTCAGTAACAAATACAAAAAGAATAACCCTGCAAAATGAGAATATAGACTGCAAAAAGATCAATCCGAACAATAAGGCAGCATATTTGTTTATGCCTTCAAATGACTTATGCACACCGGCATCAATCATGTTTTTAAGAAGCCACGGGAAGGCCAACACCGTTCCGGAGGTGAGCCCAAGGAAAACTAATCCAAATATATATCGTCCCCAGAAAGGTTTGAAAAACTTCAATACCCTGGCAGCTTTTTTAAACGATTCCTTGGAGATGCGTTTACTTTTTTTATCGTCTTCTTTCTTTTCCGTTGGGTCGTTTTTCATGTTTTTCTTGATCTGAGTGGTGCAAAGGTAGTAAAAGCACTGGTGAGTTATAGTATATAAAGAAAGGAGTGTTGAAGATCTGCCAACATAATTTAGTAGTTTAAATTTTCCTATTACTTATTATTATTTCAATATTTTATTATTTTTGAGTAATTATTTAATCATTCTTTATGGAAAGGAAGCAAATCAATAAACAGATATTGTTTGGAGGTTTTATATGTTTTTTATTCCTTTTCACTCAACAAGGAATATGTCAAAAACATATATATGACGATACAATTAAAGATACTAAGAACTTTAATACCGATGGGTCCTATTACAACTGCCTATTTCCCAACGGGATTTATTTGAAAGATGATACTTTTTCAGACGATGCCCTTTTTCAGGCTTCATTTTTCAAAAAGGGGGCGACTTTTAATCATATAAATTTCGGTAAAAATGCAACATTTTCATATTGCACTTTTTCTAAAAATGCTGATTTTTCCAAATCATATTTCTCAGATTATGCAAATTTTGACAGCGTTGTCTTTTCTTCTAACTCTTATTTCTCTCCCACAGTTTTTAGGGGTTCCTCTGATTTCCATAAAACATTTTTTGGGGGCGATACTTATTTTAGTATGGATTCTTTCAATAATACCGCTAACTTTTGTAACGTACCATTTTATGGGAACGCTTATTTTTTCAAAACTGTTTTCAAGAAAAACGCTGATTTTAAATATGATACATTTTACCATAATAGTAATTTTTACAGAACTACTTTCTCAAAGAATGTTAATTTCTACCACTCTACCGTATACAAGGACATCTATTTTACTGAGGCTGTTTTTTTACATAAAGCTACTTTTAGTGAGCTCTACTTAAAACCTTCATCTCGATTATTATTTTATCGCACAATACTACCAGACACTGTAGATTTCTCCTATATTTTTGAAATTTCAAAACCAATTGATTTAACAAATGCAAAATTTACCTCCTCAGATACAATTCATATTTTTCTATATAAATCAGATATTTCCAAGATTTATCTGGATTATATTCATTTTAGGCTTCTGTTTGTAAACCCAATGAATCATATAGTAATTTCTTCCGATGAAAGAAAATCCATTTATGAATTAGTCCTCAAAAACTTTAAAGATAAAGGTCAAAAGGATAGTTACGAAGCACTCGATAAGGAATATCAAGCTTATAAATGGAGTGTCCGCCCTTGGTATACAAAATGGTTTGGAATTTTTGATAAATGGTGGTGGAATTATGGCTACGAAAAATGGTGGGTCTTCATTTGGACCTTTGGTTTTATTCTAGTATTTGTCCCAATTACATTATGCCAATTGGATAATTTGAAAACAATCTATGACATTAAAATCAAGGACTTAAGCACGAAAAATAGGCTTTATCAATCAATTTTATTTACTATTTGCATCTTTTTTCCGCTCACATTGAAATCAGAACAAATAAAATCATCGGGCAAAGGCCTTCTCTATATAGTTTTTGTATACTTAATGGGTCTTATTTGTGTCGCTTATATTGCCAACTTTATATTACATAAATAGTTATTTATTATTTTGTCGTTTGTATCGAAAAAGAAATTATCTTTGCGCTCCATTTTTGAAAAGTCATGAAAAGAACATACCAGCCCTCCACACGTAAAAGACGCAACAAACACGGTTTCCGCGAAAGAATGGCTACCGCCAATGGCAGACGCGTACTTTCAGCCAGGAGAAGGAGAGGCCGGAAGAAACTGACCGTTTCTGACGAAAAGCTGCACAAGAGATAGTTCACAGTAGCTGTTCATAATTCCTGAAATTTATTTCCCTGCTCCATTTAGGAGTTAAGTATTTTTGCACGCATTACGTCATTATATAAACAATGATGTTTTTTAGTAAATTTACCAATTATAATACTATACTATTATGGCTATTGAAATAACCGATGCAAACTTTAGAGAACTGGTTCTCAACTCAGATAAACCCGTACTGCTTGATTTTTGGGCAGAATGGTGCGGACCTTGCCGCATGGTAGGCCCGTTTGTAGAAGAATTATCAAAAGAATACGAAGGCAGAGCTGTGGTGGGCAAGGTGGATGTGGATAGCAACCCCGAAGTTTCCATGGAATTCGGCATCCGAAACATACCTACTATCCTTTTCTTTAAGGGTGGTAAAATTGTTGATAAACAAGTAGGTGCAGTGCCCAAGTCAGTGCTTGAAGGCAAATTAAAAAACCAGATGTAAACCAATTATGAATTATGAGTTATGAATTATTACACTCACACCTCATAATTCATAACTCATAATTAAAAATGCCTGTTCAGCTAAAACCCGAAGATTTAAAGGAACTCTCCCATCTTGAGTTATTGGCCAAGCAGGTTGTGGAAGGTTTTATCACCGGGCTTCATAAAAGCCCTTTCCATGGATTTTCGGTAGAATTTGCTGAACACCGCATATATAATGTAGGTGAACCGACCCGGCATATAGATTGGAAGCTATATGGCAAAACCGACAGGCTTTACGTAAAGCGCTATGAGGAAGAAACCAATTTACGCTGCCAGATTGTGATAGATGATTCCTCATCCATGTATTTCCCGGAAAAGGGTCTTAATAAAATCACTTTCTCTATACAATGTACCGCAGCGTTAATAGAACTTTTAAAGAGACAACGCGATGCAGTAGGGCTAACTGTATTTTCCGATTCGATAGAAGCTCATACTCCTGCCAAATCAACTTCTATCCATCAAAAGTTGCTTTATTCAGAACTGGAAAAGCTAATGGTAAGCTATAAGCAGGAAAATAGCAAGAAAACTTCTACTGTAGAAGCCTTGCACCATGTAGCTGAAAATATTCACAAGCGCTCGCTGGTGATTATCTTCAGCGATATGCTCGATTCGAGATTAGGCAAGGAAGACGAGATATTTTCGGCCCTGCAACATTTACGGCATAACAAGCATGAAGTAATTCTATTTCATGTAACAGATAAGGAAACCGAAGAAGATTTCAACTTCGAAAACCGCCCCTATCGCTTTATTGATATGGAAAGTGGCGAAGAAGTAAAAGTACATCCTTCGGAAGTGCGCGAAATGTATGTTTCATCTATGAACACATATCGTACGGACCTGCTTTTGCGCTGCCGACAATACCATATAGATTTTGTGGAAGCCGATATAAAACAAGGCTTTCGGCAAGTCCTCCTGCCCTACCTGGTTAAAAGGGTAAAAATGAAATAACTACCACATTACCCTACACATTTTTTGGAAAAAAATAAATTCCTTGTCTGAGCAAAGGAAAATGGTGTATTTTTGCACCTCTTTAAAAAACGGTTCGGTAGTTCAGCTGGTTAGAATGCCTGCCTGTCACGCAGGAGGTCGCGGGTTCGAGTCCCGTCCGGACCGCTACAAAAAGAAAGTAAAAAGCCTGTAATTAATAGTTACAGGCTTTTTTATTTGATTCAGTAAAGTATTCAGTCAAATAATTAACTCAAAGCCTCGCTATTTTGTTCTATCTTTGGGCCTTAGACCCATAAGGCTGTACCTAAGAACAAATATCAACAAGCAATAAAAATAACCATGAAACAAAATCTAAGAAAAAACATAGCAAGAAAAAAACGTGCTGTTAAAAGAGGTGAGAAGAAGAAAGCTATGAAACTTCTACCCAAAAAGGCGTTGGCTTCTTAATGAAGTTTGTCCCGTCCGGACTGCTAAAAGAAATAAAAAAAAGCCTGTAGATAATTAATTTACAGGCTTTTACATTTGATTCCATGTCAATTTAGTCTCACTCCCGGCGTAGGATACAAATCCTCAAAGCAATTCTCTTTATAATTGAGTTGCTTGTATATGATGCTCCGATTCAATTCCGATAATTCTGCATGTCCCGATGCGGCAAAAATATCGAGAAAATCGTTCAGGGTTTCATCGTGATAATTCACCACCCTTTTCCATTTTTCTTCCACCACCAATCCCTTCATCAGGCGCGGATTGTGGGTTGTAACTCCCGTAGGGCAACGGTTATTATGGCATTCCAACGCTTGTATACACCCCAGTGCAATCATCATTCCCCTTGCAGAATTGCATAAATCGGCACCCATACAAAGCGCCTTCATAATATCGAACCCGGTTATTATTTTAGATGATGTTATCAGCCGTATATCTTTTTTTAAATCATATTTTATCAAGGTATCCGCCACAAAAATCAAGGCATTCTCCCAAGGCATCCCTACATGGTCTGAAAATACAATGGGTGCAGCTCCCGTTCCACCTTCAGCCCCATCCACAGTAATAAAGTCAGGTTTTATACCCGTTTCAACCATTGCCTTGCATATATCTATAAACTCTTGTTTGCTTCCAATACAAAGCTTAAACCCAACGGGTTTCCCTCCTGATAATTCCCGGAGTTGTTTAATGAATTGCATAAGACCGGCAGGATTTGAAAAAGCTGTATGGCCAGGGGGAGAAAGCACATCGGTATAAGGCTTTACTCCTCTTATAGCAGCTATGATTTCGGTATTTTTAGCAGCAGGCAATACCCCTCCATGACCGGGTTTGGCTCCCTGTGAAATTTTTATTTCAATCATTTTCACCTCATCGTGTGCTGCACTATTCACAAACTTATCCGGTGAAAAATTACCCTCATCATCCCTGCACCCAAAATACCCGGTACCTATTTGATAAACAATATCGCCACCCTGTAAGTGATACGAGGATATTCCTCCCTCGCCCGTATTGTGATAGAAGCCTCCATGTTTAGCCGCTTTATTCAAAGCTGTAACGGCATTTGCACTCAATGCTCCATAACTCATGGCCGATATGTTCATCAGCGATGCTTTGTAGGGTTTCAAGCAATCTTTTCCACCAATGGTAACTGTTGGAAACTCAGCAAGTCTTTTAGCCGGATAAATGGAATGGCGCATCCACGATGCGTGATTTTCCTGCAAATCTAATTCGGTGCCGAAAGGATGAGTTCTATTAGCCAGCTTGGCGCGTTGATATATATAACTGCGCTGATTGCGACTGATGGGTTTTCCGTCCAAATCATTTTCAATAAAGTATTGATGTATTTCAGGTGCAATACCTTCTAATATAAAACGTAAATGCCCTACTACGGGGTAATTTCGCAGGATGGTGTGTTTTGTTTGTGTGATGTCGTAAAAGCCCACCGCTGTGAGGCCTATTATAATTGCACCCAGCGCATACCAGGGAAACCAAATAAGACATAGCGCTATCCCAATAAAAAAAGAAGCCGTGAAAATTAACCTGATTGCTGAAGACATAGTTTAAAGAGATTAAATTGTCTTGAAAAAATAGAACCACCAGACAAATATAACCAAGCTTTATCCTATATAGTTGTTAAATTTTCATTAACTAATTTTAACCACATAAAACAAAAAATCCCGCACAATGGCGGGACCTTTTTATATTATTTATAACCTACCCTTTTACGGATTGGTAATTACAACTACTTTAAAATATACTTTGGCTGGTGGTATTGCAGTATTAGGATTAAAATACTGCACTGTTACCGTATAACCTGTAAAATAATAGCTAAAGCCATCACCTGATGCAAATATATTGGCAACAGGAAGTGGCGTATAATAAGCACTCAAAGATCTTATAGAATTGGAATAATATACATCTACAATACTGGTGCTTGGGTTAGTTAATCCTTTAACATTGGGGATGGTAAAATTATACGTAGTTGTGGGAGCCGAATTGTCTACCGGCCATACAGCAGGTACTGATGCAGCGCTATCTATGGTAACGAAATAAGAAGAGCTGGGGCCTTGGAGGCCTTGAGCACCTTGTGGGCCGGTAGGACCTGCCACATCTTTCGTGCATGAGTTGAAAATAAACGCAGATAGTGCAAGAACAGCCAGGTATTTTATTGCCTTCATATTTTATGAATTACGTTTTGTTGTTATTATGTTATCGTTGTTGCGGAATGATTACAATATCAGCATTCATTACAGAATCAGCCGGCCAGGCATTGTTACTTGAAAAATAAACCACATCAATAGTACCGTTGCCGTAGGTAGAATATATTTCATCGCCCGCTGAATATACATTGTATTGAGGAAGCTTATACCACTCTTTGGTATTTAATCGATTAATAAATACATTAATCAGGTATGTACTTGTGTCCTTATAGGTAGGGAAAGGAAATGAGGCATAGTAAACAGGAGAAGTACCATTTGATACATTTTGGGCGCTTAATTGAGGTTGTATCGAATACCCTCCTGAAAGACTTCCACCTGCAATTCCTGTTTTTCCGGTTGGGCCGGTTGGACCTGCATCTGTATTTTCGTTTTTAAGACAGCCCGCAAAAATAACAATAGATAGAACTGCTACCAGGCAAGAGGCAATTTTCAATTTTCTCATTTTTCCGACTCTATTTATTTGCAATGATACTTATTTTTTTTATACTAAACCTACTAAAGAGGTCTTTTATTTTACCTTACAAGTGTCACGTTCCCACTTTTAGTAACATGGGTACCGTCACTCAGCAAAGCTGTTAAATACCACACAAACGTTCCAACCTCCATCTTCTTTCCTTTATAAGTACCATCCCATGGTTGATCTTGGTGCTGGGTTTCAAATACTTTATTTCCCCATCGGTCGAACACAGAAAAGTCCATTGATTTTACGCAGAGACTCCTCACATAAAGATAATCATTTACACCATCATCATTAGGTGAGAATACATTAGGCACAAAAACATTGCAATTCAATATGTCAATGGTAACAGAATCCTCTACTGTGCAACCGGTAAATGTATTTATAAAAGTAACCACATATTTTGTGGTACTGTCAACTGTAGCAATCGGATTAGGACAATTGGTACAACTCAGTCCCGTAGAGGGGGACCAACCTTCCACTTCATAGTAGGAACTGCCGGAGGCATAGGTAGCATTTAACTGCACCGGTGTACCCGAAGATACGGTTGCATTGCAGCAAACACTATAGGATGCCACCCCTGCTGTAACATTTAACACTAACGTATCGGTGTCGCAACATCCCCAGGTGCATGTTCTTAAAAAATATCTCGTAGTACCGGGAGGGGGAGCAGCTTTATTTCTGTCCGTGTCTCCATAAAATAGGTAGTGGTTTAATCCCATCGGCTTAGGCGCCCATGTATAATAATTACCCCCTGTGGCAACAAGTGTTACTGAATCATACTGGCAAACTGTAATGGAGTCAGGATGCTCATGAGGGGTAGGTCTGGGATAAACCTTCACGGTTATTTCGGACGAATCTTTTGAACATGCTCCTTTGCTAATAGTAAGATAATAGCTCTGGCTGCCTACCAACGAACCTGTGGCTATATAATCCAATGTACTGCCGGTGTTCCACAAATATTGGTATCCATATGCATGTGGGTTGTAAGCATATATGGTATCAAGTTGTCCCTGGCAAATAGAAGTATCGCCCTTGAATACAAAGGTAGGCATGGTATCCACGTGAACCGTAAAACTGGTATCCTTAAAACACTGGCCGGCACGCACCTGAACTGTATAGGTTTTAGTAACAACCCCTGTTATATTGATTGCCGATGTAGTGGCTCCATTATCCCAATGATATTGAAGGCCTCCATAAGCGGTAATAGTAGCCTGGCTTCCTTTACACAAATCGGTTGGTCCGGTAAAGTACACATTAGGAGGGCTATTTACTTTAACTTTTACTATTGTATCCACATAACATCCTATGTTCCTTACTACTAATGTATATGTTAATGTATAGGCACCGGAACCTTGCGACGCAATAGGCAAAGCATCTGTATCTATGCCTCCGTAAGGAGACCCATACCAATAATACTGGTAAGGAAACTCTCCGCCAGGGCTGGCTACATCTGTAATACTGCCGGGGTTACATATACTATCGCGGAAAAAAGTAAGCGTATACTTAGGTTTAGGAAATACGTACACAGTTACAGTATCTTGGCTGGTACATGTACCTAAACCTGAAATTATAGTAACCGTATATGAAGTTGTAATCTTAGGGCTGATTACAATAGATGAAGTTGTTGCTCCGTTGCTCCATAAATAGGTGGTTTGTGGATTTTTCGAGCTTTTATTTGATCCTCCCTCTGAACCTCCGGAAGCGATAAGGGTATCGGAATAACCGGCGCAGATGGAATCTTTCCCGCTAATTTTAGCCACAATTTTACCTACCGTAACAGTGTCAAAAGCAAACGCCTTACAACCATCTATCCCCACGATACTAAGTGTATATACAACAGTTGTAGTTGGGAAGGTACTTGGAAAAGCTCCCGGGTCTTTACAGGTATTACAGGTAAGGCTATTAGAAGGAGCCCAAAAGTATTTATTTCCACGGGTTGTATCTCTAAGTGAAAAGAATACAGTATCTAATGCCTTGCCTTTAGGCGATGTATCGCAAATACCACCGGAAGGTGGCATAATAATCGCTGTAGGAGCCGGTAGAACAGTTACACAATTCAGAACGGTAACACTATCATAACCTCCCACATTTTTTACTGCGCAGGTTACATAATATCTTCCGGAATATTTGTAGGTAACAGGAGGAGGATTACCGGAAGAATTGGCTACTGTATCAATAAAATACGGAATTGAACTTCCGGGCATATACCATGTCCATGATTTGGGGTAGTTTATAGTTGTATTTGTAAACTTAACTGTATCGCCGGGGCAAATAACTGAGGGAGTCGCTGTAAACGTAACAGAAAGGGTTTGTGAATAACCACTGATAACCATTGTAAAAATACCAACCAGGAGAGCGGTAATCTTCTTCTTCATCATTGTATGTGTTTGTTTAGTAAAATCTTTACGACTTGCAAATATAATAGATTCCTTAATATGAAATACACCTGTCTTATTTGTATTTGCTTGTATATGCACCTTCATGGCTCTTAACGTTTTGGTTAATAATTAAACTTACCGCCTGTTTTGATTATATATAACGAGCCCTGTTTGAGGAACGTTGGGTATAAAAAACAGAATAATACCAGTTGAAAAAATAGTAAGTGAGGACACCTATTTAAAAAAGCGCTATTTTTAACCCCGCATTATTTTATACCACTATGACTGCAGAATACCTTTTAAATACTTGTGAAATAATTCTGGCTGTGCTGGCAGGCGGAGCAATTGCCTATTTCATACTTACCAAACACCTGCAACACGAACAGGCAAAAGACAAGTTAGCCCTCGATAAGGCAAAGCTCGATATTATAATGCCGGCTCGCATGCAGGCTTATGAAAGAGTAATCCTATTTTTAGAACGTACCCAGCCTGAAAACCTGGTACGCAGGGTGTTGAAAAACAATATTTCGGCAAGGGCATTCCAGGCAGAGTTGGCAGCCACTATCCGGGGGGAATATGAACATAATATATCGCAGCAAATTTACATATCGCTCACTTCGTGGGCTATGGTAAAAACGGCAACCGAAGAAACGGTAAGGCTGGTGAATGTTGCCGGATCAAAAGTTCCGCTAAACGCATCAGCGACTGAATTGGGAGAAAAAATTATTGAAATAACCTCTCAAATAGGCAAATTTCCTACTCACATGGCCATTGAGCACATTAAAAAGGAATTTGCACAATACTTTATGCCTACAGCGCAGGTTCCAGAAGGCAATTAAAGGTAGTTTATCCATTTGCACTTGTCAACCCGAAACCCTTAAAGGGGTTTCCTTTCGTCACAACTGCGAGGAACGAAGCAGTCTTATCCAATGGTAAGATTTGCTTCGCAATGACGTTACTGCTCTATTTAAAGCCCATTTAGGAGTTTGGAGCAAAGATTAAACCTTAAAAAAAGCGAGGTGGGCTTTAGTTCTCAACCTCTACGTTGGCAACAATATTTTTAGGGTGAAAATAGCCGCCTCTTTCCACCACCACATGCCATAAGCCATCATTGGGAATTACAAAACGTTGCGGGCTTTTTTCCAATTCACCACCGCGATATTCATAAGTGCGGTGTTCTTTGTAATTCTTGTATTGAAAATCTCCCAGCAATAAAATTTTTGTTGGCTGGTCGAAATGAACTCTGATATGCGAGCCCTTTTTCAGTTTTAAAATCCGGTGTAGATATTTCATAAGGAATTTAGATTGGCAGGAGGGTTACTATCAAAAAGAAAATTCGTTTATTCAATTAAAATAAGGACTGTTCCAACATATCCGGCTGAATTTTTTGTAGAACGTAAATCCTCCGAATACCATAACGAAAACGGTATACACCACCAATGCGGCCATATAAAGCATTTGATAATACTGTATATCCCTGGCCGTGTGAAATAAAATTAGCGGAAGAAAAAACACAATAGGCAAACCTACTGCCATCATACTTATCAATAACGACATAATGCTTCTGAACGGGAATGCAATGATTTTGTTATACCATGCCATATCGTTACCCCATTTGTGGATGAGATAATAATTTGTTTCATCAATGCGGGCAAACAACAGGGGATCTTTGTTCCGGTCTTCCAGCTTAAAAAATTTCGGAGCGCCCATTATTTTCAGGTGATGTACTTCTTCTCCTAAATGCTTTTCGAGATTTTTTACTGCAAGCACAGCTTCGTAAGGGAGTTCTTCCATTTTAAAGAACTTGCTGTCTAAAAAACGAAGCCTATACTCTATGCATATAGCTTTAATATCATCTATGGAAAAAATACGGCTCTTTTCAAGCAAATCCGGATTTATGTTGGCTTTCCCCGGCCTGGGAGCAGTGCGCAAACGGTTTACGATATATTCATCTGCTTGCTTGCCTTGCTTTAATGCAGCTTTAATTTCTTCATCCAGGCGATGAAAAATCCGTTCATGCTTTTGCCTGGTTTTTATAAGCTGTTCTTGTATATCAACAGGACTGAACATTTTGATTACCTATTTATGTTTCGCAAATGTACAAAAATTTATCGGAAATATCTAATAATCTGCTCTTGTTTTTCAAGGGACCTATACATATCCTGCTAAGTCTTGGTAATCAACATAAAATAACCGTCAGGCAGCCTTTTTCATTACCCCAGTCTAAGCGATGTCATTGAAATAGAACCCATCACGGTTTTATCATTAAAAAAGGACACATTTTCATCTTCACTCTTCAATCCAAGTGTATACAGAAGCGGCAAATAGTGTTCGGGCGTGGGCACTGCTAATTGTACTGCCCTGCCGAGGGAATCGTATTTTTCAAGGCTTGTATAATCCTGCTTCGAAATAAGTTTTTTCATAGTGTCATTTGCTTCAAGCGCCCAGTCGAAAGGTTTATCATCTTTCCAGTTAAGCATCCCTAAATTATGCACCATGTTACCACTGCCTATTATAAGCACACCTTTCTTGCGTAAAAAAGCAAGCTCTTTTGCCAGCTCAAAGTGCCATTGGGCAGGTTTACGATAATCGAGGCTCAATTGGATAACCGGGATATCGGCTTGCGGATACATGCGCGACACCACCACCCAGCAACCATGATCGAGGCCCCAATCATAATTAAACCCCACGGGAGTTTGGGTGATGCCCTCCTTGGTTTCTTTCGCCAGTTGAACATCTCCCGGAGCAGGATACTCTACATCAAACAATTGTTGCGGAAACCCGCCAAAATCGTGTATCGTTTGGGGCTTATCCATAGCGGTTACATACGTACCTGCTGTTTCCCAGTGAGCCGAAATACATACTATCGCATTTGGACGGGTAATGGATTTTCCGGCATCGGCCCATCCATGCGTAAACTCATTTTCCTCTATGGCATTCATCGGGTTACCGTGCCCCAAAAACAGGACCGGCATCTGTTCGGTACTGCCATAATTTTCGGTCATTTTATTCAATGCATTCAACTTCATAGCAACTCCTGTTAAAGGTAATAATGATAAGGCTTTTAAAAACTCGCGCCTGTTTGTCATAGATGCAAAAATATATCTCTTCCCCTGAAACGCGCTTAATCTAAATTAATAAATTTCCCTGTTATAAATCTTATTTCAGCAAGGTAACATTCCCGATATATGAATGGAAATTATTTTGCGCATCGGTAACCATAATTTTGTAGATATACACATCTTCGGGGGAGATTTGACCTGTACCGTTTACTTCCCCATTCCAACCCTGATTTAGATTGGTTGAGTGGAATATTTGTGTTCCCCAACGATTGAAAATATACATCTCGAAATTCTTTACATATTGCCCCACCGGTTGAAAGGTTTCATTCCTGCCATCTTGATTTGGAGTGAATGCTGAGGGAATGTATAATTTAAAATCAGGTTCGATGATCAGGCAGTTGGTAGTTGTGTCCGTACAGCCTTCTCTACTCATTACAGTTAAGTTTACACAATACATCCCTGTATCGTGATAGGTATGTGTTGGATTTTGTTGGTTACTGCTTGAGTCACTCCTGTCCCCAAAATTCCAGGTCCAGTAGATCACATTATTTCCATTGGGATCTTTGCTCTTATCAGCAAATTGTATCGTGGCTGTTTCTATCGTTGTGGGATTAGGGGAATAACTGAACGCCGCTTTAGGTGGAGCATAAATAGTGAGCATATTTATCTTCTTTAAGGTAGCGCTGCAACCGCTGTCAGATATTACAGTAAGGCTTACATTATATTGTCCGGCTGTTTTATAACAATATATAGGGCTCTTGTTTCTGGAACTGTCCCCATCTCCAAAATCCCATACATATTGTCCTACCTGGCCTTTTGATAATACAGATTGATTGATAAACTGCACACAGAAAGGCTCGCAACCTTGTGAGAAGTTTACTCCCATACTCACTATAGGGCTCGGTTCTCCTATTATAGTAGTTTGGGCAGTAGTAGTAGAACCACAACCATCTACTACCGTTACCGTATATACACTGGCAATAGATGGACTTACCAATATACATCCGTTCGTACTATTTACAGGAGCCCATTGGTAGAAGACTCCATCAATAGCTCCAATGGCATTCGCACAGATAAGGGTAGAATCTCCCACACAGACTGATTTCTTTCCGGTGATATCTACTGCAAAAGCCGGGCCATATTGCAATACGATATTAGCGCTGGCAGTGCATCCATTATTGTCGGTTACTATTACGGAATAGTCATTGGTGGCTATGGGTGTAATAGTCGCTATTCCACCCGTAGCGCCTGAACTCCAATTGTATTTATATGGAGGAGTTCCTCCGCTTGCATTCGCTATTAATATTCCTGTACTGTCTTTACAAATAATCTTAGGTTCACTAATAGATGCTGTTATTTGTGTAGGTTCTGTCAAGGTGGTTGTGGCGGTTGCGCTGCATCCATTATTATCGGTCACCGTAGCGGTATAACTTAACGCAAATAATCCGGTAGCGGTGGCCGTAGTTTGGCCACCGGGATTCCAGAGATAGGTATAAGGTGTGGTTCCTCCATTGCCTGTTATGGTGGCAGAACCATTGCTTCCATTATGGCAGCCTACATTGGTGGTAGATGTAATACTTGCAGTCGCTAAAGTAGGTTGGGTAATGGTTACACTTGCACTCGTGGTGCAATGGTGATTATCGGTTATGGAAACTGTATAACTCCCTACCAATAATCCCGTGGCTTTAGCCGTGGTTTGTGAACCGGGGTTCCAGGAATAAGTATATGTACCTGTGCCTCCGCTTACATTAGCTGTAGCTGTTCCATTAGGAAGATTGCAATAGGCGTGAGTATTCGTGGTAGTAACACTTAATACAGCCGGTTGAGTAATGCTTACACCATTAGTCAAGGTGCAGCCATTGTTATCGGTTACTTTGATGGTGTATGCCCCGGCACTTAACCCGGTGGCGGTTGCCGTGGCCTGATTGGTTGGCATCCATAAATAAGTATAAGGTGATTCTCCTCCACTTGCGGTAACTGTGGCACTTCCTGTGCCTCCATTGCAAAGCACATTATTAATGGTGAAAGTTGCAGTTACCTGTGTGGGTTGGGTAATGGTAGCAGTTATAGTAGCCATACATGCATTGCTGTCGGTTACTGTTAATGTATATACCCCCGAACTTAAGCCCGTAGCTGTTCCTGTTGTTTGATTGGTGGGACTCCATTTGTAGGTATATGGTGCTACCCCTCCTGAAGCTTTGGCACTCACGCTGCCTGTTGCAGCCCCATTGCATAAAATATTGGTTTGGGTAAGTATATTGGGCACTAATGCCGCAGGTTGGGTTATTGCTACACTGGCTGTGCCTGTACAGCCATTTTTATCAGTAACCGTAACGGTATAATTACCTGCACACAAGCCTGTTGCGGTTGCGGTAGTTTGAGCAGTAGGAGCCCATTTATAGGTATATGGCGAGGTAGCTAATACAACATTAGCTGTGGCGCTACCTGTACAAGAGCCATTGCACTTAACCTGGGCATTAACAGCAACTGTTACAGATAATGGAGTGGCTGTAAGTACCACCGAGGCTGTAGAGGTATTTGCACAAACATCTGTTACAGTTACCGTATAGGTGCCCGCACATAAGCCAGTAGCCGTTTGATTGGTTTGCCCCGTAGGAGCCCAGGAATACGTATATGGCGAAAAGCCCCCGCTATCTATTGCCATTAGTTTGCCTGTGCAAAAACCACACACAGGTTGGCTAAGTACAGAATCGTATAACGGAAAGGCATAGTTACCTCCGTATATAATAATGATTAAGCCATTGCCTCCATTGGTTTCGTACCCTCCCATACCAATAGTAGAATCAGGTGGAGAACCCGGTGCTATGTGGTCTATACTACTACTATCTGCATTGCCTTGTAGATTAGATGTGGGAGTAAAAGTAACAGCATTAATAGTAAAAGCAACCACAGGATAAGATGAGCCACCGCCACCACCATTGGATTGATCTCCCCCGCCGCCGCCGCCGTAGTAACCGGCACCACCACCACCACCACCACCGGTTCCACCAGAATAAGGAACCCAACCTCCACCATTACCTCCAATAAAAGCCCTGCCGGGCATCC
>Ga0207016_1019_pt1 | contig 37518 bp, 38 predicted proteins | sample Alteio_BWMinCont_54_FD_153469 | JGI IMG/M metagenome (GOLD analysis project Ga0207016, IMG submission 153469) | Enriched cells from forest soil in Barre Woods Harvard Forest LTER site, Petersham, Massachusetts, United States -... | ecosystem: Environmental > Terrestrial > Soil > Temperate forest >...
AATTTTAATCACTATTTTCATCAGATAAAAGCATTGTGCAATCAAATAGTCATGAGCAGTGATGTGGGTGATTTTCCATTGCAATATGTTTTGAAAGATGACGCGATAAAATCATACAAAATAAATCATGAAGCGGTCATCACAGCGCTACAAATATTGGGATATAATTTGTTGCTTGATTCAGCCAATTTAGACGCAGATGTTTCATCGTTGGCAAAAATAAATTATATCGATGCTTTGAAAAATGGGTCTCAAGAAATAATTGTGTCGCATGATACTGAAATGAACGCTTTATTGCACAATTTAGGTTTTATTACGGCGCAATCAGATCCTAATGATCTTGCTATTTATCCGCTCGAAACAATTACCATTGCGTTAAATGCAAAATATGCGGCCATAGTTCGCACAAGAATCAATGTTGGAAAAAATGGCGCGATGAATGGAAAGGCAGGATTTAAGTCCTGGGTTTTATGGTCTGGATCACGCAAAGCATGGGATGCGCATATCGCAATGCTTCGTGATAAAATTAATCATGATAAGCAAGTCGCCATTTGTATTCAAAAAATTCCATTGTGTCAGCCGTCTTCGCTTCACTTGAATCTATAGATTATAAAAGATGAAAATAATCACCAATGTTGTTATAGTGCGAATCGCAGTATATTATGATATATCATGCGAAACTAAATTATAAATCAGTTTCACAATTAAAAAAATAATAACCAAACCAGGAAATATGATATGGCACGCGCAATGAAAAAGGCAGCTAAAAAAGCGAGCACTTCTAAAACAAAAAAGAAAATGATCGCATCAAGATCAGCAGCTAAAAAAATTAAAAAAGTTGTTAAAAAAGCTAAAAAAGCAACCAAAAAAGTATTGGCACAACCTAAAGGTTACTATGCGGTTACGCCTTACTTGGTTGTTGAGAACGCTTCAAAAGCAATTAATTTTTATAAAGCAGGCTTTGGCGCAAAAGAAGTGATGTGCATGAATACACCTGATGGAAAGGTCGCGCATGCCGAATTAAAAATCGGTGATTCAAAAATTATGCTAGGTGAAGAATGTCCACAAAAAGGCACAAAAAGCCCAACCTCGTTAGGTGGCACACCCATGAGCATTTACTTGTATGTCAAAAATGTTGATGCAGTGATGCAATCAGCTGTTGCTGCAGGTGCAACCGTTATTCGTGAAGCACAAGATATGTTTTATGGTGATCGCAGTGGCGGATTGCAAGATCCATCAGGTCATCAATGGTATGTCGCAACACATATTGAAGATGTATCGCCTGCTAATATGAAAAAACGCGCATCAGAATTGTATGGATCTGGAAAGTAAACATATTATTAAGCGCTGCTTTTATTTTTTGCAGCGCTTTTTATGAAGGTAATTTATGATGAAATTATATTTTTCCCCAGGCGCTTGTTGTATGAGTTGCCATATTGCGTTAGTTGAAACACATACGCCATTTGAATTGGTTTATGTTGGCAAAAATGCGGATGAAAAAACACGTCACGCCTTTTTAAAAATAAATCCATTGGGCGCAGTACCCGCATTTGAATTTGACGATGGAAAAATTTTGACTCAAAATATTGCCATATTAGAATATATTGCGGATCAAAAACCTGAATCACATTTGCTTGCAAAACCAGGATCCTATGAGCGCGCTGATACCATGCGTTGGTTATCTTTTACCGCATCTGATTTGCATAAATCCATCGCACCATTATTTCGACTGAGTCAAATTTCATCGAATGAAAGCGCACAAAATGATATTAAAAACTGGAGTCTTTCAAACATCGATAAATATTTGTCTTTGGTTGATGCGCATCTCAAAAATAAAACATTTTTATGTGGAGAGCATTTTACAGTAGCGGATTGTTATTTTTATACGGTATATCGCTGGACAAAAGCACTTTCAATACCCGTGGAAAAATATAATGCGATTAATCGTTATGAGGAAATTATTTCGAAACGTCCATCAGTTGTGGCGGTGCATCAACGGGAAGAACAAATAAAATTTTAAAGGGATTTGCAGCAAAAATGATTGGCTGATCAACCAGTCCATTTCAGTTTGAGTATGGAGTTAGGATTATCCATCTGTAACTCAATTTTATATCATTTCAAAACCGTTTCACACGACGATGACAGTAGGGCGCGCCCTTTGTTTTTTCGTAATAATGTTGATGATCTTCTTCAGCGGGCCAAAACACCGTTGCGGGTTTGATTTGTGTCGTAATAGAAAATCCACGTTGTGTTAATTCCTGCACGATATTTTGCGAAACATTTTTTTTTGCACATCATTCAAATAAAAAATACAACTCAAATATTGCGATCTATGATCAGGACCCTGTCCGTCAATTTGTGTTGGGTCATGAATTTCCATAAAATATTTGATAACGTCTGAGTAAGATAATTTTTCTGCATCATATACAACACGCAAAGCTTCCACATGACCCGTGTGATGTGCGCAGACTTGCTTGTAAGTAGGATGTAGTGTTTTTCCACCTGTATATCCCACTTCTGTTAACAACACGTCTGGTAACTGTTCAAATAAATATTGCACACCCCAAAAACAACCACCCGCTATAATAGCTTCATCTGTCTGAGTCACTGTTTCATTTTCTATAAATTCGATTGCAAGTCCATTTACGCAATGACGTAGATTTTTTGGCGTAAATTTTTCATCTGTAAAAACATGCCCCAAATGCCCATGACATTGTGCACATAAAATTTCTGTGCGATGACCGTCTTTATCTTTTTCGCGTCTAATTGCGCCTTCAATTTCTGCATCAAAACTGGGCCAGCCACATCCCGAATGAAACTGATTGTTGCCACGAAATAAAACCGCACCACAACCGCGACATAAATAACTACCAGCAGAAATTGTGTCATGGTATTTTGAAGAAAAAGGATGCTCGGTATTTTTATTTTGTAAAATATCCAGTGCATCGGGTGTCAAGGTAGTATATTTGTTCATTAGAGTGAGCCATCTTCAATATAAATAATGTCTAAAAATATAGTGATATGACAATTATAGTTAGTATTGTTAGAAAATGAAAAATTTATTTTAAAATAAGTTCATCATGTCTAAAGCAATTTTCAAGATGATCATTCACCATACCAACTGCCTGCATATAAGCATAACAAATCGTGCTACCAACAAATTTAAATCCGCGCTTTTTTAAGTCTTTTGACATAGCATCCGATTGTGCTGTTGTTGTTGGAATTTTCTCATGACTTTTCCAGTGATTATGAATGGGTTTTTTATTCACAAATTGCCAAATATAATCAGAAAAAGTTGAGAATTCTTTCAAAACAGACAGATAAGCTTGCGCGTTGGTAATTGTCGATTGAATTTTCAAACGATTACGAATAATACCCGTATTATTTAATAATTTTTGATAACGATAATCATCATAAGATGCAATTTTTTCAGCATCAAAATGATCAAAGCACAAGCGATAATTATCACGTCGTTTTAATATGGTTAACCAATTTAATCCCGCTTGCGCACCTTCTAAAATTAAAAACTCAAATAGTAATCTGTCATTAAAAATGGGCACTCCCCATTCTTCATCGTGATAACGAATATAAATGGGATCATGGGTTACCCAAGCACAACGCGTTTTACATTTATCCATAATGTTTTTTCTCATGATCAATTAACCATTGCTTGCGTGATATTCCGCCCGCATAACCACCCAAATTACCATTGGCATTAATCACACGATGACAAGGAATAATAATTGCCAGTTTATTGGCTCCATTCGCATTAGCCACTGCGCGAAATGCAGTGGGTTTTTTAATTGATTTTGCAATATCCAAGTAAGATCGTGTCTCACCCTTCGGAATTTTTTTCAATGCTTTCCAAACGTTTTTTTGGAAAACTGAACCAGTGATTGCCAGCGGTGTTTCAAATTGATATTTTTTCCCATCAAAATAATCATTTAATTCCTTTTTAATTTTTTTAGTAATGACCGTTTCGCCTGGAATAATCCTTTCTTCCGTTTCATTCTTTATATTTTTTTGATCTACAAATTTTAATACATAAAGCGCAACATCATCAGCAACCACAGTCATTGGTCCGAGTATCGTGTCTATCGTTGTTGTTTTTAAAATCATGCGTAGGTTATCTCTCGTAGGCCGTTATTCTACACAAATTATCTCTTATTCGGCTGTTTAAGTAGATAGAAAACGTAAAAGAAATACTATTGAAAAAAAATACGTACAAAAAAGCGCTGTAAACAGCCCAATTTGGTTGTTTATATCCACTTTATTTTTGTAAATTCTATATCATGAGAGGCTGATTGCCGACGCCCAGTTGATCGTAACTCAATGATCTTCTTGATTCGCTTTTTTCCATGAGAGCAGTAAGTTTTTTACGATCGACTCGCAAGTAGATGATACAAGGTATTGAAAGGAGCATTACCGCATAAAGATAAAAATTCAATATACCATCTATTTTTCACGATGCTGCGGATATATATCTTTAAAAATATTACCCGCTGTGCTGCCCAAAAGACCTATTACAAGCATTAATAATGCAACTTTAGCGTCAGGCTTAAGTGATTTACATTCACTAACAAAACGTTTTTTTGAAAAAATATCCGAAAGAATATCCATAAACATAAACAATAATCCCGTTTAATAAGAAAAACTTGATTTCACAAGAACACCTAATATTTTGACGTCGTTGTCGATCTTTGTTGCAGTGGAATTGGGATTAATAGGCAGTAATAATTGTAGCGGTCCATCAGTTGAAAATTCTCGCAGTGTTGCTTCATCAGTACCTGCATATAAAACGACAACATAGTCACCATCAGAGGGCTTTGCTTCTGAATCAATAAATAAAAGAGTACCCTTTGGAAAGCGTGGCGACATAGAAGGTTTTGATGAAAGCGCATAAGCATGTTTGCCTAGCGTTTCGCTCACCACCCATTGACCCCAATTGTTTGCTGTTAAATTTGATATAAAATTATCCGAGTTGACGCATTCTTTCCATGAAATAACGGGAACTGATTGAACATCAGCCGCAACTGATCCTGCGGGATGAATGGTGCCTGAAAGCAGCTCGTCGATAGAGATACCAAAAAAATCTGAGAGTGTTTTTAATGTCGAAGCACGTGGGTCTTCTGTTTTTCCCGCCAATATTTTATGCACAGTCGCTTGGGGAATGTTGGTTCGGCGCGATAACTCCGCTTCAGTAACACCCATTTTCTGCATTAATTTTCGTAAATTAATAACCAAGAGATCATGCCCTGTGTTTTTTTCAATGAGTGAATGCACGGCTGCCATTTTTATTTATCCTACTAATTTACTATAAGGCGATTATTTCATTACCTAAGTGTTTTTTCAAGAAAACGATGAGTCATTGTTTCCACATCTACTGACATGATCTGTGTTCTTTTCTCATAGATAAAGTGCTCTATTATTGATTTTAATGCATATTTTGTAGTGTATTATGCAGATTAGTATCTGTGCTAGGTTTAAGACTTTCTAGTGCACAAAAGAATGCCGCTTTAAATTTAGTAAAACCAGGACAGCAGCAGCTTGGTTCGTCTGTTGCAGGAGCAGCACTTTCTTGTTGTTGAGGCCTAATCAACGGGGTGTCTTCTCTTTGTTGTGGTTGAGACCCAATTAATGCAGTGATTTGTTCTTTTGTTAATTTAACATCGTTCCTTCCTGGTCGATTCGATACAGCGGAATTTATTGAGAAAAAATATACCGTTTCTCCCGCCTCTTCCGTTTCTACCGGTTGAGCCGCTTGATCAGATTGAACTAAAGATGTCTGACCGATTGATGATTCACTAAGGTCGTTAGGTCGTGCATTCGACTGATACGAAACAGTGCTTTGATCTATTCTTGACATGAGAAACCCCTTATATATTCAAATAGTTGGCGCACTCACTGATATGTACGTTTTGGTAAACGCTAATCCCTAGTCGATATATAAAAACACTATAGTACTTTTATTGTGCATTGTAAATATTTTTATCATTAATTTTTTATTATAAATTTATTAAAGTACATACAAAATGACTACCTTCATATAATTTCCATCAAAAAATCAGAAATTTTAATGACATTTCATTGATAAATCACTAAAGTAATGGAATAATTACCTTTTTTATAAATTAAAAAGCTGCTGTAGTAATTTTCTAATCTTTTAGAAGACAAGTGCTGAGGAATAGCCTGAGGCTTCGAGGATGGACCTGAGTGTATAGTTAGAATTTCAATGTTATTATTTATATTACATATGCTTAAAGTTGATGGACGTTTCTATTATGCATAAATCTTCTGGGTCAATTCAAAAGCATCTATACCTATTACTTGCTGTTTTTATTTTATTTCCTGCTTATGGCGCACCTCATAAAAAAATAAAACACGTGACGCCTCACGTTGTTGTAAAACCATTAACCTATACAACAATTCCCTTAACGGTGTCAGCTTATGGTGAAGTGATTTCACCCGGGTCTGTCACCATACGTGCACAAACAAGTGGTGTTATTACTTCTGTTCATTTTTCTCCGGGGCAAATCGTCTCAAGTGGACAATTACTTTTTACATTGCGTTCAAGCGATGCATCAGGGCAGTTGGCGCAAGCAAAAGCAAAATTAGATTCCACTCAGGAATTATATGAACGCTATAAAAACGTATTAAAAAAATATAAAGATGCTGTCTCAAAAGTTCGATTAATTAATGCGAAATCTGCTTATGAAGAAGCGTTGGCGCAATATAACGAAACTAAAAATATGCAGCACATTGTTTCTCCGATCAGTGGCGTGATATCAGACACGCAATTTTCATCAGGTGATTATGTTACTGCGGGCAATGTATTGGCTGATGTAGTAAAACAAAATAATTTGCAACTGCGCTATCAATTACCCAGTCAATATAATTCGCAAGTAGCGTTAGGACAAAAAGTATTGTTTTCTCCCAAAGGATCTCATAAAAATTATCATGGAACGGTGAGTTATGTATCGCCCGCAATGAACGCAACGAATTACAATATCACCTTGCGCGCAAATTTCGTTAAACCCGAAAATTTACAACCCAATACATTTGGTCGTGTGACTCATATACTCAATTCGAATCGTAAAGTGTTAGCGGTTTCACAATCACTAATTCAAACGGATGCGAACGGTTTTTATCTTTACGTTTTAAATGCAAAAAACATCGTGGAAAAACAACATTGCAAATTAGGCAGTATAAAATCTTCAGGATTAGTGATTATAAAATCAGGTATAAAAGTAGGGACGCCATTAATTATCTCTAATTCCAAAAAATTAAAAACAGGACAAGTCGTAAAGGTATCCAAATAATGAAATGGATAGCGGCGTGCATTAAAAACAAATTAATTATTTATATTCTTGCCTTTTTGTTATGTGTGATTGGTATTTTTTGTATTACGCTGATGAATATTTCGCCGCTGCCAGAAACACCTGCCAGCGGTATGTCTATTACTATAAATTATCCTGGCGCCAATGCACAAACCGTGCAGCGACAAGTGGCGACTAAAATTGTGACTGGTTTGCAAGCTATTAACAATGTGCAAAGTATTGTTGCTAATTCTAAGGCGGGTTCTGCAAGAATTGAATTGGCGCTTCGCAAGGAAAGTCCCTATGACGTGTTGCAAACACAAATGCAAATTACGCAGGCAATTGCATCGAGTGATTTACCGCCGGTAGTGCATCAGCCGAAGATAAAATTAGACACTGGTTATGCGTTTTTAATGTGGATGGCACTTACTTCAAATCAAACGCCGTTATTTAATTTAGAAACCATTGCGCAATCAACGCTACTACCCACTTTCAATAGCTTGCCTAATGTGAATGTGAATACCAATGATTTTAATCCTGTTGTTAAAGTAATGCTGAGTCCTGAAGCTATCGCCGCTTATCATTTAAATCCCACTACCATTGCGCAAACATTAAATGCTGTTTATCAATCGAATCCTTTAGGAAAACTCAATATTGAAAATCAAACATATGTTTTAAATATGTCTGATAATTTTCAAACATTAAATGAATTGCGCAATATAATGGTCGGATATCAGCATACAGGCGCAGGTATTAATGCAACATCACTTTTTGGCACGCCCATTTATTTAAAAGACATTGCGACAATCAAATTTGAACCGAGGGATATCGTTCCAGAGGATGTTTTTAAAGTGGATGGTAAAACAGCAGTCAGAATTGGTTTGGATACTGCATCCAGCGCGAATCCATTTGACGTTTCAAAAAAAGTGAATGCGTATCTCAAAACATTTCAAAAAGAATTGCCTAGTGATGTAAAAATTTTGAAAGTGTATGATGTGTCGACATTAATGCATGCTTCCATTAATGAAGTGATTTCAACCATTGCGATATCCAGTATTTTGGTGATATTGATCGCATTTATTTTTTTAGGTTCTTTAAGAGCAACACTTATTCCCATCATTACTATTCCAGTTTGTTTGCTCAGTGCAATTACCTTTCTTTTTTTATTAGGCTTTAGCATCAATCTTTTTACATTATTAGCATTAGTGATTGCAGTGGGTTTGGTCGTTGATGATGCGGTAGTTGTTGTGGAAAATATTACGCGCTACCTAGAACAAGGTATGAAAAAACATCAGGCTATCGTACAAGGAACATCTGATATTGCATTAACGATTGTGGGTATTACACTAACGCTCGTTGTTGTTTATGTGCCAATTATGTTTTTGTCAAATCGGGTTGCAGATTTATTTAAACCTTTTGCTATTACGTTAGCATCTGCTATTTTTGTGTCAGGTATTATTGCATTAACATTAACACCTGTGATGGCAATCACATTATTATCTGATAAACCCCATAGCAACTATCAAATACAATTTGATCAGTTTTTAAAAAATATTATTGCAAAATATCATCGAATTTTAGCGTTTATTATACGAAATAAAAATATCGCGTTAACTATTATCGTCGTATTAGTGATAGCAGGTGGTTATTTTGCAATGCAATTGCCAAAAAAAGTCTATCCCAATGAACCTATTAGAGTCGTTAAAATAAATATTATAGGGTCTTATCAAGATACGGTAAGTTCGTTAGAAAAAAGACTCGATGATTTTTCATCTTTTTATAAAGATAAAAAGATGTCAGCTTATTTAATTTGGATATATAAAAATCAATCCTCGGGGCAACTTGATGGTGGGCTTGTAACTATTTTAAAGCCACAATATATTAAATCCACGTATGCATTGGTCGATAAAATAAGTCAGTTTATAAAAACAAAACATTTAGAAAATACTTATGCCAAAGCAGCCAATTTTTTTGACAATGGTAATACGTATGATGTGAGTTTTTATATTTATGGCGGCAGTGATATTGGCGTTATTAATCAAGCGGCAGCTAACATCACCACATCAATGAAAAAATCAGATCATTTTTCATTTGTCACCAATGAAATTAATGAACCGCAAAGGCAATTGATGTTTCAAGTTAATAAGTCAAAAGCGGCAAGCCTTGGTATTTTTTCTCAATCAATTACGCAGTTATTGTCCACCTATTACAGTGGCTATACATTAAATAATTATTTCAATATAGCAGGTTTAAGTGTACCTATTGTTGTGCAAGCCAATAACGACGATTTAACTAACCCTGCATCATTGCAAAAACTGACTATTCAAAGTCCACTCACTCAAAAATATTATCCACTGACTGATTTTGTATCGCTCGGTTTTGAAGCGCAACCATTGGTATTAACCACATTTAATGGAAAGCCTGCAGTGGAAATACGAAGTAATTTAAATCATGATTATTCGATGGGACAAGCCATTTCATATGTTGATCACTTTATGCAACACAATTATTCGTCACTGCAATATCAATATGTCGATAATGCGAGAGATTATTTACGCGGCAATAATGAAACATTAATGATTGCACTAATGGGAATTATGTCTGTTTATTTTTTATTAGCGATTTTATTTAAAAATTTAATTGACCCCTTAATTATTATGTTGACAGTACCATTCACCATTGTTGGCGGTGCTTTGTCTTTGTATTTAATTGGTGGTTCGATTAATTTATTCAGCGCGCTGGGATTAATTACACTGGTTGGTTTGATTACAAAACACGGTATTTTAATCGTTCAATTTGCCAATAACGAATTAAAAAAAGGAAAATCAGTGGTAGATGCCATTCTTACTTCAACTGCTTTAAGATTTCGACCGATCATCATGACGACACTTGTAATGATATTTGGTGCGCTTCCATTAGTATTTAGTGGTAATACACTTTATGTGTCGAGAGAAAATTTAGGTATCACCATTGTAGGTGGATTAGCGATTGGAACGTTGTTTTCATTATTTATTATTCCGTTGATCTATGTATTGATAAAAAAAATGGAGGGCAACGGTAGCGTTGTTGATAATGAAAATTTTTAAATTAAATCCAAAAATAATAGTCAACGCAATTGTTTTTACCGCGGGATTTTCGACGTCTTCGGTTTATGCATATAACCTAATGCAAGTATATTACCAAGCACTGCAATGTGATCCGATTTACGCACAAGCGGTATCAACCTGGCACTCACAAAAAATGTTAATACCGATTGCAGAGGCAGGATATTTACCGCAAGTATCGATTGCATCAAATGCAACGCGTGAATATTCACACACCAGTCCAAATGCCTCAACAACAAACACCAGTAGTTATTCTTGGCAATATGGTTATGCATTAAGCGCCTCACAAGCGATCTTTAATGGCGTTGTATGGGCACAAATTAAGGGTGCAGATGCGACAGTGAAAGCTGCGACAGCCACTTATTTATCAGCGCAACAATCGTTAATGCAACGCACAGCAACCGCTTATTTTGCTGTGTTATTAGCCTATGATCAGTTGCGATTTGCTATTGCAGATAAACGTGAGACTTGGCGTCTATATATCCATTCGAATGAACAATTTCACGCGGGAATAATTTCAATTACAGATGCTAACGACGACCTTGCGAGTTATGAACAAGCGGTAACGGAGCAAGTAGCTGCAGAAAACAATTTAAATAGTCAAATAGAAAATTTATCTGCATTAACAGGACGAAATTATTATTTATTAAATGGATTGGGGAAACATCTACCGTTGATTAGTCCAAAGCCTGTGAATATTAATCAATGGGTATCTGTAGCCATCAAACAAAATTATGGATTAATCGCTCAAAATTATAATGTACTTGCTGCGATGGAATTTATTAAGCAAGAAGCGGCGGGAGGTTATCCGACATTAAGTTTTCAAGGTGGCGTCGGTGAATCTCACACTGCATATAATCCGCCAGATACAGCAACAGATACGGCAAGCTTTGGATTAAATCTGGCTTACGCACCTATACAAGGCGGTCTTGTTGAAGCAGACACTGAACAAGCGCGATATAATTACGTGACCGCCTCTGGTTTGTTAGAACAAACGTATCGTACCGTTGTCAATCAAACACGCTCTGGTTTTTTAGGTGTGCTCGCGAATATCACACAAATTAAAGCAGATAAAAAAAATATTATTGCATCACGCGCTGCATTGCATTCAACGGAAGGGGGATATAAAGCGGGTACGCGTACTATGTTAGATATATTAACGCAGCTGACAAAGTTGTATCAAGCAAAGGAACAATATGCGACGGATGAATATGCCTATATTAATAATATCATTGCGTTAAAAGATGCGGCGGGAACGTTAAGTGTTGTGGATTTAAAAGAAATTAATGCATGGCTAGGTAAATCTGTTGAGTTTCCAGATCGAATGATTGTTGCAAAAATGCCAACACCACATGACCATTCAAAAATAAAAATGAAAATCGAGAGTCATCCAGTTAAAAATATTACAGTAAAGGTGTCTCCAGAGATTAAAAAATCAGATGCGAAAGCGGTAATTCCATCACCAGAAAAAACGCAAAGTCCAAATATACAGTTACCAAAACCAGAATAAGCTGGGAAAATTATGTCAGAAAAAAGAATTTTAAAATGTCATTGCGGCGCTGTTGAAGTCACAGTTCAGTTTGACAATGGATTGGAAAATATTCGTCGCTGTGATTGCTCACTGTGTCGTCGCAAAGGTGCTGTGATGGCAATGGTGCCGACCACTCATTTGAAGGTTACGAAAGGGCAAGATAATCTAACGTTGTACCAATGGAATACAAAAGTCGCTGAACATTATTTTTGTAAAACATGTGGGATTTATACGCATCACAAACGCAGAAGCAACCCAAATCAGTACGGTATTAATATTGCCTGTATCGAAGGCGTAAATCCTTATAGCTACGGTGAAATACCCATTGGCAATGGTAATTTGAATGCGCCACTTCCGTCCATTCAAGATAAAAAACCGGATTAAATTAATCATGAGTACAGAATTTAAAATTACAGCTCAAGAATTCAAAACACTTTCTATTGTAGTGATTGTTGCGATTTGCGGCATGCTTGGAATTGATATTCATTTAGCTTCCATGCCGCATATCATGACGTTTATGCACACCAATCAACAACACATGCAGCAATCAGTTTCTATTTTTTTATTAGGAATGGGTGCTAGTCTTTTATTTTATGGCCCACTTTCAGATCGCTATGGTCGAAAACCGATTGTGATTTTCGGATTATTATTAGCTGCAATTGCCAGTTTTTGTTCTGTATTTACAACGCATATCAATACATTTTTATTAACGCGATTATTACAAGGCGTTGGTTCTGGTGTATGCATGGGATTAGGCAGAACAATGCTGGCTGATATTTTACAAGGCGATAGATTCGCTGTTATAGGCTCTTATTTTAGCATGTTTGTCACTTTATCGCCGATGTTTGCTCCTGCACTCGGGGGTTATATTCAACAGCGATTTGATTGGCAAGCGAATTTTATTACACTAGGTTCTATTTTAACGGCAGCGCTTTTGTTATACGCCTTTTTTTGTCCTGAAACCAATCTTCATAAAAATCCTGATGCGTGCCGTGCAAAAATTATTGTTCATAATTATAAAACGTTACTGACACATCCTGTGTTTGTCGGATGCACATTGATGACAGGTATCGCTGTTTCCGCTGCAATGGTTTATTCCACACTCAGTCCATTTATTTTTCAAATACAGTTTCATTTAAGCCCTGTTTTTTATGGTTGGTTAACTGCAATCGCAGGTTTTGGCGGTCTTGTTGGAAAATTTATTAATACAAAATCTATTAAAAAAATCGGTAGTCAAAAAACATTGCTTGTTGGATTTATTTTTTTATTAGGTTCCGGTGTTTGGTTGCTATTTTTTATTTTATTAAAGCATATCAACATTCCTTTAATTATGATTCCCGTATTTTTCACAATTTTTTCTCAAGCTTTTATAACACCCAATTCCGCATCAAAAGCCTTAAGTCCATTTCATGATAAAAGAGGTGCTGCAGGTGCGCTATATGGCAGCTTTCAAATGCTTGCTGCATTTTTAGTGACGGGATTTGTTGGATTATTAGTGAAAGACGGTGTGACATTGCTCGCAGAAAGTTATATTGCATTAGCGTTGATGGGTGTTTTAATTTATTACGTTATTTTTATGCGATTCAAGGAAAGCAAGAATGAAAAAGCAATCAAATAAATCAAGATCATTTTCAGCAAAACAACCTGCCGTTATTCCTGTATTTTTTGCAACAGAGATGTGGGAGCGATTTGGTTTTTATGTGATTCAAGCGTTGCTTGTTTTATATATGACAAATAAAGTGTTTGGATTTTCAGATTCAAAAAGTTACGCCATTTTAGGTGTATACTCGGCTATTTCTTGGATAACCCCTATTTTGGGTGGCTACGTTGCAAGCCGCATTTTAGATTTTGAGCATGCGGTGACATTGGGTGGATGTTTATTGGCATTTGGGTACGCTTTATTAGCATTGCCGCATGAATATTTCTTTTATGGCGCACTTGCAATTTTGAGTATCGGAAATGGATTTTTTAAACCAAATATTTCAAGTTATCTCGGCGATTTTTATCATGAAAAAGATCCTTATCGTGAAAAAGGGTATACTATTTTTTATGTGGGTATGAATGTTGGCGCATTGATAGCCTCAGTATCTTCTGGTTATCTCGTTCGCTATTTTGGTTGGCATGTGCCGTTTTTATTATCAAGCATTGGCCTTTTGATGGGAACGGCAACTTTTGTTTTTGGTTTAGCGTATTTAAAAAAGGTTAATAAGTTTAATCGCATTAAATTATCTATTGCCAAAAAAAATCCATTGGCTATTGCATTGGTTTATTTTGGTGCGTTGGTATTGATGGCACTTTCTTATGAGATGATTCGTCATCGCGGTTTCGCCAATGAAATCATGTTAGGCGGTGGTGCGCTCGTTTTCATAGGGTTAATTGCTTATGCATTTCGATATAATATAATGGCACGTAATAAAATGTTGGCTTGTATTTTTCTCACGATATTATCAATAGTTTTCTGGGCGATATTCTTTCAAATATTTTTTTCTACGAATTTATTTATTGAACGTGCTGTGAATCGCCACATTTTTGGTTTTACATTACCAACACCATTGTTTACTGGATTAGAATCAATATTTATTGTGTTGCTTGGCCCGTTTTTTGCTGTGTTATGGCAAAAATTATCTACAAAAAATAAAAATCCAAGCATCCCCTTAAAATTTACATTGGCGATGTTATCAATCGCTGTTGCCTTTTTAATTGCCTATGCTGGCACGACATATACAAATGCCGCTGGCATGAGCAATATGATATTTATTGTATTTGCTTATTTGTTTATTACGATTGGAGAATTATTATTAAGCCCGATTGGTTTAGCTATGGTGACTGTTTTTATACCACAAGAATTAGTGGGCTTAATGATGGGTGTTTGGTTTGTGGCACTTGGCTTGGGTGAAAAATTAGCCGGAGTGATTGCAAATTACGCGGCCATTCCAAAAGACATTCATTCAATTCCTGCGATGGATAAAATTTATGGACATGCGTTTTTACAATATACCGCATTGGCACTTATTTTTTCTGTCATTTGCCTGATTTGCATCCCTTTTTTAAATAAATTAATTAGAAAGTAATGCTTATCAAGAGGAACAAAGAATGAGAAAGCAAGTTTATTGTTTTATATTGCTAAGTCAGCCATGCCAGGCTACGCTTTTTTCGCTTTTTTCGCTTTTTCATCATGCCAGTCAACGCTTTTTTCGCTTTTTAAAAAACCATTATTCCTCGTACAAATGAACCTTATGACAATAAAAAATATAAGATTGCAGCCAATGTAAAAGCGAATAAGGAAATAACAAAATTTATGAATGAGCAGATTAAATTATTAGAAAAGAGCAAAAAAGAAGTTCTTGATCATACAATAGTTCGCATCAGACTATAACTGATCACAATGATTCAGATATTATTTTTTCTCTCTCGCTAACCGGTGTTTTTTAAATTATGCAAACACTTCTCCAGCCATAATAATTTTTGCGGTTCTAATAAATACAGAACTTTGTGCAATCCATTTTCCACTATTATTTTTTACAACTATCGCATTGACTTGCATTATCCCAGAAGGATGAGCAATATTGATAGCTGCATTTTCATTAGTGCTTTTCAGTGTTTTTTGAACAATTTTAAACGGAATGGTGCCTGGAATTTTAGCGGCACAGGCTAAGTTAATAGCACCCGTTCCGGTATACGCATGATGCATTCTCCCCTCTGTTGAAATGCGACTGACAATATTAACATCAGGATTTTTTGAAGAAGAAACCCACGCAATTCTCAGTGCAGCATTATAAGGAATTTTCATAATTTCAGCGGCTGCTTTTCCAAGACAATGAATCATTGGTTCAAGAACTTTAAAGTCTATCTGTTTGGGCAATTCATCTTGCATACCGCTCGGATCAGGACTACCCATGATCGACAATAATAACCGATCTCTTTTTTCACCTGCGGGTGGAAGATCAGCTTCATTGAAAAATAAACCTTTGCTGGTTCCACCTCGAATCAGTAATGCAGGAATTGTTATTTTAGACATTTATTTTCTCTATTGGTGTATTAATGAGATGGCTCCGTTACACTTTATTCTGTATAGACTTTATGTATTTAAAAATACCTTAAATAGATGAGTGCAGTAAAATCAGCAACACATTCAATGTAATAAACGATAATAAAGTCGATATCGCAACCACTGTGCTGGCTTTTTTAATATCCAGTTTGTATCGGACAGCAAAAATAAACATATTTTTTGGAGATGGCATTGCCGCCATAAGAATCAGTGACGCTAACCAAAAATGATTGAGATGAAATATATATTTTCCAACAAAAAATGCCAGTATTGGCAGAATAAATAATTTTATAAAAGTGATAATGGTAATTTCCATTAACTCCTTGCCAACAATTTTTTTAAGATCAAAGAAAAGCGATTGTCCTAATGCAAACAGTGCTAATGGCGCAGCAGTTTCACCGATTATTTTTAAAAATTTATTAATGGCAATGGGTGTATGTAGATTGAAAAATGAAAATCCAATGCCTAGTATGCAAGCGAGGATGATAGGATTTTTTATCATAATCAAAAAAACACTTTTTATTTTTTCAAAATAATACCCACGTTTTTCAGTGATTTTTTCCTTTAAATCATGTTCTATTATCAACAAAACAATCGTTGTTAAAATGACTGTTTGGAAAATGAGTATGGGTAAAACTGGTGTTGGATTATTAAAGACCAATATAAATAATGGAATGGCAAAATAAGCTGTATTGACTTGAGATGAACCCATAATATTCAAAGCGGATTCCGCTAATGATTTTTTTAAAAAAACTCTCGTGAAGGTAAACATAAATGTGCCAGTCATTATCATGCATAATACAAAAGCTAAAATATATGGAACATTAATTGATTCAGACACGGGTGTTTTAGAAAAATCAAAAAATAACAGGCAGGGCATCGCAATAAAAAATGCAAACCGTGTGAAATAGGTATTGCTTTCTTCAGAAAATAAGGAAAATCTTGCGCTACAATAACCAGTTAATACAATTAGTAAAAGCGGTGACATTAATAAAAATATATTCATTGATTATACCTATTAATTCTTTAGCAAAGGTATCACATTTAAACAGTTTTTTGCATCAGTCAATTTCATTTCATAGAGCATAGAAGCTTTGCCTGGCATCATAAAAATATGTTATCTTGATACTTGTTACATAATTCAACCTATCGAGATAAATATGAAACACGGCGGCAGGCGAACGGGAGCGGGGCGCCCCAAAGGTTCTGGCAAATACCGGGATGCAACACAAGTGGTGCGCATGCCGGTGGGTATGATCGATGAAGTTTTGTCATATATTCAAACGAAAGGTCATCGATTGCCATTGTACGGCTCACATGTATCTGCTGGCTTTCCATCACCCGCTGATGATCATATTGAAGCGCAACTGAATCTCAATACGCATTTAATCAAAAATCCTGCAAGCACTTTTTTCGTCCGCGCGTCCGGCGATTCAATGAAAAATGCGGGCATATATACGGGTGATATTTTAATTGTAGATCGTAGTATTGAACCGGTTGATGACAAAGTCGTTGTTGTTGCTATTGATGGCGAGTTAACCGTCAAACGATTAAAAATAAAAAATAACAATATTTACTTTATGCCTGAAAACCCCGATTTTAAACCGATTGTCGTGAAAGAGTTACAAGATGTGCATATTTGGGGAGTGGTGACCAATGTCATTCACGCACTCTAAACAAATGTGTTTTGCACTCGTTGATTGCAATAATTTCTACGCATCCTGTGAAAGACTATTTGATCCCACATTAAATAATAAACCCGTGATTATTTTATCCAGCAATGATGGTTGCGTGATTGCACGTTCTAATGAAGCAAAATCATTGGGTATTCAAATGTCACAACCGTATTTTCAAATTGAAAAATTATGTCGTCAACATAAAGTGCGTGCGTTATCGTCCAATTTTGCATTGTATGGCGATATTTCTCATCGTGTGATGATGGTATTAAAAAATCATTGTATTGATATGGAAATTTATTCTATTGACGAAGCGTTTTTACGATTGGATAAAATTGGCTTTTCAGAAAGTTATGATTATGCGCAGAAAATAAGACAGACTGTTTTGCAGCATGTCGGCATTCCTGTTTCCATCGGCATTGCAAAAACAAAAACACTGGCAAAAATGGCCAGTCATCTTGCTAAGAAAAATCATCCCTTATCAAAAAATAATGTGTGTGATTTGCGTGAAGACAGCGTTAAAAATAAGGTATTAGAGAGATTTCCGGTTGAGTCATTGTGGGGTGTTGGTAGAAAATCAGCGCAACAATTACAAATGATGAAAATTAATTTTGCACAGGATCTTTGTAATCAAGATACTGCATTTTTAAAAAAACGTTTTTCAGTGATGATGACACGTGTCGTTTTAGAATTACGGGGTGTTTCGTGTTTAACATTGGAAGAAATCAGTCAAAAGAAAAATATCACTTGCTCGCGCTCATTTGGAAAACCGGTCTCGGAATTAAATGATTTGCTAGAAGCGATTAGTGCGTACGCTGCAAGAGCTTGCGAAAAAGCCAGATCAGAAAAAACCAAAGCGCAATCCGTGTTGGTTTATCTGCGTACTAGTCCATTTAGTAAAATGAAATTTTATAGTGCGTCTGATGCACAGCAATTACTATGCAGCAGTAATGACACATGTTATATCACAGCGGTTGCGCAATCTCTTTTGAAAAAAATCTATAAACCTGGATTTTTATATCAAAAAACAGGTATTATTTTATGTGATTTAATCTCAGAAAAAATGCAGCAATCGGATTTATTTTGTGAAAATAGTGCTGACAATCAGTCACTGATGAAAACAGTTGATCATATTAATCATCGGTTTGGAAGTCATTGTATATTCTTAGCGGCTGAAGGAATTAAACCTGATTGGATTGTAAAATCTACGAAAAAAAGTCAAAGTTATACGACGAACTGGAAAGAGTTGAAAAATGTCACTGTTAATAACAGGATTTATTGTTTATCCAAATTAAATTAATTAAATATGGAAAATGAAAATATGATAAAAAACACTTCAATTGATTATTTTGACGATCAGCAAAAATTGATCGGAGAATTATTTTATGATGAGGCATTATCAAATACAGCGCAACCTGCCATTATTTTATTTCCCGCTTTTGAAGGGCGTGGACATTTTGCATTAGCCTATGCAAAAAAGCTGGCGGAAAAAGGCTATGCTGTTTTTGTAGCGGATATGTATGGTGATGCTGCTGTTTCCGATACAATAGAAGGTTGTTTTAAATTAATTACACCGTTTTTGCAAGATCGTTCATTGGTGAGAAGGCGTGCACTTTTGGCCTATCAAACAGTGTTGCAGCAAAAAAATATTAATTCCAAAAAAATTGGCGCCGTAGGTTTTTGTTTTGGTGGTATGTGTGTTTTGGAATTAGCGCGCAGCGGAGCAGATTTGAAAGCGGGTATTAGTATGCATGGTGTTCTTGCAAAATCCAATCTGCCAACATCACCCATTAAAAGTAAAATACTTATTCTTCATGGATATGAAGACAAACAAGTACCGCCAACAGAGTTACAAAATTTTGCAAAAGAGATGGCAGATGCAGATGCAAAAGATTGGACCTTTACTTTTTTTGGTGACGCAAAACATTCATTTACCGACCCTAAAACAGGCACTTTTGATGCCAATAAAGAAAAAGAAATGGGGCGTGAGTATAATCGCACAGCAGCTGAGCGTTCTTTTCAATATGCACTTGATTTTTTTAAGGAAATGATTGGATGAATTTAATTGATAAAGACAAAAAATTTCTGGCGCGAGATTGTAACGCCCATCATATTGATGTTGTAAAAACAGAAGGATCTTTCATTTTTGATAGATCGGGTAAACAATATATTGATTTTTTAACAGGGTGGTGTGTTGGGAATATCGGTTGGGGAAATGCGGACATTCGAAAACGTATTTCACAATTTGATGGACCGGAATATGTAAACCCTGGTTTTTTATATGAACCTTGGGCGGAATTAGCTGAAATTTTAGCAAAAATTACACCGGGTGATTTGCAAGTGTGTTTTCGTGCAACGGGCGGCACAGAAGCAGTTGAAATTGCATTACAAGCTGCAATGTCACACACAAAACGACATGAATTTATTTCTATCGAAAATACGTATCATGGTCACTCACTGGGTGCGATGAGCGTGGGTTCATCTGAATTCCGACAATGGTATTCTAATTTATTGCCTCATTGCTATAAATTAAAACCACCGCTAGACACTACTGCACTACAACAATTAGAAAACCTGTTAAAAAATCATGAAATTGCGGCGTTAATTATGGAGCCTATTATTTGTAATTTGGGCGTTGAAATTCCGACAGATGATTTTATGAAACAAGCCGATTTATTATGTAAAAAATACGGTGCATTATTAATTATGGATGAAGTCGCAACCGGTTTTGGTAGAACCGGAAAATTATTTGCATCATCACATTTTGATATCAAGCCTGATATTTTGTGTATGGGGAAAGGCCTGAGTGGCGGTTATGGTGCGCTAGGCGCTACCATTACAACTGAAGCAGTTGCAAAATCCATGCAATTTGATTTTAGTTTTTACTCCACATTTGGCTGGCATCCCATAGCAACAGAAGCTGCTATTGCCAACATCAAATATTTAATAACGCATCAACAAGCAATAGAAAAAAACACGCATGAGATGAGCGATTACTTTGTAAATCGCTTATCAAAAATGCCATTTAAATCTGCCTTTAAAATTCGCGCAAAAGGATTGGCAATCGCAATATCTTTTGAAAAAGCAGATTATGCTGAAAAAATTGTTTCATGCGCATTTGATGCAGGCGTTATACTATCAACACTTGGCAATCACATGATTACTTTATTTCCCGCATTAACCATTGATCACGACACCACAAAACACGGCCTTGATAGAATTGAAAGTTGTATTTAAAACTATTTTAAACATGCAGGTAATATAAAAATGAACGCAAAAATATTTTCTTATCCAGTGGTTATCAAAGAAAGTTATCTTGATACTTTTGGACATGTCAATAATGCAACGTACTTAATTTTGTTTGAAGAAGCGCGTTGGGATTTTATTACCAAAAATGGTTATGGATTAAAAAAAATTCAAGAAACAGGATTGGGTCCAACCATTCTTGAAATCAACATACGATTTAAAAAAGAAATACGTTTGCGCGAAGAAATCATTATCGAAACACAAATCGTTTTTTACAAAAACAAAATCGGAAAACTTTTGCAAAAAATGATGCGTGGTGACGATGTTTGTTGTGAAGCTGAATTTACCATTGGTCTTTTTAGTTTGCATGAACGAAAATTAGTAACACCAACAAAGGAATGGTTGTTTGCAGTTGGTATTTCGTAGAGACGCGATATTTTATACTCAATTCCGCAGTTTTTTGTCATTGTTTACAAAAATCAAAGAATCGCTGAACGCAACGTTTCTGCTGGATATATAGTTTAGAGGCCGAGCGTTAGCGAATGCGAAAGCCTGCGTGGAGTACACTGCTTTGAATAGACTTTCGCATTCGCTAACGCTCGGCCTCTAAACTATATGATCAGCAAATGCGTCATGCGCAGTGTTTTTCTGATTCATGATGAATGACAAAAAACTGCGGAATCGAGTTTATAGCATAATTAACGAAATCACCGCCAATAAAACCATCAATAAATCTTCAATTAACGTAATAATTGAAAGCGGTACTTTTAGAATTGTACCTAAACAAGCGCACGTTAATTTTTGTTTTTTAATCAAACTATTGATCACGCCGATACTTGAAAAACCCATCACAATGATTGTTAAGTAAAGTGTTGTGATAGGAAACCAATTGCCAATATATAAAACGCCTAACGTTAATTCAAAAAATGGATAAATAAATCCATACGCATAAAATCGCTTTGCCAATACATCATAAGTTGCATATCCTGTTGCAAAAGCGCGGATATCCAAAAATTTAAACGCAGAAAAAACGAGAAAAAATCCTGCCATAAATTGATTCATTAATCGCACCCAATGAATTTCGTGCGTATCAATATTATTAATAATGCTCACACCTAAAATATAAGCTGCGATTAAAAAAATTGGATAATATGCCAATATGCCTTTTTTATTTTCTTGAGGATCGTTCATGTTAAGAGAACCTTGCAAATTATTTTACAACTTTAAATCCCGCATTTTCCCATGCAACAATGCCACCTTCAATATTATATACATCTAAATTTTTATCTTCAGATAATAATTTTTCGCATGCTTTTGATCCACGCACCCCAAGCTTACAATGTATAATTATTTTTTTATTGCGCGCTACTTCGGGTAGTTTACTTTTTTGAATGGTGTTGATGGGAATAAGATGAGCGCCAGAAATATGCACTTCTTTGTATTCTCCAGGCTCACGAACATCAATTAAAACGGCTTCATTATTGTCTAACCATTCGCTCGCTGTCATCGGATCAATTGACTTGATTTTCATTGTATTGATGCTCCTGTATATTATTTTTGTATCATAGTAGATAAAATAGATTTTTTTAAGTATATATTGTTTGCAAAAGAGACGGAATCATGAAAATACACAAAAGAACTTTATCTATAATTATCAATACGTTTTTTCTAGTGCTATTTTCGTTATTTTTCGCCGCTTGTACACAAGATCAGCCAAAATTACCGCATCTCGTTACAGGCAACACCATTGTTGCTTTTGGGGATAGCTTGACATACGGCGTTGGAACAAGCCAAGAAAACAGTTATCCTGCGGTACTGGAAAAGCTCATTGGTTTTCGCGTTATAAATGCCGGTGTTTCTGGTGAAACGACCGAAGGTAGTATTTCGCGTCTTCCAGGTGTGCTTGAAAAATATAAGCCCGCCTTAGTTATTTTATGTATCGGTGGGAATGATATGTTGCATCGAATACCGCATGAAACTATCGCCAATAATTTGAAGCAATTAATTGAAATGGTGAAATCCAGTGGCGCATCTGTTGTATTAATTGGTGTTCCTCAGTTAAGCATAATGCTTTCATCACCGGATTTTTACAAAGAAATTGCGCATGAGAGTGATATTCCTGTTGATATGACATTGCTGCCAAAATTATTACGTACACAGGAATATAAGTCAGACGCTATTCATTTAAATGCAGAGGGATATCATGCCTTTGCTGAAGGCATTGCTGCGTTTCTAAAAAAACAGGGTGCGATCGATTAATGCATATAATGCTAAAACCACTGACTGTTGGGAAAAAAACATTCGAAAGTAACTTAATTCAGGCACCATTGGCGGGAGTCAGTTGTGCACCATTTCGCGAATTGGTATGGCAATTTGGTGGAGTTGCTTATTGCTGTACAGAAATGTTATCCGCATTGCATATTGCCAATGGCACTGATCGTAGCCCACGTTATCAAGCGCGATCACCCCATGAAAAAAATTTATGTTGGCAATTATCCAGCAATAAACCCGATATTTTAGCGCGCGCCAGTGAATATGCTATTAATAATCATGCCGATATCTTAGATTTAAATTGCGGATGTCCTCAACCTAAAATCAGAAAAAAAGGGTGTGGTAGTTATTTATTGAGTGATGAAAAAAAACTATCGCAATTGGTTAAAGCCATGCGTCAAGATGACAAAATACCCGTTACTGTAAAAATGCGTATCGATGCAGGAAAAGGTGAGTTTTGTAGTATTAGTGTTGCAAAAATATTGGAAGAAGCGGGTGCGGATGCGATTATTGTACATGGAAGACATTGGACACACGATTATGATGTTGCTTGTCAATTAGATGCTATTGCGAGCATCGTTTCTAACGTCTCCATTCCAGTGATTGGTAATGGAGATATCACCAATGCAGCACAATTAACTGATTTTTTCATTAAAACACATTGTGCTGGATTTATGATCGCAAGAGCCAGTGTTGGACAACCGTGGTTATTTCAGCAGATTATGTGTGAAATTACAGGACAACCCTTTTCAACACCTTCTATTGAAGATATTGGACAATTATTTTTGCAGCATATCAGCGGATTAATTGAATTTGATGGCGAGCGAAATGCGATTTTTCAATCACGAAAATTAGGAAAATATTACGCGCGCTTGATTGAAAATAAAAACGAATTCTTAACACAATTATATGACATCGATTCTTTTTTAACACTTGAAAAAAGTGTTCATCATTACTTTAAAACAAGGAAGTAGAATATGAAAAAAATATTAACTATTACAACACTGATATTGATGTCTAATGCTGTTTTTGCAAATAGTTGCACGCAACCGATTGCATGGGTCAAATCAAAAAATTTTCATCTGAATGCCGTTAAGTATTGTCAAAATATTCGTTGTGAGTTGGTTGATTACAGTGGTGGTGTTCCGAATCAGAACTTTTGGGAAACTATCGTTTGGACATTTTCACAAGGTGGCGAAATTATTGCGACCAATCAATGCACTGCGTATCCAATGAATCCGTTATGCGACTTTAATATGCCGCGTACGACGTGTGCAGCATTATATTCGGCGCTTCATAACGATTTCGTAGAGACGTCGATTTATCGCGTCTCAAATGCATGATTATCATCGGTGTTTATAAATGCAGTGACATTAGAGTGAGTGTTACTGACTATAGGGCGAGGTAATTCTGAGATTTGAGACGCGATAAATCGACGTCTCTACGAAGTTCACGACAATTCAAAATTTGTGGGGATACTTCAGAACGCGCGGCTTCTTAACCATATTTAGAAGAAAACACGTCAAGTACACGATTTTTCTGGTTTTTGTAAACGCTAAGTCAATAGCTACGACTGCTTACTTTTTTCGCGGAATTGTAATATAAAAATAATGAGAAGCAGCGGTAAGATTAAATCGTTATAAAAAATTAAACCCGCATTACCAGGTGAAAAATTGTGAGCTTTAAGCATTTGAACAATATGTCCGTATGCAGCACCCCATAAAAAACAAGTCGTCAAAAGTGTGCCTGCGATACGATATGATTTTGTAGCTCTTAAGCCAAATATTCCAACGACACCCATTCCCAAATTAGCCACCGCAACCTCAAATTGAAACGGACTGTTCGCCCAACCAATAAATCTGGCTGACATAACAGGAAAAAATGCATGGAACACAAATCCCCACAAACCCGTCAAACCGATAGAAAAAAAGAATAAATACCCCAAAAAAACATCCGATGTCGAACGATTTTTTTTTCTTAAAATCACAATAAAACTTAATAATAAAGCAAATAGAGTGGAGATAGCCGGAAAATTTCGAATAAAAATGGCTATTAAGTCGTTCATTTTATGAATCCCTCATGTTTTTTCCGTGATTTCTAAGGTCTCAGGAATCCCTATGTAAAACAATAGGGTCAATTTGCAATCATAAGCGTATTAAGATTAACATAGTAAGAACGAAGTATTAAATGGGTACCTTTAATAACGGAGTAAAAAAATGACATGGATCGTTATTTTAAATTCAAATGAATGCAGAATTTTTTCATTTTCCAAAAAAAATAAAAAACTGAATTTAATCAAAGAAATCTATCACCCAGAAAATAAGAAAAAAGATGCGGATTTGGTTTCTGATAAACCGGGTCACTATAATACCAACTCTCAATCGGGTGGCGCCTATTCACAACACACTGATCCCAAAGATGTAAAAATAGCACAATTTATTTTGGAAATAGATAAATTGCTCGATGAGGGACGAACCCATCAACAATATGAAAAATTAATTGTGATTGCCCCGCCTAAAATCGAAGGTCATTTAATGCAACATATGAATAAAAATGTAGAAAAGCTTATTACTCAACGCATACAAAAAGATGTGGTCTTTTTAAAAGAGCATGAGTTATTAAATTTTCTAATGCAGGAATGCAAAAATCATTTCCTTAGTGATTGAGCCATGAAAATAACCTTAAATTTTAATGAAATCAATATGAGCCACTTACCGGCAGTGGGTGGAAAAAATGCATCGCTGGGTGAAATGTTGACTAAGCTTTCCACGCTCGGCATTCGCGTTCCAAAAGGATTTGCCATCGTATCTGATGCTTATCGCACATTTCTTCAATCCAATAAAATAGATGATAAAATTTATGCGGCATTAAAAAATATTGATGGCAATGATATCGTTAAATTAAAAGCGGCCAGTGATTATTGCCAACAACTGATTTTAAACGGACAGTTCTCGACATTGTTTAAATCAGAAGTGGAAAAAACCCATCAACAATTAAATTTAAACAATGGTCAATCTGTCGCTGTTCGCTCATCTGCAACAGCAGAAGATTTGCCGGATGCATCATTTGCAGGTCAACAAGATACGTTTTTAAATATCTCAGGAATTGATAATATTTTAATGGCTGTTAAACGGGTGTATGCGTCGCTTTTCACGCAACGTGCTATTTCGTATCGTATTGGTCACGGATTTAAGCATGATCAAGTGGCTATATCAGTGGGTATTCAACAGATGATTCGCAGTGATTGCGGATCTAGCGGTGTAGCATTTACCATCGATACAGAATCCGGTTTTGATCAAGTGGTTTTTATCACATCATCCTATGGTTTGGGTGAATTGCTCGTGCAAGGCGTCGTGAATCCTGATGAATTTTATATACATAAACCAACACTGATGGCTGGAAAAGAGGCCATTATCAGCAGGAAGTTGGGTTCAAAAAAAACGAAAATGATTTATGCAAAATCACATGAGAAACCCGTAATCGCTGTAGAAACGGATAAAAAAGATCAACAACAATTTTCGCTCACTGATCAAGATATTTTGGAATTAGCACGCCATGCCGTTGCGATTGAAAAACACTATGGAAAACCCATGGATATTGAATGGGCGAAAGATGGTGTTGATCATGCAATTTATATTGTTCAAGCAAGACCAGAAACAGTAAAAGCACGAGAAAAACATCCTGTTATTGAGCAATACCATATTGGAAAAAAAGACAAACCCATTGTGATTGGCCGTAGTATTGGCCAGAAAATTGGAAAAGGCGTTGCGCGAAAAATTTTAGATCCCAAAGACATGCAGCATTTTCAGAAAGGTGAAATTTTGATAGCGGAAATGACGGATCCTGATTGGGAACCGATTATGAAGCGCGCAGCGGCCATTGTTACTGACCATGGCGGCAGAACGTGTCATGCAGCCATTGTTGCGCGTGAAATGGGTATTCCTGCCGTTGTGGGTTGTGGTAACGCAACGCAATTAATTTCTAGTGGTGAAAAAATCAGTGCGTCTTGCGCAGAAGGAGAAACTGGGTATGTGTATCCTGGTTTAATTGACTATCAAATTGAAACAACCAAAATTGATAATTTAGCCAAATTACCCATTAAACTCTGTATGAATTTGGCAAATCCAGAACAAGCATTTAACTATCAATTTTTACCGAATGATGGCATTGGATTGGCCCGATTAGAATTTATTATTGGCACAATGATTGGTATTCACCCGAATGCGGTTTTACATCCTGAAAAATTACCTGAAAAAATTCAAGATGAAATTAAAGAAAAAACCGCTGCCTATAAAAATCCCGTGGAATTTTATGTTGAAAAATTAGCAGAAGGAATCGCTACTATTTCTGCGGCATTTTATCCAAAACCCGTGATTGTTCGCTTTTCTGATTTTAAATCAAATGAATATAAGAATTTATTAGGCGGTGAATTTTTTGAGCCTGTCGAAGAAAATCCTATGATCGGTTATCGCGGTGGTTCTCGTTATCGGTCAGGTAATTTTCAAGATTGTTTTAAACTAGAGTGCGAAGCAATGAAGCGCGTGCGTGAACAAAAAGGATTGACCAATGCGCATGTCATGTTTCCTTTTGTGCGTACTGTGCGTGAAGCAAAAGAATTGATTGAAATAACCAAAATGCAGGGATTAGTGCGTGGCAATAATGGATTAAAAATATATATGATGTGTGAAATTCCATCAAATGCATTATTGGCAGAATCATTTTTAGAGCATTTTGATGGCTACTCGATTGGGTCAAATGATTTAACGCAATTGACACTCGGTTTGGATCGTGATTCAGAATTGGTAGCAGAATTATTCGATGAAAGAGATGCAGCGGTAAAAAAATTGCTGCATCAAATTATCAGTACCTGCAAAAAATTAAATAAATATGTGGGTATTTGTGGCCAGGGTCCCTCAGATCATCCTGATTTGGCAGCATGGTTGATGGAGGAGGGGATTGAAAGCATGTCTCTTACCCCTGATTCCATTGTGCGCACTTGGATAATGCTGGGCGGAAAATAATCATCATTATTTTTTTGATTTATTTTTATGCAAAACACTAAAGTGATGTACCAATCATGGGTTTATGCATTTTTACCAGCCTATTCCACAGAGTTATTCACAGGTTTTGTGTGTAAGTTTGTTAAACGGAGCGCCATATGAAAAAGTTTTATCATTTTTTGTACCCCTTTGTTTTTTTAATGTCATTATGTATTAGCCCACACTGTGCCGCCGAATTTCATGCGCCATTGATCACGGCTGATATACAGCAAAGAATGACGCCGGACGATGCGCTCGATAGATTAATACAAGGCAATGCGCGTTTTGCCAGTGATTCTGGTGAAAAAATTAATTATTTAAAAAATAGAAGATTAACTGAAAAAGCGCAGCATCCCATTGCCATCGTGTTGAGTTGTATCGATTCACGCGTTCCGCCTGATGTTATTTTCAACCAAAACGTGGGTAATATTTTTGTAACACGTGTTGCTGCAAACGTGATTAATCCCGATATATTGGCTGGTTTAGAATATGCAACCGGTGTCTCAGGTGCAAAATTAATTGTTGTGATGGGGCATGAAAATTGTGGTGCCGTAAAGGGTGCCTGTCAAGATGTAAAATTAGGGCATTTGACACAACTGCTTGATAAAATTCAACCTGCAATTCAAGAAGCAACCGCTACATTTGGGAAAAAAGAGTGTGATAACGAAAAATTTATTAATTTAGCCGCTGAAGACAATGTGCGTCACGTGGTTGCAATGATACCTACTGAAAGTCCTGAGATAAAAAAATTAATGCAATCTGGAAAAATAAAAATCGTGGGTGCAATGTATCATTTAAAAACAGGGAGGGTGGTTTTTTTAAAAACATAAAATTTTCAAGCTAAAACCAAACTATTGAAAGGGACTCCCCCTTTCTTTTCGAATTACCGTGACATAGAATTGCAGCGTCGTTGTGCGTACAACGCACGAATGTGTACATTTATTCTGAAATGTTAACAAACAAAGGATATTCATACTGGATTTAAAAGGACGGCGTCAGTTGTATTTATTTAGAGGTCATCCGAGATGTCAAAACAAGAGCAACCAGAAATTCCTGCCGCGATACAATATTTGCGAGATCTGCATTCTCAACCAGCGTCATCCACGCTTCGCCACTATCTTGATTTATTTAACACTGCTCCCTCCCAATCGCATGATGCTTTTAAGCGCGGCGTGTGAAAGGTGTTTTGGTTTGAAACTTGATAAACACTATTATTTTGTACCATTTGTAGGATACATAAATCCTGCAGTGCAAGGCATAGTCATTAACGCTCATTTAAACGGACAAAGTCAACGACCCGCATTAGCAGTTAGTGTAATTGATTTAGATGATCATGAAAAAATGAAGCGTTTGATACGTCTCCCACAAAATACACGATCCGTTGGTATTATTGTTACATCCGAGATTTATCGAGCGCATGAACATGCTCTAGGTAGCGTTGAGCTTATTCCAGGATTTGAATCACTTGATCCAATTGTTAGTCATTTGAATTCAACAGAAGGAAGAGAATTGGGCCCAGCTTTTGATGCATTAACTGATGTTCAAAAATGCTGGACGTATCGATTTCCAATTAATAAAATTGAAGTAACTAGCAGCGGACAGAAGCTTAACACTGGCATGTATTGGTTTGACACTATCGGCATTAAAAGATTTGAACAAAGCAGTTGCGATATAATTTCGGTAGAATTATTACGACAACCTAAAAATTGGAGAGGCCAGGAAGTTAATCAGGAAGTTAATGACGATTGCGTGAAGCAATTATTACGCGTTATCAATTACGCACACGACTGTGGTGGCAAGAAAATTGTTATCATTAATGCAACTGGTTTTTCACAAACTGTCGCGGTTGTTCCTCGCAATACTACATATAATGTCGCCGCTTTCTTTCGGTTTATGGCGCGGTTACAACATATCGGTCAGACAGCTAGCGGGGCAGTTCCGCTGGCTGACTGCGGACCAGTGTAAACGTCTAGAGATAATGAACACATCGCACATGATGATTATCATACTTCAAATCAAAACTCTGAAACCCTGAATAAAAATCAACATACATTGCATAGGCATCCGTATAATTTACCACACCAGGCTCTGTAGTGAATTCAGTCGAGCTCCAATAGCCGTTAGGGGTTAGATTGGCATTACCTTGATTATTGAGCGCGATTTCATTTTTAACCATTACTTTTAGCTCGCTAATCGCAGGCAAATACCAATTTGGACCCACTGCCTGACAAACTCCCGCTGCATAGCTTGACAAAAATTCGGGTTGCGCCGCGATTAATTTTGTATTTGTAGCACCATCATTCGGGCTTATTGCGTTCGTTTGAGAATAAAATGAATTCCACCACAGCGCACTCACACTATTATTTTCAGGTGATATCACACCGCCAATTTTTCCAGGTGGTAAATAAACACAGTTGGTAATGTCCGTTCCAGTTCCCATGCAATACACTAAGCCTGAATTATTGCCGATCGCAACAGCATCACCAATTTTATGAACAGTCAACGTTACGCTATTATAAATATTGGGATAAACTACATCTTTTGCGGTGATTATTGTTGTACCTGATTCAACGCCAGTGGCTAATGCAAATTGCGAACCTTCTGTCGCAAGTGTTGCTACTGCTTGATTGGAAGACGTCCAAATTAAATTGGGTTTTGAATTAATCGATCCATCGACGTTTAATTCAATCGCTGTAAATTGTTGTGTACCCGCGTGTGTGCCATCTATCCCGCCAATTGCCACACCGGCTGGATTGGGAGATACAATAATTTTAAACGGTATGGCTTGCCCGTAAGAAAGCTGAGTAAAAAGAATGCCAGTAGCACATAAAACTGACCCAACGATAGCAAAATATTTTTTTGAACTCATGATTATTCCTATTTTTCAATTAAAAAATTGGTAAAAATGAGATACTCATCATGCACAATAGGTGACTATTTTACAAATGATATTTAAAATAATAAAAAAAATGAAAATCTTGTATTGTAGCTGCGATGCAGGATGGGATTTATATTTGCAATGCTGAAATTGCATAGTGTGATGAAACAAAACCGATATATAAAAAAATAGGGGGATTATGAAAGTTGTTATCAGTGGAACAGCATGCTCTGGAAAAACAACCACGATTAAATATCTAGAAATGAAAGGATATGCAGCGTTACCGGAAGCGCCAACTGTTTATATAGAAGAACAGCAAAAACTCAATTTATCTATGAATGAGATTTTGTCAGATTTAGTGAGTTTTGAAAAAGAAGTAATAAAAAGACAATTGCATGCTGAAAAAATGACTGATATCAAAAATGATAATCTATTGTTTTTAGATCGATCATTGATCGATGTTGCTGCATTTTGCAGCATGCTTTCAATATCTGGAATTGAAGAAGAAGTTTCAACACACATTTATAATGCACAATACGCATTGGTTTTTATTTTAGAAAAGTTGCCTTTCGAAAAAACAGGAACGCGTTGGGAGAGCACTGAAGCGCAAACGGATATACAAGATAAATACTTACGCGATGCCTATTTAAAATATGGTTTTCAGTTTATCCATGTGCCAGTCCTGCCAGTAGAAGAACGAACCGATTTTATTTTCAGAAAAATTAATGAATTTCAAAAAAATAAGATTAACAACCTGCATAAAGCCAAAACAAAAATTTTTGTTCAGAGGTATTTTAATGGAAAATTTATGTATTTGGATACGCATTTACCTAAAATCACGCAAATGCAAACCAATAAAAAATTTACGATCAATGTTTTTTGTGGTGCCGATGAAGGTATAGATTCTGAATATGTGAGTATGGCTAAAAAATTGGGTGAATTGTTTGTTAAGAACAACATCTCTTTGGTTTATGGCGGTGGTAATGCGGGATTAATGGGCGCGATATCCAATAGCATGATTGATGAAAAGGGTCATGTCATCGGCGTGATACCCCATGTTATGAAAGAACGCGGTTGGGATAATCCACGTGTCACTGATATGCGCGTGGTTGATTCTATGCTCGATAGAAAGACGGTAATGCTTGATTTATCGGATGCATCAATTGCATTGCCCGGTGGCATCGGTACTTTGTCTGAGCTATTGCACGTTTGGGATGATGTTAAATCGGGCGTACAGGATAAACCAAAACCATTTGCCCTATTAAATGTGAATCATTATTTTGACCCCTTAATTACCTGTATTTCACACATGGTCAAGTGTGGTTTTTTAACTCAAAAAAATCAAGATCTGCTGATTATAGATGATGATTGTGAGCGTCTTATTAGCAGATTACTTGCTGAAAAAACCGCGGCATTATTTGATGCAGAGACATCTCAAAGTGTCCTGGTATCTTGACATCGAATTGATCATGCCAGGCAACGTTTTTTTCGCTTTTTAAGCGAAAAAAGCATAGCTTGGCATGAAATTCATCGCATTAATCTCTTAATTTTTAGTGTATTGTCTTTAAAAAACTTTTCACAATTTCAGCATATTGTTTCGGATATTCAAGATGTGGCACATGTCCGCAATTTTCAAAACAATAATACTGCGCACCAAAAATTTCAGAAGAAAGTTGTTTGGAAAATTCGGATCGTAAAATAATATCTTGATCAGCGGTGATAACCAGTGTCGGCGCCTTTATTTTATTCGCCCAGGATGTTGAATCAAACGAATCCAGCGCTGCATATTGTCCCTCATAACCTGCAATGGTAAACGGATACGGATTATCCATTCCCCATTTGATCAACTCATCAAATTTCCCTGATTGCGATAAAAATTGAAATGAAAACGCCCAGGGACACATTGTTTTAATCAATGATTCTTTCGGTGCATTGGCTTTCATTAATTCCAGTTGTGCAGCAACAAAAAAATGAAAGGGGGTGTTGATCGTCATGCCTGAGTTGCTAATAACAATCGATTTTGTCAATGATGGATATTGAAAGGCAAGCATTTGCACCAAAAATCCACCCATCGAATTTCCGACAAAATGCGCTGATGTAATATTTAATGCATGACATAGATCAGCGATATCTTTTGCCATCTGCTCAATAGAATATTTACCTGATGGTGCGTCTGTTTGACCCACGCCCCGATTATTAAATAATACCACTTGATATTCGCCAGAGAATTCAGCGAGCAATGGTGTCCAGCTCAAATGATCAGCGCTAAATCCAGAAACAAAAATAAGGGGTTCGCCTTTACCATGTATTTCGTAGTACATATTGATATCATTTATTTTTATTTTTGGCATGATCCTCTCCGCTTAAGCTTTATATAAATGTACAGTTTTACTTGATAGGAGTGCTATTTTCACGTGATTTTTATCATGCTGCAAGACTTTAATTCTTTAGATCACACCTTATTTAATGGTAACATGATGAGATAAAACTGGTTTTTGTGACGGTTAGAGAAAACAATTATGCCAGGAAAAAAACATTTCATATTTTGTAAAAATCAATTGCTGCTTGAAAAGCACGGTGATTCATTTTACCTACCCAATTTTTCTGATTTATCTGAACTGATAAAAAATACCGATGGTTATTTGATCGGGCATTATAATCAACAGGATTGTTTCGCTGTTGATTTCCAGTCGATAGAGATTAATAAAAAATATGAATGGATTTCATTAAGATCAGCATTAGAAAAAATCGGTTCAGAATGGTTCAGCGTTGCTGCACGCGCGTATCAAATTATTCAATGGGATAATAACCATAAATTTTGCGGTCGATGCGGATCGCTTACTGAAAAAGTTCATCATCAATTTGAACGTCAATGTCATGCATGCCATCTTTCATTTTTTCCAAAAATATCACCCGCTGTGATTGTGTTAATTAAAAAAGACAATCAAATTTTAATGGCACGACAAAAAAGTTTTCCAAAAGGTGCGTATGGTTTAATTGCGGGATTTGTTGAAGCAGGTGAATCATTAGAGGATGCAGTGCATCGTGAAGTGTATGAAGAAGTGGGAATACACATTAAAAACATTCATTATTTTGGCTCACAATCATGGCCATTTCCTGATTCACTAATGATTGGATTTACAGCAGATTATGCAAGTGGTGACGTTCATTGCAGAGATGGAGAACTGGAATGTGCGGGGTGGTACGATGCTGATCACATACCTGGTTATCCTTCTTCATCTACCAGTATCGCATTCACAATGATTAATGAGTTTTTAAAAAAATAATATTATTTATATGAATGAATAATCAAAACACGAGATTGTTTTTATTTTCATTCGTGTATAATTTTTTATTCAACGTATTGCATTGACAGGAAATGATATGACAACCCATCACCCCGGTATTTTTTTTGGAAGGTTCTAAAAAATAGACTTAAAAATGAAGGAAGTGAACCGGTAACAAAATGTTACCAATTGAAAATGGCTGCGGAAGATGGAAAATTACGCCTTTGCATCTGAAATCAGAAAAGCAAGCAATAAGCGGGAAAAGTTAAAAAATAGCAAATAATATTTTGTATTGCACAGTTAACCATATGATTTACAAAGTATATAACACGCCTATTTTGCATTAGTCATAATAGTTGACTTTATCAATGATTGTTTATTACAATATTTGAGTTAGCCAATAAAGGAATCGACTATGGTAAAAGTAACAGCAAATACAACGCTGCCGACCTTGAAAAATTATTCCGTTGGTTTTCGCTTCGCCAGAATTATGTGGCTCAAAAGGCGATTCATTGACATCGCAATGAAGCCGCTGGATATGACCCGAATGCAATGGCAAACATTACATTGGCTTAATATGATTAGCCCCTGCACACAAAAACAATTATTAAATTATATGGATATCGATGGTGGACAATTAGCGCGAACCTTAGATGAATTTGAAAAAAATAACATTATTACGCGAAAACCATTGGCAGAAGATAGGCGCTGTTTATTGGTTGAGTTAACGCCATATGCGAAAAAGAAGTTGATTCCTCATTTAGAAAAAGTATTTGAAAAAGAAAATGATATTTTATTGGATGGAATAAGTAGCGCTGATAAAAAGAAATTAACAAGCCTGTTAGAAAAAATTGAAAGCAATATTGATATTGAATTAACCAAATTTGACAGCAGGAAATAATCATGACCACCAATACTATTGCATTACCAGAAAATAAAATCCAACGCATTATTTGGACGCTCTTGTTTTTATTTCCAATCATCGGAATGGCTGTTGATTTAGTTGCGCCATCATTGCCAGCGATTTCAAGTAGTTTGCATGTATCCGAATCGATTGCAAAAAACGTTATTTCCCTTTATTTATTGGGATATGCATTTGGTAATTTTTTCATAGGATTTTTAGCAGATGCATGGGGTCGTCAGAAATTATTACGCGCTGGATTGTTTGGATTTGTGATCGCCAGCTTAATCCCTGTATTTTTTCATAGTATCGATTTACTATTTTTATCAAGAGTTTTGCAAGGAATAACCATTGGCGCTGTATCAGTATTGGCACGAGCGATGTTTTCTGATGTTTTATCGGCAGAAAAATTAACAAGTCTGGGAACACTCATGGGTACCATGTGGGGGTTAGGACCAATGCTCGGGCCTGTCATTGGCGGTTATTTGCAATTTTATTTTGATTGGCAAGCAGGGTTCGTATTTTTTGCGTTAGTCACATTCATCGGATTAATTGCCACATGGATTGTTGTTCCTGAAACACATTTTAATTTACATCCATTGAATATAAAAACGATCGGTAAAGATATTCGTGAAGTGTTTTGTCACCGATTATTTATGGCACTTGTTATTTTAATGGGTTTGGCTTACTCATTGATCATTGCGTTTAATACTGCAGCACCGTTTTTAATTCAATCAGTATTACACCATACTCCTGTATTTTTTGGGCACATGGCATTATGCATCGGTACCGTTTTCTTAGCAGCAACCTTCATTTGTCGCTATTTACTCAAAAAATTTAAAGCTGAACATTTGCTTTTTTATGCGCTCATTATTTCTTTTACAATTGCTTTATCATCAGTCGCACTTAGTTTTATATTTGAAAAAAGTACATTATTTATTGTTATCATCAGTGCCATGATGTTTTTTTCATGTGGATTTATTTTTCCGATGTCGATGGGAAGAGGAATATCTTTATTCCGACATATTGCTGGTACCGCAACAGCAATGATGTTTTTAATCCAAATTTTAATGACCAGCTTCGTATCTTTTTTAGTGAGCTTGGTTCATGTTGAAAATAATACCGATATTATGGTGATGTATTTTGTTTTGCTGCTTTGTGCAGTAGTTGTTTATTGGAGTATGATTCACAATAAAAAATAAATAAATTCCACTGACAGTAGCGCCTTCAGCTTTGTTTTAATAAAAGGCTTTAAGCTGGACTTTGGCCAATCACGCCGCCCTTACCAGCTGATCTATCAGCGCATTCATTGATTCGGGCTTAATTTTCACGTAGTCATCGTTAGACGCTGAGTCGTCAAAATACTTTTTCGCCCAAATACTGCGCCGAACGAGCGCAATAATATCAGAAAATGTTGCTTGCCCTTTTTTGTCATACCATGCAGTTGATGCAACGGGCAAGACTTGCGTTTTTAGCATTTCTTTTGCAAATAAACACACGAGTGAAAAGAGCGCCATCAACGATGGCGTGCTTCTGGCGATTGCTTTGTCTGACCATTGACGTTGCGTTTCCATGCCAAGATGCGCACGCATTTCAAAAAAAGTGACCTCAATGTTCCAGCGAAGAACAAACCAATGAAGAATCTGTGCTGGCGTTACTTCTGTATCGGTACTAAAAAATGTTTCTGCCGTATTGTCTTTCGAATCAAGCACAATAACCCAGCGGATTTTTAATGGCTTTTCGCCAGCAGAATACCAAAGATTAATTCCGCTTAATATTTTGACCGTCTTTTTTCTCGCCGTCATACCAATCAATTTCCGAATCAACCCATGCCTGCGTTATATCTCGCGATAATAGTTTTAATGATGTGGCTCTTGCCCCTTTTTCTGGGCGTCTTCCGCGTTTTTTTGTCGCAATAGGAATTTCTGGAAAATCATATAATGCTGCATCCAAACGTAATCGTGAAATTAATGTCACCTTATTTTTAATACACGCATGACCCAATCGAATGCATGCAAAACCACCATCACCAATCATGATCCACGAACGTTTTAGCCATCTTGATATCACGCGCATTGCTAATATCGTCCAATCAATACTGGTTTTATGTTTGCGTTCGCGTTTTTCATTACATTTTTTTGAAGGTGCTAAAATTGTCATGAAGGGCAGCGCCCAGGGTCGTGCGCACCAAGGCAGCTTTACGATTAACATCAGACAAGCC
>Ga0207016_1020_pt1 | contig 35519 bp, 27 predicted proteins | sample Alteio_BWMinCont_54_FD_153469 | JGI IMG/M metagenome (GOLD analysis project Ga0207016, IMG submission 153469) | Enriched cells from forest soil in Barre Woods Harvard Forest LTER site, Petersham, Massachusetts, United States -... | ecosystem: Environmental > Terrestrial > Soil > Temperate forest >...
TATTGTATGCCGGCGGCGTATGTTGTAGTGTTGCTGAGGTTTTCACTTACTCCAAAATAAGAGAATTGAGACCAGTTTTGCACCGTATAGTCGAATGAGAAGGTCCATTGGTCACCTTTTTTAATGGTTATTCCAGCCCCATACATTATTGGGATCCTTATTTTGCCAACGGCCCCACTATCATGTAAGGTATCTATATTGGTCCCCGAAGCGCTTTGGGTTACTGTCAGAATATTGTAGTTTGCAGTAAGGTTTGCTGCAGGGGCAACCGTAGCGCCCAACGTAACAAACCAGTCTTTTTGGGGATCTTTTTTGTTTTTGATAGTTGCAGTATACATCACTCCAAAATCACCTACAAAAGAATGGACACCCACATTTTCTGCTTTCAGGGTATTAAAGATATTGGAATTGTTAAAGTCGACACTTTCCGTATTGGTTAAATTACCAAACAAATAGGATAGATTGGCACCAAAAGACAGATTCTTCCAAGGGGCATAAGCTGATCCTATAAATATTTTACTAATGCCGCCTGCACCTTGGTAATTGTTTTGTACTGTAGTTGTTTTAGATGGTACACCATCGCTGTCTATATATGGGTTAGTATTAATATTATAGCCTTCTGTGCTTACGGGTACAATTCCCATAGCCAGGCCAACATGCCGGCTTACAGGTATATTAAGCGCGGCATAGGAAAAATAGGCATTATTACTATTGGCACTCTGTCCGATGGAGGATACATTCAGAATATTTTCCTGAATACCTGCCTCAAAAGCAACCATTTTTAAACCCACGGTACCGGTACTGTCATCAATCGGAATGAATCCGTAAGCATAGGATGCCGGGTTCTTAAGATTGATGAAAAAAGGTGCGCTTGCATCGTTGTGATAGGCTATACCTGTTCCGCCCATAGAGAAATTGAGTACACTGTTTTGTCCCTGTAAGTCGCCAATACCATAACGGGAGTAAGGAGATATGTCGGTTGTTTGTGCATAAGCAGCACCCGTAAAGCATATACAAAATATGATAAGGAAAGCCCGCAAGGGTTGGAAAGCGCTATTCATTGTTTTACTAAAATCGTTCAGCTGATGCAAGATTGCCTTTGGTGTGAAAAGGTGACAAAATTACATTAAGTCCTGTAAGCACCAAGAAAGGCTCTGCTTTTATTTTGATTTTAAGACTTTTTAACAACCAGGGCATAGAACCACCTGTGAGTATAATGGTCAAATCTTTATATTCGGATTGATATTTCCTGATAATACCTTCTACCTCGCTTGCAATGCCCATCTGAACCCCCGACTTAATAGATTCTTCTGTATTTGCCCCAATTAATTTTTTAAATTTCATATCAGGTTCAATTAACGGAAGCCTTGAGGTAAAAGTATGCAAGGCTTTATAGCGCATGTCCAACCCCGGCGATATGCTTCCACCCCGGTAGGTATTTTTATTGTCTACAAAATCAAAGGTTACACAAGTGCCCGCATTCACCACTAAAACATTCTTTCTTTGGTAAAGTGCATTGGCTCCGCATACGGCAGCCAGCCGGTCCATGCCCAGGGTTTTAGGAGTTTTGTAGGCAATTTTTACCGGTACTGATGTTTCAGGGCTAAGTTCAACAAAATGGGAATGTGAGGAAAGAAAACTTTTTATTGCAACAGGATAGTTGGTTACACTGCATAGTATGGAGTTCACTATACCGGGATTCTCTTTGAAAATAAGTTTAAGCGTACCCTGGGTAAAAGAATCGTAAACCCCATCTTTAACCAATTTACCATTGACAAACAAGCCTGTTTTAGCCCTTGAGTTACCTATATCTATAGCAAGATTCATTTTTTGAAATCAGGTCAAAGCTAAGCAATACAACTATAAATGAGGGGCGATAAACTATAAAGTGGTGTAAATGAGGGTGTAATTCATAATTTATAATTCATAATTCATAATTAGCGACATTTTCTTACTTTTGCGCCCCTATTTTAAAGGTACCATAGCTCAGCTGGTAGAGCGAAGGACTGAAAATCCTTGCGTCGCTGGTTCAACTCCAGCTGGTACCACAAATACAATCAAGCACTTATGAGTTTCATAGGTGCTTTTTTATTAGATGCCCTTACACTAACCGTCTAAGCTACGTGCCAAGTAATATTTATTCCCTTTGATTAACCTGAGATAGTCTACCTTGCTGTTTTTAGAAATACTCTCTAACACCATACAAGGTAATACCATACAAATTTGAACATACTGCGCTATACGATAAGCCATAGCAATCTTGATTACAGCCGATTACTTAACCCCTGGAAATGGCTGATTGGGGAAGACAAAGAAATAATTGTGATTACAAAAATGGGAGACTTGGTTTTGAAAGACGCTTCCAATAGTCTCTATTTTCTTTCCATTACCGATGGCAGTATGGAACACATTTCAAACTATTCCAATGATTTCTTTAAGAATAGATTATCAGCAGACCAATACTATGAAATATTCCAGCCGACATTAATAGAGAACCTGGAAGAACTTGATGACAAGAGTTTAAAGGAAGATCAAATATATGCTTACGGTGTATTACCGGTTAATGGTGGGGAAATTTCTGTTGCCAATATTTATTGTAAAAATATTTACGAGCAGTTTATTTTGACAAGTTCCACCCATAAGGAGATTGACGAATTGCCTAAGATTATAAATGAATAAATGCAAGGGTACAATAAAAATAACCTTTGGCTCAAATATACATGTGATATCCATCTCGAAGAAGAACAAGATTTTTTCCAAACTCAAAACTTACTCCGTTAACTTCCTCGTTTATTATATTCTCTATTTCATTTAATTCTTTTCGTACCATGCAACTGATTGCCGAAAAATCATATTCAGCAGGTACTGGATAAAAGAAAATTTGAGTTCCACCATCATAAATATTAACTTGAGTTCGATAGGTTTTAAATCGGTTGGCAATATCACCAATTCTAATCCTAAACTCATTACCCCAAAACCCGAACGCTTCCAATGGCTTATCACTATCCTTCAAGTTCAAAATAGGATTAATGAATGCTCCGTCAAATCTTTTATCAAAAGTATCTAGAAGTTTGGAATCCCTAATTTCGTTTTTTGGATTTGGTCTTTCTGTCCCAATCAATGCAGTCAATTGTTGAGTTGTCGGCTTTGAAGATTTTTTTAAAAGTTCACATGTTGAATCAAACCAATCTAAGTTTGATTTGAGTTGTTCTTTTGAATTTGCATTCATTTCTTATTGTATTTCATTTTTGTTTTCATCAAATTTTTTTGTTGCTCCCTCAACTTCTTCCAGGTTTTAAAGTAAAGCGGATAACCAACCAAATTATTTCAGCGCTAAACAAAGCTCCTATGGCAAAAATAGCAGGCGTAGTCTTTGTTGCCGATTGCATAAATACCGATGTTAGCGCTATTACATATACAGAGCAGGATAATAAGGCCATTATGCATAGTCCGAATATATTCAATGGAATTTTAAAGGGACGTATTGCTGCCGGTTCTTTAGCGCGTAGAACGATAAGTGAAATAAACTCCAGGAAGAGACCGGCACCATATAAAATCACATCAATTACTATCAGATCGGTGAATGTCCATAATACCATAAAACTTACAACAACTGCACATACTATTATTGAAATATAAGGAGTGTTAAACCGTTTGTGGCTTTTAGCAAACCAAGTGGGTAACAATCTATCTTCCGCCATGGCTCTCGGTATACGCGATATAGATAACATGACGGCAGAAAATATGCCCAGCGCACTAGCCATTCCTCCTACAGAAAGCAATATGCCAAGCCATGTTCCGCCAGTTTTAATACCTAGCAACGGATAGCCTTTATCTGATAATTCGTTGAGATCAACACCGGAGTTTTGAGTAACAAACACGGTAAGCAAATAAACTGCCAGTACTGCTATAAACGCTACCACCATAGAAATTAAATAAGACCGCACCGGTTTATCAACTTCTCCGGCATAGGTGGTAGTATTATCCCAGCCCAGGAAATTCCACATTACAGTATAAAGGCCCATGCCAATAGAGGTGAACCCAACATGTTGTAAAGAAAATACCGGGGCCGCAAAGTGAAATGAAGTACTGAAAAAAGAATATCCGAACAAAATAAAGAAGGGTATCAGAACGATAGTGCTAAGAACGAGTGAAACTTTGCCAACGGGAAGAATCCCTAGCATATTTAAGCCTGCACAGCTCCATATAATAATCAAACAGATATATATCTTATAAGCTGCAATTGCAGGAAAGAAAAAAGACAAATAAGTAACAAATAATACCGGGTAAATTGCGAGGTCGGTGAACGAGTAAAGCCAGGTCCACCATCCTTCATAAAAAGCCCAACGCAAACCTAGAGCCCTATTCACCCACTTGTAGTAACCGCCTTCAACAGGCATCATGCTGTTTAGTTCCAAAACCATAAATATGCTTGGCAAATCCCACAGAAATGGTACGGTCATAAGCAACAACAATGCCCCATTCTTACCTACAAACTGCAGTAATGGCTCAAGCCCGTATGGTCCACCCGATACGGTGAGAAAAATTACCGCTACCAGTGAAAGTGGTTTTAATAACCGGGAAGATTTGACCGTTGTTACCACGAAGTATAAATAATGACCCTAAAAGTAATGGAAAAATGAAATGGGAGTTACCAAGCTACCCCACCTTATAAGTAAAGCGGATGGCAAATGTGCGGGGAGGCTCAATTTTAAGTGGCCTTAATGAATAACTAAGGTTAAAAAGATTGTCTACTACGAACGATACCGATATTACCTTGGTTGCTTGTAAGCCAATGCGGGCATTGTATACATTAATGCCTGTGTTGTGTTCTTCGCGGTATTGCTTAATGCCGTATTGCGCCAGCGATGCCAGCTCATAAAAAACTGTGTCGACATTTTGCATATAACTATAGTATACCCAGTCGCCGCCAACCGAAACCTTCTTGTACTTTATTTGAATGTCTAGTTTAGCAACAGTTTGGAAACGATATTTTAAAATATTATTTGCCGTATTCGTGCTGGTGGATGCGTATGATAATTTCTCATGGATGCTATCGGTAGCATACACCAGGTTAGGTTGCAATGCTTGTGGAATAGTGTAAGTGTAGCCCGCCAGCACATCTACTTTTAAATCGTTGGTCATAGCTCCTTCTCCTGCCAGCGATACATCAATTCCGCGTACTTCCGTGGGCCCCGTGTTTAGGTACTCAAATCCATAACTGTAATTGTAAACGCCCGGCACATAAGGGTTAGGGGTTTTTGCCCAGGCTCCATAAGTAATTTCAATGGTATTTTGATATTGTTGTTCGAATGCCGCGGCATCTAAAAAGCCCATGAAATTGCCTATCTTAAATCCCTGCTTTATGCCGATTTCAGCATTCCAGCTTGTTTCCGGCTGTAAATTAGGATTGGCAAAAATGCTCAGGTCGCTGAACTGCGAGGTTAAATATTTTTCCGAGAGGGTAGGGTAGCGGTATCCTTGGCCATAAGAACAACGCAAAAAAGTGGCTTGGGCCAATTTCAGGTTTGCCCCTGACCGGAATATGGGTTTAGAGATATTGGTACCATTATCAGCAATAAAGTTTTCATCGCGGAATCCGGCAGAAAGGTTTAATATCTTCCAGAACTTTTTATCGAACTGAGCATAACCTGCAGAATTCTCCAGACGATTAGTTGAGGCCGGCATAAAAAGACCCAGATTGGAAAGTGAATCGGTGTGCGAATAGGTATTGTTCATTACCAATCCGGCGGTAACATTTAATCCTCCCAATTCATAAAACTTTTTGATACACTGATATTCGATATAGGCTACATTAGTGGTGTTGGATGGATTATATGTTTCAACATTATTGGTATAAAAATAACGGGCACGCAAGCTATGTTCAAAACCGCCATTAGACAGGTACGTAATGTATGGGTCGACATAAAGCATTTTTTGGGTTTGCAATATTACCGTGTTAGGATACGCCCGGTAAAGCCCCGAGCCAATGCTATCCCAAATCAATGAAACCGGGTTTGAAGATTGTCCGAAATCTCCATTAAAACCATAATTCAAACCGGGTATTTTTTTCGGATGATAACGCAGCCCCAAGTTAAAGCGTCCTGTCTTTTCACCCATGTCGGCAGTAGTTATTTCAGTATTGCCTACAGAGCCTTTTGATGGTTCTTGTATCGGTGGTCCAATGTAACCATGGTCATATTGTATCATACCACCCACTACCAAATCTAACTGTCCAATTTTTTCGGTATGCAAAAAACTGATACCTGAAAAATTAGCGTTCCCCGACCACCATTTTGAACCTTCGATAGGAGGAGAGCCATATAAGCCCGACCACACAGAAACCGTTGTGTAAGGGGTGGAAGTAGGATAAGCCGTGCGTATATTAATGCTTCCGCTTAAAGCCGATGAACCATTGGTTACAGAGGAAGCTCCTTTAATAATTTCAATTTGTTCCACATTTTCTATTGGGTATAGGTCCCAGGGAATGCGGCCTCCATCACCCGGTAGGGCTGGCAGGCCATCAATTAAAATAGCTACCCGGCTGCCCACACCAAAGTCAAACCCGCTGCCACCTCTTATCTGCGGTTCGCCATCCAAAATATTTAATCCGGGTGCGAGGTTTAGCGTTTGAGTTATGTTGGTAGAATTAGTATTATCAATGAGAGTCGGTTTCAATACATCCATTGAAACAGTAATGTCTTGCAGCTTTTGCTCATATCGTCCTGCCGATACTACCAGCGTTTGCATTTCCCTACTCTCGTATGATAGTGTATAGTTGTGCTCACTTATTTTGGCATCTTCAATAAATACCACCGCTGTATCGGAGTGCATGCCGAGCACGGAGCAAACTATAGTATGCTTACCCGGATTCAAATGGAGCTCATAATTACCCCGTGCATCGGTCAGTTGTCCGCTTGAAAAGTTATCTATATCGTAAACGGTTGCCGCAACTATTTTTTCCCGTGTTGAAGAATCTGTTACATACCCTCTTAAAACTCCACCACTTTGTGCACTAATTAATAAGGGGAAGATTAATAATATGCTTAGAAGATAGCGCCTATTCCTCACACGTTTTTAAGGGGTTTTAATTTCTATGCCATGCAATTAATATTGCGGTTAGGGCTTCAGCAAACATAAGAAATCCTTATGGCTGAACAACAATTTTGCCTGTTTTTGTCACCGTACTATTTTCATCCTGAACAGAATAAATATATAGTCCGGCAGGCACCCCTGTTAGTTCTATGTAGTTGGCTCCTTCTGCAATTTTTTGTTCTGTTAACTTACGGCCGGTAACATCGTATAAAGAAAATACAGCCGAGGTAATATTAGAATGATTGTTTATAGTAATTAACCCCGATGTTGGATTGGGACTTATGGTTACGTTTATGGTATTAGCAATATTAGTAACCCCGGTTTTGGTATTGAAAACAAGCCCAAGTGAGTCTACAATAAGTTTGCTGCCAGCATGGCCTGAATTCTGATTATCGCTGGAAGTAATGATCCATAGTGCAGTATCAGGTGTAGATTGATTTGAATAAATAACGGGCAATGAAAAGCGTGTCCAACTGCTTACACTTTTAGTGGGAGTTTTAAAGAAAGCCTGGCCAATGGTATCTTTATGATTAGCTCCGAATACATAAAATTCAATATCTCCATTGTCCCCGCTTACCGGGGTATATTGATACCATCCAATCATGCTGTCGGGGCGTAGCTGATAAGGTATACCCCCATCAATCGTTTGTTGAATCGGATTAATAGTTCCAGTAGTTGCTGTTCCTGGGACTAATTCAGAAAAGGCTTTATAATACATGGTAACTAGTAACATGGAATACTTTCCACTAATTTTAGTAGTGGAATCTTTATAACATGTAACAAATCCTAAGGTAGGAGCCGTAATAGGATTTAGGCAATTCCATCCGTTAGGGTCGTCATATCCTCCGTTGGCTGCAACATGGGTCCAACTTTCAAAATTTGCATTAGGTGTAGCCGGGTTGGTTTGGGCTTTTAACAGGGTAAAAGAAAAAAACAAGATGAGAGTGGTGAGTGTTTTCATAATAATTGTTTTTTATAGTGATTATTATTTTTTTGAGTGAGTCCGTTTTTGAGATGACGATTTAAATATAGTTATATTTTATAATAGTTGTATCTATTAACCATTATAAATTTAAGCTACTCTACTGTATATGGTTCTCATATAAGGCGTTATTACATACCCCAAGATAAGTAAATTTATCAATACGAGCAATCGTTTTTCAGCTTTTTTTTATTTCCAATATCATTTTTTTAGCGGGGATGCCGCATAGATTATGGTTAATTACGTCCAGGGTTTTAATGAAATTGCTTTTTTGTTTTTCAGATAATCCTGCAGTTGCTTCTTTATTTGTTTTATGAATGGCTTTATAAATTTGCTCCATCTTTTTATTCCCTTTTGCTGTTAATTGAACATGTATTTCGCGCCTGTCTTTCAAGTTTCTTGTCCGCTTTACATATCCTTTTTCAGAAAGGTATTCCATAATTTTCACCATGGCAACCTTATCTATCTGCAGGGTATTGGCAAGATACTGCTGAGTGCTGGCTGCTTTATTTTCCTTAATAACCACCAATACAAAAAAATATCTTTCAATATCAAGATGCTCCAACTCTTTTGTTAAAACGCCAAAGTATTTTTTAGTCAGTATGGCGATATTAAGACCTAAGCGGACTTTACTTTCCTGCATGAGATAAATTTAACCAAAAACAAATCTATAAAAAGTAAAGCATATGGATGGTTAATGGAATTAACAATGCGTTTTTAGAGCAAATCCCTTTTTCGAAACATCCCCAGTTCCTAAAAATCCAGGCTGAATGAAAAGTAAGTAGTGGGTTTAGTGGTAATTACACCATTATCTATTCCCCATCCTTCGTCAAGCCTCAGGAAATAGCCCAGTATCCGGGTCCGGATTCCTGGACCGAAGCCTTCTACAAACGGATATTGTTGATTGGAAATAATTACTGTAATAGGGCTTCCTTCGCCACCTACTACCGTTGTATTAATGGAATTGGAATTGGAATAAGGTGATGCTCCAGTCCAGGCAGTTCCTATATCAAAAAATCCAACCAGCTGGAAGTTATTTATTAAATCTGATTTAATGGGACGGTTGAGCAAGTAGCGGAATATGGGGAAACGCAGTTCGCTGTTGTATAATAAAAAGTTATTACCGTTGCGTACATTCTGGTCAAATCCGCGCATAGGTTCAGCCAGTGATTGGAACACATAGTTCTGTCCGCCAGCAGGGGATACAGCGCTATTGAAAGTGGGGCTATACCATCCATCTGTTCCACCCAGGTAATATAATACATGTTCTTGTCCGAAGGATGTTCCGGCTGAAAAGCGATTGGCCCAAATCAGCTCCCTGTGAATTTTTTTGTAATAGCGAATATCCAACCCCAACACATACATCCCGGCTGATTTGCTTAAATCATTATAGTATTGTACAAAAGCACGTCCTTTGAGACCAGAATAAATGTTTAACCCGTTAGGGATAGTTGCATCATACACATAATCTATTTCGCCATGGGGCAAGTAGGAAGTACTGGGCGGGGTTTCGAGGCTGGGTATATCTTCTGCAAGGGTTACATTTTTTTCGCTCAATATGCCGCCACTCGCCTCTACCCGGGCCACTTCATTAAAAGCGTATTTCAGTTTATAGGTAGCATCTAAACAATATAGATTGGCTAAATAATAGCCGCTTGAAATACCTAGAAATGCGCCCCGTTGAAGAATTATTTCCTTGCCGATTCTATCCGATAAATCTTCATAGGTCAAGTCATACGTAATATTGTCCATACCAAAATCCATCCGTACTCCACCAGTTATGCTGTAATCTTCAAATAAATCCTGTAACCCGTTTACCGAGGCATAGAATCCCAATCCCGGGTATAGTAGCGAGGAACCTAAGCTATAAGGCAAATACATAGAAGATAAATAGGTATTATTTATTTGGGCATTGATGAAAGTTGGTTTAAAGCTTACATAATAATTATCTTTTAATAGCGGACGTTTCTTTTTGTTTGTATCAGCAGCTGTATTTGTAGGAGAAAGTGCATTAACGGTTGGCGTTGTTTTGAAGATAGTAATAATGAGTTTTTGTGGAGGATTTTTCGGCTCATCGAATGAGTAGTTATCAATATCTACAGGCTGATAATACGGATTTTTATGCACTGTATCGGCAGCCGGTTGGTTTTTTTGTGTCGTATCAGTTTTTAAAGGTGTTTTGTTCCCGGATGGTATAGAATATTTTATGTTAATGGTATTCGTATCTTGTTTAGCTGCTGCGTTGGCAAGAGAATCTTCGTATACTTTTTTTCTACGGGTAGCTATATATTCCCTCATAAAAGAGGTGGGCTCGGGCGACAGGGGTATGACCGTTGTAATTTTTTCAGGGAGGGTATCCTTATAGAGATAGTACTTGTTGTTATTATAAAATATCTCGGTCATGTAGCGTATGTAGGGCGATGCATCCTGCTCTATAATATTGCGGCTATAGTCCGTTACCGGGAAGGAGTGTACGATGTAGCTGTAATGAGCTGCTGTGTCAACAAAGCTTATGGAGCTGTCAATACGGGCGATACTTCTATTCATAACACCTGAGGCATTACTGAGATAGGATATATACCCCTTGGAATAAGGTATGGGATACGTTTCATCCACATCAGGTGTATTGGTGATCCTGGTTAAGGCTTTAGAGTGGGTGCGCAGATTGTATTCGAAAATATCATAATGCGATTGTATTTTATGTATGTCGCCTCCGTTTCTAAGCGAGTCATCGGGCCGGTTTGAGCTGAATACTATTTTGGTGGAATGGTCGATAAAACGAGGCCACATGTCATCATATACATCTTTGGTAATTTGTTCAAATGTATTGGTGCCGGCGGTCATGAGGTATATATCCGACTGACCGTCGCGTATTGCTGACATCACAAACTTAGTACCGTCGTCTGAATAAGAAATGTCCAGTATCTTTTGAAAGTTAAAAACCCTGCTCGATTCGAGTTTGTGTGATGAAAGCGTGTAGGTATATAGTTGGAGCGTACCTTTCGATTCCATAATTATCGAAAATAGCTGGCCGCTAGGATGCCAGGCTATAAGCGGATAGGAATAATCGTACACGCGGTCAATCTTTTGACCTTGCTTGAGTATGCAAGTACTTTTTTTGTTAAGGTTATCATAGAGCCAAACTTTACTCTGCCCCAGTTTATTGGTAATGTAGGCAACATATCTTCCTTCAGGGCTTGCTTCCATGTGATAGTACCTCGTGTTGCTTTTAGGCTTTAATATCACCGGATTTTTTTGAGGCACGGCATCTTTTTGCGATTCTCTTTTATACAATGTGTTGTAATAACCATACCAGTCTTTTGAAAATGATTTTAGCGAAGTGCCCAACGAATAAAGGAAAGCGCTTTCTATGCTTCTGCTGGAATGGGCTATATATAACAATTGTGGGATAACTGATTCTCCATAGCTCTGAGCAATATAATGCCATATAGAGAGCCCTGCATACCTAGCATCTACCCCAGTAAGGTGGTTAAACCTTTTATAACGGCCGCTTTGAATTCCGTCGCGCACATAAGCATCTATTTTAGGGTTCCAGCCCGTAGCCATATAGTTTACAAAACCCTGCTCAAACCAATCGGGGATGTTATATAATGCTGAACTTTTAATAACATTGCTAAAGCTGCCGCCAAACATCATTTCGTGAAAGATGACTTCAGCTATACCCAATTTAATCTGTTCATCCAGGTTATGGTGGTCGCCATCCACATAAACAATCACTTTTCTTGATACGATATGGTTCTCTCCGCCCGTATTATATTGTTCATCCTGGTTTAATCCGATATTACTTTCGGCATATTCCGATTGTTTGCAGTATACAATAAATTCAATGGGCTTTTCTGTTTGGTAATCCATAGCCGAACAAATCTGGCGTATATATCCTGCAGCCTTTTCGCCTACATATTGAGCAGGCTTCTCCCCGCCCTGGTAGAAATAAACCTTATAATTCGGATAACTGTAATAGGTCCATTGAAATTTTTCATACCGCACTCTGTTCTTGCCAAAGGGCATTTGGGAGCCGGAATAAAATTGACTGCTTCCTTCGAAAGCGAAGAAAAAAAGCAAGAATGAAATGATTGAATATCTACGTAGTAAATGCACTATATCCTCTATCAGAATGCTAAAATAGTAAATTTGCCTTTAATACGGAACCTTATGACGCATCAGCAGCATTTTCAGTTTAATGTCTTTGCAGAAAACACCTATATTTTATATAACGAAGAGAAAGAAGCAGCTATAATTGATCCCGGTTGCAGTAATGCGGAAGAATATAAGCGTGTGGCTGATTCTATTAAGTCTAAAGGATTAAAACCTGTTCTTCTTCTTAATACCCATTGTCACATAGACCACATTTTAGGTAATCATTTTATTCACAGGGAATATGGATTGGCTCCTATTATACATAAGGATGACCTGTTTCTGCTTCATAAACTTACTGAAATAGCTAATTTTTATGGAGTAGATGCGGTACCTTCACCTGAACCTTTGCGGTTTATAGAAGAGGGTGAAAAAATAGCATGGGGCGATAATACGCTCGAAGTGATATTTGCTCCCGGACATTCACCCGGCAGCGTATGCTTTTATAATGCGAAAGAAAAAAAACTATGGGGCGGTGATATGCTTTTCCGGGAAAGTATTGGCAGAACTGACCTTCCGGGTGGAGATTATGATACGCTTGAAAGCAATATCCTCACTAAGCTTTTTACTTTACCGGATGATGTAGAAGTATTTCCCGGACATGGTATACCAACTACCATTGGGCACGAAAAACGTCATAATCCATTTGTGGGAGGAAAGAGTTGAGGTTTTAGTTCTGCTTAAACAAGCCCTCTACGAACTCATCCTTATCAAACAAGCGAAGGTCTTCTACTTTTTCACCTATACCTACGTAACGCACTGGTATTTTAAATTGGTCGGAAATACCAATCACCACACCACCTTTAGCGGTACCATCTAATTTAGTAAGGGCAAGTGCTGTTACATCCGTTGCTTTGGTAAACTCCTTGCATTGTTCAATAGCATTTTGCCCGGTAGATGCATCCAGCACTAACAATACTTCGTGGGGTGCCGTAGGAATTACTTTCTGCATCACCCGTCTTATCTTTGAAAGCTCGGTCATCAGGCCTACCTTATTGTGTAGTCTGCCTGCCGTATCAATAATTACCACATCCATTTTTTGTGCGACAGCCGATTGCAAGGTATCAAAAGCAACCGCCGATGGGTCGGCATTCATCCCTCTTGAAACAATAGGTACGTCAACTCGTTTGGCCCATATTTGCAACTGGTCCACTGCTGCAGCACGAAATGTGTCGGCAGCCCCAAGCATTACTTTTAATCCTGATTTTTTGAAGTGAGATGCGAGTTTGCCAATGGTGGTTGTTTTTCCAACTCCATTTACCCCTACAACCATTATTACGTAAGGCTTCTCTTTGGGCAATTCGATAGAAGAACCAGTAGCGCTGCTTGTTAAAAGGTCGGCTATTTCTGTTTTCAGCATGGCATACACATCGGTGGCTTTAGCTCCCTTGGTCGCTTCTACCTTTTTCTGTAAATTCTCAATTATCTTGATAGTAGTGGAAACTCCCACATCTGAAGAAATAAGTGTTTCTTCAATACTCTCCATCACTTCAGCATCAATGGTCGATTTCCCCATGATGGCATGGGCAAGCCTCGAAAAAAAACCTTTACGTGTTTTTTCAAGTCCAATGTCAAAGCCCGATTTATTTCCTCCTCCAAATATGCTTCTTAAATTCATTTCTTCAATTACTTTTTATCAAACATCAGGTCGTTGAATTCTTTCGATTTATTTTTTGGAATAGATAACGATTTCCAATCTTTGTCCTTACAAATCTTCGCCAGGTATACTATCTGGCCAATATGGTAACTGTAGTGGGCTATTTGACGCTCCAAAGCCTCTATAACACTATGTTCCTCACCTCTTATTTTTACTTTCTTATCCAGGTCAGCATCAGTGAGGGCATACAACGTTTTAAAAAGCAATGCCCATCCATCTTCCCACATCCAGTTAATTTCTTCGTGGCTTAGCTTTCGTTCAGTAACAAATTCATTGTCACGATTTCTCCATTCTTTTTCACCATCAGTGGTTAAGAAATCTGTCCAGCGTGAAAGCATGTTACCATAAAGGTGTTTCACAATCAGCACTACGCTATTCGATTCGGAAGATGGAGTCCAGTTAAGCTGGTCATTATCTAGCTGCTCCATAGCTTTCTCTCCCAACTTTTTATATTGCTGAAATACTTTTATGCAGGTGTCTAAATAGTTTATCATAGTTCCATTAACGTGAAAAGGCTTTATGAAATAGATAGAAGGTTTAATTTACTTGAAATAAGTTTCATTTTTAAAGCTCAACAAAAAGCAAAATACGTTAAATCCTTCTACAAACTAAAAAAGCTCTCTACCGTGTTAAGGAAGAAAGCTTTTCAAAATAGGGAATGCAATTACTTAGACGATAAAAAATCCTTAACGTGGTCTTTATGAACAATTTCTTGTTTGAATGAATGACCACCTTTTGGGTTTTTAACCATCTTAATAACCTTTACAAAATCTTTTCCTTTTCCGGATTTAAATGTTGCTACTGTCTTCTTTGCCATGGCTTGTGCAGATTATATAATTACTTAATTTCTTTATGAACCGTCATTTTTCTCAAAATCGGGTTGTATTTCTTTAGCTCCATACGTTCAGGAGTATTCTTTTTATTTTTCTTGGTAATATACCTTGATGTACCTGGTAGCCCGCTCGCTTTATGCTCGGTGCATTCCAAAATTACCTGTATGCGGTTGCCTCTTTTTCTTGCCATTGTGTTTCAGTTTTGGGTGTTATGCAGATACTGTTGCAGGTTTTTTTTCTGCTCTTTCGCGGATAAATCCTTTTGCACGGGCTTCCTGCAAACAAGCATAAATGCCTTTCTTGTTAATGATTTTAATGCCCGAGGTGCTAACCTTTATGGTAATCCACTTTTTTTCTTCAGGAACATAAAAGCGCTTGTCCTGCAGGTTAGGGTTAAAAGTCCTCTTAGTCTTGCAGTTAGAATGGGAAACATTGTTTCCTACCATCGCTTTTTTACCGGTTATTTGACATATTCTTGACATGATTTTCCTTTTTTTGGGTTGCAAAGATAGAAAATTATTCTTTACAAAAAAACAAAATGTAGCTTTTGTTTTTCATAAAAACATAGGCAAGGTAAGTGCCTATTTCTATTTATAGCAAAAATAAATCCGAACACTCTTAGTTCTTAGCACTTAGATTACTTTGGTGCCATCCTCAACATGAAATAGGCTACAATACCATAAATAAAATTAGGGATCCACACTGATACAACGGGCGAGATGAACCCACCGGCAGCAAAAGTGGTAGATATTTGCATAAACAGTATAAAAGAGAAGGCAATCATAAGCCCCACCCCTACGTGTAGTCCCGTGCCCCCTCTCACTTTTCGGCTCGAAAGGGAAACCCCGATAATGGTGAGTATAAAAGTAGCAAAAGGGAAAGCTGTGCGTTGATCCTTTTCCACCTGAAAGGCTGCAATGTTAGTAGAGCCTTCCATACGTTTTTTATCAATGTAAGCGTTTAATTCCTTATAGTTCATAGCCTGTACATCGTCTAGCCTTTCTACAAAATCGGCCGGGTTCAGGTTTAGTGCCGTATCTTTCACCATCCGCGAAGTAAGCTTTTGAGTTCCGTCAGCTAAAATTTTCCGGATAGTATAGTTAAATATCGTCCAGTGCTTGGTTACACTATCCCATCGAATGGTTTCTGCCATCAGTTTATAAGGCATTTCCTCGCCTTTTATGTGCTCCATTGTAAAGCGGTAGCCCATATTATTGTTAAAGGTTTCCATATAAATGAACACACCGGGGCTTATCTGCTTATGAATATTGTTGGAGTTGTTGCTCGAAGGGCCATTAACATAGGTGCTTTCAAAGCGGAGCCTTATCTTATTGGCATCAGGTATCAGGAAATGGTTGAGGTAAAGCGACATCATAGCGATTAAAAAGGCGCCTACCATATAGGGGTATAGCAATCTCCAAAAGCTGGTTCCGGCACCGAGTATGGATATTATTTCACTTCGGGCAGCCATGCGCGAAGTGAAGAATACAACAGAAATAAAGGTAAATAAAGGGCTGAACAGGTTTACCAGGTATGGGATAAAGTTGATGTAATATTGTTCAACAATAAGCTTAAAAGGCGCGTGGTGCTTGAGGAAGCTTTCCAGTTTCTCCGATATATCAAAAATGATAATAATAACACTCATGATGACAACTGCGTAGATGAACGTCCCGAGGAACTTGCGCAGTATATAGATGTCTACCCTTTTTAGCATACTTATCTCTGGATTGCAAAGGTGGTATAATTTTTCATCTCATCTTCATTTACTTCAACCAGCTCAACCTTTGCCCGCGATGGCCCCTTACGGCACCAATCGACAAACTGGCTAAGACTATTCTCTTCTCCTTCCGCCTCTATATATACACTTTCATTCTTCTCATTCCGAGCAAAACCCTTAATACCTAGGTTATTTGCAACCTCTACGGCGCTGACGCGGTAATGAACCCCTTGCACTCTACCGTATATATGGATGTTAAAATGCTTTATCATACCCTTCTATTGCTTGATTGACAAGCCACAAAGGTAAGAGAAGATTGACAAATACACTTCAGTTTAAAAGTCGGATTGCTGGTTAGCCTACATTGAGCAAGTCTGATGTCTGAAAATTATTTATCTGATAACCATGTTGTTATCTATTATGTTAAATAAATGTGAACTCAAACCTACGTTGGTATTATAAAAGCTACTACTTTTGCGTCCCTTTTAAAGAAAACGTTCTTAGAAAATCGGGGTTAAAGCAGAAGTACAAAAACCCTCCAGCCTACTAGTAAAAGCCGGTTCAAAAAAGTTTGAGCAGGTAATAAACAAAGGATCTGAAAAAATATTTTTCAGAAAATGTTGGAGGTAATGAAAAGGTACATATCTTTGCACCCCTTTTGAAAAAAGAGGAAACGAAAACAGAATGTAAAAAGCCACTCAGAAATGAGCGGTATTATATACAGAAAGTTCTTTGAAGTATTGAAGAAGAAAAGATAGCGGGCAAGATTGTCCACCTGGTTTTATTCAGGTGAAACAATTAGAAGTCAATTCCAGATGAAATTTCTATAACTAATGCAGGAATGCATAACAGTTAGGATAAACTCAAACATACAATGGAGAGTTTGATCCTGGCTCAGGATTAACGCTAGCGGCAGGCCTAATACATGCAAGTCGAGGGGCAGCAGGGGTAGCAATACTCGCTGGCGACCGGCGCACGGGTGCGTAACACGTATGTAACCTTTCCTTAACTGGAGAATAGCTTTGAGAAATCAGAATTAATACTCCATAACACTGCGAAGTGGCATCACTTTGCAATTAAAGCTCCGGCGGTTAAGGGCGGGCATGCGTCCCATTAGCTAGTTGGTGAGGTAACGGCTCACCAAGGCTACGATGGGTAGGGGTTCTAAGAGGATTTACCCCCACACTGGCACTGAGATACGGGCCAGACTCCTACGGGAGGCAGCAGTAAGGAATATTGGTCAATGGGCGCAAGCCTGAACCAGCCATGCCGCGTGTAGGATGAAGGTCCTACGGATTGTAAACTACTTTTGTACGGGACAAAACCCTGGGTTTCTACCCGGGTTGATGGTACTGTAAGAATAAGGATCGGCTAACTCCGTGCCAGCAGCCGCGGTAATACGGAGGATCCAAGCGTTATCCGGATTCACTGGGTTTAAAGGGTGCGTAGGCGGAATGACAAGTCAGTGGTGAAAACCTATAGCTTAACTATAGAACTGCCATTGATACTGTTATTCTTGAGTGTATTGGATGTGAATGGAATGTGTCGTGTAGCGGTGAAATGCTTAGATATGACACAGAACACCCATTGCGAAGGCAGTTCACAACACTACAACTGACGCTGAGGCACGAAAGCGTGGGGATCAAACAGGATTAGATACCCTGGTAGTCCACGCCGTAAACGTTGATTACTAGATGTGTGCGCGTAGCGTACGTGTCAAAGCGAAAGCGTTAAGTAATCCACCTGGGGAGTACGACCGCAAGGTTGAAACTCAAAGGAATTGACGGGGGCCCGCACAAGCGGAGGAGCATGTGGTTTAATTCGATGGTACGCGAGGAACCTTACCTGGGCTTGAAAGTTAGTGACCGCTCCTGAAAGGGAGCTTTCCGAAAGGACACGAAACTAGGTGCTGCATGGCTGTCGTCAGCTCGTGCCGTGAGGTGTTGGGTTAAGTCCTGTAACGAGCGCAACCCCTACCATTAGTTGCCAGCGGGTAATGCCGGGGACTCTAGTGGAACTGCCTGCGTAAGCAGCGAGGAAGGTGGGGACGACGTCAAGTCATCACGGCCCTTACGTCCAGGGCTACACACGTGCTACAATGGCCGAAACAATGGGCAGCTACTTGGTAACAAGATGCTAATCTCTAAATTCGGTCTCAGTTCGGATAGAGGTCTGCAATTCGACCTCTTGAAGTTGGATTCGCTAGTAATCGCGCATCAGCAATGGCGCGGTGAATACGTTCCCGGGCCTTGTACACACCGCCCGTCAAGCCATGGAAGTTGGGAGTACCTGAAGTTGATTGCCGCGAGGCGTTGCCTAAGGTAAAACCAATGACTGGGGCTAAGTCGTAACAAGGTAACCGTACCGGAAGGTGCGGTTGGAATACCTCCTTTTTAGAGCGAATTGATTTCGTTTGCTCGCTATCTCTCTTCTTTAATTATTCCCAATGCGAGATAACCCTGTAACCATAGGGCACCGGACTATAGCTAAAAGCTATCAGCTAAAGGCTAGTAGCCAACAGCCGCAAAATAGTCCCGTAGCTCAGTTGGTTAGAGCACTACACTGATAATGTAGGGGTCGGCAGTTCAACTCTGCCCGGGACTACTCTAGAAGCCATTAGCTATCAGCTAATAGCCGATAGCCATTGGGGGAATTAGCTCAGCTGGCTAGAGCACCTGCTTTGCAAGCAGGGGGTCATCGGTTCGACTCCGATATTCTCCACAATTTCATAGAAATATGAAACACGTTCTTTGACATATTGAATTAGAAAACAAAACAATGATCTGTAAACAACAGAGGTCAATGTAAAACAAGCGATTTTGTAAGAAAGTTACTAAGGGCGTATGGTGGATGCCTTGGATCTTATAGGCGATGAAGGACGTGATAGGCTGCGATAAGCTTCGGGGAGGTGCCGAATAACCTTTAATCCGAAGATTTCCGAATGGGGGAACCCGCTGCATTGAAGGTGCAGCACGAAAGAGCAAACCCGGAGAACTGAAACATCTAAGTACCCGGAGGAAGAGAAAACAAATAGTGATTCCCCAAGTAGTGGCGAGCGAACGGGGAACAGCCCAAACCTGTGTGGTTAAGGCCACGCAGGGGTTATAGGACTACAATATGGACTATAAGTGGAAAGTGGAAGTTTCTGGAAAGAAACGCCATAGGAGGTGATAGCCCCGTACACGAATTCCACTTATTACCTAGTAGTATCCTGAGTACCGCGGGGTCGGAGACGCCCTGCGGGAATTTGCCGGCACCATCCGGTAAGGCTAAATACTCATAAGATACCGATAGCGAACAAGTACTGTGAAGGAAAGGCGAAAAGAACCTTGAACAAAGGAGTGAAATAGAACCTGAAACCATACGCTTACAAGCAGTTGGAGTCCGTCTTGAACGGATGACAGCGTGCCTTTTGCATAATGAGCCTACGAGTTACACCTCACTAGCAAGGTTAATCCGCTTTAGCGGAGCAGCCGCAGCGAAAGCAAGTCTTAACTGGGCGTATAGTTAGTGGGGGTAGACGCGAAACCTTGTGATCTATCCATGGTCAGGATGAAGTTCCGGTAACACGGGATGGAGGTCCGAACTGGTGAACGTTGAAAAGTTCTCGGATGAACTGTGGATAGGGGTGAAAGGCTAATCAAACTGGGAGATAGCTCGTACTCTCCGAAATGTTTTTAGGAACAGCCTCGATTTAATTGTCATAGAGGTAGAGCTACTGATTGGGCTAGGGGGCTTCATCGCCTACCGAACCCTGACAAACTCCGAATGCTATGACATCTAATCGGGAGTGAGTCTCTGGGCGCCAAGGTCCTGGGACGAGAGGCAAACAAACCAGATCATCAGCTAAGGTCCCCAAATGTATGTTAAGTTGCATCTAACGAGGTCGAATTGCACTGACAGCCAGGATGTTTGCTTGGAAGCAGCCATTCATTTAAAGAGTGCGTAACAGCTCACTGGTCGAGCGATTTGGCGTGGAAGATAAACGGGCATAAAACATACTACCGAAGCTATGAACGGCGCAGCAATGCGTTAGTGGTAGGAGAGCATTCCAAACGGCGCAGAAGGTGCCTCGTAAGAGGTATTGGAGCGTTTGGAAAAGAAAATGTAGGCATAAGTAACGATAATGCGGGTGAGAAACCCGCACACCGATAGACTAAGGTTTCCTGAACAACGTTAATCGGTTCAGGGTTAGTCGGGGCCTAAGGCGAATCCGAACGGATAAGTCGATGGACAACTGGTTAATATTCCAGTACTTGCTTTACTGCGATGGGGTGACGGAGTAGTGAAAGGTCTGCCTCCTGACGGAATAGGAGGTTAAAAAGCAAAGGTATACGGGCGGCAGGTAAATCCACCGCCTGTGCTGAAGCCGATAGTACCACAAGCCTTCGGGTGAGTGGATAATGACCCTAATCAGACTTCCGAGAAAACCCTCTAAGCTTCAGGTAACAGCAACCCGTACCGCAAACCGACACAGGTAGTCAAGGAGAATATCCTGAGGTGCTCGAGTGAGCCGCGGTTAAGGAACTAGGCAAGATAACCCTGTAACTTCGGGAGAAAGGGTGCCCTTCGAAAGGAGGGCCGCAGAGAAATGCATCTAGCGACTGTTTAACAAAAACACAGGGCTTTGCAAAATCGAAAGATGAAGTATAAGGCCTGACACCTGCCCGGTGCTGGAAGGTTAAGAGGAGAGGTTAGCCGCAAGGCAAAGCTTTGAATCGAAGCCCCAGTAAACGGCGGCCGTAACTATAACGGTCCTAAGGTAGCGAAATTCCTTGTCGGGTAAGTTCCGACCTGCACGAATGGTGTAACGACTGGATGGCTGTCTCGACCGCGAGCTCGGTGAAATTGTGATACCGGTGAAGACGCCGGTTTCCTGCAACGGGACGGAAAGACCCCGTGCACCTTTACTATAGCTTAACATTGTCTTTGGGTGAATGATATGTAGCATAGGTGGGAGACTTTGAAGCTGCGGCGCTAGCCGTGGTGGAGTCAACAGTGAAATACCACTTTTCGTTTATTTGAAGTCTAATCCCGTAACCACGGGAGACAGTGTTTGGTGGGTAGTTTGACTGGGGTGGTCGCCTCCAAAAAAGTATCGGAGGCTTTCAAAGGTACCCTCAGTACGCTTGGTAACCGTACGCGGAGCGCAATAGCATAAGGGTGCTTGACTGTGAGGCAGACAAGCCGAGCAGAGCCGAAAGGCGGATATAGTGATCCGGTGGTTCCGCATGGAAGGGCCATCGCTCAAAGGATAAAAGGTACGCCGGGGATAACAGGCTGATCCTCCCCAAGAGCTCATATCGACGGGGGGGTTTGGCACCTCGATGTCGGCTCGTCACATCCTGGGGCTGAAGAAGGTCCCAAGGGTTGGGCTGTTCGCCCATTAAAGTGGCACGCGAGCTGGGTTCAGAACGTCGCGAGACAGTTCGGTCCCTATCTGTTGTGGGCGTTAGAAATTTGAGAGGAGCTGACTCTAGTACGAGAGGACCGAGTTGGACAGATCTCTGGTGTATCTGCTGTGGCGCCAGCTGCATCGCAGAGTAGCTATATCTGGAAGGGATAAGCGCTGAAAGCATCTAAGCGCGAAGCCCACCTCAAGATAAGATTTCTTTTAAGGGTCGTTATAGATGATGACGTTGATAGGTTACAGGTGTAAAGTCAGTAATGGCATAGCCGAGTAATACTAATTACCCGTAGACTTTTTGCACGATATTGTTTTATATTGTCCTCTGAGATCTTGTTGAACTTTTCTATATCAGTATGTCGAACTTATTGATGAATTTAGGATTTAAGAAATAAGATTTAAGAAGTAGAAATACGTTCCTGAATCTTAAATCAAAAATCTTAAATCATTGTATAGTCTTAGGGTGACTATAGAAGCGGGGTTCACCTCTTCCCATTCCGAACAGAGAAGTTAAGACCGCATTCGCAGATGGTACTGCCCAGAAAGCGGTAGAGTATGTTGTTGCCCACTTTTAAACCCCAGTAGAAATACTGGGGTTTTTTTATGTCTATGATTTAATATCGAATATCGAACAAGGAATTTTGAACTCCGAAGTTTAACAGCCTTTTGTTGTTTATTTCAATATTCGATATTCTTTGTTCAATATTCATTATTGATTTGGATATGTTGTTGCCCAATTTTAAACCCCCGGTAGAAATACTTGGGTTTTATTTTATTGCTATTCCATTTACGATTGTTCAAGTTGTCAATAGCAAGGAATAGTTATTTTTGTAGGTACTATGAAATATACAAAGGAAGATATTATTCAGGAGTACAAGAATTTGAAAGCCCACTTGGGACATTCTCCTTCCAACAAAGAGTTTTTAGCAGAGACAGGTATTGACCAAAGAATATTGGGTAAATTATTTGGAGGTAGCCCATATTCTAAATTAGTAATGGAATGTGGCGATACTCCAAACGTCTTCAACAAACAAGGGACACAAATTGAACATATACTGACCCAATGGGGAACTTTGGTTAGAAAATTTGGCAAAATACCTCCGAGTGTAGAATGGGAACATAATAATTACAAACCAACAGTAGATGCAATTAGAAAAACTCATAAACTTAGATGGAATGAGTTCTCTATTAAATTCCTTGAATATTTTTCCAATAATCCTGAATGGCTTGATGTGGTGCATATGATTCCCATTGAAAAGGCAACTCTTAGGGCCATTCAAATTGCGCCAATTACAAAAATTGAAGGGGTAGAGTATGAATATGATAAATATATTCCGCCGATAGTTAGGGATTTGCAAGAATTATCATTTGATAAAGAAAGAGCAAATGAATTTGAGAAAAAACTTTGCTTATTATTTCAAATGCTCGGATTTGAGATTGATTATTACGGACAAGGTACAGGAAGAAACCCAGATTTGATTGCTAAATCCATCAAAGAACACTATGCAGTTATTATTGATGCAAAAGCAAGAACAGACTCTTATAAAATTGGTACAGAGGATAGAAAATTTATTGAGTATATAAATACCTACAAACCGACATTACTCGGTAGAGGAATGAATATAATTTACTTTTTAGTTGTTTCAAGTAAGTTTGATTCTGCTTCTGATACTGCATTAAAGAATATTTCAAAAGCTACTGGGGTATCAACCACTTTATTAACTGCTCAACAGCTATTAAAGATACTATCAAGGAAAATAGAACATCCTAATAAATTCGATTTGCAAAAATTGAAAGATATTTTTGTAGTATCTGGGGTGATTAGCGACAAGCAATTATCCAAGTTATAAAAATCCTAACTTTGCATAGCCATAAATAGCCTTTCCCAATGCTCCACCCATTCTTAAATGAAAAACTGCCCGAAATTACAAAGATGTTTAAAGAGCATCATGTAAAGTCGGCTTATGCTTTTGGTTCGGTGGTTACCGATAAGTTTAATGATGATAGTGACGTGGATTTTATCATTAATATGGATGAGTCATTAGAACCGGCAAACAGGGGTGAATTGATGTGGAATGTTTGGGATAAACTGGAAGAGATTCTCAAACGAAAAGTTGATTTAGTATCCGAAAATTCCCTTCAGAATCCTTATTTTATTGAAGAACTTAACGAAAAGAAGGTGTTTTTATATGGACAAGCAAGTTAGAAAACTTCTCTCCGATATTCTTTTATCTATTAATAATATAGACATTCACCTTCAAGGTAAACGTAATTTTCTTTTATACCAACAAAATATAACTATGCGGCGTTCAGTAGAACGAGAACTTGAAATAATTGGTGAGGCTATGAAGCGTTTACTTGAAGTTGAGATTAATATTCCAATTTCAGACACTCGCAGAATTATTAATTTTCGAAATAGAATTTCACACGGATATGATACTATAGAGGATTCTTTGATTTGGGGAATTGTTATTAATCACTTGCCTAAACTGAAAGAAGAAGTCCAATCTTTATTAAAACAAGAGTAAATTGCACCTATGTCAGTTATAGTAGAACATATTACCAAAATATATGGCACCCAAAAAGCCCTCGATGATGTTTCTTTTAACATTAAGAGTGGCGAGGTAGTGGGTTTTCTCGGCCCCAACGGAGCAGGAAAAAGCACTATGATGAAAATTATTACTTGTTTTTTGCCTCAAACCTCCGGTAAAGTATCTGTTTGCGGGTACGATGTGGAAGAACAATCGTTGGAAGTCCGGGAAAATGTGGGTTACCTGGCCGAAAACAATCCCCTTTATTTGGATATGTATGTAAAGGAATATCTTGCTTTTATTGCAGGCTTGCATCACTTGCGGAATCCCGCTAAGCGCATCCAGGAAATGATAGATATTACCGGGTTGCAGGTAGAGCAAAAAAAGAAAATTGGAATGCTTTCAAAAGGGTATCGCCAGCGTGTGGGGCTTGCCCAAGCATTGATGCACGACCCTAAAGTATTGATACTGGATGAGCCTACCAGCGGACTCGACCCCAACCAGTTACAAGAGATCCGCAACTTGATAGTAAGTGTGGGCAAACAAAAAACAGTTATTCTTTCTACCCATATTATGCAGGAGGTGGAAGCTGTTTGCGATAGGGTAATGATTATTAATAAAGGAAAAATAGTGGCAGATAAGTCTACAAAGGATTTGAAATCATCGGAAAGTAATATTACCATCATTACTGTAGAGTTTGATAAAGAGCCTAATAAAGAAGAAATAAAAGGAATTGCCGGAGTAGACAGCGTGGAAGTGGTGAATGCTAACACTTTAAAGCTGCACATAACTACCCAAGTCGATATACGTTCGGAAGTTTTCCGCTATGCGGTAGAGCATAACCTGACTGTACTTACCATACATAAAGAGGAAAAGAAGTTGGAAGATGTATTTAAAAATCTTACCCAACAGGCGGCTCCCGCTAAGTCTTAAATAGATGAAAAAATAGTTTAACTTTGTTTTTTATGCAGCATACATGAAAAAGCTAACACTATTCTTCATTTTTCTTTGTGGTTTTTATTTTCCTGGATATTCCCAATCAAAGGAAATATGCACAAATGTTGCTGCTGAACAGGTAATGCTGGGCAAGTATAATCCTTCTCAATATTTACCCACCAAAATATTAAATCAACCCGATACCATATTTAAAGGTATAAATGCAAGGGTAAGTCCGGATACGCTAAAGAGTTATATCCTGAAAATGGCCACTTTTTATAATCGGAATACGGCTTCCGATACTATTTCTTCTAAATATGGTATAGGCGCTGCGAGGAGATGGGTATTTTCCATGTTCCAACAATACAGCAAGGCTAATCAAAATCGCCTTATACCTGCATATCTACAATTCACGCTTAATATTTGTGGACCTACCCAGCATCGGAATATTTTGGCAGTTCTTCCGGGTATAGATACTACAGATAAGTCTATTATTATTGTTGAAGGCCATATTGACAGCCGTTGCGAAAATGTTTGCGATACTACAAGCAAAGCTGAAGGCGTGGAAGATAATGGAAGCGGTACAGCCCTGGTTATGGAGTTGGCACGGGTAATGAGCAAATACAGCTACAATAACACCATCGTATTTATGGTTACCACCGGAGAAGAGCAAGGATTATATGGAGCCCAGGCCTTTGCAAATTATGCCAAAGCAAAAGGGGTAAAAATAAAAGCAGTGCTGAATAATGATGTTATAGGAGGTATTATCTGTGGATATACTTCGTCAGCACCAAGCTGCCCCGGTTATGGAGACTTGGATAGTACCCATGTGAGGTTGTTTTCTTATGGGTCATTTAACGCACCCTGTAAGGGGTTGTCACGTTTTATCAAATTAGAATACAAAGAAAACCTGCTGCCTACAGCAACTATTCCGGTGGGGATTAACATCATGAGCCCTGAAGACCGTACCGGAAGAGGCGGCGACCATATTCCTTTTAGGCAAGACGGCTATACTGCCATGCGTTTTACAGCCGAAAATGAAGATGGCGATGCAGATGTAACCGATACCTCATACAAAGATCGTCAACATACTACCCGCGATTCATTGGGAACACATAAGGTAAACAGCCTTGTTTTAGATAGTTTTTTTGTGAACTTTCCATACCTTGCCCGCAATACCATAATCAATGGGAATGCTGCCGCTATGCTTGGTATCGGACCTAATCAACCCGATCTTAGCCTTACAACTGCGGGAATCAATGCCCTCCGGATTCAAGTAACCAAGCAAACCCAATATCATCAATATAGGATTGGAGTGAGAACCTTGACTAATGACTGGGATTCGGTATATACTATGACAGGAACACTTGTAGATACACTTAAGGGGTTGGCTCCAGCCGTGTACGATGTAAGTGTTATGTCAGATGATACTAATGGTATCGAAAGCTTACCTTCTACAGAATATAATGCCAGCCTTACTAATACAAGCAATTTAACCGACATTAACCAAAATGTCGAACTATTGCAAAATAAACCCAATCCATTTGACTTTGCTACCTATATAGATGTAAAAGTTAATAATCATCTTACTTATCAGAGTGCTTATATTTTAGTTAGGGATAATAAAGGACAAGAAGTTAAAAGGTTGCCCATTACATTAAATACAGGTATGGATGAAGTGCTGTTTGAGCACGGATATACGGCCAGGGGAATATATACATACAGCCTGATAATAGACGGAAAGCAAATAGAAAGCAAGAACATGATATTTGCTAATTGAAAGCAGGCGAGGAAGATAGACCCTTTTACATAATCAAATTTTCTGATTTTCCAACGTTTTTAACAAATTATTTTGCCCTGCAAATACGGAAAAAGTGCATAATACTTGGCATTTATCCCGATTTTTAGTAGTATATTTGCAGTCCGCTTTTAAAAATGCATAAAAAGCGACTTGTTAATTCTACAAATGATAGTGTTACTTATTCACATTCAGTCATCTAATTCCTAATCATTTATTAACCCCAATAATATCTATGAAAAAAGCTAGAGTGTTATTTGTTTCTCAGGAAATATATCCATACATGGATGAAAAGCCTATTTCTATGATTGCACGTAATCTTCCGCAAGGAATACAGGAAAAAGGCAGGGAAATAAGAACGTTCATGCCTCGTTACGGTTGTATTAACGAAATACGACATGGCTTGCACGAAGTTATTCGGCTGTCAGGTATAAACCAGATCATCGACGATAATGACCATCCGCTTATTATTAAAGTGGCTTCCATTCAACGTGCCCGTATGCAAGTATATTTTATTGATAATGAGGATTATTTTCAACGGAAGGCAACTTTTACCGACGAGGCCGGAAAGCCTTTTGAAGATAATGACGAGCGTTGCATATTCTTCTGTCGCGGTGTTATTGAAACAGTTCGCAAACTAAGCTGGAGCCCTGATATTATACATTGTCATGGTTGGTTTACAAGCTTACTGCCTTTATATATTAAGAAAGCATGTATCGAAGATCCTCTTTTTGAAAATACGAAAGTGGTATATTCCCTTTATAATGACAAAATAGAAGGAGCCTTTAATAAGAACATGGCTACCAAAGCTGAATGGGAAAATGCAGAAGCAGCCGATTTAGCATTGATTAAAACCCCGAACTACAATAGCCTTAGCAAACTGGCTATTAACTGGGCCGATGCAGTTGTGAAAGCTGAACCCGGCCTCGATGCCGATATTGTAAAATATGCCGTAAAATCCGGCAAACCCCTGTTAGAGCATACTGGCGAAGATTATGCCGAAGCCTACTCCAATTTTTATAATGAAATAATGGAGCTTGAAGGAGCATTGGTTGATGAATAAAGGGAAGAGGTTTTTGCTTATTGGCGGCTCTGTGCTGACCGGCATTTTAAATTCATGTACGGATAACCCCGGCAATCTAAGCCCGCAGGTATTACCCAAAAGTGATATAATAAGTGCCTTCCAAACAGATACCGCGACTGTGGTTACATCGATGTACCTGAAGGACTCGGTTAGTACAAATAATGCTACACAAACTATGTTGGGTAGCATTAATGACCCTGTTTTTGGAGAATCAAAGGCATCTATATATGCCCAGGTTTTTCCTTCGGGTCTTACAGCCGTTCCCTGGGCGGTGAATGCAAAGCCTGATTCAGTGGTTATACTATTGCCCGTATCAGGTGTATATGGTAATAATGATCCGCAGACATTTGCTGTGTACCGGTTGGCTGATACGATAGCTTCGGAACATGCATATTATTCAGATACTACTGCTAAATTATTAAGCGGCATACCTATTGGACAAGCCCAGGTGGTACCCCCAAATGGCGTATCGAATGATACGTTGCGCATACGACTGAACAACAGTTTCATGCAGTATTTTACATCCCAGGCTGTTTCCGGGGGTTTTAATCCTAACGGTACCCCATATTATTGGTATAACCCCGATTTTAATAAGTATGTTATAGCCGGAGTATGTATAGCACCAGTAAATCCTCTTCAATTGCCCGGACAAGGAGGTATTTCATATATAAACCTGAGTAGTTCCTGGGCAGGTATTTACGTGTATTGGCACTATCTTATTCCGAATGATACGGAGCATACTGTAGGATTTCCAATTGGGGGAGTCAGTGGACAATTTTTCTGCAATTTTACGCATGATTATGCCACATCGCCCATTGGAGCTTCCCACCCGGTTGGCCCTAAGGATTCTATTGCTGCGCCACAATTTATGTATATCCAGTCGATGGCCGGTATAGTAGGAAGAATAAACTTCCCGAATCTGCATAAAAACTGGTCTAAGTTGGGTAATGTAGCCATTAATGAGGCCGTTGTAACTTTGCCTGCTGATCCGCAATATATTTCCACCTCATTCGCTCCTTTTCCGCAGCTCGAATTGCTTGTTACCGGCTCGAAAGGACAACAATATGAGACACCTGACCAGCAAAGTGCATTAGCTTATTATGGTGGAGGCTTTGGAACTAATTCCTACTCTTTTGTAATTACCCAATATATTCAATCCATCATTAATGGCAAGAATGACTCAGACAGAGGCCTATATATAGTTCCGTCCCACCCTGCCACAACTGCTTACCGTGTGGTATTATATGGAGCGCATCACGGTTCGACACCTGCAAGCAAGCCTACTCTAACTATTTATTACACGCCACTGAAAAAAAATTAATTTTGTGAAATACTAAATTTCTAAAATTATGTGTGGAATAGTAGGGTACATTGGAGAAAAGGATGCATATCCTATACTTATAAAAGGTTTACATCGTCTTGAATACCGGGGCTACGACAGCGCCGGGGTCGCTTTATTAACCGACGACCAGCTTAATATTTATAAATGCAAGGGCAAGGTTGCCAAGCTGGAAGAGTTTGTTCATGAAAAAGATATTTCCGGAAATATCGGCATAGCACATACCCGTTGGGCTACGCATGGTGAACCCAATGATGTGAATGCCCATCCGCATTTTTCTCAATCAGGAAATATTGCCATTATCCATAATGGTATAATTGAGAATTACCTTTCCATTAAGAAAGAACTTAAAAACCGTAATTATAAATTCAACAGCGATACTGATACAGAAGTATTGGCGCATCTTATCGAGGATATTAAAAACAATGAAAAAGTTTCACTTGCCGAAGCTGTTCGTATTGCTTTAAACCAGGTAATTGGTGCCTACGCTATTGTGGTGCTGTCGAAAGATGACCCTAACGAAATTATTGCTGCTAAAAAAGGCAGCCCATTAGTTATCGGGATAGGAGAGAAGGAATTTTATGTTGCTTCCGATGCTACCCCGATTGTGGGGTATACTAAAAATGTAGTATACCTGGGCGATGAAGAATTTGCGGTGCTCAGAAGAGACGGCACCTTCACCATTAAAACAATAAAAGACCAACTCACAACCCCCTACATTGAAAAGCTTGAAATGAATTTAGAAACCCTTGAAAAAGGCGGTTTCCCACATTTCATGCTAAAGGAGATTTATGAACAACCCCGTTCTATACGCGATAGTTTACGTGGGCGGTTAAATGTAAATAAAGGCCTTGTGAAACTTGGCGGAATTACAGATTACCGGAATAAATTTATTAATGCCGAGCGTATAATAATTGTTGCCTGTGGCACCTCATGGCATGCAGGGTTGGTGGGAGAATATTTATTTGAAGATTTGGCAAGAATTCCGGTTGAGGTGGAATATGCTTCAGAATTCAGGTACAGAAACCCGGTGATTCATGAAAATGATGTAGTAATAGCTATTTCCCAATCAGGGGAAACAGCAGACACGCTTGCTGCTATCAGCCTGGCTAAATCAAAAGGAGCCACCATAATCGGCATTTGCAATGTGGTAGGTTCCTCTATAGCACGGGCCACCCAGGCAGGCAGTTATACCCACGCGGGGCCTGAAATTGGTGTAGCGTCTACCAAAGCGTTTACCGCACAGATAACCATACTTACCCTTATGGCATTGGAAGTAGCCCAGGCTAAGGGAACAATAACCACCTCAAAATTCCATGAGCTTTTACAGGAATTGGATGCCATTCCTGAAAAGGTGGAAAAAGTATTGCTGAAAAATAAGGAAATAGAAGCACTTTCAGAAATATTTAAGGATGCCCGTAATTTCCTTTATCTCGGACGCGGATATACTTTCCCCGTTGCATTAGAAGGAGCTTTGAAGCTGAAAGAAATATCATATATCCATGCTGAAGGCTATCCGGCCGCTGAAATGAAACATGGTCCTATTGCACTTATTGATAAAGAAATGCCTGTTGTGGTTATTGCCACACAGGGCCCTTCTTATGAGAAAGTAGTGAGTAATATCCAGGAAGTAAGGGCACGTAAAGGAAATATTATTGCCGTAGTTACCGAAGGCGACACTGCCGTAAGAGATCTTGCCAACTATGTAATTGAAGTTCCTGAAACAGATGAGCATTTAGCTCCTATTATTTCTGTTATACCATTGCAACTTCTCTCATATCACATTGCTGTTATGCGTGGTTGTAACGTTGACCAGCCAAGAAATTTGGCTAAGTCGGTGACCGTGGAATAAAAGAAAACAGGCAGTTTATTTTTCTTCTGGAGATTCTTCCTCTTCCAGTCTGTCGAAATTAACAGATAGGGATGACTTCAATTCCTCTTTCTGGTTCATTCTTTTTTCCAGTGAGAGAAGAAAGGAAGGTAATACAATTAGGTTAGAAGAATAAGCCATCAGCAAGGTTACGGAAACCAATAACCCAAGTGCTCTTGTACCACCAAAGCCTGAAAAGATAAATATCATAAATCCGCAGGCGAGAATAAGTGCAGTATAAATCATACTTACGCCTGTTTCTTTTATCACCTGCGAAACTATTTCAGAAATACTGAGGTTACATTTTTTCATGTCTTGTTTATACTTGGTAAGAAAATACATGGTTCCATCTGATGATATACCAAATGCGATGCTAAAGATGAGAATCGTGCTGGGCTTTAAATGAACATGAAAGAAACCCATCAAGCCCAGTGTGATAGCCAATGGAATCAGACTCGGAATAGTTGCAATAAGCACCATCCGCGCCGACATAAATAGGAAATACATTACGAGCGAAACCAGTATAACTGCCAGGATAACGCTTTCCATAAGGTTTTTCACGAGATAGTCATTCCCTTTTGAAAAGATGAGTGAGGTTCCGGTGAAGGTTACTTTATAACGTTTATCTTTCGGCAGCCACGATTGGGTTGAGGCAGAATAATTGAAGATACTGTCTGCCCTCGGAACAATTGCTGTGAGCACATCTTTCATTTTTTCGGAACCTATATCCTGCATAAACAAATCGATACATGCATATCGCTTCGCGCTATCGATAAACGCTTTCACCAGGTTTTGTTTGCCTTTTGCATCTTGCAAATCCTGTGAAATGGATTGTAAATCGCTTTGCGAAGGCATAATGTAATATTTCGGGTCGCCCTCGTGTAAGGCCTGGGTAGCAAATTTCAGACCTTCTATAACCGAAAGAGGACGCGAAAAAATGGCATATCCTTTCAACATTCGTTGCAGCCGTTCCATTTTGTATAATGTTTTACCATCTTCAGAAAAAATGCCTTTGGGCTGCTTGCTGTCTATCTCAATTTCCATGGGTAACACGCCACCAAAGCAATTTTCGAAATAATGCATATCAGCATAAATGGGGTCATTCTTTGGTAAATCATCCACCACATATCCCAGGGCTTTTATTTTTGATATGCCATATACTGAAATGAGTATGCTGATAATAACTATTCCATAAATTGTTTTCCGGCGATTGTGCACCAGGTGGTCCACTTTGGTAAGTAATGAAACAGTGTAGGTTCTGTCTAAATGGCTTGTGTGTTTTATTTTAGGTTCTGGCAAAAAACTGAAAATAATGGGAATGAGAAATAAGGAAATAAGAAAAGTACACATCACCCCAAGTGATGCAACCAGCCCGAATTGCACCAGCACAGCACTATGCGTGGAACAAAATACGGCAAACCCAATAGCAGTAGTTACATTGGCGAGGAAGAGTGATATGCCAATTTTGCTGACCATCTCATGCAAGGCTTTTGTTTTGTCGCCATGGGCGCGGTATTCGGTGTGATATTTATTTAATAGTAGTATACAGTTAGGAACACCAATTACGATGATAAGCGGTGGAATGATCCCGGTAAGAACGGTTATCTGGTAACCAAACAGGTTTATTAAAGCGGCAGACCACACAACGCCTACAATTACGACTAAAAGCGGGAAAATAACCAGGTATAAAGAACGGAAAATAAATAAAAGTATGAGGGATGTGACTAATATAGCCAGTGCCATAAACAGTAACATTTCGTTCATTATTTTGCGTGAAATAATGGTTCGTATATAAGGCATGCCCGAATAGTGCATGGTGAGATGATATTTTGCACCGAAGGCGTCCATTTGAGCCTTTACAGAGTCTACAATGGCAATTCTCCGGATTGTATTCACCTCTTTTTCCTTGAAGGTAATAAGCATCAGGGTCGAGCCCATCCGCTTGTTGTAAATGAAGTTTTCGAAGAATGGTAAGCGGAAAATAGTTTTTTTAATACTGTCTAATTGTTGAAGATTGCCTGGTTTTTTGCTGAGCAGATTAGTTAATGTAATTTTATTCAGGCTATCATTCTGCGTAACATTATAAAGCGATGCAGCCGATATTACATTTTCAATTCCGCCGGTGTGTTTAATTGCCCTGTCGAGCGTATACCAGTCATTGAACATGGATAAATTGGTGTACAGGCTATCTGCCTGCATACCGGCTATCATTACGGTTCCGTCGGGTCCAAATTGTTGTTGGTAGTTTTTGTAATCTACCCAAGCGCTGTCGTCAGAAGGAAGCATTTGGGTGAAGTTGTAGGCAATCGTATCGTGCTTCGCCTCATATCCCATAAACACAGTAATCCCCCCGATGAGTATGAGAAGTGCAATCCTGTTTCGCAAAATAAAATTAGCCAGCTTATTCCACATCTTAGTATAAAATATTAACGGGATACTTGAAACAAAGGTATATATTAAGCCACAGGCAGATAAAGTTTTAAGATATTTTATGAAGTGAAAGCCTTTACTATTTTATAAGCCTGCCAGCAAGTGTTTTGCTATGCCTTCCTTCATAGCATAGCGCGATAATCGCATTTTTTCGAGTGAGAGAGTTTTAAGGATCAAATGAGTTAATATGGCAGAATACCCGAACATGGGAGCGCGCATTTGTACGAGTCCGGGCATTTGCAACCGTTCTTCAACGGTTGAGATAATCAAATGGTTGTATAGCTTATCAAATTCTTCTAGGGAATAGGTATAGCCATTCACCGCTTTTTCAGTGGATGAAGTGCGGCGGATAAGCATTTCGGCAAAGCTGTCGAATGATCCTGAAGAGCCAATTAACTCAATAGGCTTCAATTTTTTTGCCACTTCAAACATATCGTGCAACATAGCTGAAATATGTTTTTCTATCTCCGGCTTTTTAGAAATAATGGGGTCAGCCGGATAAAATATTTCATATAGCCTGGATACTCCGAGCGGGTAACTTTTTTTCCACAATATCTCCCGTTCATTACCGATAATAAATTCAGTGCTGCCTCCGCCAATGTCCATAATGAGTGAATGGTGGCTCCCTAAAACCGATGCCTGTTTCACGCCTTCGTATATCCAATGTGCTTCTTCGTCGCCCGAAAGAACTTTTATTTCTATTCCCGTTTCAATGAACATTTTCCGGGTAAATTCTTTTCCGTTTTCAGCATCTCGCACGGCCGATGTGGCAAATGCATAATGTGCATCTACATTAAACTCGCCCATTTTTTGCCGGTGAGTATGTAAAGCTGCTATTGCTCTTTCGGTAGCTTCTGCGATGATTTCTCTTTTATGAATACCCCCTTTGCCAATCTCTACTGGCAGTTCTTTAGAATAAATGAATACGGGATTACCTTGCCTATCTTTTTCAGCGATAAGCAGATTAAATGTATTCGTACCTAAATCAAGTATAGCAATACGGGGCATAAAAATAATTTCTGCAAGATATATCATAAACAAATAACCTCGTGAAAGATAGGAGAAATAAAATGTAGGCTTCACATAGATAGAACCATACTTTTCGAAAGGACATAATTATAGTTTTTAGCAATGGTAAATGCAATGATTTAGCAATAGAAAAGCAACGATTTTTAAATTTTGCTGTTTTGTAATAAACTGAATACGAATTGGTTGAAAATTTTACTATTGCTTTTTGCAATGCTAAGCAATAGAACAATAGAAAGAAGTGTTCCCATATTCGTTTCAATACACTTAAAAGCCTGTTGTTTTTCATACCAATTTTATCGGGACAAAAATAACCTACGAAAAAGCGGTTTTCAGAAAAGTCAATAACCGGATGAGTACTCACCCCTTCCATTCTCCTCTCTATAGGTAGAGAGGGGGCAGGGGGTGAGTACTTAAAACGAGTAGAATAGCGGAAGTACGAAAGAAAAGAAGCAAAAGAAAGAACACATTTTTATTTATATCTTTATTTACATTTTCATCTTCACCTAGGTTAGGCTAGTGCTAACCTAGTGGTTATTTTATTTTTTTCTTTTAGAATTACCGGAATTTAACAATAAAATCATATAAATAGTTATTTTTCTCATTTTATTTTACAATATTTGTAGAAGAAAGCACAGAGGAAGTATTTATAACCTCTC
>Ga0207016_1025_pt2 | contig 32680 bp, 30 predicted proteins | sample Alteio_BWMinCont_54_FD_153469 | JGI IMG/M metagenome (GOLD analysis project Ga0207016, IMG submission 153469) | Enriched cells from forest soil in Barre Woods Harvard Forest LTER site, Petersham, Massachusetts, United States -... | ecosystem: Environmental > Terrestrial > Soil > Temperate forest >...
CCATTAATTTGTACCAGTAGAAAGAAAGCGATGATCGCCCAATTTTTACTCTCAAAAATGAGTATAACATACGGACTGCTGTAAGGTCTATGGCTGATTGGAAAAAAATGGTGGCGGGGAGTGGATTTAAACCACCGACCTGTCGGGTATGAACCGAATGCTCTATCAACTGAGCTACCCCGCCAATAATAGGGTTTTAGGAAAACTGATTTTAGACGAGAAAAAAAGGATTTTATCAAAGTTTTTATGAATGGTTGAAACCAGGTGGCGTTATGTCCCATCAAATTGACTTTTCGGCACATCAACTCTCTAAAGTTTGGAACAGGCATTGGTCTTATCCTATGCCTGTTTGGAAGATCATTCGAGGCAAGCGGCCGTACTTGATCAACAGGGCTCCCTATTCACACCATATCCAAGCCATACGGCAGGCTGGATTTGAGATAAAATATAATCAAAAATGTACGAACAATTCCGGTATCGGAAAAGCACAGCTCGCTATGGAATATAAGGACCTGTCCGATGACGATCTTGCGACTTCAGGCGCTCTTATTCAGGCGATTAAGCCGGTTCGAGTACGCCAAACGAAAGAGAACTGATGAAAGACAACTTGGACAAAATCACCTTCTCATTTGGGAAAAATTGGCAGAAGTTCCTTGTTTCTCTCAACGATGATCGAATTAAAACCGCCGAAGATTCGATAAAGGAATTTTTGAAATGTGATAATTTAAAATCATTTTCTTTTTTGGATATTGGCTGCGGTAGTGGGCTGTTTTCCTATGCAGCATATAACTTAGGGATTAATAAGCTTGTTAGTGTTGATGTTGATCCGTTTTCGGTCTCATGCTGCCGATATATGCGGGAAAAAGCCCATAATCCTCAAAATTGGGATATTAAAGAAGGGTCGGTTCTTGATAAAGACTTTATTAATGATCTAGGAATGTTCGATATTGTTTATTCGTGGGGGGTTTTGCATCATACGGGGAAAATGTGGGAAGCGATTGAAAATGCGGCGAGTTGTGTTAAAAAGGACGGGTTTTTTTACATATCAATTTATAATAATACAGATGGTCTCCTGGATTCTAATTTTTGGTTATCGGTAAAAAAATTGTATAACCGTTCAGGGGCATTAGGGAAGTTTATTTTAGAACGTTTGTATATGTTACTGGACATCACTGTTAATATTCTAAAATTCAAGAACCCTTTTAAAGTGATCAAGAATTACAGATTATCAAGGGGTATGGATTGGGAAACAGATATTCGTGATTGGCTGGGCGGGTATCCCTATGAGTTCGCCACTGTTGAAGAAGTGTTTGGTTTTATGGCCAATAAATTTCCTGAATTCCTATTGGTTAATATCAAAACTACCAATAGTTTAGGGACCAATACGTTTTTATTCAAAAGAGGGACGGAATAATGGTTTTTTTAGAAAGATTGAAACGCTCTTTTGGCGAATATATTGATTTACGGAATTTTTACTTGCTTAGAAAGATTGGTAAGTGGTTATATCCATCATATCGATTTAAATGGCCTCAGCTTGATTGGTGGGCTAGTGAAGTATTTAACAAGTATTTAATAAATTTCAATGAGTATCAAGGGTTCAATACTGATCGTCGTTGGAACCTTTATCAACTTTTGCGTTTAGTTGAAGATGTCCCTGGTGATACAGCCGAATGTGGCGTGTATCTTGGTGCCAGCTCTTATTTAATATGTAAAGCCAATAGTCATTCCCCAAAATATAAACGACAACACTATATGTTCGATTCTTTCGAGGGACTTTCTGAGCCTACACGGGATGATGGTGTTTTTTGGCATAAAAGCGATTTAACATGTTCTTTTGATATAGCGAAAAGGAATTTATCAGGATTTAAGAATATTGAATTCTTTAAAGGTTGGATACCAGACAAATTTTCTGAAGTAGAAAATAAAGTTTTTTCATTTGTTCATGTTGATGTAGATCTGTTTAAGCCGACTTTAGATAGCATTTTATTTTTTTATCCTCGTTTAGAAAAAGGCGGCATCCTCCTATGCGATGACTATGGTTTTAACACCTGTCCAGGAGCAACAAAAGCAGTTGATGAGTTCCTTTCCGACAAACCAGAAAAAATGATTTCTTTTTGTTCCGGGGGAGGGTTTTTAATAAAAGGTAATTTAACTTCAACAACTATTCCGTTATAAATAGTCCCTTATGGAAGAAAGAATTAATGCTCCAGGAGCACCGTAATGCCTAACAATTATTTTATCAAGCAGAACTATAAAATTAATTCTCAAATTGAGACCTTAGAGGAATCATCCGGTAAAGTATTTTGGAACAAAAGAAATATTGAGCTCAGTTTTCGAGCCCAATATTACGTATATCAATCAGCCCTTCGTATTGCTCAGAAAAATGGCATAAAGGAGGTCTTGGATATCGGATGTGGGATCGGGGCCGGGCTCAATTATTTTTTTGCAAAAGATTTCCAAATCTATGGCGTTGATCAGAAGTCTGGAATTGATTTGTGTAAAGAAAAGATGAAGAAGGGAGTGTTTACTGTAGATAACATTGAATCACCTCAATATCCCCTTAAGCAATTCATTAAAAGCTCACCGTTGATCATCTGTGCGGATGTCATTGAACATATGGGGGATCCGGATCGTTTATTACAATATATAAAAACTTTCAGCAATACAGACACCCTTGTTGTTTTGTCAACACCCGACAGGGATAAGATGGGGAAGGAACACAATCATTCACCGATCAACCCGTATCATGTAAGGGAATGGAATCAAAAGGAGTTTCATGATTATCTTTCGTCTTGTGGATTTGAGATCCTTTCGCATAAGAATATTTATTCAGTACACCTTAGGTTTGATATTGAGACTTTGGGTTTGATCTTAGGATGTTTTACACACGGTGGTTTGGGATATATCAAACACACACAAGTTGTCACATGTAGGATCAAAAATAATTAAATAATTTGTTTATGATCTTTAAAAACATTTCTTCTATGCAAAAGGCGGCCATTGGTGTCTTTTTATCCATTGGCCTGCTAAAAATCGCAGGTTTTTTGAAAGATGTTTTATTGGCAAATTATTTTGGCATTGATCGCAATGTAGACATATATTTTTATGCGCTGCTTTTTCCCACCATTCTATTCAATCTATTTTCTGCAAGTTATAATTCGTTTTTTATACCAACCTATTTAGCCATGAAGAAGGAAAAGGGGAACAGCCATGCTCGGAATTACACTTCCTTGTCGGTATATGGTATCGCTATTTTCCTGTTGGTGGTCATTTTCTTAATGGACTCGATCCTGCTGCCATGGATCGGGCAGATAAATAAAAGTATTCTTTTGTCTGGTGAATTGCAGCGTTTTCTTTATTACAGTCGACTTGCTTCTATTTTTGCTTTTTTTTATTTACTGTCTAATTTCTTAAGTTCCTTGCTTCAAGCGGAACATAAATATAAACAATCGTTGTATCCTCAGATGGCTATTCCATTAACAATTTCTTTGTTTATTATTTATAATCACGAGAATCGCGGTATTGTTTCAGCGATTGATGGGATGGTCTATGGCGCAGTGGTCTATTTTATCATTACTTTTTTAATCGCTTACAAGTCCAAGCTGATCACGGTTTTTCCTAAAAAAGAGAACATTAAGGATTTTTTTACCAATCATGGTCAGTTCTTTATCCTCATGCTTGTTTCTGTGTCCTCGGGTTTTCTCAGCTTTATCGATCAACATTGGGCGAGTCAATTAGGAGATGGGAAACTTTCTATTTTAAATTATGGAATTAAAATCCCGGATATGTTTTCAGAGGTTGCCGGAATGGGATTAGGGATCGCTACATTTTCTCACTTTTCCCAATGGATCATTGCAGAGAAAAAGGAGGAAATTATTATCGCTGTTCAGCGATTGATCAAATGGTCGACATTGCTCCTTCTGCCATTATGTTTTTATTTGATACTTTATTCTGAACCATTAGTCCGGATCTTGTTTGAACGGGGAGCTTTTACCTCCAAGGAAACGTTAGAAGTAAGTGAGATCCTGAAGTATTACGCATCTGTCGTCTATTTGTTCATCCCCGGCATTATTGCTGCACGCGTTATTTCAGGGGCTGCTAAGAATCATTTGTTATTGATCGCAGGGGGGATAAACATTGTAGTTAAAATCTTCTTAAATTTTATTTTTATCGGGTTGTTCGGGCTAAAAGGTATCCCTCTATCAACGATAGGCATGTATATTATTGCGATATGCTTGCTTTATTATTTCTTAATAAAAGAAAAAGTATTCCGATTGGATGCGGATTTTATTAAACAATGGGGTATAAGTTTCTTATTTGTTGCCATCGTGTGCTGTTCTTTGTTCTTGATCAGAAGATCATTCATATTTCATAATGCTTTTTTGGACCTGACCCTCGGTTTTTTAGTGTTAAGTGCGTCTTGTTTAATCACCCTTGTGTTCAACCATAAATTCAGATTTATGGTCCTCTAAGGTCATTTAATTATGTGTGGCATCGTTGGTGGGACAAATAAAGCTTGGGATATTGAATCAGCGGTATTTTCTTTACGGCATCGTGGGCCGGATTCTCAAAAGACCGTATCTAATCAGGACCTTGTCATGGGATTCGCACGCCTTGCGATCATTGATCTGAGCCATGATGCTGATCAGCCGATGTCCACGGATGACAAAAAGATCTGGATCGTCTTTAATGGTGAAGTTTATGCTTACAAAGAACTTCGAAAAGATCTGATTTCCCTGGGCTATCGATTTCGCTCTCAATCCGACACAGAAGTCATCCTTCATGCTTATGAAGAATGGGGTGATGATTTTGTGCAACATATTGACGGAATGTTCGCCATTGCCATTCATGATCTGCGCACACGGCAATTAAAGATCTTTCGGGACCGGGCAGGTATTAAACCTCTTTATTATTATCATTATAACGGGCAATTTGCCTTTGCTTCCGAATTAAAAGGTATCGAAGCGTTGTGTAGGGATGTTGCGTTTGAATATGATTACACAGGTCTGTATGATTATTTGACCTATTATTATATCCCTGATCCTAAGACACTTTATAAAAACGTATTTAAATTACCACCTGCGCATCAGTTGACCTATGACCTGGTTGCGAACAAAATAATTAAGTTAAATCGTTATTGGGAATTAAGGGTTGACCCGGTTGGCAAGTCCTGGACCGTTGATGAGGCCAGTGAGCAACTTAGGGAATTCATTAAGGAATCTGTCAGGGATCAGTTGGTCGCCGATGTGCCTGTTGGTTGTTTTTTAAGTGGGGGGATGGACTCAAGTGTGATCGTTGCCGAAGCATCGGAGCTTAAAGCTGATCTAGAGACTTTTTCGATCGGATTTGATAATGATGAGATCACGGAAACGAAGTATGCCAGGGAAGTGGCACAAAAGTTTTCGGTCAATCATCACATAAGAATATTATCACAATCATCAGCAGACGATCTGTTTAAGTCTATAAAGCAATGGTATGACGAACCTTTTGCAGATATATCAGCATTGCCGACTTTCTTGGTTTCTAAATTTGCCCGGGAGAAAATGAAGGTTGTATTAACGGGGGATGGTGGCGATGAGGTATTTGGAGGGTATTCACGTTTTCATAGGTTCAATATGATCAATAAGATCCCACATTTTCCCAATGAAACACTTCGGAATATGTTCACCAATTTAAAATTAAATGTTAGACCATTTTCAATCCTTCATAAGTTTGCCTATGGGATGGAATTGCTGACCGCTGATGAAATATCCTGTTATGGCGTTTTGATGGATGCAATGACACCTTTCGAAAAAATACAATATGCAAAGGATTGGGGCATTCCAAAAGATTATGATACGTACTGGTATTTTAGAAAATATTATCGCAAAGATCTGCCTCTTTTGACCCGTCTTCAATATTTAGATTTTCATACCTATTTACCATCAGATATCCTGACTAAAGTTGACCGTGTGTCCATGGCGGTTTCTTTAGAGGCGAGAGTTCCTTTGTTGAGCCGTAAAATAATTGAATTCGTCTTTTCGTTACCGGAGGATATAAGGTATTGCGATAACAGGCTCAAAGGTTTAATTAAGAAAGCATATCAAGAAAAATTGCCTCATTCAATTATTGAGCGGGCCAAAATGGGATTCGGCGTCCCTGATCGCTATCTTAACCGGCGATCTGAAAGAATTCAGAAAAAGATCTTACGAGAAGTCTTTAAGGTCACTTAAATATGTTCCAGGCCAGTACAAAAATTAAGATCTGTTTAGTATTGCATTCTTTGAAGGGGGGTGGAGCTGAGCGCTTTATGATCAATTTGGCTTCAAACCTTGATCGTGCCAGGTTTGATATTGTATTTGTTTTATTAACCAAACAGGGGGACTATGTTGATTTAATACCACCAGATATTATGGTCATCGATCTTCAATGTGTCATTCCTGCGCTTAATGAATGGAAAGGTCTTTCGATCATTGTTCGCTTAACAAGAACATTTAAAGAACAAAAGCCCCATATTGTATTCAGCACTCTTGGGTACACAAATTTATTAACGATCTTAGCTGTTTTTATAAGCCGGATAAAAGCCCCTGTTTTGATCAGGGAGACGAGCCTTATGAGTAAATGGCTCAAGGATGATCCCGCACTTTTTTTTGAAAAAATTTATTTATAAAATATTTTATTCTAATGTCGCATTGATCCTTGCGCCTTCCCAGGAAATGATCCTGGATCTACAGGATTTCCTTGGTTTAAAGCGGATCAATTCAAAAGTCATACCTAATTTTGTCGATTCAGTCCGTATTGACAAAAAAATGGAACAAAATCTTGATAATGCCGGGTTGAATTTAAAATTTGATCGGCCTATTTTTGTGTCTATAGGTCATTTGGAAGGCTATAAAGGTTTCAATTATAGTATAAAAGCCTTCAGCCGTGCCCATCAAAAGACACCAAGTTATTATTGGATCCTTGGAAAAGGATCACAAGAGGATGCTTTAAGGAATTTGGCAGAAGAATTGGGAGTCAGTGACTCTGTTCGTTTTCTGGGGTTTCAGGACAACCCGTACTGGTTTCTCAAGAAAGCTAATATTTTTATTTTGTCTTCACAATTTGAGGGGTTCCCTAATGCGCTTTTAGAGGCAATGTATTGTGGACTACCGAGTGTGGTGACTAAATGCAACCAACAAGTCCAGGATATGATCCTGGAAGGAAAGTGTGGTCTTTTAGCAAGTGTCGATCATGTTGATGAGCTTGCAGATGCCATGACCCAATTATTAAGCAATGGTCCTATGAGGGAACGAATGGGCCAAAATAGCAAAGAATTCAGCAGGCATTATGACTATCCCAAGATCGTTCAACAATACGAGGAAACCTTTATGAGTTTCGTTAAACGATGAAAATAGGTATCGTTAGGCATTCTATCCGTAACAGAGGTGGGGATCGTATAAATCTGGAATATCTCGCCTATCTTATCAAAAATGGTCATGAGGTTAATTATTGGACAAATGAAATCAACACCTGTTTTCCTATTGATCCAAAAATTAAAATTCACAAAATCCCGTTACCGGGGGTCCTGGGGACCATTTTGTTCACAATCTTCCATCAATTCATGGCCGATGTTCTTATAGTTGATCTGGTCGCCATGGCTTTGTTTGCTTCCATTCGAAATAAAAAATGCCATGTCTATTACGCGCAGGATAATGACCTTTCTTATCATAAGTCAAAAATCATTAATTCCTTTTTAAGATTTTGTTTTGTGCGGGTTTTGAATAACCTTAAAGTCCCTACCATTTCCGCTTCTGATGGATTATCAGAAAAACTAAAAAAGTTCAACCCGTATTATCTAATGACTATTCCTAATGGTGTAAATCTAGAGGTTTTTAATAAGGACCATCATTCGCCTCTTTTGAATACCAGGTCTAAACCTTTTGTGATCACCTTATTTGCACGTGAAGACTTTCGCAAAGGGTTGGATATTGGCATTAAAGCTATTGAACATTTGATCCGTCTGCGCCCTCATCATGATTGGGAAATTTGGACAATCGGCACTACTTCGATCAGTATACAGGGGGCATCCATAAGGCATCTTGGTTTTTTAAAAAGCGATCAAGAATTATGCAATGTTTTGAGTGCTTCAGACATTTATTTAATGCCCTCGCGCAGTGAAGGATTGAGTCTTTTGCTTCTTCAGGCCTTAGCTTGTGAATGTTTAGTAGTCGCTACAACTGCTTCATATATTATTGAAGATGGGATTAACGGGCTCATCAGTCCTATCGAAGACTGGCAAGCCCTTGCCCAAAACCTTAATCGTGCCATGAATGAACCCGATCTCAATAGACGCATTAAACAAAATGCGCGTATTTTAGCAGAGCGGTTTAGCATGGAAAAATGTTGTCAAAGCCTTGAGCATACGCTTAAATCTATACGAGGGTAGGCCAATGCAACTTTTATCCAGTGGATAAGGATCAAATGCATACAAAAAAATCCTCTGTAAAATTTTCTTCAGATCAATGGGCATTTGCTATTTGCCTGTTAGGCTTCTTTTTTTGGTCTTGCCTTTTAACGATAAAATTCGATCTTTTCGGTTTTTTTGATTGGGACCTGGCCCTATATGCCCAGGCCATGCAGAGTTTATGCCACGGCACAACTTATACCTCATTATTTCAAACCAGTTTTTTAGCGGACCATTCCCATTATATCGCTTTTTTACTTGTGCCTATTTATGCGCTTTTCCCTCATCCGTTGACGCTGATCTATCTGGAGCTATTTTCTTTTTTTGCAGGGGCATTTATTTTTTATAAAATTGCCGTTAAAGCCGCCGGTTGGATGTCGGCATTCGTATTAATGATCATTTATATCTTTCATCCAGCCAATGTTTTCATGTTGTTTTATGAATTTCATTTTGAAAGCCTGGCCACAGGTTTTATTTTCTTAATGTTTTATTTCTGGAATGAAAGAAAGTGGAAACCTTTTATTATTACGGCCATGATCACCATGCTGATCAAAGAGAACATGGCTTTGATCGTGGCCATGTTCGGGGTATACGGGATACTGTTTGGCAATGTCCCCATACCTGATACCCGTCGTTACTGGGAAAGTAAATGGCGGTGGGGCGGCGTCATTTTTGGCCTTGGCGTTATATGTTTTTTGGTCAACGTCTTTATCCTTATCCCGTATTTTCGCCGGGACCTGATGCATACATCCAATATCTACTGGTCTCTTTATAGTCATTTTGGTAGCGGCTCCCAGGGGGTTTTTCATAATTTATTCTTTCATCCAATAGCAGTGATCAGGGAGGTAAATACTGTCCATAATTGGAAATATCTTATTGATTGTACAGGGCCATTTTTGTTTTTATCCCTTTTTGGTCCGCGTTTCTTGATAGGGTTGCCTATTTTAGCTCAAAATCTTTTATCGAATGCCAGCTCCATGCATACGATCTATTATCATTATGCGGCCATCCTCATTCCTTTCGCGGCCATGGGAGCGGTTGATGCCCTTAGTCTTATTAAAACACATGTCCGCAAAGGGGTGTACGCGGTCTTTATTGCCCTGATCATTCTTTCTACGGGTTTCTTTGTACGTCATTATTCGGGGGCATGGCAGATCAGAATTGATAGTTGGGCAGATCCTTTGGTCCCTGTCCGTCAGTATATGATCGAACAAATTCCCAAAGGAACATCGGTTGTTACTGGTTTTAGCTTTTTAAGTCACCTGACTGACCATCAAGAGCTTTATGCATTTTATAATGTATGGAGAGACGTTAATTATTATACAGGCCAACAACCATTTAAATTGCCTGACAACATACAATATGCCTTAATTGATTTTAATGACCAATGGCTGTTGGACGATCTGTCCTTACATCCGGATTTTACCAGGAGCCGTGTGAAAGATTTCTTTATTAAATATAAATGGGTTGTCAAACGACGATATGGGAATATTGTTTTATACGAACGGGGGAAATGAAAATCAAGGATGTTTTATTTAAGAATTTAGACCTTACGGATAGGGTGGCTATTTGGCTGTGCCTATTGGCGTTTTCTTTTTGGGTCTATTTATTAAATTATAAATTCTTTCATTTTGGGTATTATGATTGGGACCTGGCATTTTTTGCCCAGGGAATGTGGAACCTAAGCCATGGGTCAGGGTATGTTTCTTTGTTCGATGTCCAACTTCTTGCTAATCATGCTAATTTGATCGCCTTCTTTGTTATTCCTCTTTATAAAATATTCCCTCATCCTCTAACCTTGGTTTTCTTAAAAGTGGCTTCATATGTAACAGCAGCATTTGTTTTATATCTATTGACGAAGGAAAAGCTGGGGGGGACGATCGCTGTGCTTTTTTTATTGTTCTATTTATTTTATGCCCCCAACATCATTGGCATGCTTTATGAATTTGATTTTGAAAGTTTAGCACCGGCATTCCTGATGTTGATCTTTTATTTTTACGTAAAGGACCGCTGGCTGGGGTTTATGATCTGTGCGGGGATCCTGTTCCTTATTAAAGAAAATCTGCCGTTAATTGTTTTGGCTTTCAGTATCCATGGATTATTTACAAAGAAAGATAAAATACGCTTCGGCGTCATTCCGGGTATCTTGTCCCTGGCTTCTTTCTTTTTGTTGGTTTTTGTATTTATACCGCGTATGTCAGGCGGCGCCATTGGAGATGGGCATTCTTATTATATAGGCCATAATTATCAGGGTCTTGGGGGATCGGTGGGAGGGGTTTTATCTTCCATTATTTTTCATCCTATAAAAATTTGGCAGTATATATTGACCTCCCAAAATATTAATTTTTTGGTCGCTATTTTTGCCCCTTTTCTGACCTTACCCCTGTTCACACCAGGTATTTTATTTTTAATTTCTCCCATTTTACTCCAACATTTATTATCATCCGGGGTCCAGGAACACAGCATCCGTTTTGCCTATGTTTTAACTATAGCCCCGTTCCTTTTTTTAGCCACTATTGGAACATTGAAGGTTTTTTATGAAAAGTCCAGAAAAGTATACAATTCGATCCTGATCCTCTTGGTATTCTTTAATATTGTGTATTTTTTTCTTAACGTATCGGAGATGAAACAGCGTTTTATGCTCATCCAGGACAGGGATCAAACGCAGGAAATGGTCTTTGACCGATGGGAACTGGTGCAAATGGTCCCCCCGGATGCTTCGGTAGTGGCCTCTTTTTCTTTCTTAGCGCCGTTATCGCAAAGAAAGAATTTGTATGCTTTTCATAAAATATATGATCCCAGTTACCAAAATGATCAATATTCCTATGTGTTACCATCCAAGGTCCAATATGCCTTAATTGATTTTAATGATCCATGGCTGTTATATGATCTAAAGGTTTACCCGGTTTTTACCAAGAACCGTTTAAGTAATTTTTTTATTCAAAATAAATGGATAGTCAAGCGAAGATATGGGAAGATTATATTATTTGAACGAGGGAAATAATGTGATGGATTCCCGCTTTCGCGGGAATGACAGGATATTAATCATGAAGAATATTTTGAAATTATTAAGGGTCAAGCAATGGGTGAAGAACGGTTTTATTGTGTTCCCATTGATCTTTTCTGGAAAACTATTCCAGCTTTCAGCCGTGGAAGATGTAATGATCGTGTTTGTAGGATTTTGTTTTTTGGCCAGTGGTTTATATGTTTTTAACGATTTTTTAGACCTCAAGGCTGACTCCGTACATCCCACCAAAGCCGCCAGACCTCTGGCGCTCATGCATCTTAGCCCTTTGCAGACAGGGTCGATCATCCTTGGTTCAATAGCAGTGGGTGTGTTGCTTTGCTCATTGGTAAGCCCTGCCATATTCTTTGTCGGTTTTGGTTATATTTTGCTGCATATCATTTACAATTTTTATGCAAAAAAAATAGTCATACTCGATGTCATTTTTATAGCATTAGGTTTTCAGGTAAGGATCTGGGCGGGGTCTTTGGCGGCAGGGGTCATCCCTTCAGTATGGCTGCAAATGTGCGTGTTTGTACTGGCTTTATTCCTGGGATTTATCAAGCGCAGGCATGAATTGATCATTTTAAAAGACAAGGCCAGTGAGCATCGTTCGGTACTGCAGCATTACACGTCGTATTTGTTGGACCAGATCATCATGATCTGTGCCACGTTAACGGTGGTTTTTTATGGTTTATATACCATTTCTCCGGAGATCGACATTCGATTTAAAGGGCATGGGATGGAGTACTCGATCATCTTTGTGCTTTATGGTTTGTTCAGGTATTTTTATTTGGTCCATGTCAAGAGGCGGGGGGGAGACCCGGGTGATGTCATGACCTCTGATCTGCCTCTGATGATATCGATCTTTTTATGGATGATGTATATCATATTGCTGACCGTGCATGCCTTCCATTAAACCACAAAAAACCATTTCAATCCTAGATATCCTCGATTCTTCCGCATCAGGACGGATCATTTTCTTAAAATTAGTCGATCATAGTATCGGTTTTTTGATCATTTTGATCATTCAAGGCCTGCTTTTATGCAAACCCAAAAGTTCAGGACGTATCCCTGAAAATCTTAAGAATGTCCTGATCATTCGTCCCGGGGGCATCGGGGACGCGGTGTGGCTGCTGCCTTTGATCAGGGTCCTGAAGCAAAGAACTGGCTGTTCGATAGATGTTTTATGTGAGCGCCGCAATATGGCTGTATTCGATCTTTGCCGCGAACAATTGCGTCATATTTGGATGTACGATGAGCAGGGATGGAAGCTTATCAAAGACTTGGCCTCTCAGAATTATGATTGTGTCATCGATACTGAGCAATACCATCATTTTTCAGCTATTTTTACCTACTTAACTTCATCGTCCTGCAGGATCGGTTTTGATACGGTCCCGCACCGCAGCAAAATATATACGCATAAAGTCCCGTATGACCAACAAGCTCAGGAATACTTGATGTTTTTAGGACTGCTTAATGTGATCTTACCCATTAAATCAGAGGAGTATTTGCAGCAGATGGTCCTGGACCTTCCGAAAATGGATCTGCCTCAAGAAATAAAGAGGCAGAGTTATATAACGGTTTACATAGGGGCCAGCGTCAGAGAACGGTATTGGGGAAGTGCTAAATTCGCCCAATTGTGCAGGGAGCTGGTCGGATCAGGGCACAGGGTGGTATTAATCGGGGGCAAGGAGGATACTAAAAAAGCCGCAGAGATCAAAGGTCTTTTTAATAATGATAAGATCGTTGATATGGTCGGCAAAATAAGCTTGGTCCAGACTGTAGCCGTGCTAAAAGAAGGGCTTGGGGCCGTAGGGGCAGATTCAGGTATCATGCATTTGGCCTGTGCGGTCAACTGTCCAGCAGTTTGGCTTTTTGGCGCCGGTATTGAAAGAAAATGGCTTCCCCAATACAGCAAGCATGAATCTATAAATTTACATTTGGATTGTTCCCCTTGCACTTTATTCGGCTATACTCCGCGCTGCCCGTATGATGTCCGTTGTTTAAAAGAGATCAGTGTTGCTCAAGTCGTAAATAAAATCAAGATATTGCTTTAAAGGATTTCAGATGACCCCATTTGATGGTTTTATTATTTTTGAAAGAACCCTGGGGTTGGCAAGAATTGTGCCATAAGGGGCCCTGGAGAAAATGACCTTGTATCCTGAGAAAATAGCTTCAGGCAGTGTTTTTCGAAAGTTTCCGATATATACCAATGGTTCAGGGGATATCGTCAAATACACCAGAAAATCAGGGTCTCCTTTGAATTGCGGATCGAAATTAACGATCTGCGTCTGTAAAAAACTGCCGTAAAATGGCGCGCTAAAGAATTCTCCGGCAGGTGCTGCCAGATAAACGGTTGCCCGTCTTGGTAGGGATTGAGTCAATGTATCTAAAATACTGGCGCAGGGCCCCAAGCGCCCAACATACCAACCTGAATAGCGAAAAGATTCGAATTGGGATGATCCGGGTTTTCCCCACCAGTGATGGTGAGGTGTTCTAGAATTGAGCACAGGCAGAACATCCAGCAAAAACCCAAGGAAAAAAAGGGTGATCAGTAATTGATGGCTCCCGGGTTTCTTGATCAGAACAAAGGATATCCTTCCAAATATCAATAAATAGATCGGCCAAGCGACCAAAAGCATCCGGGGGCCGATCCAGGGGAACACATCATTCCCTATAGGGATCAGGAGCAATAGAAAGGACAGGGCGATCCCAAAGAACAGGATTTCTCCTTTTTTCCATATATTCTTTCTAAAGAGGAAGATCCATCCGCCCGTGATCCATATAAAGAAAATAATAAATCCATAGAACCGTCCAAATCCGCCATCTTCTGTCCCGTTATTTATATCTTTTATAAAAATAAGTCCGATCTTATTCAAGATCGAAATAAATGTTCCCCCTGCAGACTGATGGCTTATTTCCCAAAAAGATGCTGTTGCCCGGGCAGGGTAGGCCCAATCGGAAAATAACAAATAATTCCTTATATGCCAGCCCAAACCCAATCCTATGACGGCAATAAGCCCCCATAAAAAGTCAGCCTTCCATTTTTTACGGATCAATATAAAAAATAGAATAAGGGCTAAAATGATCCCCCAAAACAGCAGGTGATATTTGATCCCCATCATTGTGCCAATGGAGAGAAAGGCCAGCCGGACATAGATCTTTCTGGAACTTGTCAAAAAACGCATTGTTAAATAAAGACTGCATAACAGGAATCCGGCAGAAGTAAGATCGATATAATCGGTCCCCATTTGTGCGATAACAATGGGGGTTAAAAAGAACATTCCAGCCAATAAAAAGGCCTTTGATCGTCGAAGGCCAAAATGCCGCGAGAACAAATAGATCATCCCTGAGGTCCATACCCCCATGGGTATCTGTGATGCGCTCCCCCACCGTGTGTCCTTAAAGAAAAGCACGGGCCATGAATATAATACTTCTGCATTCATCGGGTAGGCAAAATGAATACGCAGATCGGTCGGCAGCAGGGCCCATCGCCCGCGCTGGATCGATTCGAAAATAAACGGTAAATGATAGGTAATTTCATCTACCACCCGAGGAGGAATAAAATAAGCGCAGAGGAGCAGCCACCCCAAAACCAGAACAGAACATCCCGCGATAAGTTTGTTCGATAGCGGGCTCAAGATCACCTTCCACATTCCCCATCCAGAAGCAGGAGGAGTGCTTAAACGGGGTGGACGGGAAAAATAGGAAATGGACAGGATGATGATGGAGTTGATCATGATAGCCGGAAGGAGGAATAAACATCCAATGGTCCCCAAAAAAAGCAAGGTTGCGATAATTTGGACCATTAATAAAAAATACGCCAATATGAATTTTTCAGCCTTTCGCGTTATCCCCCAAAGGGAAAGGAGATCCGCGTATTGAATAAAAATAATTGTATTAAAGGCTATGTATAATAGATCCATGATCAGAAAAAACATATCCCATTGATTTATTGAAAGCTTCGAAAATGGAATTCATTGGCAATGCTCTTTAAGACCAGGTCAGAGGGGCTGTCGCCGTAGGCATAAATATGATCAAATTTCTTTAGATCGTAACGCTCTTGTAATCGCCGGACCTTTTCTGGACCGTAACAGTTAGGCGTGGCCAGTTTACCGGTAAATCGCCCATCCTTGAACTCTAATGAGGTTGCGAGCAAATCTGCCTTGATCCCTTGGCACCAGCCAAGAAGATAATTGTCTAAAGACGCACTAACAATGACGATTTTGTGCCCTTGGGCTTGATGCCAGCGGATCTTTTCTAAAGCGGAGCTCCTGACGATCGCGGGTAGATCTTTTTGAGAATAAACGGTGGCCAGGTTTTGGAATTTTTCCTTTTCTAAGCCTTTGAAGAAATAGCTCAGGACCTTTTCCTTGGTTTTGTCATTGCGGATAAAGCCTGATTTATGGAGTATCAGTAAGGGGGACAGATAAAGAGCCCCCATAAAGAATCTTAGGGGCCCCATCGCATGATATAGAAAATCGATCAGACTGTCCTTAGAAGTGATCGTTTTGTCAAAATCAAATATGGCTAGGATCATCATTTGAATTATATAAGATTTTATATTAAAAGATTAAAATAAAAATTTTTATTGTAATCACCAGAACGGACCTGGTCCCTTGAGTTCCAGGGACCAGGTCCGTTTAATAATTTTCTCTTTATTCTCCTCGTAATTCATGTAAGATACCTTCCATGCGTACATTCACTTTAAAGCGGATATCCATCCTTGTGTTGATCTGTGGCGCCTTGTTTTTATTCGGCAATGATCTTTTCAGCCTCTCTGATCCGGATGAGGTCTTTTATTCCCTGACCGCTCACGAAATGGCTGCCAAGAATGAATGGTTGACGCCCCTGATCTTCGGCCAGCCGCAATTCGAAAAACCGCCCTTGACCTATTGGCTGATAGAAACTGCTTTTAAAATGGGGGGTGAGTCTGCGTTCACCGCACGTTTTTTCCCGGCCGTCTTTGCGATCTTGGGCGTCATAGCGGTTTATTTTTTAGGGTTGATGGGATTTAAGGATGAACGTAAAGCTTTTATATCCGCTATCGTCCTGGCCAGTTCTGCGTTTTATGTCGGAATGGGGAAAACTGTATTTACCGACATGATCTTCACGGTTTTTATTTTATGCGCCTTTACCATGTTCATGTTGGCTTATACCGATCGTCGCCGGCAGGCCCTTGGTTTCATCGGATTTTATGTCTTTTGCGCCTTAGCCACCCTGACAAAAAGCCCCTTGGGCCTTTTGATCCCTCAAATAGCGGTCATTCTCTTTTTATTGTACCAGCGCCAGGTCATTTTTTTAATGAACTGGGGAGTACCGACGGGGATCTTGCTGTATTTGGTCATCGCTTTGCCGTGGTATGTTTATATCTACGATCACTATGGGCAGGCCTTTATCCGGGAATTCTTTGTGAACGACCACTGGCGGAGATTACTGACGGCAGAGCACCCCGCCAGTGATCGTTGGTTCTTTTATCCGATGACCATGATCGCCGGGCTTTTCCCGTGGAGCTTGTTTTTGCTTGCCGCCTGGGTGGATCTGTTTAAACGGCTGAAATCTTCGGTCACAATGATAGATCATTTAAGCCTCAGCTGGATCGTGGCGGTTTTGCTGGTCTTTCAATTGGCGCATTCCAAACTGGCCAGTTATATCCTGCCGTTGTTCCCGGCCTTGAGCCTGATGACAGGCAATTTTTTGGGGAATGGCTTATCGCAAATCCAGCATCGTAAAAAAATGCAGAATTTATTATGCGCAAGTTTTGCTATATTGGCTGTATTAGGTATTGCTGTGATGGCAGGGCATAAGGTTATTGTTCATTACCTTGCTTCTCGATCACCGATGTATTTCCTTTCAGGTTCTTTGATCACCTTATCGGGCTTAGGCATTACCTTTGCCTTCAAAGAACGTTTTCAGGGAGCTTTGTATGTATTGGCGCTGAGCTTATGTCCGATACTATTGACAGCTTTTATGGTCCGTACCGATTTGGAGAGGTTTGTGTCTTCTCATGAAGCATCTGAATATATACCTCAGCGATCGTTGGGAGCGATGACAGTATTGACCTCCAAGGCCAATGCCCGCGGTATCCGCTTTTATACCGGGCAGGATGTGGCGGTCGTGGATTCTTCAGACAAACCTTTCTTCAGTCCTCATCCGGTCCCTGTTCTAAATACTGCCGATAAGATCATCGGCGTCCTTAAAGGTCAGCATGTGACGTATGGTGTGATCCGCAAAACCGCCTATCAGCTTATACTTAAAAGTTGCGCCAACCGTTATCACGTTGATTTAATGCAAAAAAGCGGTTTTGATTATATTGTCAGGATTGTTCCATATGCTCAGTTTAAAAAATAATCATGGTAAGGCTAAATTTTATTTATTTATCGGCATTACCTTGTTGATAATTTCCATGGTCCGGATAGCGACACTTGGGATCCATCCGGATCTGCCGCGCCTTTCTTCCCATCAGAATGGATACTACGACTATGAAGGGCTTATTCATTACCATACCACTTATTCCGGTGATGCAACTGGTTCTTACAAAGCCCTTGGTGAAATAGCCAATCAATGCCATCTGGATTTTTTGATCACAACCGAACATAATAATCTTTCGGCATTGACTGAGCACCAAGAGGGAAGATATGGCTCCACTCTCATTCTGGTGGGGATAGAGTCAACACGTAAGGAGGGGTATCTTCTAGGTTTGAATATGAACGCTTATATTTCCCGTGACTTTTCGACCGATCAGTTTCTCTCAGAAATTCAAAAGCAGGGAGGCTTCACCATTATAGCTCACCCAAGAAATCCCAGATGGCATTGGCGCGGGAACAATGATGAACGCATTGTCGGTCAGGAGATCGTGGACCTAACTGATCAATTTTATGGAGCATCTAGAATGGATATCTTGATCGGTGGTTTCTACTATCCTTTGAATACCCCTGCCGCATATATGCAAATTTACCAACGTCCCACGGAAACTTTAAAGATGTGGGATGAGATAACTTGTCAACGCCCCTTTATAGGGATCTATGCTCCTGACGTCCATCAAGGTTTGCGTATTGGCGGAAATTATATGATCCGCTTTCCGAGATCTGAGGACATCCTTCCGATCGGACACGATCACATTATTTTACCCACGCCGTTTACCGGGGATTTATCCAAAGACAAGCGTATGCTCTATGATGCCCTTGAGAAAGGACGGCTCTATATTGCCATCGATATACTGCAGGATGCGACAGGTTTCTTTTTTAAGGCACGGCAAGGAGAAAAAACTGTTTTGATGGGAGATCAATTACCGGCAGGTGTTAAAACAGATTTTTTGGTGACATTGCCCCCGCATCCTGCTTTAAAAAATGTCACTATTAATGTTTATCACAATGGTCAGAAAATTGATAGCGGCACAGGTCCGGAATTTTCATTCCAGGCAACGCTCCCAGGGGCCTATCGTATTGAGGTTGAGTGCGACATCCCGACATTTTTGGGATTGAAGAAAAGAGTTGTATGGATCTATTCTAATCCGATTTATTTGAGATAACATGTGGCCTTTTCGAAATCGTTAATCGTAAAGATTGAAGCAATAGTACATTCATAGTAAGATGAAATTATGATTTTACGTTTAATATTAATTACATTCCTTTTAAGTGCCACCGTTTGGGCCGGTGACGACAACGACGATCTATTTAATTATTCCAAAAAACAGGAAGAGGCCCTGGTTGTCAAGGTGACTGCGTCCGACCTGCTCGTCCTGGAAGACGGACGGCGCGTCAGGCTCATCGGGATCGAATCCATAGGGCCGCCGCCTCTGAGGATCGTCAAATATGACGAGAAGGGCCATGTGATCGAGGAGCCGGAGGAACCAACGATCCCGTTGGAGGAACAGGCATTGACCTATGCGCAGGAGCTTCTGGAAAATAAAAAGGTAAGGTTGGAGTACGATACGGATGCGGGTTCCACCAGCGGGTATCTTAATGCCTATGTCTATTTACCCGACGGGCGTATGGCCAATGCAGAGCTGTTGCGTATGGGTTTTGTGAAATTAAGGATCATTCCGCCCAATGTAAAATATGAAGATAAATTAGATGCCGCCTACCAGGAAGCTAAAAAAGAAAAGCGCGGCTTAGAAGACGAATAAATTTATCATGGACCTTGAACAGAGGATATTCCAGTTCATCGCAAAGCATAGGCTGATGGTCCCCAGAGGGTTGATCATCGTGGGCGTATCCGGCGGCGCTGATTCCATGGCGCTTTTGTGCGGCCTGGCGGGTTTACGTCATCGTTTGGGTGTTCAATTGCACGCGGCGCACTTTAATCACCGGTTCCGTCCTGAAGCTTTGCGCGACGAGCGTTTTGTGTCCCAATGGTGCCGGCAATTGAATGTCCCCTTGACCGTCGGACACAGGCAGGGCGGGAAGATCGATCGTCTTTCCGAGGATGATGCCAGGAATTTGCGATTTGAATTCTTTGTCCAAACGGCCCGTCGCCTTAAAGCTCAAAGTGTTGCCCTGGCCCATACCCGTAACGATCTGGCTGAGACCGTATTGATGCGTATCATGCGCGGCAGCGGTCTTTATGGTTTAAGGGCGATCTTGCCGAGGCGTACCATTGAAGGGGTCGTATTTGTGAGACCTCTGATGGACCTGGAACGTGTAGATGTCGAAGACTACCTGAAAGCCAAAAAGATACCTTTTTGTACGGATGCCACCAACCGTCAGACGGTTTACGAGCGTAATAAAGTCCGGCTTGAACTTTTGCCGTTACTGGCCCGCGCATATAATCCCGGGATCACCGGTGCTTTATCGGACCTGGCGGCGACGGCCGGAGAGGATTATGAATTCATTTCAATGCATGCGCGCAAACAATTTGAAAAGAAAGTTTCTGTTTCCGGTAAAAAAGTCAAGTTGCGTTTAAAAGGTGTCAAGCGGCTTCATCCGTCAATTTTGCGTTTGGTGTTCCGGCAAATGGTGGAAATTTTGACAACGGACCCGGCAGCCTTGAACTTTGAACATATACAGGCCATGGAAGATCTGGTTTTCCAAAAAGGCCTTGGTCCGGTGGATCTGCCGCATCATCTAAGGGCTGTTAAAACTAAACAATTTTTAGAGCTGTCCCATGTGTAAGTTTTCTTGATTTAATTTTTCCATACTATATAATACCTTTTCATCTAAATTATTTCTTTGGAGGCACTTAATGGCACAAACAAATTCCCCGGCAAAAAAAGGGTCCCGTCAGGCACGCAATCCCAATGGTAATCTTTGGTTTTGGGTGATCCTGGGAGGGGTGTTTTTCCTTTTGCTGGCGGTTCAGGACAAGTCCACCGTTAAAACAGAGAAAGAGCTGACTTACTCTGAGTTCTATGCCATTTTAAAAGATAATCCCCAAACCCATCAGATCAAGCATCTGGAATTGACCGAAGGTCCTGATAATACATTAAAGGGTACCTATCTTGACGGATTGGAATTCAAGCTCAATATCCCTTCGCACGATGATGACCTCTTGAAAATGATCAAGGAGAATGTCAGTGATTTCAGTGTCGTTCCTCCGGAATTGTTCTGGAGCCAGTTGTTCTTTCAATTGATCCCGTTCTTGGGGATCTTTGCACTGATCTGGTTCGTGTCTTACCGCGGTTCGCAGATGGGCAATAAGATCTTTGCCTTTGGCAAATCACGCGCTCAAGTCTCGGGGGGCGGCAAGGTGACTTTTGCGGATGTGGCCGGGGTGGATGAAGCCAAAGAAGAATTACAGGAAGTCATTGAATTCCTGAAAGACCCCAAAAAATTTGAGCGGCTGGGCGGCAAGATCCCCAAGGGTGTTTTGCTGGTAGGACCTCCGGGAACAGGAAAGACTTTATTGGCCAAAGCCGTTGCCGGCGAGGCCGGGGTGCCGTTTTTCTCTTTAAGCGGATCGGATTTCGTTGAGATGTTTGTGGGTGTCGGGGCTTCCCGCGTGCGTGATCTTTTTGAGCAAGGCCGCAAAGCTGCAAAGGTTTCAGGCAAGGGCGGTATTATTTTCATTGATGAGATCGATGCGGTGGGGCGTCAACGTTTTGCCGGTATCGGCGGGGGCAACGATGAGCGTGAGCAGACCCTTAACGCTTTGCTTGTCGAGATGGACGGGTTCAATACGGTCAGCGGTCTGATCCTGATCGCGGCCACCAATCGTCCGGATACCCTGGACCCGGCCCTTTTGCGTCCCGGGCGTTTCGACCGTCAGATCGTGGTTGGCCTGCCGGATATCAACGGACGTGAAGGCATCTTGAAAGTCCATGTTAAGAATATCAAGCTCGGCGAGGAAGTGAATTTGAGGCGCATTGCCCAGATGACCGTGTATTTTTCCGGGGCAGACCTGGCCAATGTTTGCAATGAAGCAGCCCTGCTTGCGGCCCGCCGCAATAAAGACAAAGTCACCATGGAAGAAATGCTGGCCGCGGTTGAACGTGTGACCATGGGGCCGGAGAAGAAAAGCCATGTGACTTCCAAAAAAGAAAAAGAAATGACGGCCTATCACGAGGCAGGGCATGCGATGTTGTCCCTGCTCATCGATGAAGTTGATACCTTTACCAAGGTTTCCATCATTCCCCGGGGCATGGCCGGCGGGTATACCCTGACGCCGCCTAAAGAAGACAAGCATTATATGTCGAAGAATGAACTAAAGGGGATGATGGTGGTACTTTTGGGAGGGATGGTGGGGGAAGAGATCTATATGAATGATACCACCACCGGCGTATCCAATGATCTGCAAAGAGTTACCCAGATCGCCCGCAGCATGGTCTGCCAATACGGCATGAGCGATAAACTCGATAAATTAGCATTTGGCAAACAGGGCCATCAGATGTTCCTGGGACGGGACCTTTTTGATGAAAAAGATTACAGCGAAGAAACGGCCCGCAAGATCGATGAGGAAATACACAGTCTCGTGCACGGATCTTACGAGAAAGCCAAAAAACTTTTGCTTGATCACCGTGATAAAATGGATATTTTGGCCAAACGTCTGATCGAGAAAGAGACCATCGACATCGAAGAGGCCAGGGTTTTACTTATGCTGCCCGAACATAAGTTAAATCTCCATACGGACACACCTCAAAATACATGAGCAGAATCCACTATGATCTTTGTGCCCGTGATAGTCATTTGACCTTGGGGCACGAAACACGGATCATGGGCATCGTTAACTGCACGCCCGATTCTTTTAGCGGCGACGGAAAGCTCTTGCAGGGGAAAGATAGCTCTGCCTGCCTGCGTTTTGCCCGTAAACTCATCCGTGAAGGTGCGGACATCCTTGATATCGGCGGTGAGTCCACCCGTCCGGGGGCCCGCAGCGTGTCATCCGCAGAAGAGATCCGGCGCATCATCCCAGTGATCAAGAAATTATCCGGCAATGTCAAGGCCCCTATTTCGGTAGATACCTCTAAACTTGAGGTGGCTCAACGTGCCCTGGATGCGGGTGCTTCTATCGTGAACAATATCAGGGGGACACGATCAAGTAAGGGCTTTTTGAAAATGGTGCGTGACCATCAGGCGTGCATTGTCATCATGCATATGCGGGGCACTCCGGCGACCATGCATCAATATGCCCGTTATAAGAATATAGTCAGCGAAGTTGTTGAAGAATTAAAAATAGCGGTTGAAAAATGTTTGGAGATTGGTATAAAGAAAGATAGAATCATTGTTGATCCCGGGATCGGCTTTGCCAAAACAGTTGATCAAAACCTGGTTTTGATCAATCAATTGAACCGTTTGAATGTCCTGCATTGCCCTATTTTGCTTGGTACTTCACGTAAATCGTTCATTGGGCAGGTATTGCAGAAAGATGTCGACGCTCGTTTGATGGGAACAGCAGCAACACTGACCGCGGGGGTCATACAGGGGGCGCATATTGTCCGCGTCCATGATGTGGGACCGATCAAAGAAACTTTGAGAATGACCGATGCCATACTTAACGCTCACACCTGACAATATCCTGATCATAGCGAAAGCTTTGGTCGAAATGATCATTTTATGGGTGGTCTTTTACAGGATCTTATTGTTCTTTGAAGGTACGCGCGCTTTTCAGGTTTTAAGAGGGATCACGTATTTGATCATCGCTCTTTTGATCTCCCAGGTCCTGGGCTTTGAAGTCCTGAATTGGCTTTTGCGGAATTTCTTTTCCATATGGATCATTGTCATTGTGGTCATTTTCCAGCATGAACTGCGTTCAGGATTGGCCCGTTTAGGCCAACAGCATTTATTCACGATCTCGCTGGGAGCGCCTGAGATCAAAGCGCTTGTCGACGAGATCTACGATACGGTTTCCCGTCTGTCGAAACGCAAGCACGGATGTTTGATCGCCATTGAGCGGGAGATGAAGCTGGACCAGTATATTGAAAGCGGTATAGCTGTTGACGGTAAAGTTTCTTCGGCGCTTTTACAAAGTATCTTTATGCCCGGCACACCGCTCCATGACGGCGGGGTGGTGATCAGAGGGGAGCGTGTGGCCGCGAGTTCATGCCTGTTCCCCTTATCAGAAAATCCCAGTGTGGGAAAAACAGTGGGAACCCGTCATCGGGCGGCATTGGGCTTAAGCGAACATACGGATGCCTTGATCGTCCTGGTCTCGGAAGAGACCGGAGAGATCAGCATTGCCTTTGAAGGGCATTTTATTGCGGTGCATAATGAAGAACATTTTTTGAAGTCCCTTAACGAGATCCTGGTACCGGTAAAGAAGAACAGACATGAAAAATTGGTTTAGTTCAAATTTAGTCCTGAAATTAGTCGCCTTGGCCCTGGCTGTCATTACCTGGTTTTACGTCAAGGGGATGCATTGATGGTTAAATTAGGCGTTAATATCGATCATATTGCCACCTTGCGCCAAGCCCGGGGTGAATTTGATCCTGATCCTGTTTTAGCGGCCCGTTTATGCGAGCAAGCCGGATGTGCCAGTATCGTTGCTCATTTGCGCGAGGATAGGCGGCACATTCAGGACCGTGATATTGTTCTTTTGCGAAAGTCGGTCAAGACCCATTTCAATCTGGAAATGTCCCTGGATGCGGGCATTGTGAAGGTGGCCCTGAAAGTCAAGCCTGACCAGGCGACCCTGGTCCCTGAGCGCCGTCAGGAGATCACGACCGAAGGCGGATTGGATGTTGTGCGTCATTTAAAAAGGGTCAAGAAGGTGAGCCATACGCTTTTGGATGCCGGGATCGATGTCAGCCTTTTTATCGCTCCGGATAAAAAGCAAATAGATGCGGCATTGTCCATCGGGGTCAAGACCATTGAACTGCATACCGGCGCGTACGCACGGGCCTTTGCCGGACGTCTGGCCATTGATGAGTTCGCCCAGATCACAGCGATGACCCATTATGCCCGCCAAAAGGGGATCAAGGTCAATGCCGGTCACGGACTGAATTACGAGAATACCTATGCCGTCGCCCGTATCAAAGGCATGGCAGAATTGAATATCGGCCATGCCATCATGAGCAGGGCTGTTTTTGTAGGCCTAAAACAAGCTGTCCGTGAAATGCTGGCAATTATTAAAAAAGCTTAGGAACAGGAAGCCGCATGATCTTAGGAACAGGTATTGATATCATTGAGATCGATCGCATTCAGAAAGCCGTGGAGCGATGGGGGGACGGGTTTTTAAATCATGTTTTTAGCCCTTTGGAGATCGAGAATGCTAAAAAATTCAAATCTCCTTACCTGCATTACGCGGGCCGTTTCGCCGCCAAGGAAGCGATCTTCAAAGCCATGGGTATCCCTGACCTGTCCTGGCATGATGTGTCCATCATCAACGATGCCAGCGGCAAGCCGGTCTGTCATTTCAATAATAAATCACGGACCATCGATTTTAATCATCACCTGTTGATATCCATTTCCCACAGTAAAGACTATGCCGTTGCCAGCGCCATTGTTGAGGAGTGATCCTCGATCATCCAAAAAGGATTTTGGCCACTTGCTGATCATTGCCGGTTCTCCGTCCATGTTAGGGGCTGCTGCTTTGAGCTCCCTGGCTGCCATGCGCTGTGGGGCTGGGCTGGTGACTGCAGCCGTTCCCTGCGGTTTGAACTTAACCCTTCAGAAGAAAATCACCAATGTCGTGATGACAAAGCCTCTGGCTCAAAGCAGGAGGGGGACTTTCTCTTTGAAAGCTTTTGACCAGCTTAAGAATATATGGGATGGGTACGATGCGATCGCCATCGGTCCGGGGATCGGCCGTGATCCAGGCACCCTACATTTAGCGCGAATGGTCATCCTTCACTGCCCTAAACCACTGGTCGTTGATGCCGATGCCTTGTTCGCTTTAGCAGGGCATACCGATATTCTGCTCAAAGCCAAGGCTGGGCGTATTTTAACTCCGCATGCCGGTGAAATGTCGAGATTGACCGGTCGCTCCGTCCGGAAAACTGAACTTGACCGCTTGAAAACCGCCCGCGATTTTGCCTGTTATTATAAATGTGTCTTATTGCTTAAAGGTCATCGCACGGTTGTTGCGTCCGCACAGGGAAAAACGTATATCAACCGTACCGGTAATGTGGGGATGGCCACCGCCGGAAGCGGGGATGTGTTGACGGGTATGATCACGGCTTTTTTAGGGCAGGGGAATCCTTCTTATGGTTCCGCTTGCTGGGGCGCCTATTTACATGGCCAGGCGGGAGATCGCATGGCCCGGCTTAAATTTAAAAGAGGGATGATCGCCTCGGATATTATTGAAAATATCCCGTATGCATTAAAAAATAATCTTTTATAAGAGTTCCAGTTCGATCATACCAATGTTCAAAAAACTCAATCATTATTTTACTGAAGATGTGGCATTGAAGTTCCTCGCTTTATTTACCATTGTTTATGTGCTGGTCTACTTTTCTTTTTGTTGTTTGAAATATTATGGGTTCTCCTATTTTGATTTTGACCTTGCGATCCATGACCAGATCATCTGGAACATCCTTCATGGCAGGATCTTTAATTCTATCCTGGGTACCGATTTTTTAGGTAACCACGCCCATTTTATTTCTTTCTTAGTGGCCCCATTTTATTTGATCGTCCCGCATCCGTTATTCCTGCTTTTTTTACAGACGGTTTTCTTAGCTGCAGGGGTTTACCCTTTATATGCCTTGGCCAGGCTCTATCATGACCATAGATTGTCCTTGGTCATATGCCTTATTTACCTTATCTATCCGGGGCTAGGGTTTACTAATTTATTTGAATTCCATCCAACGTGCTTTGCCACATTCTTCCTTTTATGTACGGCCTATTATTTCTATATAGAGAATTTCTTATTGTTCAATGTTTTTATGGTCTTGTCTTTATTGTGTCAGGAAAATATCCCTTTGATCTTCATTATGTGGGGGGTTTATGCGTTATGCTTAAAAAGGCGATGGGAATGGGTTTTGTGGCCGTTGGGTTTGGGGTTGGTTTATTTTCTTTTTTGTGTTTATGTGGTCCTGCCGTTTTATAATAAAAACACTTTTAATTTCTTCAATATTTACGGCCCTTTAGGCGGTTCTCTAACCCAGATCATCCATAATTTATTTTTGCATCCGGCCAAGTTCTTGTCCCTTTTGTTCAAACCACAAAAAATAACGTTCCTTAAGGACCTGTTTGTCAGCGTTTCTTTCATCCCTCTTTTAAGCCCTTTGCCCTTGTTACCGGTTTTTTTGATATTCCTGCAGCACTTGTTGTCCTTCAGGACAGGTGAGGTGAACATCCATTACCATTATACGGCAGAATTGATACCGTTCATTTTTGTAGCTTTTATATTTGGTATCAAGAAGATCACTGATTTTTTGCCTAAATTCACCTTTTTAGGGCCGGCCCTTCTTTTGATCGCTTGTATCGTCTTCTATCTCATTGGCCCTTATACTGGTTTTGTGAAAGAATGGAAACGCACGTTCTCGGATCATAGTGTCGCTCAAAAAGAAAATCTTGTTGAACGAATTCCCAAAGACGCCCCGGTCATTGCCACTTTCGAGTATCTTTCTCATTTATCCCATCGTCAGTATCTTTATTCCTTTCATTATGTCTATTCAGGTTTCAATACACTTTTTACGAAAAAGTATCATCTGCCTGACAATGTCCAATATGCCCTGATCGATTTCAATGACCGTGTCATCCATAAAAGTTTTTATAGCCTGTCCAATTATCAGCATATTGTCGATTTCTTAAAACAAGGCCCATGGGGAGCAATAGATGCGTATGACAGTATCGTTCTGTTCAAAAAAGGTGTTAAAGACAAATACCCTTTGTACAGTATTATTGATGATCAGACCGTTCCACCGCATCCGGTTAATTTAACTGTCGATAAAAGTTTTCAATTATATGGTTATGATGTAGATTATCTCTCAGATCGTATCCATCTTACCTTATATTGGAAGGTTTTGAGGCATGAGAAAAAAGATGTTAGTATATTCATCGACTTTATGGATCAAAACGGCAAAATGGTCGAGAGGCAGATCAGGGCCATATGCTTTAGGATATGGCCGACACAGGCCTGGCAGAAAGGCCAGCTGATCGAAGAGCATCAGTATATTTCCATTACTCCTGAGATAAATGTGCCTTTAAACTCCTTTAAGGTCGGATTTGTTGACCAGAAAACAAATAATTTGATCCCAACAGATTCCAAGGATGTTCTGGGAAGGATAGAATTAAGAATTATCCATTGAATACGAAAGAATGATGGCTATAAAAGTCCTTTGTAATTTATGCGGCTCTGACCATTATAAGGTCGTTTATGACACTCTTGTCAAAGGGCAAGAGGGTGATTTTAATGATTCTTATAAGATCACGGATCATTCGGTTGATCTGGAGGTAAGGATAGTCAAATGTTGCAAATGCGGGTTGATCTACATGAACCCTCACCCGGACTTAGGCCGGATCCAGACAAATTATGAGTCCATGGCCGATGATTTTTATACCCATGAAGAAGCCGGCCGGAGACGATCCGCGGATCTCATCCTGAAATATCTGAAAAAATTAAATAAAAAAGGCAGGATCCTGGATGTCGGTTGCGCCACAGGTTTCCTTTTGGACCAAGCACGGGCCCAAGGCTGGGAGGTCTATGGGGTCGAACTTTCAGCGTGGGCTGTTGATTATGCGGAGAATAAATTACAATTGCCTAATATCACCCAAGGGTCATTGAAAGACGCAAATTATCCGGAGAATTTCTTTGACGTGGTCATTCTCAAGGATGTGATCGAACATCTGACAGACCCCAAGGAAACGCTGGAACAAGTGAGGCTTGTTTTAAAGCCCGCCGGGATCATTTGTTGTAATACACCGGACATTGATAGTCTTGCCAGCAAATTATTGGGGGCGAAATGGTGGGGGATCAAACAATCGCATTTATTTTATTTCAATAAGTACAGTTTAAGCGCTTTGTTCAAAGCGACAGGGTTTGTGCCTTTGAAGATCCGTTCGCATGCCAGGACATTTACCATCAATTATTGGATCTACAATTTGGTCGGCTTTAAGCCGGAATTTTCTTTTATCCGTTCCTGGCTGGATAAAAAACCTGCCTGGGCTGATAAATTGTTATGCATTGACCTTGGCGACCAGGTTGAAATATTTGCCCGAAAAAGCCGCCAGTTAAAATATCTTCATGAGTTGGAAATACCTGCAGAGACCGAAAAACAAAAACAGACCATGAAGGTTTGTGTTGTCCTTCCGGCGTATAATGCGGCTTCCACATTGAAACGCACCCTGGCGGATATTCCGCCTGGCATCAACGAGATCATCCTGGTCGATGATGCAAGTACGGATAATACCGCTGAGTTGGCCCGTAGTCTTGGTTTAAAGGTATTTGTCCATGAGAAAAACACTGGCTATGGAGGCAATCAGAAAACTTGTTATAAGGAAGCTTTGGCAGCAGGTGCGGATATCGTCATCCTTTTACATCCTGACTACCAGTATGACCCGACGGCCATTACTCAATTAATAGAACCGATCAAGTCAGGGCGGGCAGATGCGGTGTTCGGGTCGCGGATGATGAAAGGCGGCGCCTTGGAAGGCGGGATGCCGATATGGAAGCATAACGCTAATATTTTATTAACTGCGCTTGAGAATGTTGTCTTAGGTATTTATTTGACTGAATATCATTCGGGTTTCAGGGCGTACAGTGCCAAATATCTCAGGTCTGTCAATTATGGGGCCAATTCAGACGGCTTTGTCTTTGATACGGAAATTATCGTGCAAGGGGTCGTCAAATACATGAGATTTGAAGAAGTTCCCATACGTACACGGTACTTTGATGAAGCCTCATCGATCAAATTATGGCCGTCGATCGTATATGGCCTGAATATTTTAAAAACACTCTTCAAGTTTATCTTGTATAAACATGGTTTGCGCCTTAAAATTTTTGATTAAGGCTGCATTTTTGGTATCTTAGGAAGGGATTTGTTCATGAAAGGGATCATTCTTGCCGGTGGAAAAGCAACCAGGCTTTATCCTGTCACTAAAAGTGTGTGTAAGCAATTGCTTCCTGTTTATGATAAACCGTTGATCTATTATCCCTTGTCAGTTTTGATGTTGGCCGGGATCCGGGATATTTTGATCATATCAACACCCGGTGATATCGGGCATTTTCAGCATCTCTTTCATGACGGCCGTCATTTGGGCTTGAATATTTCATACGCCCTTCAGCCGCAAGCACAGGGCATCGCGCAGGCCTTTTTGATCGGTGAAAAATTCATCGGCAAAGAAAGCGTTGCTTTGATCCTGGGAGATAATGTTTTCTTCGGCGATAAGCTCGGTGATGTTTTGAAAGAAGCCTCCCGCTTCAAGAAAGGGGCCACCAATTTTGCCTATAAGGTCAGGAACCCTCAACGGTACGGGGTCATCAGTTTTGATAAGAAGGGAAGGCCCAAGTCCATCATTGAAAAACCCAAGGAACCCTTATCTGATTGGGCTGTCACCGGTCTTTATTTTTACGATCATCATGTCGTTGAGATCGCTAAAAGATTAAAACCTTCCCCCCGTGGTGAATTGGAAATAACCGACATTAACCGGTATTATCTTGATAAGAAACAATTGAACGTAAAGTTATTGAGCAGGGGCTTTGCCTGGCTGGATACAGGTACACCTGACTCATTATTGGATGCCTCGATATTCATCAAGATCGTGGAAGAGCGCCAGGGTCTTAAGATCGGCTGTATCGAGGAAGTGGCTTTCCGCATGAAATTCATCACCAAAAAACAATTGCAGGCCTTGGCAGCAGCTATCAATACGCCATACGGGGAGTATCTGCATAGGATCGCCATCAATGAAAAATAAGATCTTGATCTTAGGCAACGGATATATCGCGAATAAATTGCAAAAGAAATGGGGTTGTGCGCTCTATGATAAGAAGATATTAAGTTATCAGGACGCGGACCTGATGTTCCGCAGATACAAGCCGGATGTATTGGTCAATTGCATCGGACATACCGGGGCCAGCAATGTTGATGACTGTGAATTCGAACCCGAGAAATGTTTAATGGCCAACACCATGGTCCCTATTTGGCTGGGGGAGGTGGCGTTCAGGAACCCTGTTAAATTAGTGCATATCAGCAGCGGGTGCATTTATCATTATGATCACAGCAAACAAAATCCCATTACTGAAGGGGCAATGCCGGATTATTATAAATTATTTTATAGCCGCACAAAGATCTATGCGGAAGAGATCTTAGAGCCATTGTCGAGAAGATGTAATGTTTTAATAATCAGGATCCGTATCCCTCTGGATAATTACCCAAATCCGCGCAACATCCTCAATAAACTCATCAGATACAAGACGGTCATTGATGTGCCTAATTCCGTGACCTATTTTCCTGACTTTATCAAGGCTTTGGAGCATTTGCTTAAGATCAATGCCAAAGGGATCTTCAATGTGACTAACAAAGGAGGCTTAAGATATCCTGATCTTTTGGATGTTTATAAGAAATTCGTCCCTGGATTCGAATATAAAATATTGCCTTTGAAGAAGCTTAAGCTCGACCGGACAAATTTAATATTATCCGTGCGCAAATTAGAAAAAACCGGATTCAAGGTCCGTAACATCAAGGATGTACTGGAAGAATGCGTAGAACAATTCGTAAAATATTAGTTACCGGAGGGGCCGGTTTTGTAGGTAGTGAGTTTGTCCGCCAAGGGGTCAAGCTGGGTTACCGCATGGTCGTGATCGACTCGCTGACCTATGCCGGTGATATCAAAAGGATCAAGGAAGTCTCTAAAAATATCAAATTCTTTAAGATCGATATTTGTTCCAAGGAGAAATTAGAGGAAATTTTCAAACGTGAAAAATTTGATAGCCTGGTCCATTTTGCCGCCCAAACGCATGTAGACCGAAGCCTTCAGGATAACACTCCTTTCATACGCACCAATATTCTGGGAACCCAGCATTTAATTGACCTGTCGATAAAATATCGTCTGAGATATTTCATTCATATATCGACGGACGAAGTTTATGGCCAAAGTTTAAAGGGATTTTTCAAGGAAACCGACCCTTTGAAGCCGCGCAACCCTTATGCTGCCACTAAGACATCCGGGGACCTTTTGGTCCAGGCGGCCATCCATACTTTCAAACTGCCTGCGATCATCATCCGTCCTGCGAATAATTACGGCCCTTGGCAATATCCTGAAAAATTGATACCAGTTGTTATTTCAAAATCATTGAAGGACCAACCCGTCCCTGTTTATGGCAAAGGGTATCAGATCAGGGAATGGCTTCATGTCGCGGATTGCGCCCAAGGGGTGTTCTGTGTCCTGGAAAAGGGAAAAGCAGGGGAGATCTACAATATCGGATCTTGTTTTGAGCAAAGGAATATTGATACTGTTAAAACGATCCTCAAGGTCCTTGGGAAGAAAGAGGACTTGATCTGTTTTGTGAAGGACAGGCCGGGGCACGATTTTAGATATTCGGTAGATTGCGGCAAGATATGCAAATTAGGATGGCGTCCCCGTGTTTCTTTTGAGGATGGTATTGCCGCAACCGTTGACTGGTATAAAGCCAACCGGGTGTGGCTGGAGAAAAAACCTTACCAATGACGTTCCATCGCCTGTGTTAATTTTTCTGTCTTGGCATGGACCTTCTCAGGTTTACGTCCAAAGCAGGTCCCCAGCGCTTCATAGATCGCCACCTGATGGATGTTCACAAAGTTCTGTTTGATCGCCTCTTTAGTATCGATGTAGCGGATCCTGCCATTGCTTATGCCGGAAACGGTCACGCCTGAAATACCCTGATTCAAAAGGATAAAAGCAGCAGCACCGGCTTCTTTACCGAAGTTAACGTCGTAGGCGCTGGAGTGCCCGCAA
>Ga0207016_1024_pt2 | contig 32255 bp, 24 predicted proteins | sample Alteio_BWMinCont_54_FD_153469 | JGI IMG/M metagenome (GOLD analysis project Ga0207016, IMG submission 153469) | Enriched cells from forest soil in Barre Woods Harvard Forest LTER site, Petersham, Massachusetts, United States -... | ecosystem: Environmental > Terrestrial > Soil > Temperate forest >...
AGACTTGAAAATGCTCCTTAAGAAATTAAATCTGAGATTCGAGTTTGACAATGCATTATTAGAAGCGAAGTGCGACGATACCTATCGGTGCATCATAGACCAGCTTTTAGAATCGACTGAGCATAAGGTTTTGGAGCCGCAGGCTATAGAAACGGATTCAATGCAACAGGGCAAAGAATCGCCGTTATCCGCTGAAGCTGTTTTGTTTCGATATATAACGCCCAAAAGTATTTTGCATTATTGTCGCCCACTATCTGAACATATAACTCAATTTCATCAAATCATCGCGCGATTAGACAAACAAATCCTCATGGATACGCTCACAATGCTTCCAGAAGTGGAAGTTTGCGTCTATTTAGATGTATCTTCAAATGAGGAACTTGATTCCAGACTGTCTCTTGTTGTACCTACATTAGCTGAGAATGTTTTCAGGTATGGTATTTTAGATGGTATTCCTCTAGAGCGCGCTCTAACGTACATCAAACCGCTAACAAAGGATATGAGGCGACTCAATCAAATCATTTCAGCCTCCAGTACTACGCGAGTGACAGAATTATTTGAGAACATATCAGACAATGAGCTCTTGGCGATTGTAAAGAGTGTTGCTGATTTGAATGCAGTCGCCTTGAGTATTCATTCTGATGGCGTCAATGATTTCTTCCGAAAATTTCCTTTTAAAGAATGGATAAAAGCTTTAGACAATCACAAAACCTCTCGAGCCGGTATGTTTCAAACACAGGGAAAGATGCCTGCTATAAAATTTAATGAGCAAGTATTAAAAAATATTACACACGAACAAGCAATTTTTGTATTAAAACACATAAAAATAGAGGATGCCGAATTAGGGTTGTTAGATAAATACAAAATATGCTTCTTCAATGATCCTGCAAAGGTACGCAGCGCATTCACGAATCATCAACTCATCTACTTAAGTGCTTATTACGCAGAAAAAGCTCAGGAATCGTATGACAACCACTATGAATCCAGAGTAGATGAGCTCATCTATACCATACAAGAGCGCATCAAAAAGGGCCATTTTTTATTAGCGGACTATGAAGAGCTGTTCGCTCAAAATCTGATACATGGCTTTTTAACTTCTGAGATCCTGAAGAGCATTGAAAGTGCACAACAAACGTTACAAATGCACGGGACTCAAAGTTGCTGTCTTGTGATGTAGCCCTGATGACCATGTCCTGAAGGTGTAGGTTGGGCCTCGGCCCAACAGGAATGTGGCACATGATGACAATCTTTTACTGATTTGTCGTCGCCATACTATATACGCGTCCAACGTTTCTGTTGGGCCGAGGCCCAACCTACTTTAAATTTGCCTATGTGAGAGTTGCTCCCTCTCTGTGTCAATGTTTAGAAGACGCAACACTAGTGTGTTATACTAACTCACCGATCTGAGCCAGCATTCCCATGCACACATACCAACAAACCGCCGCCATTTATATCGCAAACCCCGAGTTCTTTTCCGAACTCCGCCAAGAGTTAGGCGATATTACCCATATTATTAACGATCTGGTTTTTTCTTCACATAAAAAACTCGATGTTTGCTTCGCGCGTGATATTTGGCTGGAGCCGCACATTGTAAAATTTCAATCGATCTCAGAAGCTGTAAAAATTCTTCGTCAGGCCGGAAAATTCTGGTATCTACACCCAGTCTCTCATTCAGGACGGTCAAAGTTAATTGAAGAGCAATTACGTAAATACGGTTCATTAACGCGTAATTTTCCTGTGGAAACTGACATTCCATCCATAGGCGGTTTTTGTCTCCTCGATCAAAACACACTCGTTTACAGTGCTACACGCTCGAAGAAATGGCCGCAAGGTCAATGCCTGTTTATTGAAGACAAAATAAACCCGCCCAACCGTGCTTATTTAAAATTATGGGAAGCCATTACCTTGTTGGAAAAACAACCCAAACCCGGTGAGACAGCGCTGGATTTAGGAGCCTCACCGGGTGGTTGGACATACGTAATGCAGTCATTGGGTACAACGGTAACAGCAGTCGACAAGGCCTTGCTCGATCCCAAAATTGGCAACCTGCCTCGTGTGCATTTTTTACAACAAAGCGCTTTTGCTTTGGAGCCCGCCACATTGGACCAAACCTACGACTGGGTATTATCTGACATCGCCTGCTATCCAGAGCGCGCCCTGACATTGATCAGGAAATGGATAGACTCAGGCAAGGCAAAACAAATGATTTTCACGATTAAACTGCAAGGTGATATTGACTTAAACATCATTAAACAATTTCAAGCCATACCCAACTCCCGCATCATCCATATGTTTTATAACAAACATGAGGTCACGTTTTTTTACCCGGGATTTTAGCTCTTCAAACAATTAACTCTGCACACGTGTTCCCGGCCAACAAACCATCGACCGCCTTAATTCGTATCAAGCAATATGGGCCTCATTACCAAATATCCTTGCCAATATCCTTTTTTAATCATGTTGACATAATGTTTTTCAATAAAGTATAATTTCAACCATCTAGAATGCATAGGTACATTAACTTTTATATAGTAACTGCTCGCCCCGTCTTTGCGAGCAGTTACCTTTATATTTACATGAGCATATTGAGGATAAATAAATGCAAAATATACGGTTTTCTCTAACAAAACATGGTTCCATCGACCATATGTTAAGGATTTTGAGTATCTATCAGTCTGAAGAAAATGGCCTTATTGTTGTGATTAAGCATTCTCTCTTAAACCCAGACTGGGGAATGGCCATCATCAGTGCACTCCGCCCAATAGAAATCGGCGCTTCAGTTAACATTGAAACGGATGTCCCTACAAAGTATTATGTTATCGGAACACTTCCTTCAACAGAAGCAAATGTTCCTTACGACGTCATAACAACAGAAAATGAAATACCTACTTCAGAAACCGCTTTTTGCCTGTACAAAAACGATTACACGCTGGCAATCGAAATCGATGAGGCCAACCGTATAGCGCAAAAAATAAGCGATGGAAAAATGAAAGAGGCTCAACAAGATATTATCAAACCGCGATTGAATAAGCTTTTTCAAGACATGCTACTCGAAGTCAACCCACCATCTCAGCGATTGACACTATAACCCGCCCGTGTTGGGCCAAGGCCCAACCTACACTCATCCCACCGCAAAATCAGCAGAACGATCTTGAGATTCATTCAGAATTGTATTCTCAATCGATGGCACTGCAGGCTCTGATTTTAAAAACATGGAAATATTCATACGTGACAAAGCCTCCCGATAACTAATCGTAACCACCTTATCAACAGGCTTCTTATTTTCATATAATTTAAACGTACCAAACACCACTAAGAATGCACATGTAGCCATTGCCGATGAAAGCATTATAGAACCTGAGCCAGATGCCCTATCCAAATCTGTCGCAATTAACATACCCGCAAGCCCTGTAAAAACAGCGCCTTTATAAAATAACTGGTTTGATTCGCTTTGATGTTCGGAATAATTTGGCAATAGATTATCAATGTTGCTTTCCAACCGAGATTGGTACATTAGCGAAAATAGTGTTAGAGCATCGCCAAACTGGTTTTGTTTGCAATATAAATTGATAATTTCGAACAGCTGAACTTGTACTTCGCGCGTATGATTGGCAATAAAATATTTCTGTAGCGAGTCAAACTCCCTTAACAATGCAATATTTTTATTATTTTTCAAGAACTCAACCAAAGTTATATTGTTCATGACGTGAGTTATGAAATTATTATCATCTAATAATTTAGACCATAAATGTTTATCTCGAACATCGATATTGGTTAACAGCAGATTAAACCACAACTTTTCTTGCTCTGGCGCGGGTAATAAATGATAAATTGTTTGGTTATTTTTATTTTCCTGTTCTTTAATTAACCAACCCATATCAATGGATTCGCCTTTTTTTAATTTCTCTATAGCCGCTTCAATTTGCTGTTTTATCAAACCCAAGGGTAAATTTTCGTTTAATAATTGTGGTCTATCCGTTATCGCTAAAAACCAAAGGATACCCGGTAGCACGTTATTATCTATTGATTGTATGGATGCCATGTTTAACAGGCAACTATCCTGTTCAAATAACCATGATATAAATTCACGATTTTCTTCAGACACTATAATATTATTAAAATGCAAATATTGTTGTAATGAACTGACAGTTGAACGAATTTTTATTATGGCTTCTGACTCACTCATTAAAGATTGTTCTTCTTCATAATCAGAAACAATCACACTTTCATGCAATTTTTTTATACGATAGCCTTTAAACCAACGTTGCATTAGATCTGGATTTTTATTGAAAATTTCGGTTACTTTGCTTCTTTCAATAGGCAACCATTTTTGTTGTAGATCATAAATTTGTTCATCACTGAATTGAGCATCGGGATCCTGACATAAGATTTCAAATGCTTTGAAATATCGATTAGAATGTTTATCACTATTTTTATAACAACCAGAACGTAAAGACTTTGTATCATAAATTGCACAAAAAAATTCCAGAGAAATGTCTGATATGTAGTCAATCCAAAAAGAATCATTCCATTGATAAAAATCCATTAACAATGCCGCATTAGTCGCCAGGATTTTATGATCATACGTTTTTGATACATGGCATAAAGTATGCAATAAAACCGATTCGTTTATTTCAGTAATATCTTCCATCATGGGCGAATAGATAGTTGTGTGATCCGTTAATCGTGCGACAAATGCTTTATGATTGACGTGCCTGCTCTTTAAGTTATCATTTCGGTAGATATGTTCTTGAGTATCTTTATCTTTTTCAATGAGCTCTTCTATGTCACAACCATTTAAACGATTTGATTCTTCTGGTGAATTTAGAATATAAGACAAAAAAACATGAGTTTTTTTACAACCATATAAAATATAATTGCGATCAAAATAAAATGAACGCTGGCTTTTAAAAAAAGGTTCCAGTAGCTCGGGATACGCAAACAAAATGTCAACAAGGTAGTTTTGAAGGTTCTCAAACTTATGGATGCATTGCGAATTTACAACCTGAGTAGCAACATTTTGATCATTTAACGCTAATTTATACAACTCAAATACATCCAGAAGTTCTAATTGCAACAAACTATACTGACCCTGTTCTGATTGTATTATTTGATGGTTATCAAATAACAGTTTCAATTGCTCATTGGATTCAAGCAGCAAATCAAACGCCTGACAACTACCTCGATTTAATAAATGAATATCATATATTTCGTGCAAGCAAGTACCACTTAAAATGGGCCTCCCAAATTTATATAAAAAATGTTTTGTAAGTTCCTCACTACTGGCTATTAAAAGCAGTACGATATAATCTTTCTTTAAGAGTTTTTGTACATCCGATGAAAAAAAGTTATATAAAAACGTTCTGGTTTCACTGCATGCCAATATTTGATAAGCAAAAGAGGTGTACTTCAAAGCTAATTGCATAAGCTTGTATTCAGAAAACCTTTTTAATTGGTCAATATTTTTTGCCAGGGCTAAAGCCACAGATTCATGGTTCTCTGCCAGGTTAAATAATTCAGTAGCACTCATATCTACAGCTTTTATGCCTGCGCTAGCAATATCATTTGTATTGTTTCTTTGCACGATACTTGTACTTGCAGAAGGACGTACATGACTAGTCGTGTTAAATATCATCGAGCTCTTGGTAACTGGCGCAACATTACTCGCAGAATTTTCAGAAGATTGTGTAGTACTGTACAGGTTGGATTCGCTGCTATGTTCATTATCATATTGAGCTTTGGTTTCTGCATCCATTAGTATTTCATATGCTGCAGCCATAACTTTGAATTGTTCCGGATCGCCATGTTTATCAGGATGATGCTTTAATGCTAATTTGCGATAGACTTTTTTTATTTCCTGAGTCGTTGCTCCAGAAGATAAGCCAAAAATAGCATAATAATCAATTTTTTTATCATACGTTAACATGACTTTTCACCAACAAAATTTTGATTTAAAATCGATAACCACAGCTGTCGCATTAAAATTTGATCAACCTGCTGTAGGTTGGGCCTTGGCCCAACGACCTGAAGCACGGAGTATGTCCTGTTGGGCCAAGGCCCAACCTACACTTCAACCTTACTCCACCGCAAAATCAGCATAACGGCCTTTGAAATCTCTAATCTTTGTCGTATCCGAGAAATACAAAATGCGCGTAGCAATTTTCTCAATAAAATACCGGTTATGGCTGACAAAAATCAACGTTCCGGTATATGCAGCCAGTGCTTTGGCCAGCACCTCAATGGTTTCAATATCCATGTGATTGGTTGGCTCATCAAGGATCAAAACATTAGGTGATTCCAGAATCACTTTTGCCAATAACAATCGCGCAGATTCACCACCGCTCAATGCCAGAATATCTTTGTCCACTTCGTCTTTAACAAATAACATCTGACCCAGTACTTTACGAACTTGCTGCTCAGTGCTGCCGGTAGACAAATCGTTTAACCAGTTAAATGCACTGATGGATGTATTTAACTGTTCGTGATGGTCCTGTGAAAAATAGCTGATGCGTACTTCATTACCCCAGGTTATATTGCCTTCATCACGCTCAATCAAATCAATCAATATTTTAACTAAAGTAGATTTACCACGACCATTCACACCCATGATGGCGACTTTATCACCGCGATTTATTTCCAGATTAAATTTTTTGAATAATTGCTTGTCTTCATAAGCCTTGCTTAATCCTTCAATTTTACATGCCTGCTTGCCCGATGGGCGTTTCGGGACAAAATTAAAGCTCGGGGCTATTCTGGATGAATTAACTAGGTCAGGAATTTTAATTTTCTCAATCATCTTCATTCTTGATTTAGCCTGACCTGCTTTAGATGCTTTGGCTTTGAACCGGTCAACAAATTTCTGCATGTGCGCGACTTTATCTTCCGCACTCTTTTTTTCCACCAGTTTTTGCTCTTGAACCAATTGTTTTTCCGACAAAAATCGTTCGTAATTTCCTCGATATTGCCTGATTTCGCCATAATCCAAATCAAGAATGAAATCCGCCAGATTATCAATAAATTCCTTATCATGGGAAATAAATATAACCAGTCCTTCAAATTCATGTTTCAAAAACTTTTCCAGCCATTGAATGGAGATAATGTCCAAATGGTTGGTTGGCTCATCCAGAAGCAGAATAGATGGATTTTGGAAGAGTGTTTGTGCGAGTAATACACGTAATTTATACCCACCTGACAAACTTTTTAAAGGCTGTGTATGGTAATCTACAGCAATACCCAAACCGGTTAATATGCGCTCAATATCAATCGGTGCATTGTAACCATTATAATGGAAAATAATTTCTTCCAACTCTGCAAAACGGTAACCGGTCTTGTCGTCCCACTCTTCCAAAGCCAGCAAGCCTTCTTTTTCTTGCAATGCGTCCCATAATGCGGGCTTTCCCTGCATAACAATGTCGGCGACAGGCGTGTTTTCATAACGAAACTGATCTTGCTTCAACCAACCAATAGATGCATCTTTAGGAATGATAATTTCGCCATCACTTTTTTCTTCTTCACCCGTAATAAGTTTGAAAAACGTTGATTTACCACAACCGTTTGCACCTACCAGCGCATAGGAGTTACCAGGAAGAAGATTTAAATTTACATCATAAAAAAGTAGATTGTCGCCAAACGTCATTCCCAGCTGGTTTAATGTAATCATGCCGTACCTCGTGGTTGTGCTATTTTTTAGCACATAGTATAACACATTAAACACAATCCTTGTCTTTTTTTTCGATTGGCTCTAAGATTAATGATATTTTCCGTCTCACGAGAAACCCGGAGTCTACATGACAAAAAAAACTGCTCAACTGAACATACCAGGACAGACTCCAATTGATCTGCCAATGTACAGTCCGACACTGGGTAATGATGTAATTGATATTGGCCAACTCGGTTCACATGATTTTTTCACCTATGATCCAGGATTTATGTCTACTGCATCCTGTGAATCAAAAATTACTTATATTGACGGTGATAAAGGTATTCTGCTTTATCGAGGATATCCCATTGAACAATTGGCTGAAAAAAAGGATTTTCTGGATGTCTGTTATTTGCTATTGAATGGTGATTTGCCTGATGCCAAAGAAAAAATCGGATTTACCAGTTTAATTAACAACCATACCATGGTGCACCAACAAGTGTATCAATTTTTGAATGGTTTTCGACGAGATGCCCATCCCATGGCGATTATGGTGGGTATTGTTGGCGCATTATCTGCGTTTTATCATGACTCCATGGACTTGAAAAAACAGGAAGATCGCTACACATCATCGATTCGCCTGATAGCAAAAATGCCTACGATTGCAGCCATGAGTTATAAATACTCTGTTGGTCAACCTTATATGTATCCCCAAAACAGCATGTCGTATGCAGAAAATTTTCTACACATGATGTTTGGGATGCCTTCAGAAAAATATGTTCCCAATCCGATTATTGTCAGTGCGATGGATACAATTTTTACTCTTCATGCTGATCACGAACAGAATGCATCAACCTCCACTGTACGTCTGGCAGGTTCAACAGGTGCTAATCCATTTGCGTGTATTTCTGCTGGCATTAGCGCATTATGGGGTCCTGCACACGGTGGTGCAAACGAAGCCTGCCTCAACATGCTGCAGGAAATTGGTGATGTCAGCCAGATCGAGCATTACATCAAGCGCGCCAAAGATAAAAATGATTCTTTCCGTTTAATGGGATTTGGTCATCGTGTTTACAAAAGTTATGACCCACGCGCCAAGGTCATGCGCGAAACCTGCCATAATGTACTTAAAGCGGTTGGCGCACAGGATGAGCCATTGTTCAAACTGGCGATGGAACTAGAGCGCATTGCATTGGAAGATTCTTATTTCATCGAGAAAAAACTATATCCAAACGTTGATTTTTATTCCGGACTAACCTTGAGCGCGATTGGGATCCCCACGAATATGTTCACTGTGATTTTTGCTTTGGCTCGTACCATAGGCTGGATGTCGCATTGGATGGAAATGGTAGCGACCAACTCTAAAATTGGCAGACCACGCCAGCTTTATACAGGTGAAAAAGAAAGGGATGTTGTTTGATGGTAATTATCGCTCCGTAGCAAGGAACGGCCATATTTGGCGCATCTTGAACGAAAACGGTTTCGAAAAATGCTCACATACCTATGTATGCTGCGCTTTTTCGAAACCGTTTTCGTTCAACCTGCACTCAAATCTGACCGTTCTCCGAGCGTCAATATCACAATCCGAGAAAGGATCTATTACATGGACCGTATCTTCGATGTTGTTATCATTGGTGGCGGTATTAACGGCTGCGGTTGCGCAGCTGATGCGGCTCTTCGTGGACTATCTGTGCTGCTGGTTGAACAGGATGACCTGGCTTCGAAAACATCATCCAGCAGCAGCAAACTGATTCATGGCGGTTTACGGTATTTGGAGTACCTTGATTTCAAACTGGTCAAAAAAGCCCTGAATGAACGTCAAATGCTATTAAAACTGGCACCACATTTGGTACATCCCTTACCCATCGTTCTTCCACACGAAAAAAACATGCGCCCGGCGTGGTTATTGCGGGTTGGGCTCTTTCTATATGACCACCTCAGTCGTATAAACAGACTTCCAAAAAGCAAATTTATTCATCGTACTGCACATTCACCCTGGTTTAACCCGTTAGTGGAACGTTTAAAGAAAGGATTTCTTTTCTACGACTGCATGACCGATGATGCGCGTCTCACAATAGCCAGTGCATTGCAGGCCAAAGAACATGGCGCCACAATCATGACGCAAACCAAGCTAATCAAGGCAGAAGCAAATGAAAATCTGTGGCTGTTAACATTACAGACTGCATCATCCAGTCCTTTCCAGGTAATGACCAGAACAATAATTAATGCCGCGGGACCTTGGGTTGAACCGGTGAATCAATTATTACAAATTCCGCTGCAACACACCATGTCACTCATTAAGGGCAGCCATGTTGTAGTACACAAGATTTATGAAGGCGAGCATGCTTATTTGTTGCAGCATGATGATAAACGTGTTGTGTTCGTAATCCCCTACCACGGTCATACCATGATTGGCACTACGGATGTTCCCTTTACGGGTAAACTGGATGACGTTAGCATTGAAGCCAGCGAAATTGATTATTTATTTGCCTTGATAGGCCGCTATTTTAATAAACAGTTACATCAAAGCGACATCATCAATACATGGAGTGGTGTACGACCCTTATTATCAGCCAAAGGTAAACAGTCCTCCGCACTCAGCCGAGACTATGCCTGTCATTTTTCAACCCAACCTGCTCCATCTGTTACCATATACGGTGGAAAAATTACCACTTACCGCCAACTGGCTAATGAAGCAATCAATCAATTGCTCGCTGTATTTCCAGATCTGCCAGACTCCTCAACACAAATTACCCCTTTGCCTGGCGCCATGTATGGATCGATGTCATTCAATGAATATCAACATCACGCCAGAGATAAATACTATTGGCTGGATGAAAACACCCTTCTACGCTATCTGAACAGTTATGGCACCCGAACTGAGATAATATTGGATGGATGCAGGAACATGGCCGATCTTGGAGTCTGTTTCACGGATACGCTGTATCAAGTTGAGGTGAATTATCTTATGCGTGAGGAGTGGGCTAAAACCTGTGAAGATATATTGTGGCGACGGACAAAACTGGGGCTGAAAATGGATGCGGATAGTCAGTACTCTTTGGCAAGGTATATTTTATAGCAATAAACGAGAATCAAATGAATAAAACCACGTTAAGCATACAAGAAAAAAAATGGATCACCGAACAACGCATAACTAGAATATCTGATCAAAAGGAAGTATTGATATATCCAATGGGAGCGGAAAGGTATTTATCACAGGTTTTATCAGGACACAGGAAAGGTCGATATAACATACAAGCTGATATAGAAGAAAAACATGTGCTAATCATACCCGGCTATGGTAATAGTGCATTTTTATTCGCACAGGCGGGTGCAAAATCAATTACTGTATATGATAAAGACCCTGTTACCATTGGCTGGATAAAAGCGTTTAAAAAGTATTTTCATTATAGAGGCCCGACAACCCAAAACGGGACGTCTTATCCTTCAATTGGCGAATTGCTAACTGCCTTGACCTGCTGGTACCCTCCCCTAATCACGTTACCCTCGGGAATACTCAAAAATGTTGTTTGTTGGGCAATTAATCCGAAATCATTGAGGCGAACATATATTTATTACATGTTATCACTGGTGCGTTTCGCGATTGAATCCAAAGTCTCGGGAGATTTTGAATTGGACAAAGACATACAATTTTATGTGGGTGAAATTAATCAACTCATAAAAAACAATAACAGCCCTGTTTTTGACACCGCATTCGTTCCTTATCTGTTAGGCGTTCGCAACGGCATTGAAAATGAGAAGGATATCATCGATTTTATTAAACAATTAACTGAATTTGTTCCATCAGGACGTATTTTGGTGAACCCTGCCCGGAACACAAAAGAATTCCATTTTACTGGCCAACGCTATTTTGTAACAACAGCCCATTCAAACATCCAAACCATTCCCGAATTGAAGCCATATGCAATCGACGAGGATAAATATTGGTTCAAAACACAGGGGCTCGCCGTATTTGGAAAACCGCTATGTTAGTCCAGTCACAAATCGCTACCCCATTAGGGCTCATGGTAGCCATTGCAAATAAGGATGCCTTGTATCTTTTGGAATTTGTAGATGGTCGAGGAGTAGACCGAGAAATCGAGCGTTTGCAACAACAAACCAAATCCACCATTATTCATGGCACAACCGCACCACTTGTATCCATTGAGCAGGAATTACAAGCTTGGTTTGATGGAACCCTGAAGGTATTTAAAACCCCATGGTTACTAATGGGAAGCCCTTTTCAACAAGAGGTTTGGAATGCATTATGCCATATACCTTATGGAGAGACCCGCAGTTACCTTGAACAGGCTATGTCGATTGGTCGTCCGTCTGCCTGTCGGGCAGTAGCCAACGCGAATGGTGCGAATCAGCTGGCTATTATTATTCCATGCCATCGGATTATTAATAGTAACGGCGCTCTGGGTGGTTACGGTGGCGGGATTGCACGCAAACAATGGTTAATTAAACATGAAAAATCGTAACTCCCGAGGTACAAAAATGAATAATAAAAAATTGACACTTTTATATGTCATGCATATAATTTGATTATAAGCTATCCATTTATTCTTAAAAGAGAACATTATGACAGATAAAATTATTTCAAAACCAGTAGAAGATAGTGAAGGTGAAAATAGAGATCACAAGTTTGGTTATTGTGAAGTTAAAGGATGGAGAAACACACAGGAAGACGCACTCGCATGGGAAGTGTTGGCGTCAGACCTGTTTCAAAATTCAAGTCCTGCTCAAATTGGCAATCGCATATGGACAGCTTACCAAAATCTATCAGATCACCTGTTCGAATTATTCAAAATTGACGCAGGCATGCAGGAGCAAGGTACCACCGCATCAACAACAGTTATGTTTGGAGACTATATCGTTACGGCAACTCTTGCAGATACTGTTGCCTTTGCTGCGATTTATGATGCTGATGGACGTGTAGTAAAAGTGCATCGACTAAACGAAAGGATTCACACACCAATTTCTGAACAAGAGCGCATTACGGCGCGAGGAGGATTTATATGTCAACGCCGAGTTTTTGGTACGTTAGCCGTCTCACGCGCTATTGGTGATTACGAAATCAGCCAATCCCGTATAGATGATAAAGGGAAGGTGCGTGATTCTTTACTAGGAGAAGCACCTATAATTGCTCCGGATGCTGATATTGATATTTGGTCATTAGCTTCTGTTCCCAAACAATACAAAGTTCAGATAATTACTACATGTGATGGCTTTACAGAGAGTGCGACTAGTAGAAAAATTGATCATGCGAAGTATTTGATGAATTTTCTCAATAAAATGAACAACAATCACCCTGGCCAACTGTCTGAGTCAGATATTGCCAAGCAATTAGTTAGTGACGCGCTTGAAGATCACTCCAAGGATAATATTTCCGTATCGGTACAAACAAAATCGGCAAACTTTACCGGTATGACAGGTATTTATGATGGTCACGGCGGAACGAAATGTTCACATTATGTGGCTGATAATATAGGGGCTGAGTTAACCAGATTATTGATGCTCAACGAAGCCCAGTATGAGCAGGAAAAAAATAGCGTAACAAACCGTAGAAACGACTATGAACGAGACAATGGAGAATGCCGTAACATTTTTCACGATTTGGGAAGAGATTTACCATCCCCTGTTGCTGATTCAAGTGGCGCAAAATATGGCTCGGCCGGCGATCCAACGTTTCTTGCTTATAAAGCTCCTGGTCAGGGAGAACGGAAAGGCAATGATCTTGAGGACAATGAAACAAATAAACCGGGGGGTAACTCCCCAGGTACGTCATCCTGAGCGCGTTTTTTTGCGCGAAGGATCTCCCTGCAGTGGCAGAGATTTCTGAAAAGTACGATTCTCTTGGTTTTAACTGATCAATCGGTTTTTTCTGGTAATATGCTCATCCCTGCAGGCTGAAGGTCCTTCGCTTCGCTCTGGAGGGTACTAGTCCAGCACAACAAGGAGGAGCTGATTAATGCATTGAATCCTGTGTGGGACGATTTATATCGATCGATATGTTAAAGACCGTGCCACTGCAGGGAGATCCTTCGCGCAAAAAGACGCGCTCAGGATGACGTACCTAGGGAGTTACACCGGGGGTTTAACGTGTTAGTTTTGACCGGTAAGTTGTAAGGGCGAGCCGCCGCTCGCCCTTTCATCAAACCGCACCGTAGTGCATAATAACTAGGGGCTGTTGACATATATGGATCCTAGGGTGTCCAAATAGTACCGCCATCATCAAACCCCTCATTGGTATCAATCTGTGGTGATCCTGAGAAAACTGCTCCGGTATAATTGATTGCTGTTGTGCCAGTACCAGACAATCCTGCACTATAGATACCATATCCTGTAGCACCTGCTCCATTATCACTAAAGCCAGAACTCGTAAGAAATTCTATTGAAAGGTTTCCCGCAGTTCCACTGTTGTTTAACACAAAAATCCCTGACGCTGCCTGGGCATTATTATCAGCCTCTGTCGACTGAATAGTACTGCCAGAACCACTTAACGCCGCATTATTATTAAATTGGGAATTTGTTGCACTAATATCAAGATTTCCACCAGAGAGGCTAAAACCAAAAAGACCTGTTGCAGAAGCCATACCCGTGGAACCACTTCCTAAACCATTACTATCATTTGCCTGAATACCTGAACTACTTCCACTTAACATGCCATTTCCATTAAATATGGAGCTATTCGCTGCAATACTGATTGAGCCATAATTACTAAAAGAGGTATTATTACCAATAAATGAAAAAATACCTGCTGCACCTGCAGCAACGACTTCACTATCATGAGTGATGTTGGTTGTTATTGCGGAAATAGTCGAGTTATCTCCACTTAACGTGCCATTATTATTAAATTGCGAACCCATGGCATCAATATTGATTGAACTCGTGGTATTGCTTGATCCGGTAGTATTAACACTATTATTAAAAGCAAAAATTCCTGTTGCTCCGGCAGATGTCATGGCAATGCCATTGATATTAGGGTTATCGTTTTCCGCGTGAATGGCGCTGGTATTCCCACTTAATGTCCCATTACCATTAAATTCAGAATTCACGGCGGTAATATTTAACGAACCACTGGCATCATCAATGCCATTACTAAACGCATAAATACCTGCCGCTGCTGCCGCATTAGCATTATCACCAGCGCCCACTCCACCGGCTAAAATAGAACTGTTATCACCGTTTAATCTACCATTATTATTAAAGGTTGACGTATCAGTATTAATGGCAAGAGATCCAGTATTATTAGTGTTATTAAGTGCTAAAACACCTGAGGCGGCGGCAATATTAACACTACTGCCATCTGTACTGGCCTCTAACGCGCCTATATAGCTACCATTTCCACTTAACGTGCCATTGTTATCAAATGTTGAAGTACTTGCATTGAGTGTTAATGCGCCATTATTACTGTAATTAATCACGGTCATTCCAGAAGCCACGCTAAAATTGTTATTGCTAATAAGACTATCATCGCCACTCAAGTGACCATTGTTGTTGAATTCAGCATGATCTGCATTAACCACCAACGCATTTATATTATTTGCACTATTAACCGCAATCAGTCCCGAGGCACCGTAATTTTTATAGCCTGTGATGGCCGCATCATCAACATGATGATCCCCACCATTATTACTAAATGCTGAACTGGTTACATTGATCGTCATCGTGCCAGTTTGGCTATCATTCTGAGCGAACATTCCATCAACCAAATCACTAATATCAGTGTTGATTATATTAATAGTTTGATTACCACTGCTGGATTCATTATAGGCAATAATACCTGTCGCCGTGGTCGCAGTGGTACCATTTATATAGTTCGTATTAGTCGTCAGGTTTAAATCGGATATCGTATTTTCTGAGCCACTAATAATAAAACCATTAAAATTAGCTGCGCCATCCACTAAAATTCGTGGCCGCTCAATGCTTGTCGCAGACTGAGTATAATCACTGTTTCTACCGTAAAGATCCTGATTATCATATATAGCCAAACCATAATCATTGTCAGGATTACTGGTTTGCCCTGCCGTGTTGCTATTCACATAATAATTGGCATTTGTTCCGCCCTGTAAATAGATGCGCGCGCTATTTGGACTACGAGTATTAATGGTATCCAATGTTGTTTGAGTTAAAAAAGCTGGGTTGCCATACGTGGCGAAGTCATTACTGCTGGCTGATGCAGAAAAATCACTGGATATCAATAATTGATTGTTAGCGTCTGGATCAGGCTGTAAAAAATACACGTTATCGTATTGCAAAGATCGGCCGGCATCCTGGAAACTCTGCTGATCATAAGTACCCGCCCCCGTATCAATAATACCCACATGGCGTTGAACAGGATCCAAAAAACGATCATGGATGTTATTTGAAAAAATAGTGGAATCCTGTCCAAACGTCGCAGTTAACCGAATTCCAACAGCATAATTGTTCAGATTATCATAACTATTAAATAAGGAGGCAGTCAGATTTTTTGAAAAGGAATGCTCAAAACCCGCGGTAATACCGTTGATATTGCTTACATCATCAGAACTCGGTGGTTGATAAGAATATCCTCCCACATAAACACGCGAACGCAATCCCCCTATTTCTCCAAAACCATAGCCAACTTCAACATCGACGCCTTTTCCAATAACGGCAAAAGGTGCTATCAATTCATCATATTGGTTATGTGTGCCAGTTTGAAATTCTATGGAATCATAATTCCCAAATTGACTTGCAAAATCAGCAGTTCCAGATTGCTGACTTGTTTCTGTGGGAAAGTAGCCATTAACATGTGCATCCCAGTGCGATGTCATCCACTCGATACCGGGACTTAACACCCAAAAATGGGTACCAAGACTGGTTCTTTCATAATCTCCAAAAAAATATCCACCAACAATTTGATCATTAATAATTTTACGATAACCAGCTCCTGGACTCGCCAAACAGGTACTGTCACTCGCATAATCACCCATAAAATCGGCAAAAATTGCGCCTTCATGCTCCCCATAAAGAGGCAACATGGCGTCTCCTCCTATAATGCGTACATCACTCGCTGCGGTGACATGGCCCAAAACCCGTCCGGTATGAGGAAGCCATGTGTAATGAGGGGCCACTGTGTTAGTGTTGGTTTCTGCGAAGCTCACAGAGCATAGGGTAAATGTGGAAATAAAAAGCAGCAATACTAGGTTGTTTTTGCACATATTTTTTTGTTTAATTCCGAGTACGTAAAAGAGAGACTACATATTAAAGTCAATATTGCTTCGAGGTCAATTTTTAATTTGGGTCTAAGCAGGCTTCATTAATTATCTATAACATCTGTAGGTTGGGCCTTGGCCCAACAAGACATGCTCCATGCTTCAGCGCTTTGGGCCAAGGCCCAACCTACGTCGATAATTTGTTCTAGATATTTAGTGATGCCTGCTTATTAGGGAGTGGATAATTTAAATATGAAAGTGACAAGTAAATATTCAGCCAACCTCGTAATTGGCATCACCTCTAAAATTGAATATTGCCAGGCACTATCCTATACTTATTTTAGCTATTGACGCTACAATCTATGGGGATACATAGACATGGAAGGGTGGGTGCATAATAGATTATTAGAGGTAGCTGAGAGGCTTGATTATTGCTTCACCTCACAGGGGATGTGCCATGGCATGACTATGCGTTGGATTGAGGCAGCCTTCGTTGGCGAGTTAAATAAATTTAACGAACGGATAAATATTCTCAGCGGCAACGTGTCTGAGGCTGATCTTACAAAGATGCATGAGCTAGGAATAAAAATGACTCAAGGCGAAGTGCCTAGTGCAATTGATGTCGAATTTATAACGAGCCTATATCAAGATTTACATACGCAAGATTTGCGTCTGGTTGAAGGCATTGAACGGGCTAGAGAAAAGGTCAGGCAACATATCTCTCTCGACTCCAATGAAAGAGACTTACTTGAAATACCTGCGTTTTTTGAGAGTATTTCAATTTACTCAAATCCTATAAGGTTCACCAAGATATTTGACCAGAAGTTCTCCTCTAAACACAGTGATTTAGATAGCCTTTCTGCCTTTGCGGGTTCTGCCGCTACCGTTGCATCCGGTCATATAATGACACTTTGTTCAAAACCCATTATGTATACAAATGAAGAAATGCAAGCCTATCTTCGAGAGTTGGCTCAAGCGATAAAAGACTCTGGTTATTCTGAAAACGTAGGGTTTATGGGATCTCAGTTTACACACAGTATGGGATTTGTATACAACCCAAACATAGATGAATGGTCATTTTTGGACATCAATAAGTGGCCAATTATGACATCCATCAGCGATATCGCATCCACATTAGTTGGGGCAAGGCCTTATATTTCGATGTATATGAGTGCTATGGTCTTAACGCATTCAGAGGATGAAGTATTGGCATTAAAGTCCGCGCTTCAGCAAGTCAATGAGGACCATGATTTTACAATGGAGATGGCTATGCGTCAGGATCAGGTGAATTTGGTTACCCTGGCTGCCCAGCATGATGATCTGGTTTCAGTAACAAAGCTGTGTGCGCTTTCTGCAAATCTTAACCCCAGCGGACAAAGGTGTTCGCCTTTTTTTATTGCAGCACACAAAGGTCATTTAGAGTGCCTGAAGGTTCTATCGTCTTATGGCGCCGATATCAACCAAGTAGATGAGAAAGGAGTTCATCCAATGTGGTCTGCTGCCTTTGCCGGGCAAGCAGAAACAGTACTTTGGCTATTAAAGCAACCTGGAATTAAGGTGACACCTGTTGAAAGAACCGTGGATGAAATTTGTCAGATTGGATATTTGCTAGAGGACAACCATCCTGAGCTTTTGCAAAGATTCAGTGATTTTTTCGATAATAAAATCAGTCCCAGCATAGAGGGTAAATCAAGAGAGGATGGAGGAGAAACATTATGTTGTGTTTCTCTTCAGGATATTGCATTTATCATGGGGGATGATGAATTGGCAAGCCAACTTGAATCAAAAAATATGTCTATAAAAGAGAAGCTTAATAAATTAAGAAATGACGACTCATCCGAGAAGCCTGCGCCAAATACACCGACTTTGTAAGATGTACCCTTCCAATAAAACTACTCAACTGCTATGTGGGCTTCATTAATTAAGCATGCATTAATTACTGGACTTTGGAGGGTACCCGTTTAATTAACTCCATTTTGATCTGGCTACTTAATTTTGCACTAATAGTATATAATACTCCATTTAATCTTAGGTAAGATCCTGATATGCTACGAATAACTACCCTCACCTGTTTCCTTTTATTGTCTTGCCTAAGCCAAGCCAGCCAGCAGTCGACATTTTATCAGGTAGACATGATTGTATTCACGCATCAGCAAACATCACAACACGATTCAAATAATATCACGCCGCCGTTGGCACCTGATACGCAACATGCCATTCCCTTGCAAAATACGGTTAATGGCGCAATGACGCCGTACCATACTTTACCTGCCAGCTCATCACAATTAAGTAGTGAATATTGGGCTTTAAATCGTAAAACCAATTACCAGGTACTGGCTCATTACACGTGGTTACAACCAGCCAACAATCAAAAAGCCGTTGCCTTGTCTGCTGTTAATCGCAATGGCTGGAACATTGAAGGCACAATGCGAATCCGGCGTAGCAATTATTATTTGCTGGATACCGATTTACTTTTTTCAACCCCTGGCAACAACCAAACTGCGTTTTTATTCTCTCAAAAGCAACGACTCAAGCCTGGAACCGTTTATTATCTGGATCACCCACAAGCGGGCATGCTAATCAAAGTCCACCAAATTACTTAAATCGGTAAAGATAATGAGTCAATCAACACCTCTGCGTATTTGGTTTGTTAGCGTCTTATTCGTATTATTCCAATTTTTCTTGCAACTTTCCTCAGGTGTGGTTATTGGCGAGATTATGTATGACATGCATCTCTCTGCGTTAATTGCCGGGGCATTAAGTGCTTCGTTTTATATTGTATATACAGGCTTGCAAATTCCGGTTGGTGTTCTGTTCGACTGCAAAAATCCACGCCTGTTATTGTCAGTGACTACCCTGCTGTGCAGTATTGGTTGTTTCGCCTTTGCCTCCAGTTATAGCCTAGCAGGGTTATTTGCAGGGCGTACGCTAATCGGGATTGGATCAGCCTTTGCATTTGTGGGGTTATCCCATTTATTACGAGAGCATTTTCCGTTACGTCAATTTTCATTCATGATAGGCCTCTCGGAAACCATTGGTTTGCTAGCCACAGTCATCGGGATCATTAGTCTGGGTTCAATTGTTTCACGTTGGGGCTGGCGATATTTTATCTGTGGAGCGGGTGTTGTGGGAATCGTAATCTCCATGCTAGCCTGGAGATACATTCCTGCTCAACCCGCTTCGAAAACGCCTATACAACACTACCAACAACAAGTATTAGCTATTCTCAAGAATAAGAAACTTTGGATTAATGGTGCTTTTATCGGGCTAACTTTTACGATAGTTACCGTGTTTGGCGCAATGTGGGCGTCATCATTTATTCAAGTCAAATTAAACTGTAGCATAAAAGAGGCCAGCTTTATAAACGCCATATTTTTTCTGGGTACCGCGATAAGCTGTCCGGCATTTGGTTGGCTCGGTGCACGATTAACGCGTCGAAAACCCTTGATTTTTGCTTCGTCCCTGTCCACCACCATCCTGTTTTTGATTTTGATTTACTGGCCTACACAAAGTCATATTTGGGTCGGGAGTTTAATATTTATGGTTGGTCTTTGCTGTGGTGCGTACATATTGACTTATCCTATTGCCAACGAGCTATCTCCGGCTGGTTCCCTGTCAACCTGTACCGGCTTTATTAATACCTTGGCTCTTGTTACCACCCCCCTGCTACAGCCTTTTGTGGGTTTTCTGCTGGATTTATCCAGCGCTACCGGAACAAGTTATACACTGGAGAATTATCAAAGTGCGTTGTTGGTTATTCCGGGATCGTTACTTATTTCATGTATTTTGGCGTGTTATTTGCCAGAGAAAACCGAAACTTAGCTACTGCCTCCGTAGGTACGTATAGATATACAAAACCCACTGATCTTTCAACACATGAATCGTCGTGATTTTCGTTAAATGCTTGCGAAACTCGTTTGGAATGGGGTTCTTTTGAGCTGAATTGAGGACGATATAATTGTCTACATTATTCGACAGCAGGCTTCTCAATTCCTTGGGATCCAGTGTAGCAACTACCTTACCTGCAGAATAAAACCGTGCAGAATAATCCGTTTTGTGCGACCAATAAATCAACTTGCTTTCCGCTGCAGGCCTCTGATTTTTAAAAGCCATGACCATGCGGTATTGTGATTTTGAAACCCATTCGGGTTTAACTATAAATAAAGCCGATACCAAAAGGAAAATAATCCCGGTAATGGCAGCACATGATTCAACTGTTTTTTCCAGGTTTATATTCACATGACTGCGTTTTGTTAATTCAGCAAATAATATTGCAAAGGCAGGCAAGCTGGGAAAAACATAGGGATAGATAATGTTTCTGGAAAAGGTGAAGAAACACAACGGCACAAATATACAGAGAAGTAAGTAACTGATCCAGCCATCAGTGGGCGTAACTGCTCGGAGGGTGATATTAACGCTCGGAGAACGGTCAGATTTTCGTTCAAGATGCGCAAAATCTGGCCGTCCCTTGCTACGGAGCGAGTACTTACAAGTGAGCAACTCTTTTCCGTGGTGTACCAACCAAACCAAAACCATAATTGACCAGGGGAAAATTCCCAAAAAAGCATAAATCCAAATCATTCCAAGGGGTGCTATATGTGCAAAACCATATTTATCTCCCCCCCAGCCCGGATCCATAAATCGGTGGAAATTCTCCCCCACTATAAAATAATTTATAAAACCAGGGGTTCTCAGCTCAGCTAAGGCATACCACGGTAGCGCAATCAACAACATGAGTAGTCCACCTGTGATCCACGGCAAGTGTTGCCAAAGTGCTGTCCAGCGCTGCTTATGTCTCAATACCCAGAAAAAAATCGGCATGCCCGTTAAAACGAGTGCAATAGGACCTTTGGCTAGCAAACCTAAGCCCAAGCCTGCAAAAAACACATAGCCCCAAAGTTTGTTTTTAGTCACAACCGCGTGCCAGAAGGCAAACATACTCAGTGTCGTACAAAAAATCAGAGCAGGATCTGTCATCACAGTGCCCGCATTCAGGAAGAAAAACAAACAACCAGCCAGTGCCAATGTTGCGATCATTGCCACGTGTGAACCACTGCGTTTTTTTGCCAAATCCCAAACCAGCCACAATACACCTATTGAGAACAACAAACTTGGCAAGCGTGCAGCAAATTCGTTCACTCCAAATAACTTCATGAAAAATGCAGATGCCCAGGTTGACAAAGGTGGTTTAGCCCAAAAAGGCTCGCCATAACTTTGCATGGGCGTCACCCAATTACCGGTTTCAAGCATAATTCGAGCTATTTCGCCGTAACGCGCTTCGGTAGAATCATTCAGTGGCATAAAGTACATTGCCAACATGCGACTGATCAGTAGAAAAAACAAAACCATACAGCTGCGAAAATAAAAACCGAATTTCCCTGCGTCGGGTGAGCAGTTTGCCATGCTATATAGCCTCTTTACGCTTTAATTGAAACGAATGACTATCTAGGTCACTCAAATATTCATCACTCATAAAATAATCCAACTCATGATGGCGATAGAGATGCAATGGATCACTAACATCTTCCGACAGATTTCCTGGATGACACATAATAAGCCCGCCATCCTGGCTGTGTTTTAAAAATCGTTTGAAATAATGCCTGTAATTTGCGGCCTCTTTAAAATTATAAATACCGGAGAAACTTGAGTTTGTGGGTAAGGCCCAGTGTGTCAAACGCTTCTGAAATGCAATCCCGCCCAGCAGAGCAATCAGTTGCCGTTTTGGAAAACCATCTTCTGATAATAAATACAGCCAACCATTACATGTTTTTCGAATAAAAATACCGGGCGGAAGATCAGCATAAACAGCAAAAAGAGCTTCACGAATGACAGGCAACTGGTGAATATGTTGATGGCCATCGATAAAATCCGGATACGCATTCATGGCCTGGGTATATGCATCAAGTTGGGCGAGAATCTCTGCTGCAATGACTTCCGGATTCAAACGTCGTAGGCAGGATTGTTTCAATAAACTGGCCATTCCCGGCAGCTGAGCACCATAGTTTTTTTTCCAGCTTGGACTAAGGGCATCGCCGTGGGTCAAATTAAAATGCAGACCAATATAAGTTGTGGATTGTATAGGATGCAATGCTTGATGTGCTTCATTCCACGCCTTCGAATTCACCATACAGCTGGTTGCACTAATACGCCCTTTTTCTGCCAAGCGCACAATGCCTTCAGAAATCGATATATTTTGTGCGTAATCATCAGCACATAGTGTGATATGTTTGTTTTCAATCAGGCTGGTTAATAGAGTCATGCGTAATTTCTTTTTTAATATTATATAAAGGACGATTTTTGGTTTCTATCAGAATACGGCCGATGTATTCGGAAATGATAGCCAAAAACAGAAACAGAATCGAAAACAAACCTGCAGTCAGGAAAATAACGGACGCTATACCATCTGCCAGCTGTTGATGTGCAAACAATTTTTCCATCAAAATAAAACCTGCGTACACCATCATAACAATACTAATCATCACAGAAAAACAGGACATGATACGCAACGGTCGTGATGAAAATCCAACAATGGAGTCCAGTGATAAAATAAGTAATTTCCGAAAATTATACTTGCTTTTTCCTGCTACTCTTGGTGGACAATGATAGCTGATACTCGCCGTTTTATAGCCCACATAAGCAAACATCATAATCAAATGACGATTACTTTCTTTCATTTTTCCAAGAGAGTCCACCACTTTTCGAGTGAGCAAACGAAAATTACCCGTATCAGACTGAAGATCAAAACCCGTCATTTCTCTGGACAAACGATAGAACAGACGAGCTGTAATTTTTTTAAACCATGACTCGTGTTCACGATTATTCCGTGAGGCACAGACCACATCAAACCCCTCTCCTGCTTTTTTTACCATATCCGGAATCAGTTCTGGTGGGTGCTGCAAGTCTGTGTCCATCAAAATAACATAATCACCCAATGCATGATCTAGGCCTGCCGTGGAGGCTATTTCGTGACCATAATTGCGTGAAAATGAAATCAGACGTATGTTTTCATTGGATTTAATATAAGACATACAACGTGAAACAGTGTGATCAGAGGAACCATCATCAATCAGAATGAGCTCATAATTTGAATAATTTTTACTCAGCACTTCAATCGTTTTCTCAAGATAAAGCTCAATAACAGCCTCTTCATTAAACATGGGGGCTATCACAGAAATTTTAATGTTAGTCATGATGATGTTTTGTCCACTACAATTGAGGCTATATTGTACCATTAATTCATGTTTTGTGGTTATCGGTATATACTAATGGGAAATTGTTGGGCCGGACGGCACAACCTACAACACGCAATAATAAAGGCATCTTTATGAATTCATTACAACATCTGATTGAGCAACAATTCGAACAACGACAAACCATCACTCCTGATACCGCGCCAACTGAGCTCCATGATGCAATAGAAGAAGTCATTGCAGGCCTAGACCGCGGTTATTTTCGAGTTGCTGAACAAATTAATGGGGACTGGCTGGTGCATCAATGGTTAAAAAAAGCGATCCTGCTATCATTCCGAATCCATCCAAACCAGATTATGGATGCGGGCGTTTGTCAGTATTATGATAAATTACCCTTAAAATTTGTGGATAAAGAACCAGCCGAACTGGCCGACATGGGTGTACGCGTTGTCCCACATGCCATCGCTCGTCGCGGGGCATTTATTGGAAAAAATACGATACTGATGCCCTCTTATGTCAATATAGGCGCTTATGTTGATGAAGGTGTCATGGTGGATACGTGGGCAACAGTTGGTTCCTGCGCACAAATTGGTAAAAACGTGCATCTTTCCGGTGGCGTGGGGATTGGTGGCGTGTTGGAGCCATTGCAAGCCAACCCAACCATTATTGAAGATAACTGCTTTATTGGCGCACGATCTGAGGTTGTCGAAGGAGTTATTGTAGAGCGCGGTTCTGTACTCTCAATGGGCGTATTTCTCGGCCAAAGTACAAAAATATACAATCGCATGACGGGAGAAATCAGTTACGGGCGTATCCCGGCGGGTTCTGTGGTCGTCGCTGGCAATTTACCCAGCGAAGATGGGAGTCATAGTCTTTATTGTGCTGTGATTGTGAAACAGGTTGATGAAAAAACCCGTGCCAAAGTCAGTATAAATGAGTTGTTGCGGGACTGCTAGCTCATGTAGGCAAGCATTGGAAACGAACTTCGCACAGAGAACCCCTCATCCGCAGGGCGGATGAGGAAGGATGTTCATTAAGAGAGATTAAATAATGCATGAAATACAAGATATTCTGGAAAAATTGATCAGTTACCCCTCGATCACCCCTGATGATGCGGGCTGCCAGGACTATATGATCCGGATGTTGGAAGACATTGGATTTCATTGCCAACGTTTTAATAACTCGCCTGTTTCCAATTTCTTTGCTCACATTGGAACCGGCACACCGTGCCTAGTTTTTGCAGGTCATACGGATGTAGTACCTGTTGGTGATCGCACAAAATGGCTGACTGATCCCTTTTGTCTGCAGGAAGAAGACGGCATGCTGTATGGTCGCGGTGTCGCCGATATGAAAGGCAGTCTGGCATGCATGCTGATTGCCGGGGCGCGATTTGTTAAAGCCCACCCCCATTTCTCAGGCAGTCTTGGTTTTCTAATTACCAGTGGTGAAGAAGGCAATGATTATGATTTAGGCACACCTTATGTCATGGCCAAGTTAAAGGAACAAGGCATTCATCCTGATTTTTGCATCGTGGGTGAACCCTCCAGCAGCAAACGCGTGGGTGATATGCTTAAAATTGGCCGTCGCGGCTCACTCAATGCAAAATTAACCTTACATGGCAAACAGGGCCATGTAGCCTATCCTCATCTGGCAGAAAATCCCATTCACACCCTGAGTCCGGCGCTAGCCGAACTAACCACAACGCGCTGGGACGAAGGCAATGCACATTTTCCCCCAACAACGCTTCAGGTTACCCACGTTCATGCTGGTGGAGAGGCTAACAACATCATACCAGGTGAGTTAACCCTGCATTTTAATATCCGTTACTCAACAGAACAAACTGCATCTAGGTTGAAATCGCAGGTAGAAGCCTGTTTTGCAAACCACGGATTAAATCCAACCATTGACTGGAAACTGAGTGGTGAGCCTTTTTTAACATCGCGAGGACGCCTGCTTGCCAGCTGTATCAACGCAATTCTAATGCACACCGGCCAAACGCCTGAATTATCAACCAGTGGCGGCACCTCAGACGGTCGTTTTATAGCACCCTTTGGCGTCGAAGTAGTTGAACTGGGGCCAGTGAATGCAACGATTCATCAAGTCAATGAATGCGTTGCATTGGCTGATCTGAAAACACTGGCAGACATGTATTATGCTGTGTGTGTAGAGCTTTTAGGGTAACTACTTGTTCCGTAGCAAGGCACTAACTTACTTTTAATTTCTTCATTAGCGGCTCTCCCAGTGAGTTGGCGACTAATTCGGTTTTTTGTCCAAAGCCCAGTATTTGAAGAATCAGTTTATATTTGCTAGCATTCATGCTGTCTATGCGCCCGCCAAAAACAGATAAGGATTTCTGCCATGTTTAAAGATTATTCTAAAGCATTACTCGCACTCATGATCAGTGGGGGGGCTACAGCAGTATTTGCGGATGTAAATACTTCTGGATTTCAGCTCAGTGCTTATGGGGGCATAGCGGATACAAATCTTGATGCGAGTAATTATATGCTGGCAGGTGAGCAGCTTGAAGTGCTGTCACCGACGAGCAATGGTTCGTCCAATTTTGCTTGGGGTTTTGGGGCGGCTTATCGTTTTGTCTTGCCAAACTATTTGGATGATGTATCTTTTGGGTTAGATCTACTTCATCTACCCGGTACACAAAAAGGAGATGTGTCAGATTATGGAACACTCAACAACTCTACCTACCAATTGACCTTTAAAAGTACGCGCTTGATGGCTGATAGTGAATGGACTTTTCATTCCATTGGTCGACGATTATATCCCTTCATTGAAGCAGGTATTGGTTTCTCAGCCAACAACATCAATTATTTTACAGCACCTGATTCAGATGCTGCCTGGGAGGTTGGTCAAACAATGACTGGTAATACGATTTTTCAACTGGCATACAACGCGGGTGGTGGCGTAAAAATCGCCTTATCCGACAGGGCAAGATTGTCATTTCGCTATTTATATGCGGGATTAGGTTCTGCCAGGACAAATAAGAATACGGCTTTATTATCTACAACAACGGGTATTGATACATCAGCGCACTCAGGGACTTGGTTAGCAGGGCTTAGCTACCTATTATAACTTCAAGGAAATCAAAATATGATACATATGCTTTTACGTCTGCTTATTATTGGTGGATTAGTGGTTGTCGCCGATTCTTCTTTGGCTAAAACCGCCCCATTCAATGTGCAATTTGTGAGCGGCCCTTCAACGGCTTCGAGCACCTATCCTGGCTCAACTATTCCCACTTTATTTAACATGGTTGTGGGCAGCACCCAGCAACTTGAGTTTACAATCACTCCCAATGTAAATCCTTCGCCACTTATCTATTGTAGCGCTTCCAATCCGATGGCAATGGATACAATCAGTACTCTGGGAGGATGTTCACCTACTGGGTCTATCATTGCTGGGCACTGCATTGCCGCGGCCACAGGTGGCCCAACGTGTACCCCAACAGGCGGTGGTACGCCTTATACCCTCGTTTTTACCATTACAGCGGGTAGCACCCCAGGTGATGTCAAGGATACGCTCACCATTCAAAATGTCAGTGGAAGCACGAAGATGACATTCCCTCTCAACTACACTATTGTTGCAAACTCAACGCGCACGGTTACTTTTGAAAATTATTGTCCCTTTGATGTGTGGTTTGGAGCTAATCCAGGTGCCATCCCCGAAACTTGTGCCAATGGTGTTGGATGTCCTACTGGCACGACGTGCAATGATCCTTCTGCATCTTCCAGTACATGCTCATGGAGTCAACCAGCTGTTCAAAACACCAATACAGGCTATCACTTGGCTTTGTACAATGGTACATCACCTGCTACCAATACAGTCACGATTACCGACTATACTACAGGGCATTCGCAAATTGATGGATCTCAACTCTGGAGCGGCAACTTCTCGGGGCGAACACATTGCGATAGCAACGGACAAAATTGTGAAACGGCTGATTGTGCTGCAACCTCTTCGGGGATGTGCACAACGGGACCCACTGGACCTACAACGCTATCAGAGTTCACGTTTCTAACAACACAGCAAGATAGTTATGACGTTTCCATTATCAATGGATCAAATGTTGCAATGTCTATCACCCCAAGCCTGCCTCAGGGAACCAGTAAACCCTATGATTGCGGCGTTCCAGGCAGCACAAGTGTAGTTTCGTATTCCGATGGGTTGTATAACAGCAATGGTGTATTGGCCACCCCCTTCACGGGTGCTTTGGCGGGATCGGCGTGGTCATTCTCACCACCCAATGGTAACTATTTATATCAGTATGTTGATGGGTCTACTGTTCATGGTTGCGCCACAAATTCAGATTGCTCGTCCTTTATTGGTACTGTGTGTGGATTAACATATGCTAATGTTGGGACCTCAGGTTCAGGAAGTGCTACATTAACTTGCGGCGCCCCACTTGGTTATTGGACGCAAGATCAGATTTGCGCCCAAAATCCAACGTTTAATCAGAGCAGTATTGTGAATTGCACCAGCAACTCGATTTCACTTTCTCCCCAACCCACTCCCCCTGATATTCTTACCCAATGCACAAGTTCAAGCTCAACGGGCTCTTGTCCATCCAGTGTCACATCTGGTAGTGGTTATACTTTATATAACCTCATAGCGGGTACGACGGCTCCTCCTGAGTCGCAAAATGATAAATTGACCTTTTCCAGCTGTTTCGCTGCTATTTCACAAACCGCTTCCTCGGTCAACTGCAGTGGCTGCTATAATTGGCAACAAAGCATCACGCCATTCCCTACAGACACTAACTTTGTGCCACAATGTGGCTCATCAGTTACCACAACTCCGAATCCATCCTGGGTCTATTGGGTATTGCCCTACATTCAGTGGCTTAAACAAGCTTGCCCATCGTGTTACACCTATGTATACGATGACAAGACATCTGGATTTGGTTGTCCTTATGCGTATGAAACAGGCCAAAGTGCAGTGAACTACACGGTTACCTTCTGTCCAGGCGGTAAGACAGGGATCCCGAGTCTTGCCAATCCTCCTGTGTAAGCTCATGTAATGTAACGCGAGCGTATTCTAGGGGCGAGCGACCGACCGCTCGCCCTTCCATCAAAACAGCACAAAAATCAGTGTTTTTAATCAAACCAGACTGGACAGATCAGCTAAATCATCCGCATGATCTTCTTCATCCTTCAATATTTCTTCCAACATGCGTCTGGTTGTTGGATCACTTACACCAAACCACTCAATCATTTTTCGATAAACCATGATGGCAATTCTTTCAGCTATCAGATCTTCTTCTATCAATTTCAGTAATCCCCCATTTGAACCATATTCCGTAGCAGTTCGTTGAGGTACTGTGCCGGGATTAAAATCCGGATTACCACCCAGTTGATTGATACGTTCTGCAATCATCATCATATGACGTTCTTCATCCAGCGCATGCTCCAGAAATTGAGCAGACACCTGTGGTCTGTCAATTCCTTTCGCAATAACCTGATGATGACGATAACGCAATACACACATAATTTCAGTGGCTAATGCGGCATTAAGCAGCTCACAGGCTTTTTCAATATCAAGTGGATAATCTTTGGTAACGGCGCCATCAGCAATAGAGTTTTTAGCCTGTATTTTGATTTCATCCAGATTATAGACCGGATCCTTTTTATTTGAATGCCCCATTGTATTTCTCCTTTTATTTAACACAGTTTGGTGAAGGCGAAGAATTATTATTTAAATATTTTCACTTGCAAATCATCAGTTGAACTCATCCAGGCTCTTTTCATCACTTGAGTATTAAATGCAATGCCTATGTCACCATTGCGACTTAGAGCAATCACACCAATGTCTGCTTTAATGGTTTTATTTCGGGTAAAAAGGACATAATCACAAGCTTCCTGTATTGACAGGTTGAGTTCGGTCATCATGGATATGCTATGCGCGATAACTCCTGTAATTAAATATTCACCTTCTCCAGTACCTGACACTGCGCATGTGTTATTATTTGCATAACATCCAGCACCAATCACACAGGTGTCCCCGATTCTACCGGGCAGACAGTTACTGGTACCTCCAGTGGAGGTTCCTGCGGCTATGTTCCCTCGTTTATCCAAGGCAACCGCACCCACTGTGCCATGCATTTTCTTCCTGAATATTTTATGCGATACGTGATGTTTATTGGCTTTGCGAAATGCATCATATTGATTTTCAGTAATGAAATAAGCCTCAGGCTCAAAAAGAATGCCTTCGTTTCTGGCTACATCCAGAGCACCATTCCCGGACAGGAAAACATGATTGGTTTTTTTCATAACAATACGTGCGAGAGAAATTGGATTTTTAACTCCATGAACCAGTGCTACAGCACCAGCTTTCAAATTTTTTCCATTCATAATGGAAGCATCCATTTCAACCTTCCCCATGGAATTTAAAGCAGACCCACGGCCTGCATTAAACAGGGGATTATCCTCAAGGTATTTTACTGCATTTTCAACCGCGTCCAATGCACTTCCTCCTCGACTGAGAATTGTGTAGCCGAGACGAGTAGCATAAGCCAATCCTTCTTCCGTTTCTTTAATATGTTTTTTTAAAAAAGGGGTGTTACAACTGGCACCACCATGCACTGCAAATGCAATTTTTTTCATTATCATGATCTCAATTATTTTTTATCGCAGGATTTGCCAATTTTCGCGTGTTAATTGAAAACCTGCATCCTTTCACCAGCAGATGAACTTTCAAGTTTTCAACATAAACAGCCTCACCCTCTTTAACGGTGGTAATATTGGTCTGACCTATATTTCTTCCATCAATAATAACCACCATCCCTGACCCCCTGCATTCGGCCTCAGATCCTTTTTTTATGATTAATGCCGTGTCCTCTCCCAAACCTATACCCAACTTGCCTGGATTCATGATGATGGCATGTGCGAGCCGACCGAAGCGCCCTCTTTTTATAAAATGTGTATCAATAATGCAGGTAGGCAATAAACCAAAACCTGCTGATGTCATTAAATTACGATAAATCAATGCTTCAGTTAAATCGCCCTGGGAGATCATCACAGACGACATAGTCATTGCACCGGCACTAGTGCCAGCGACAACAAACTCACTGTCATCCTGGTATCGTTGTTTAATAATGTCAACAAATGGGGTCCCACCTAAAATGGTTGATAAACGAAATTGGTCACCGCCTGAAAAAAAAATCACGGCAGCATCTTCAGCTCGCGCTAAATAACTTTTTTTACGAGCCTCATTTCGTTCTGTAATTGGTAAAAACCCTAAATTGGTGTACCCCATTTCATGAAACACTTTTTGATACATTTTTTTGACTTCATCCGGCACTTCTGAACCCGTAGTGACGATTTCAATTTTCCTGTTTTGTGACGTAGTGAGTAATTCTCTCAGAATTTCATAACGAGTAAACTCGTTCATTTGATCTATAATATCGGGCGGCGCATCAACTTTATCTTCAGCGCCACCAATGATCAATAACTTTCCTTTTGGATACATAATTTTTCTGCCTTATTATCAGGTAAGTCATGAAATTTACGTTCTTCCTTTTTCATATAATCAATTGCGGTAAACACATCGTCAACCGTATAAAAAATAAAGGTATCGTCTACAGCTTGGTCCATAGCATATTTAATCGCTTCGAATTCCTCTGAAATGATGGTCACTTTAGGCTGCAAGCCTGAGTGTTTTATGCCTTGCAACAGCAGATTGGTTAAGTCCTGATTGGTCCTTCCGCGGCCGTTTTTATCATGCCGTATAATAATATCATCAAATATTTGAGCCGAATAATATCCAATTTTTTGGATATCTTCGGCTCGTCTATCCCCGGTAGCACCAATAATGCCTACCTTCTTTTTGCAAGTTATTTTATTTAAGTAATGTTTTAACTCAATGAAAGCAGCTTCATTGTGAGCATAATCCATCATGACTTTAAAGCGATTAAAGTTAAAAACATTCATTCTTCCGGGCATATTTTCAACCGTGGGATCAAAGCAATACAATGCTTTCATAATATTTATAAAACCAAAATTGCTTATCACCCCGGCAAGGACTGCTGGCAGAACATTTTGTATCATGCAAATAGCAGTTCCATAAAACGTTATGGGTATATCGGCTATTTTGGCAAGTTTACTTTTATCATGACCTCTCCTGACCACAATAAAATCATATTCTATGTATGCCGCCAGTCCTCCTGCATCACAATGCTCTCTGATGCGCTCATTATCTTGCCTGCCAAACAGGGCTACGTTACAGGAGAGATCT
>Ga0207016_1028_pt1 | contig 31936 bp, 34 predicted proteins | sample Alteio_BWMinCont_54_FD_153469 | JGI IMG/M metagenome (GOLD analysis project Ga0207016, IMG submission 153469) | Enriched cells from forest soil in Barre Woods Harvard Forest LTER site, Petersham, Massachusetts, United States -... | ecosystem: Environmental > Terrestrial > Soil > Temperate forest >...
CGATGGGTAACACCATCATGAAAGGCAATGCCAAAAAAGTGCGCCGTTTGTATAACGGCCAAGTCATTGCGGGTTTTGCGGGCGGCACTGCGGATGCGTTTACGTTATTTGAACGCTTTGAAGGAAAATTAGAAACGCATCAAGGGAATTTATTGCGTGCAGCGGTCGAGCTCGCTAAAGATTGGCGCACCGATAAAATGTTGCGTCGCCTGGAAGCACTGCTATGCGTTGCGGATAGGAAAGCGTCATTAATTTTGACGGGTAATGGCGACGTCATTGAACCAGAACGCGGCATTATGGCAATTGGTTCCGGCGGTCATTTTGCGCAATCTGCAGCGATCGCATTAAAAGAAAATACGGAATTATCTGCAAAAGAAATTGTTACGAAAGGCCTAGAAATTGCGGCAAGTGTGTGTGTTTATACGAATACGCATTTTACGATTGAAGAACTTGATTCTGAATAACAAACCAACTGAGAGTATCATGCGCGAATTAAGCACCACCCTAAATGCCTCACTCACACCCAAACAAATTGTACTCGAACTCGATAAATTTATTATCGGTCAAACAGAGGCAAAACGTGCTGTTGCGATTGCACTGCGTAATCGTTGGCGTCGTATGCAAACGGATGATAGTTTGCGTGCGGAAATTACACCAAAAAATATTTTAATGATTGGGCCAACGGGTGTTGGTAAAACTGAAATCGCACGACGTTTAGCGCATTTAGCCGATGCGCCTTTTATTAAAGTAGAAGCGACTAAATTTACGGAAGTGGGTTATGTGGGTCGCGATGTTGATTCTATTATTCGTGATTTAATTGATATTGCTGTTAAACGATCACGTGAAAAAGCAACGGTAAAAGTGGCAGAACAGGCACGCGAAGCTGCCATTGAACGTGTCCTCGATGCATTATTGCCAAAACCACGTGGAAAATTTGCAGATCAACCAGAAGAACAATCGACGGAAGAGGTCGCCGCTTCCGCTACACGTCAATTATTTCGCAAGAAAGTGGAATCGGGTGAATTAGACGATAAAGAAATTGAAGTGGATCTTTCCATGAATGCGGCGAATATTGAAATCATGGGTCCGCCCGGCATGGAAGAAATGACCGGACAATTACAAAGCATGATGGAAAATCTCGGTAATAAACGCAGTAAATCGCGTCGCTTGAAAATAAAAAAAGCGCTGAAATTATTACAAGAAGACGAAGCGTCTAAATTAATTAACGAAGATGAAATTCGCGCCAAGGCATTAGAAAGCGTGGAACAAAATGGTATTGTATTTCTCGATGAAATCGACAAAATTTGTAAACGATCAAATCATGGCGGTGATGTATCTCGCGAAGGTGTGCAACGTGATTTGTTGCCGCTCGTAGAAGGATGTGCGGTTAATACAAAATATGGTGTTGTAAAAACCGATCATATTTTATTTATTGCATCCGGCGCATTTCATTTGTCAAAACCATCGGATTTAGTACCAGAATTACAAGGCCGCTTTCCGATTCGCGTTGAATTAAAACCTTTAAAAACAGCAGAATTTGTGCGCATTTTAACAGAACCAAATGCATCGTTAACCGAACAATATATCGCATTGATGCAAACCGAAGGTTTTGGTTTAAAATTTTCAGACGATGGTATTTATCGCATCGCAGAAATTGCAACGCTGGTGAATACAAAAGCGGAAAACATTGGCGCGCGTCGCTTGCACACCGTATTAGAAAAATTGCTCGATCAAATTTCATTTGATGCAACGGATAAAAGCGGCGAATCATTTACGATTGACGCAAAATATGTGGATGCGCAGTTGGGTGAGTTGGCGCAAGATGAAGATTTGAGTCGGTCGATATTGTAACGTGAAAGATGCGTGATTCTCAATTTTATACTGCACTGGTGATAGGGTTTAGAAGCGCTCACGTGAGTGAGTGCGAAAGCAAGAAGAACAGCAGTAATGCTATCGTCGCGCTTGCTTACGCAAGTGCTTCTAAACTATGTCACTAGCGAGTGCTCACTGAAAGATCATGCCAGTAGCATGTTCCTAAGTAAGCATGGATTATTTTTCTATTACTTGCTTCAAACGAAAATGTTTTCGACACGTAGCAATATATTTTTCATTGCCACCAATCTCTACTTGTTCACCCTGCGTAATGACCTCGCCATTTTCATTAATACGTAAATTCATAATTGCTTTTTTGCCGCAATGACAAATGGTTTTTAATTCAATAATATTATCCGCCCACGTTAATAAATATAAACTGCCTTCAAACGGTTCTCCGCGAAAATCAGAACGAATACCATATGTTAATACAGGAATATTTAAAAAATCACAGATAAATGTGAGCTGGGTAACTTGTTCTTTTGTGAGAAATTGTGCTTCATCAATTAAAACGCAGTGAATATTGGGATTATCAGTAATTTGTTTTTCTACAAATTTAAAAATATCAAATGTTTTGTCGATGGTTATTGCATCATTTTGCAAACCAATTCGCGTTGTGATTTTTCCAACACCATAACGATCATCAACCACAGGTGTGAATAATAAAGTATCCATGCCGCGTTCATTGTAATTGTAACTGGATTGCAACAACGTTGTGCTTTTTCCCGCATTCATTGCGGAATAGTAAAAATGTAATTTTGCCAAGCGCCTATCCTTTTGTTTCGTTTTTTATTAAGATAAGCGCAGATTATCATAAAGTGGAGCATAGATGATGGGCGATTTAGTCATGAGTACGAGTGATGCACAATTTCAAGCGGATGTATTGGATTCCACATTACCAGTACTTGTTGATTTTTGGGCACCTTGGTGCGGACCTTGTCGAATGCTCGCGCCAGTGGTTGATGAAGTTGCCACTCAATTTGCAGATCGTGTGAAGTTTGTGAAAGTGAATGTGGATGACAGTCAAGATACGCCAGCAAAATATGGGGTTCGCGGTATTCCCAGTTTGATGTTATTTAAAAATGGCGAAATGATTGCGAATAAAGTGGGTGCGTTGACGAAATCGCAACTTGTTGCTTTTCTGGAAGAAAATCAGTAAATTTTTTTGGATATCGTTCGTAAGTAATTAAGTTCAAATAACACTGCAATTTTAGCGTATAATTTTAACTGTGAGGTGATCTTAACTTAGGAGCGAGGTGATTATGAAAATAATTAAGTCTATAATTGGGTTGTTGTCCGTTATTTGTTTGATAAGTCCTGCAGTGATGTATGGAAAATGCGTGCTAACACCTTTGGTTTCACCTTATGCTTCCGTACCTAATGGATATTTTTGGGAGTACACGCCGCAAACATCACCCCATAAGATTGCGAAGGCATATACATTCTCTACCAGTAGTAATAAGGGATTTTGTGTTCAGGCGAAGGATGGAACAATAAACGTTCGCATACATGGCGCAGGATTGGGATGGCTTAGCTTTACTCATCATACCTGTGAGTATCATATCTGCTCGACTTCGTTTCAAAATAGAATATTGTCTAAATCTAAACACTGATTCGCTTGTTTCAAAAAATACCCCGCGGCTTGCTGCGGGGGATTAATTTCCCCTTGCATTTTTCATCAAAAACACTTAAGATGGTAGTATAAATTCAGATGTAATTCCCAAAACCTTAAGAAATAATCCTAATTTTTCGTGCGAATTCAATTGCTTATATCAATTTTAACATCAAACCAAGGTAAAAAATATCTATGAATCTCACCGAATTACGGGAAAAAACCCCTGTCGAATTAAGTCAATTTGCTGAAAGCGTTGGTATCGAAAATGTAAACAGCATGCGCAAGCAAGACATGATTTTTTCCATTTTGAAACTGCATGCAAAAAATGGTGAAGATATTCACGGTGATGGCGTTCTTGAAATCTTGCAGGATGGGTTTGGTTTTTTGCGTTCCGCCATGAGCTCCTATTTGGCAGGTCCTGATGATATTTATGTGTCACCGAATCAAATCCGTCGATTTGGTTTACGCACCGGTGATACCGTTATGGGGAAAATTCGTCCGCCGAAACAAGGTGAGCGTTATTTCGCGTTAGTCGAAATCGAACAAACCAATTTTGATAAACCTGAAAATACCCGCAAAAAAATTCTATTTGAAAATCTAACGCCGTTATTTCCGAATGAGCGCTTAACCATGGAAATTGGTAATGGCTCAACCGAAGATATTACCGCGCGCATGATTGATTTGGCGTCTCCCATCGGAAAAGGTCAGCGCGGATTAATTGTTTCTCCGCCAAAAGCCGGCAAAACCATGATGTTGCAAAACATTGCGCATTCTATCGCGCAAAATCATCCCGAATGTATTTTGATTGTGTTGCTTATCGACGAACGTCCTGAAGAAGTGACAGAAATGGAACGTTCCGTGAAAGGTGAAGTGATCGCCAGCACATTCGATGAGCCTGCAACACGTCACGTGCAAGTGGCTGAGATGGTAATCGAAAAAGCGAAACGTTTGGTTGAGCATAAAAAAGATGTGATTATTTTATTGGATTCCATCACGCGTTTGGGTCGCGCGTATAACACAGTTATTCCTGCATCTGGAAAAGTATTGACGGGTGGTGTGGATGCTAATGCATTGCAACGTCCGAAACGTTTCTTCGGTGCTGCGCGAAATATTGAAGAAGGTGGCAGCTTAACGATTATCGCCACTGCGCTGATTGATACCGGTTCTAAAATGGACGATGTAATTTACGAAGAATTTAAAAGTACGGGTAATATGGAAGTGCATTTGGATCGCCGTATTGCGGAAAAACGCGTATTTCCTGCGATTAATATTAATCGTTCTGGTACGCGTCGTGAAGAATTAATTACGAAGCCCGATGAATTGAAAAAAATGTGGATTCTTCGCAAAATATTGCATCCGATGGATGAATTGGCGGCGAGTGAATTTTTAATTGATCGCTTGAAACTCACTAAAACGAATGGTGAGTTCTTTGATAGTATGAAGGATAAGTAGCGTAGAGTCTTTTTCGTCATTCGCTTCATCACGCGCACCCTGCTGAGATGCGTTGTTGCAAAGATTCGAGTAGGTCTTGGTATAGTTTTACTTATCACACGCACCCTGCTGGGATGCTTTGCAGCAAAGATTCGAGTAGGTCTTGGTATAGTTCTACTTACCACGCGCACCCTGCCGGGATGCGCTACTGCAGCGCTTCGACTCTTGCGTTGTGCTTGTTGCGAAGATCTACAGTAGCACACCCGGCAGGGTGTGCGTTTTGCAGTAAGTTCAACATCCAGCACAATGTACGCATTTACCTATGATAAAACCCCACATCTTAATCATCGAAGACGAAACCGCCATCCGCAACATGCTGCGCACCACCTTCGAAATCGCCCATTTCTCCGTTGCTGAAGCAGAAAATGTCGACGCAGCAAAAAACTGTCTACTCAAAAAAATCCCGAATTTAATTGTCCTCGATTGGATGTTGCCGAAAATAAGTGGTATTCAATTTACAAAACAATTAAAAAAAAATCCGAAGACGCGTAATATCCCCATTATTTTTTTATCCGCAAAAGCAACCGAGGAAGATAAAATACAAGGGTTAAGTGTCGGTGCAGATGATTATGTGATTAAGCCATTTTCACCGCGTGAACTTGTTGCGCGCGTACATGCCATATTGCGTCGTGGACACATCAAAGAAAATAATGAGTTATTGATCGCAGGAAATTTAAAGATTGATTTAAAAGACGAACGTGTTTTTATTAATGAGACGTTGATTAAGTTAGCGCCGACAGAATTTCGCTTGTTACGTTATTTTATGCAATTTCCTAATCGCGTACATTCGCGTGAGTTTTTATTATCACAGGTGTGGGGCGGCAACACCGATATTGACGATCGAACGGTTGATGCGCATGTGACGCGATTGCGAAAAGCCCTTAAAAATCAGAATAAAATCATAGAAACGGTTAGAGGGTCGGGATACCGCTTCGCTTATGGCCATTAAACAGCAAAATTATAAATTACTGCAAGACTTTGTTGCCAATGTCTCACACGAATTACGCACACCATTAACGGTGTTTCATGGTTATTTAGAAATATTATTGGATCAACCTAAAATGTCACGAAAAAAGTGTCGAGACATTTTGTTGCAAATGTCCGAGCAAAGTAATCGAATGTCATTTTTAGTCCGGGATTTATTGTTATTGTCGCGCTTAGAAAGTGCGTTGCCTGATGTGAGTCAATTTAAACCGGTACCGGTTGCGCAATTATTAAAATCAATTTGCGATGATGCGTTTGCTTTAAGCGGCGAAAAAAAACATCAACTTCATTGTGATTTTGATGAGCATTTATCGATAATGGGTAAGGAAGAAGAATTGCATAGCGCATTTTCCAATTTAATTTTCAATGCGGTGAATTACACACCCCCCAAAGGTAAAATTTTTGTGCGGTGGCATAATGAAAAAGACAGCCCAACAATGACTGTGAAAGACACGGGTATTGGCATTGCAAAAAAACATTTGCCGCGTATCACACAGCGCTTTTATCGCGTCGATAAATCACGCTCACATCGTGGTGAGCATGGAACAGGTTTGGGATTGGCGATCGTAAAGCATGTTTTATTGCGCCATAGTGGAAAATTACTTATTGAAAGTCAGGTTAATAAAGGCAGTACGTTTCGATGTGTGTTCAATTAATCTTTCTATCGCAACACATCCGCATCGCTTTTAACACCCCAACCAAATCCTCGAAATTTTCAAACAATTGATAAAATAATGTGTGATTGCCTTTCCAAGGTATTTTTGAAAATGATAAAACATAATACGCATTTTCGCCGATATTTTTAAAATAATCAGAAGACACATTTCTTCGTTTTGTATGCTCAGGAAATAACCCTGCCAGGATTAAACATTGATCGCCAATAGTACGCAGCATGTGACTATTGTTAACAGACTTAACATGAATGTTTTTTAAGAAATCAATGGCAATAACAGATGATATCAATTGGGAATTGGTGGTATTAGCATCCAGCGTAATAACCACATAATTTTCAACCGGTTCAGCGAGTTGAAAGCCTGTTTTTTCTTGTCCTTCAATAACCAAGCTCCGCCATTGTGCGATTTGTGTAGTTTCATGTTGAAAGATACTCATAGCGACCTCTCTTACTACAATTATAGCAAATGGGTAACTCTATGAAATATAAATAGTTTATATCAGATTCATCTGATTAAGTTCATCGGATGAAATGAGACTTTGTTTTTTCAATTGAGGTAAGAGTAATTTCAACGATTCCCATTCATGCATTTTGAAATAAATTTGTTTGAGCAATGTTAAAACTAAAATATTTTTAGGATCTTGATGATGCAAGGATTTTAAAACTGTCAACGCTTCATCCGTTTGATCTGACTGCATAAAAAGCTGTGCTTGTGTTAATGCAATTTCAAATTTTGCATCTTCGCTTGATATCAACGCTTTCTGCAAATATATGTCACGTCTGTCTAATGCGAGTTGAGCTTGCGCTGTTTTGGCCGCCAATAAAAAATTAATATAGTGATCGTTTTTTTCAGCTGCTTTCACAAAAAGATTTTCAGATTTTGTGTAATCGCCGATGATAAAATCCGAGATGCCTTTTAATAAGTATTCTTGATATTTTTCCATGTTGCGTATTTTTTTTCTGCGTTTTAGTGCGCTGGGAATAGAAAAAATATTCATAACGATCCGCACTAAAAAATAAAGAACACACCATGCTAACAAAAATATGGCAGCTGCAACCCAAATACTCGTGGTAATAACTGATTTACCATACGAGATCATTGCGTAACCTGGATCTTCGTGGATCAGGAAACCCAGCCCTAATGCAATTAATAACAGAATAAAAAATAAAAATAATTTTTTCATGTTGCTATGCCTGCTTTTTGCGGTATAGAAGGGGGTGCTTGCGGCGCTGGTGGTGCAGATGGTGTGGATGGTGCGGATGGCACAAGCGCGGGTGCTTGTGTTGGTTTTGGTATTTGCGTAGGTATTATTGTTGGCGTTGTTACGGCAGGCGAGACTGTTGCTGATGCGCCTGTTACTGGCTCAACTGCAGATAAAGCAGATAGCGTGTTATTTAATGAAGGCAATGGTGGATTAATTTGTATTTTTTCAAGCGCTGCTAATTGGTTTAAAATCGGATTTTTCGCATCTGAGAACGCAAAATATTGTGTTAGCCATTGCGACACATTTTGTAGCGCTGATTGATAAATTTTTTCATGATGATGTAATAATGCCCACTGCGCTATGCTTAATTGAATCGCACCATTTTGTTTTATACCCATTTCTTGATTTGGCGCAATGAGCGGCGTATTTTCTTGATCCAGATGACGCACAACAAATAATGTTTTTACTTGCTTTGCACCATCAATCAGGCGGTGATACCAAGGCTCGTTACCAGTCGATTTTATTTGATTCATCGTATTTTGCACAGAAATAACAGGTTTTTCTGGTAATGGCGATAATATCTGAATCTGTGCGTTCATATTACTAATATCAGAAAATATTGTACTGATATCCACTGATGGCACAGCACGTAAAGCAGCAATGTCCGAATTTAAAGCCTGTTTCAAATTTGAAAAACTGAGATTATTGTCTTCATTTAATTGTTGTTGCGCTAAGATTAAGGTTGTTAATGCAGTTGCAGGGTCATGATTAATTGTTAACTGCAGATTGGCCAAATGCATTAAATAACTGATGGTTGCCAGTGTTTTTTGCATTTGCGTCGGTTGCAACAAACGCAGCTGCTCTGCTTGCTGTTGTGTTGTCTGTTGTAGCGACGCAATAGCCGCATTCAATTTAATTTTACTTTCAATGCTTGAATGAAAAGTTTGTAGACTGAGAAACACAGCGCCGATGGCAATGATAATTGCGATAATTGCATTATAAGAGACTCGTTTTGGCGCAGCGTTAGATTCTATTTGCAAAGATTCAGCTGACATGTGGGTACCTCTCCAATTTCTTTTATTGTATAGCATATTTCCGCACGAATTAATAATTTTGGATTGCGTGTTGAATTGCAGTATCCGTCGCATTTTCTGCCCTTATCACCCGCTGAAAACCAGCCGTTAACGCTTCTATTTTCATCGCCTCATTAATAACGCACAGTTGTTTGTCGAGTATCCAGGCACGATACGAAGAACGTTCAAATAAATGCATAAGACAAGCAAAATTTTCTAAGCTCGTGACAACAATGCAGTTAATTTCTTGTTTAACCAGTTGCGGAAAAATAATATCCATATCATAAATAATCGGTTTACGTCGATAACAGAAAAGTGTTTTGACGCGAGCGCCGCGCGCCATTAAATTATTTTTCAACAAAGACTTCGGATTTTCTCCACAAATAAGTGCGATCGATAAATCACGGCAATCTCGCAATAAAGGCATCTCTAAAATACCTTCACTGCTGAATGTGTCAGGACAAATAACATTTTGAAAACCACGTGCAATCAATGCATTTTGTGTTGCAGGACCAATGGCAATTATTTTCGTGCCAGGCGCGCCTTCCGTGCCTTTCTTTTGAAAAACAAGGCACGGAAGGCGCGCCTGGCACGAATTAACGCTTAAAAAAATGACAACATCAAAATCATCTAATTTAATGGGCTCAAATGCAATGGGTTCTATTGTCATAAGCGGTAAATGAAAAACAGTACCACCTGACTCAAGCATAAGACGCGATAGATTTTTTGCTTGATGTGCAGGGCGAGTATTTAAGATGCGCATATAAATTGTTTTGCACCTTGCGATAATAATTCTTTTGCAACACGTTCGCCGAGTAACGCCGCATCATTAAAATGGCCACGTGCTTGCGCGCGTAAAATTAATTGACCATCATCGCTTGCGATAAGCGCATTGACATACATCTCATCACCCGATATTTTTGCGTGCGCACCAATGGCCGTGTGACAATCGCCACCCAATATTTTATTAACGCTGCGTTCTGCCATCACGCAATGCGCAGTTTCATCATGATTCAAAAATCGCAATAAATCTCGTGTATCAATATCATCTGCACGACACTCAAGACCCAGCGCGCCTTGACCGATGGCGGGTACAAAAAAATCATCAGAAAAGTAGGATGAAATGCGTGATGACAATCCCAGTCTGTGTAATCCCGCGGCTGCTAAAATAATCGCATCATATTTCCCTTCGTCGAGTTTTGACATACGTGTATCCACATTGCCACGTAATAATTGCGTTTGCACATCAGGACGTAATGATTTAATCAAACTGGTTCGACGCGGACTTGATGTGCCAACAATAGCGTTTTTTGGAAGCATTAAAACATCTGTGTAATGAATGGAACACCATGCATCGCGTGGATCTTCGCGCTCGCAAATAGCTGCCAATGTAAGGCCAGGTGTTTCATTCACTGACATATCTTTAATGCAATGCACAGCAATATCTGCTTCGTTATTTTGTAATGCCACTTGCAATGCTTTGACAAAAACAGATTTACCGCCGATGTCAGTCAGTGGAATGTTTTGTTGCTGATCGCCTTCGGTGGTCATTTCAACAAGAGAAATTTTTAATTCCGGATATTTTTTTTCAAGCGCAGATTTTACAAAATTCGCTTGCCATAGTGCGAGTTTGCTTTTGCGGGTGGCGATTCGAAGGTAGTTTTTCATCGTGTATCTCGACGTCTCTATGAAAGATCCTCAATTAACGCGTCATTTCTTTCCCAAATACCATTCAACCACTGTTGAATATGAGCGCGAAAATTACGGTCATTATAATAATCACCAATTAAATCAGGTGTGATGGGAAGCAATTCATAACGCACGATAATTTTTTCAAATCGACCGCAAGCAAATTCCCAGAGACTTGGTGTTTTCTTAGGATAACAAATTACCACACTGACAACGCCCGACAAAATATCCTGTAATTCATGCATAACAACAGCAGCACCGCCCGCATGGGGTTTTAATAGATTTTTAAATGGTGATTGCTGACGTTCTTTTTTCGCATCGGTAAAGCGCGTGCCTTCTAAAAAATTAATCAGCGTCGTAGGAAAATTACGTAAACGCTGACACGCTTTTTTGGTTGTTTCGATGTCTTTGCCTTTTAATTGGGGATTTTTGCGAATTTGCGCATGCGAATGTCGCGACATAAACGGATAACCCAATGCATAACACGCAAGACCCGCCAGTGGTAATTGCCACAACAATTCTTTTTTCATAAAAAATTTTAATGGGGGAATTTTGTTATTAAACACATTGCCCAGTATTAAGATATCGAGCCAGGAGCGATGATTGGAAATCATCACATACCAACCCTCTTTTTTTAACGCACCTGTTCCTGAAATATCTAATTTATTGCGCGCGTTGATTTTCATGATTAACTGATTAATCCATGCAAAGTAAATGGGCATGCGTTGCAGAAAATGGTATTGAATAGCGTGCCGCCATGAAGCAATCGGTGTAATGCATAAAATAAGTGACACAAGCAGAATAATAAAAGCAAGAATTAATAAATTAGCGGCATATAACAGTAGCGAAATGACACCCAGAATTGTACGCACCATGTTTTAATTTCCCGGGTGTGATTTGAGTGATTCCGCTTGTTGTAAAACGTTACCGACAGGCGGCTTCATATTTACTTTAAAAGGACAGCGAGATCTCGATGGTGAATAGCAATTGTAAACGCCGCGTTTTATATGCTTCCATTTGCCTTTGGTTGGTTGAAAAGATAGGGTGTGAAAAACTAATAATACAGGAAGTGTTGCTTGTATGGTGGGTTGACCTTGTATCGTAAATTGCTGCTCGGAATTATAAATACAGGTTATTTGCCCTACATTTTCGCCCACCCATTGTGCACCTGTAAATTGAGTGATGTTTGTTGCAAAAGACATATCATAACTTTTCCATTTGCCGTGTGAAGTTTCAGCAAACCAATTGCCTTTTTTGGGGTTTTTGTGAATGTTAGAAATAGCTGGGCACAACGCATTAGAATTTTGTGTGCTTGCCAGCGCAACACGATGCCATAAAATGGCAGAAACACAAAGAACCAGAATAGTCGCAGTGAATTTTTTTTTCATAATTATCCTAAAATTATTTTTGTGCTGAGTGCTAATAACGACCCAACAAATAATATATTAACCAGCGTTAATCCCAAAATAGCAATCATTGGAGAAATATCAATGCCGGCAATGAGAGGAATCACACGACGAATATAAGACAAAATAGGATCAACAATTAAATAAATAATATGCGCCATAGGATGTGTTTGCATTTGTGGAATCCAACTGGCAATCGCATTGATAATAATCGCATAAATATAAATGTAAATAAATTTGCTTAAAATTTCACTGACTGTCATCACGATTGTGCCGAGCATATTTGGCACCACGTGAAATTGTAAAACCCACAATAAAATAATTTCAATAAATTGCAAAATAAACGCAAAACATAAAATAGAAAAATCAAAACCTTTAGCGCCAGGTATTATTTTACGAAACGGCTTTAATGGTTTTTCTGTTAGTTGAATAATAAATTGTGATAAAGGATTGTACCAACTGGCATGTAATTTTTGCAGCATGAAACGCAGCAATAAAATGACGATGTATGCATCAAACACGAGATGGATAACGAGCGAGGCTGCAGAAATTAATGGGTTCATGGATGCTCCTGAAAAACTAATGCATTGTAAAGCAAATGGCGGTTTTATTAAAGTTTCGTAAAAACACAGATATAAATTTGAATTTTGACGCATTTCAAGAATTATTTAAAGAATGGGGCTATATCACTTAAATTTTGCGTTCTCCAAAAATCGCTGTACCAATCCTCACCATCGTGCTGCCCGCAGCAATCGCATCGATATAATCATCCGACATGCCCATAGACAATGTATCGAGCTCAAAACCTTCTTGAGTTAATTTTTGATACAACGCAGCCATTTTTTGAAATGCAATCGTGCTGTTATTTTTTTCGGGAATTGTCATAATTCCCCGTAATTTTAAGTGTTTTAATGAAATAATATTTTTTGCCAATTCAAAAGCATCGTGTGGCAATACGCCGGATTTTGTTTTTTCCTCATCGATATTGATTTCAATGCAAATATTGAGTGGTTTTAAATGCGCGGGACGTTGGTCGTTTAATCGCTTTGCGATTGATATACGATCGACACTTTGCACCCAGTCAAAATGTTCGGCGATTAATTTTGTTTTGTTGGATTGTATGCTGCCTATAAAATGCCATTCGATGGCGCAATCACTTAAATTGCGCTGTTTTTCGAGCGCTTCTTGACAATAATTTTCGCCGAAAGATTTTTGTCCGGCGTGATAGACTTGCCGAATTTTATCAGCGGATTGTTTTTTGGAGACGGCTAATAATGAAACGCTGTTGGGTGGGCGATGATATTTTTTTTCGGTGGTTCGGATTGCTTCGAGAATGGGTTGGATTGTGATATTCATACGTAATATCTTCTCATTTCGCGCCCGCTCACGCGGGGGCTTCTAAACTATGTCACTAGTAAGTGCTCGCTCAAAGATTGTGCTTACCGACAGTTTGCGCCAGTGATATAGTTTAGAAGCGCTCACACTTTCTCCGGCCCCGCCTTCTTAATCGCATCCGCCACATCGAACTGCTTAAAATTCTCGATAAAACTACCGATTAATGCATTGGCTTTTGTGCGATAAGCCTCTGCATCTTTCCATGTTTTACGAGGATCCAATAAATTAGAATCCACATTACGCAGCATCGTTGGAATTTTAATATTAAATCCCGGCAAAGTGATTAACGGATTTTCAGCAATTTTATTGGATACCGCTGCTTGCACAATCGCGCGCGTGGTGGGAATATCAAAACGTTTTCCGCCTTCACCGTACGCACCATTGGTCCAACCCGTATTGATTAAATAAACTTGCGCACCGGATTGATCAACACGCTTCATTAATAGTTCTGCATACACAGTTGCAGCGCGCGGGAAAAATGGCGCGCCAAAACAACGGCTGAATGTTTGTTTGATCGCACTCGTGCTACCCATTTCTGTGCTGCCCACTAATGCAGTGTAACCACTTAAAAAATAATACGCCGCTTGTTCGCGTGTTAATAATGCAACCGGTGGTAATACGCCATGTAAATCACACGTTAAAAATAAAACGGCTTTTGGAATGCCTGCTTGATTGCGTTCAATGCGTTTTTTAATATGCGCGCGTGGATAAGCGGCGCGTGTATTTTGTGTGAGAGAAACATCCGCAAAATTGGGTTCGCCTTTGTCATTTAAAATCACATTTTCCATAATCGCGCCGTCGCGAATGGCATTCCAAATGACAGGTTCATTTTTTTCGGATAAGTCGATGCATTTTGCATAGCATCCCCCTTCAAAATTAAATACTGCTTTTTCGCTCCAACCGTGTTCGTCGTCACCAATTAAATAACGCTCTGGATCTGCAGATAAAGTGGTTTTTCCTGTGCCGGATAATCCAAAAAATAAAGCCACATCACCCGCTTCGCCAACGTTTGCAGCGCAATGCATAGGCAATACATCATGTTCTGGCATCCAATAATTTAAAGCAGAAAACATTGCTTTTTTCATTTCACCGGCATAACGCATGCCGCAAATTAATACTTTGCGTTCATTTAAATTCAATATAACTGCACCATCAGAATTGGTGCCATCACGCGCAGGGTCTGTTACAAAATTTTGCACAGACATTAATGTCCATGCTTTTTTCTCATCTAATTTTTTTGTTGGATGAATAAATAAATGTTGCGCAAACAAATTTTGCCACGCGGTTTCGGTAACTACTTTTACCGGCAAGCATAATTCAGTATCAGCGCCGACTTGTAAATTTGACACAAATGTTTTTTTGTCGGATAAATATTTTTCAGCGCGATCCCATAATGCATGAAATAGGTCTGGTGAAATCGGTTGATTGATCGGACCCCAATCGACGGTGTTTGCAGTAATGTCATCTTTCACGATAAAACGATCTTTCGGTGAGCGACCAGTGCGTGCACCCGTAGTAACACACAGCGCGCCATTGGCACTTAAAACGCCTTCATTGTTTTCAATAGCATATTGAATTAATTGTTCAGTGGTTGGGTTGTTAACGTGTTCCATGAATACGCACCTTGATTAAGGAAAAAGTGGCTCATCTTACAAAATTAGATGCGTGCGGTCTACGATCTTATTTTTTGAGGCGTAGAGACGTCGATTCATCGCGATTCAAATCTGTGGCTGATGTCTTAGACTTAAAAAAATCAGAACGTTGTGCATTCCGCTGCCCATACTCTTGCAATGTTTTACACAACAAATCTTTTAAGTCGTCCCGGATAAGCACTCTATCATCGATCATTTCGGAGTTGATTTTTGTGTTTTTTTCGGTTTGCTCCAATCCCCATTTTAAAAAATCTGACATGTAGTAAATGCAAACTCGGATAGCGGCTTCCCTGTGGGAATCATGCGGGGTATGAGATAACTCTTTGATTAATTGATTTATTTGTTGTGCCAATAGGTTGAAATAATTTTTTTGATCGTCGACTGTTTCGCATTCTGCTAGTGATCGACCGATATCAAAAAACCTACTTTTTGCGCTCAGTTCTGGCATAATCCTGCTCCACATCGTGATATCTCGTGCTAATTTGAGTATAGGATGAGAATGGGGTTTTTGCTGGATTTAATAGTTTTTTAAGGTTTTTGGGTTATATTTGGGGTTATCAAACATAGAATTAGGGGGTATGGCGATGCCAGTACGAAAGCATAACGAGGCACCTAGCGCAGAACAGAAAGAACTTGCAAGGGTTGCGGCAATTAGCGCGCTTGATGAGTTGGAGCTTTTTGCTGCCGATGTGAATACACAGCAGAAGTTAAGCAGAAGACCTAACGGTGTGTTAGGTTACGACGCATCATCTTCTGAATTATTTCATATTACACCGGCTGCTGTTGGTCATCGGGCAGTTGAAACGTCAGTGAAAAGTATGTTGGAGTATGTTGAAAATTTTGCAGATAGTGGCAGAGAATTGGGCGACTCTCTAACCGCTTTTCTTGCAGGTATTATGGGCACTACAGATCCAGGGGCGTCGAAGCGCGAAAAATGTTTTGTACAAATTATTAATACGTTACGCGATGTAGAGATACAACTGAAACGGGATGGTATAACTGACCTGGGAGATGCATTGGGAGCTGTAACAGTGGCCAGTGGGTTGGCGCCTATTCTGATAGCGCAGCCAGCGCCAGCAGCCTCGGCAGCACAAGCATCAACAACAGCTCAAGAATCCCCGAATGCTTTTGATAAAAACCTTGATAAAAATGATAGAAAAAAGGTAATCGTAGCCACAATTGCGGCAATGGAAAGAGCTTTCCCGCTTCAAAACGCTACAATTACTGACTGGCAAGGATCTGTAAAATTTGCGGTTAATCAAAGAAATGTTCAGGTACAACCTGACGAGCCGGCAGCGGCAGGTCCTGCACGACGAGAACCTGATATTACAGCATCCTCTAATGGCAAAGTATTTACTGCTAACATAACCGTTACGATTACACCGCCAACACCACAGTCATCGGCGTCGACAGGGACACAACCATCAGCACCAGCTGCACAAACAATGCATATTACCATCAAACGCACATACGATGATGCTAACAAAACAGTTGTTCGCGACTGCCAATTGACCAATACAAATGCAGAACCATTAACTTGGGCACAAAAATGCGCTATTTTGGCGACGGTTTCAATGGAAGAACGGAAGGCTGTGTGTCGTCAAGAAGGTTTTCGTCCTGATACGAGAATTGCGCTTGAGGCACCTGTTGGAACGTCAGATGCCAATAAGCAAATTTTAGTTGATGCTTACCTTGCTGCTGGTTATACAGAAGTGCATTGTAAGATTGGCGCTAAGGAAGTGCACAGATCTGAACCTATTGCGCGTGAGGCGGTTGGTGAACCACAAGTTGGTAGTAACCCGCCAAATGACGAGGATGATGAGGAGATGAGTGAACTCGATCGGGGGGAGGGCCCCGACAGATCCCTGGGAAGGTAATCTCTAAAAACTTATCCATCTCGCTGATGGTGGCTATTGCAATGCCCTTACCGCGCATATGCTCCAGATCTTTTTTCAATCGTAGAGACGCGATAAATCGCGTCTCTACGAATCGCTTAATTTGTAAATATCATTTTTGAGTTCAGCTTTAATTTCACGCATTTCACTGAGCGTTTTGTAATTATCAGTTTCAATCATTTTATAATTTCTTTGTTAAAGCCAGTGAAGCCCTTTTCCCGATACACTGACTATCAAACTGCCCAACAAACCGACCGAAGAAATGACAGCACCTACACCTGTCCACACAACGGTTTTGATAGTGCTGGCATAATTGTGTTCGATTTTGTTATCAAGTTTTGAAGTTATTTGTATCATTTCGATTCTCAGTGCACCAATCTCAGTTTTTAATTCTGCTTTCGTCGCAGCAATCTCAGTTTTTAATTCTGCTTTCGTCGCAGCAATCTCAGTTTTTAATTCTGCTTTCGTGGCAGCAATCTCAGCTTTTAATTCTGCTTTCGTCGTAGCAATCTCAGCTTTTAATTCCGCTTTCGTCGCAGCAATTTCAGCTTTTAATTCTGTTTTCGTTGCAGCAATCTCAGTTTTTAAATCAGCCTTCGTTGCCAATTCATGTACTTTAAATTCTTCTTTTATATTTTCAACAGTCATCATCCGCTTGCGCAATTTGTCTTGCTTGAAATTCAGCTAACCCTTCTTTTACGCCAAACTCTCTGGATGTTTTGACAAATTCCAAAATATCCAAGCTTGGTTTTTTTGCAGGGAGCGTCATAATTCTATCCTTATTCTATCAATAACGGGGTCGTTAAAACAGCGTGATGATAGATTGTTTCAAGATTATTTCAATACCGTGTTTTGCACTATAATTCCTGCTACAATGCGCGCTCACTTATGAAAAATTAAAACCCATGAAAATTAAAAATTATAAAAATCATTTACTGATCGCAATGCCATCCATGCAAGGCGATTTTTTTTCCAAATCAGTGGTGTTTGTTTACGAACATACTGAAACGGGCGGCGCCATTGGTTTTACGGTGAACAAACCTTTGTCTGCAACACTCGGTAACGTGTTTGAACATTTAAATATTGAAATTCAAGATCAGCATGCGTCACAATTGCCTGTTTTTTCAGGTGGTCCTGCAGGGCCTGATCAAGGTTTTGTGATTCACGATCGCATGAGCTTGGCTGAAAACAAGGAAGACAGTGAAATTACCATTTCAACCACACGCGAAATTTTAGTGGACATTGCCAGTGGTAAAGGCCCTGATCATTTTATTGTGACATTGGGTTATGCAGGTTGGGAGCCCGGTCAATTAGAAGATGAAATTACGCACAATGATTGGTTGGTAACACCATTTCAAAAAGATATTTTATTTAAAATACCGATTGCGCAACGTTGGATGGCGAGTGCAAAATTGTTGGGTGTTGATATGAGTAAATTATCGAGTCAAACTGGGCATGCTTAATACTATTTTGGGATTTGATTTCGGCTTAAAACGCATCGGCGTCGCAGTCGGTCAAATGATCACACACTCTGCGAATCCGTTAACAGTTTTGCAAGCAAGAAATGGCGTGCCGAATTGGAATGACATAAAAAAATTAATTATTGAATGGGGTGTGGATGCATTGATTGTTGGATTGCCATTAAATATGGATGGCACCGAACAACCCATCACACAACGCGCAAAAGAATTTGGTGAGCAGTTAAAAACACATTTTGCATTACCTATTTATTTTGTAGATGAACGATTAACGACTGTTGCAGCACGCGATATAATGCACACACAATCAGACAAACGAAAACGATTTGATCGTGCGGATAGTATGAGTGCAATGTTGATTGTGGAGTCGTGGATGAAGGAAGTGTGAGGCACTTGCTAGTGATATAGTTTAGAAGCACTTGCGTGAGCGAGCGCGAAAGCAGAAAAACAGCAGCAATATTTTCATCGCGCTTGCTAACGCAAGTGCTTCTAAACTACGTCACTGGTGCGTGCTTGCTACAAAAAAATTGAGACCGGCGTAATTACCTCAAAAACAAGGTTTAAAACATGTTAAAACAAAAACCCCCCATCCTCCACCACCTCCTCACCATGCAATCGCTCAACAAAGATAAAATTACTTATCTCCTCGATCGCGCCGAATATTTTTTAAAAACCGCCATCGCCAAACAAGAAGTATTAACCACATTACGCGGCAAAGTGATTGCGAATTTATTTTTCGAATCCAGCACGCGCACACGTAATTCATTTGAAATTGCGGAACATCGATTAGGCGCTATCGTTTTATCACCCGACATGAAACAATCTGCCACTATGAAAGGTGAAATATTAATTGATACCATTCGTAATTTAGAATCAATGGGTGTGGCGCTACTCGTGATTCGTCACCCTGATAATCATCTCGCACAATTCTTAGCGTCAGAATTAAAAACAGTCGCCGCTGTCGTGAATGCAGGTGATGGCAGCAATGAACACCCCACGCAAACATTGTTAGACTTAATGACCATTCGGCAACACCATAAAGATTTTTCAACATTAACCGTTGCTATACTCGGTGATGTGTCGCATTCGCGCGTAGCACGTTCGTTAATTATCGGATTGCGTTTAATGGGCGTTACGAATATTCGGATCATTGCACCCTCATTTTTTACCCCGAAAGAAGAAGAATTAAACAGCATCAAAGTATTTCATTCTATGGAAGAGGGTTTGAAAAATGTGGATATTGTGTACGCATTGCGTATTCAAAAAGAACGCATGATCGCCGCAGATCTTCCAAAAGATGATCAATTTTTTAAAAGTTTTGGATTAACCGCTGAGCGTTTGGCTTACGCAAATCCCAATGCTATTGTGATGCATCCAGGCCCGATGAATCGCGGTATTGAAATCGAATCTTCTGTTGCGGACGGAGAACAATCTGTTATCCTGCAGCAGACGAAAAATGCAGTCGCCGTACGGATGGCGGTATTGGAAACATTGCTACAAGGATGATCATGACATCGGAAATAATCGAAGTGCCAACACTCTGGGATAAAGTTTTAAATTATTTGCGCGATGAAATTCCTGCGCAAAAATTTAATACATGGTTGCGTCCGCTGCATGCAGAAATTAATAACAATACATTAACGCTGTTAGCGCCGAATCAATTTGTTTTAGATTGGGTGAACGATAATTTTCTGGTAAAAATCACAGGCACATTGCGCGAGTTATGTGAAGGTGAGCCGCCCGTCATCAAATTACGTATTGGTTCAAAAAAACAAGATGATGACGGTGGTGATGGTGAAAATGGTGGCGGACAGAGCAAAATGTCTATCGTGCATTCGGATTCACACGCACACGCACACGCACACTCTGGCTCACAAAAAGCCTACACGCCGCATCAAAGTCATTTGAACCCCACTTTTCGTTTTGATAATTTCGTGGAAGGTAAATCCAATCAACTCGCGCGTGCCGCTGCGCAACAAGTCGCTGAAAATCCAGGGCAAGCATACAATCCTTTATTTTTATATGGGGGCGTTGGACTGGGCAAAACGCATTTATCGCAAGCGATGGGTAATTATATTTTAGAGAAAAATCCGCATGCCAAAGTGTTGTATTTACATTCCGAGCGTTTTGTTGCAGATATGATTAAAGCCTTGCAGCATAATGCCATGAACGAATTTAAAAAGTTTTATCGTTCCGTGAATTGTTTGTTAATCGACGACATTCAATTCTTTGCGAAAAAAGAACGGTCGCAAGAAGAATTTTTTCATACGTTTAATGCGTTGCTTGAAAGCAATCAGCAAATTGTATTGACCTGTGATCGTTATCCAAAAGAAATTAATGGATTAGAAGAACGTTTACAATCGCGTTTTGGTTGGGGTTTAACGATTGCAGTCGAACCGCCCGAATTAGAAACGCGCGTCGCTATTTTAATGGCAAAAGCCGAACAATCAAAAATTAATTTATCGAGTGACGTTGCCTTTTTTATTGCAAAACATATTCAATCGAATGTGCGTGAATTAGAAGGTGCGTTAAAACGTGTGATTGCGAATGCGCATTTTACACGTCGTGATATTACGGTTGATTTTGTGCGTGAAGCATTAAAAGATTTGCTGACGCTGCAAGCGAAATTAGTGACGATTGAAAATATTCAACGCACTGTCGCGGAACATTATAAAATTAAAGTCGCTGATTTATTATCAAAACGTCGTAATCGTTCTGTGACGCGCCCAAGGCAAATGGCCATGTCGCTCGCAAAAGAGTTAACTACGCATAGCCTGCCTGAAATTGGTGATGCGTTTGGTGGCCGCGATCACACAACTGTTTTACATGCGTGCCGTAAAGTGAAAGAATTGTTGAATGAGCATCTGGATATGCAGGAAGATTGGAAGAACTTGATAAGGATATTATCAGCATGAAATTAACCCTTCAACGCGAACAACTTCTCAAACCACTTCAGCTCGTTATCGGCGCCGTCGATCATAAACAAGCGATGCCGATTTTAGCCAATGTATTATTAGATCTGAATGACAAGCAATTATCCGTCACAGGTACCGATTTGGAAATTGAATTGATCGGGCAATCTGTGCTCACACACGCGCAATCACCGAACACGCGTTTAACCTTGCCCGCACGAAAATTAATGGATATTTGCAAAGCGTTGCCAGAATCTGCCTCCATTGAATTGTATCGAGACGACAATGATCGCATCGTTTTAAAATCAGGGCGCAGTCGTTTTACGATGTCATTGATGTCTGCAGATGATTTTCCTGCGGTGGAATCTTCTGAAGCGAATGTGACATTTTCTATTTCACAACAAGAATTATCAACGCTTTTGCATCGCACTGCATTTGCGATGGCGCAACAAGATGTGCGTTATTATTTGAATGGCATGTTATTTGAAATTTCAGATAATCAGTTGCGGGTTGTTGCAACGGATGGTCATCGTTTAGCGATGAATCAAATTAATATTGGTGTAGAGACGCGATTTATCGCGTCTCATCCTGTCGCATCTGCAGGTCGTTTACAGGTTATTATTCCCTACAAAGCCGTTATGGAATTAATGCGTTTATTAAAAGACGCCGATAAAACATTAACCGTGCACGTCGGCCAACATCATATTCGCGTATTATCAGATGATTTTATATTTACATCGAAATTAGTCGAAGGGCGTTTCCCTGAATACCAACGCGTCATTCCAAAAATGGGTGACAAACAAATTTTAATTGATCGCGATGTTTTAAAACAAGCATTACTGCGCACCGCTATTTTATGTCACGACAAACGCGGCGTGCAATTTGAATTATCCGCCGGTGTTTTAAAATTATCAGCCAACAATCCCGCGCATGATGCGGCTGAGGAAGAAATCGATGTGAATTACAGTGGTGAGCCGTTAGACGTTGGATTTAATATCACGTATTTGCTTGATGTGTTGCAGGTTGTTAAGGCCGGCCCTGTGCGATTAACATTAATTGATTCGAATAGCAGTATGCGCATTGATGAGCCGGGCAATGAAGATCAAGGGACGTTTGTTGTGATGCCGATGCGGTTGTAATTGTGGTTATGGTTTAACTGCCGTTGTAGCAGCCTCATCCGTGTGGTGATCGCGAAGATCTTCTCGAGTAGCGGGCCTTGACGAACGTGCTGAACCCGCTGACGTAAGGTCAGATCCGCTGGGAATGGCAGGAAATTCTACGAGTTCCCCGCCTGGCGCTTCCCATATAGCCGATGGTCGTTTTTTTTGAATTTGTGTATTTGCAGTCAATCGCCCTGAGCGTTCTGGCGTTTTTTGTATTGCTGGAAAGAAATGGGAAGTTACTGGTACGCGTCTTGCTGATACCGCTGGTAGGGACGGTGTAGAATTTTGTTGAGGATTCCATCGTTTTGCATTGACATCAGATGGGCGTCTTACCAATATTGCCGGGAGTGGCGTAGAAATTTTTTTATGTCTTTCGTTTTCATCATCCCTGCGTTTTAGTTCACGCTGAAGCTCGCGCACTGCTTTTTCAAGGCCTCTCATTCGTTGCTCATTGTTGGACGCATAAACATTTCTGAAATCGCGACTCATCCTGATTTTCTCCTGAGAGATTAACCGATTGCTTGCATTAAATCATCTTTAAGATCCTCAATTGATTCTATCCCAACCGATAAGCGAATAAAACCATCCGTAATACCGAGCTTTAATCGTGCTTCAAGCGGAATGGATGCGTGTGTCATGATGCCGGGGTGTTCAATTAAACTTTCAACACCCCCCAAACTTTCCGCTAGTGAAAATATTTTGCAACGTGATAACATTTTTTTGGTGTCATTCAAATTCATTTTGAGTTCAACAGAAATCATGCCGCCAAATCCATGCATTTGTTTTTTGGCGAGCTGGTGTTGCGGATGTGTTGTTAATCCGGGATAAAAAACGGTGTTGACGCAAGATTGTTGTGTTAACCATTGCGCTAATTCCATCGCACTATTGCAATGTCTTTCCATGCGCAATGCTAATGTTTTAATGCCACGTAATGCTAAAAAACTATCAAATGGCCCTAAAATTCCACCGACGGCATTTTGCAAATACGCGATTTTTTCCGATATATTTTTTTCGCGTGCAATCACAGCGCCACCAATAATGTCTGAGTGGCCATTTAAATATTTGGTGAGTGAGTGCACAACGATATCAAAGCCAAAATCCAGTGGTTTTTGTAAGATCGGTGTTGCAAATGTATTATCACACACAGAAATTAATTTATTTTTTTTCGCAATATCCGCTGTTATTTTTAAATCAATGACGGTGAGCATCGGATTACTGGGCGTTTCAATCCATAACATTTTTGTATTTTTTTGTACGGCTTTTTCAATGTTTTTTGGATCTGTGCAATCGACAAATGAAAAAGACAATCCCGCAGATCGTTTGCGCACCTGTTCAAATAAACGATACGTTCCGCCATATAAATCATGAGATGCAATGATGTGATCGCCGGGTTGTAATAATTCTAGAACAGTCGCAATGGCATTCATGCCAGACGCAAATGCAAATCCTTGCACGCCATTTTCTAAAACAGCCAAACAATTTTCAAGCGCTTGGCGCGTGGGATTTTGTGTGCGCGAATATTCATAACCTTTGTGAATACCGGGGGATTCTTGCACGTAAGTGGAGGTTGCAAAAATCGGCGTCATGATGGCGCCGGTGGTGGGGTCAGGCTCTTGACCGGCGTGGATGACTTGGGTGTTGATGTGGTATGCGGTTTTTTTCATGGGATCACCTGTTTTAGCTTTCGCGCTCGCTTACGCGAGGGCTTCTAAGCTTTATCACTGGTATATACTGTCGGCAAGCACGTGCTAGTGACATAGTTTAGAAGCACTTGCGTTAGCAAGCGCGATGAAAGCATTGTTATTGTTTGTTCTAGCCTCGTACTCACTAACGTGAGCGCTTCTAAACTACATCACTCGTGCAATGCTACATCATACCATTTTCAATCATCCATTTATCATCCACAAACTTCGTTAAATAATTACGAACCGAATCTGGTAAAATAACAACACAATTTTGTTCTTGCTTTAAAGCTTTTGCGGCTTGTATTGCAGCCCAAACAGCACCACCCGACGAACCACCCACCAACAATCCTTCTTCGCGGATTAATCGGCGCGCCATTTGAAAAGAATCTTTGTCATTAATTTTAATGTATTGGTCCACGAGCGAATTATCCAGCACAGCAGGTATAAAATCATAGCCAATGCCTTCTACTAAATAAGGTTTTATTTCTGTGCCGCCACCTAAAATAGAGCCGATTGGATCAACACCAATGATTTTTATTTTTGGGTTTAATTCTTTTAACTTTCTAGCAACGCCGGTAATGGTGCCGCCGGTTCCTGCAGTAATCACGACCATATCGATATTGCCGCGCATATCATCCCAAATTTCTTGACCTGTTGTGTCGTAATGAATTTGTGGATTTTCAGGATTGGCGTATTGATCCAAAATATGTGAATTTGGCATTTCTTTATTTAATTTTTTCGCGAGTGATATATGACTGTCAGGCGCATCCCATGCTGCTTCTGTAGGGGTGCGATAAATTTTTGCGCCAAGCGCTTCTAGTACTACTTGTTTTTCATGACTCATTTTTTCAGGCATGGTGATAATAACTTTGTATCCTTTTACCGCTGCTGCAAGCGCAATGCCAATGCCTGTATTACCCGAAGTGGGTTCGATTAATGTATCGCCCGGTTTAATGCGCCCAGATTTTTCTGCTGATTCCACCATGGCATATCCGATGCGATCTTTGACTGAGCCACCCGGATTTAAAAATTCGCATTTGGCATATAAATTACAGCGTAATTCATTGCCCACACGATTTAACTTAACCATGGGTGTTTTTCCAATGGCTTCTAAAATATTATTCAGCAACATGGCGCCTTCCTTTTATCTCATTATGCACGCATTCTATCGCAACTTGTAATATAATCCCACAACCCATTGTACGCCTCGGAGTTTATTGCCCAGATGAAAAGAATAACAGATTGCTCAGCGTGGCCTTTATTAGAAGCGCATTATCAACAGTTGCGTGGTATTTCTATTCGTCAATTATTTTCAGAATCTCCTCGTCGCTTTGCGGATTTTTCTTTTGATAGCAGCGGTTTGTTTGTTGATTATTCTAAAAATTGGATGACCGCAGAAACGATTGCATTATTGTGCGCGCTTGCACGCGATCGGGAATTACCACAAGCAATCACCACATTATTTTCTTCTGAAAAACATTTTGTTTTTCGATTACCATCGCATGCGCAATTACCTGAGGTGCAAGAAGAATTTGAAAAAATATCGCGTATTGCTGACCAATTAGAAAAAAAAGAATTGCGTGGATATAGCGGAAAACCCATTGATACGATTATACATGTCGGCATGGGTGGATCTGGTTTAGGCCCCGCTTTTTATTATCAAGCGATATCGCATGCACATAAGAATGCAACGTGCCATTTTCTCACAGAGTTTGATTTTTTTGCCGTGCAATCCGTGTTAGCGCTTTGCAATCCTGAAACAACCATTGCCGTTATTGTTTCAAAAACATTTACCACACAAGAAACACTCACGATTTACGAATCGATAAAACAGTGGTTATGTGATGCGGCGGGCAATGCACAAAAAGCGCAAGCGCATTTTTATGCAGTAACTGCTGGATATAATCACGCGATAGCCGCAGGATTTTTACAAACGCATATTTTAAAAATATGGGATTGGGTGGGTGGTCGTTTTTCAATTTGGTCCGCCGTGAGTTTTTCGGTGATATTGGCGCTGGGTGTCGACAATTTTAAACGTTTTCTGTCGGGCGCTCATCAAATGGATTTGCATTTTCAACAGACACCGCTTCAAAATAATGCGCCAGTGATTATGGCGTTGCTGGCTATTTGGTATAACAATTTTTTTCATGCGCATGCAAAAGCAATCATACCTTACAGTTCACGTTTGACCGCGTTGCCCATTTATTTGCAACAATTACACATGGAAAGTTTGGGAAAAAGTGTGACCACTACCGGCGAAAAAATTCAATATGCAACCGGTCGTATCATTATGGGAGATACAGGTCCGCGCAGTCAGCATAGTTTTCATCAGTTGCTCATGCAGGGCAGTCTTATGATCCCTGTTGATTTTATTTTGCCGTTGCGAGATGCCCAATTCAATGAGAGTGCGAACAACTATGACATTAAGCGCGCTGCGTATTGTTTATCGCAAAGCCAAACATTAATGCAAGGATATGAAACACCAAATACGATGCAAGCGATTTCGGGCGATCGTCCGAGCACGACCATCATCATGGATTGTTTGACGCCTGAAACATTGGGCGCATTGCTTGCGTTGTATGAACATAAGGTTTTTGTTAAGAGCATTATGTGGGATATCAACGCATTTGATCAGTGGGGCGTTGAGCGCGGTAAGCAAATTGCGAAGGAATTAATTACCTGTCTTTCTGAAAATAAAAAGTGTGATTCAGCAGACAGTTCAACGGCAGGTTTATTAGAAAGAATTTCGCGGCGATTATTAGAAATTTAAATATGTTATAAATCAATAAGTTATAATTCTAATGACAAAATCGCGGAGTATGAATTAACAAAATAGTGGAGTTTATATTGACAAAATCGCGGAATTCTTGGATACTGCCTCTTTTATGGCTAATATGAGAAGGGTATGTCGAACTATCGCCGTTGGCAAGAACCTACCATCGTTGAGGCATTGAAGACGCGACGGGTTGTGATTATTGCCGGCAGTAGGCAATGTGGAAAAACAACACTGTCAAAATCATTTGCTGCTGATACAGAATATCGCACGCTCGACGATAGATTATTGTTATCCGCAGCAAAGAATGATCCTGATGAATTTGTAAAACACCACAATCAATGTTTGGTTATTGATGAAATACAAAAAGCCGTTGAATTATTACCCGCTATTAAAAAAGTAGTGGATGAAAACAATCGACCCGGACAATTTTTATTAACAGGTTCGGCGAATATTCAGGCAATGCCTTGCGTTTCAGAATCTTTGGCGGGTCGGATTCGCACCGTATCGCTGCGACCTTTGTCACAAGGTGAAATTAATCGTCATCAACCTCATTTTTTTGAGCCGTTATTTTCAGAACAATTTGATCAGCTTAGAATAAAAAAAATCACGCGAGACGACATTATTGAAATCGCGTTGCGCGGCGGTTATCCAGAAGTTATACCGTTTTCACCACGTGATCGCCAACTGTGGCATCAAAATTATATGGATGCATTATTAGAGCGAGATTTAAAGGATATTATCCATATTCGTCGAATTGATGCGATGTTTCAATTGGTGCAAGTGGTTGCGACATGGTCAACAAAACCCATTGATATTTCCGCGATTGGCAGTGGATTATCATTGCAGCGTCATACGGTGGAAAGTTATTTTAATGCACTAGAAGCATTATTTTTAATTGACCGTATTCCGGCGTATGGAAAAACTGATTATGATCGCGTGGGAAGACAATCAAAATTAATCATGAATGATAGTGGTTTGATGTCATCGTTGTTGCGTTTGCGATTGGACGATGTTCGATTTGATGGCGATCGCGTTGGAAAATTAATTGAAACGCATGTGGGTAATGAATTACAAAAACACATCGATGCGGCGGATGAATCATATGTTCTTTGTCATTACCGTGATCGAGAAAAAAGAGAAATTGATTTCTTGATTGAAAATGAAAAAGGCAATTTTATTGGTATAGAAGTGAAAGCAAATACCAGCACAGATTTGGCTGATTTTAAGCATTTAAAATGGTTTCAAGAAAATTTAAAGCCGCCGCGAAAAAAGTTTATGGGTATTGTTCTTTATACGGGAAATCATATTGCTTCTTTTGGTGATGGATTATGGGCAATTCCGATTTCGACGCTGTATTGAAGGGATTTGTGTAGAGACGTCGATTTATCGCGTCTCAGGTTTTTGATTAACCGAGATGGCAAAAATAATCACATCCGGTTGAGTGTATTTATCACGCATCACAGTCGGTCAAAGATCTGAGACGCGATAAATCGACGTCTCTACACAAACTTTACGCTTTTAATGAGTTTATCTAATGGGGTTTATGTTTATGAAAATAACCACCGCTGTATTTCCCGTCGCCGGCATGGGCACGCGTTTTTTACCGGTCACAAAAGCGGGCCCGAAAGAAATGCTGCCGATCGTCGACAAACCTTTAATTCAATATGCGGTTGAAGAAGCCATTGCCGTCGGTATCAAAAAATTGGTTTTTATTACAAGTTCAGGAAAACGTGCGATTGAAGATTATTTTGATAGTAATTTTGAATTAGAAATGTTATTAGAACAAAAAGGTGAAAAAGAAATATTACACATAGTGCGAAATATTATTCCAGAGGATGTAAAAATTGTGTATGTGCGGCAAGCACGTCCGCGTGGTTTGGGTGATGCAGTATTGTGCGCAAAATCCGTAATTGGCGATGAGCCATTTGCAGTATTGCTCGCGGATGATGTGATGGAAAATTCTCATCACACTTGTTTATCTGACATGATTGCGCGCTATCATGAAACACAATCCAGTGTATTGGCCGTTGAAAAAATTCATCGTAAAGATACACACAAATATGGCATCGTCTCACTTGGCGATCATTCGCGCGTTGCAAACATTGTTGAAAAACCCGCACCAGAAAATGCGCCTTCTAATTTAGCAGTAACGGGACGATATATTTTAACGCCACGTATTTTTGATATGTTGGAAAAAACAGCGGTAGGTATGGGTGGTGAATTACAATTAACCGATGGACTCGCTGCATTATTGGAACATGAAATGATTACCGTTTGCACGCTCAAGGGACATCGATATGATTGCGGTAACCGGATAGGTTTTTTGCAAGCCACCATTGATTTCGCGTTAAAAAGACCGGAGTTTGAAAAACCGTTGCGGGAATATTTGCGGAGTATTGTGAGTGAAATGAGTGAGACCGTTTAAACTGCATTATGAAATATTCGACGCCCTACGAATGAATGCAATCGATATTAACGCCAAGACAAATCCAACGGGTAAAATAAGCATCGCGCTTTGAAATGCGACATGTGGATACACAGGTGTATTATGGATTGTATGCGAAGCGTAATGATCCAATATCCATCCATATAATATCTTAACCAACGCCGCACTACCCATGATAATGATGGATGCAATACTGGTTGCAGTTGCAGCGAGATCAATTCTATTGTGTTCTACAATCACAGAGTATCCAATGCATTGTGCGCTGGATGTGATTCCTAACAATAAAAACAAAAATGATAATAAAAATATATTATTACTCGCTGAAAAAATAATAAACGATACAATAGGTAGAGATAATAACGCACCCATGATCATCGGAAGATTTTTTCTTTTCTTTGCACGTTCAGAAAAGTAGCCAAACAAAGGCGATCCAAAGATGACACCGACAAAAATCATCGAAGCAACGAAAGTAGCTGTGACATTCGAAAAATGATGCGTTTCTTGTAAATACAATCCACCCCATAAAGCGCCTAAAATACAAATGGGTAAATTCATCAATGCGATATAAAAACCAGAAACCAGTGTTTGTGAATTTAATAATGCCAATTTAATTTGTTTAAAAATAGAAATCGTATTTTTATTTTTAATAGTAGTGGGCGACTTACTTTTTACATTAAAAATAATATTAGTAAGAATAACGGCGCCAAACAGGGTCAGTACTCGTAATGCAATGCGCCATGATGTGTGATCTGTTAAATAAGCAAATGGTGTTTGCGCGATAAAACCGCCTGAAACCGCGAGTGTAACTAATAATCCTGTTGCTAATGACAATTTATCAGGAACCCATTCACTTGCTAATTTGATACAACTCAAAAATGCAAATGCACCGCCGACACCTGATAGTAATCTCGCAAACATAGCGAGATCAAAATTATGCGCGTAAGAAAATAAAAGTGTTCCTGACATCGATATGCTCATCGCAAAGACAATTACTTTTTTTGGATTCAGTCGATCCAATAAAATACCAGCGGGAAATAGCAAAATAATTTGCATAAGAAAATAACACGAGGCTAATTTTGCAAGTGAATATGCTGAAATATGAAAACTATTAAGCAACTGTGTTGGTATTGCGTTAAATAACGTCATCTGAATATATTCGTAAAAGAAATACATGCCAGCAGAAAATACCATAAACCATTTTTTAAAATTCGATCCCGGTGCTTTCATGTATTATTCCTTTATTGCCTATTTTGGTATTTTGCCTCGATATTTTCGAAGGTTTTTAACACCTGTTCTTTTGCCTTTTTACACTGATACAGTGAGCTGGTTTTTAATAAGAAATTTTCAGGGATTTTAACAGCGGAATTTGAGAGCGCAAGCTTTTTATGTATTTTAAAAAATTAAAAGGGAGATTTTTCACATGTATGAAAACTGTGATGTTTATCTAGAGGGAAGTATAAATGTAATGCCCGTGATTTCAAAAGCTAATTTTTCAGAGACAAAAATTGTTATAAGCAGACAGAGGCAAAATACCGATGATGCTGAATACTACAGCATAATAGTAAATTGGCGTGATGCTGTACAGATACTTAATTATGGACACCAGGGTATGTTCGTAATGATTTACGGTGTTTTAAGAACGCGTCATCAACTTGAAATAGTGGCTGAAAAAATCAGCTTTATAGGTTATAGAAATCCGGGAGATAATAAAGTAAATTCAAAACATTTTTTTCATTGGTCAAATAGATCGGCAAATGGTGCATTTTTGATTCATTAAAAAAGGAATATTTTATGCATCATAATAGAAAACTCGCCCTGGAGTTTCTATCTTGGAAAGAGGCAAGAAAACATTTAAGCGGCCTTAACCAAGAGCTATGCGGAATAATTGATGAATGGAGTCCGGATGATAGTTTTGGATTTTATAAAGCATCATATAAATACGGTGATTTACTGCTTGAAGAAGGTAAATTATGTTTGCCAATGCTTGATGGCGATACTGCCTTTTTGTCCGATAATCGCATTCCGCAAAAAATTCGGGAAGATTTAAGCTACAGTTCATTTCCAATTGGATTCCCGTTGCAAAAAGCAACTGAAGTTTATATTGAATTAAATCAGCGTGTCATACCGCTGATTGTTTTTCCGGCTGGTGTACCGCTCGGATTATTGGAAACATTAGATCCCATTGAATCTTACTGTATTAGAAATATTTGGAATGTTTCGATTGGCTCAAGATCTGCGTTCATGTTACCCAAAATATCTGATAAAAAAATCCATTCTAAACTAACAAAGGAATTTAATTTATCTATCACAAAGCCGAATTCACAATTTGACCACTTTAAAATTTTTAAAGAATTGTCGAGAAGTACGCAGTTCATAGATGATTCGTGGGGTTGCGATATTCTTTTTTTAACAAAAAAATGGTTTGATCGAGATGTGAAAAATTATCACTGGCTCCGATTCAGTCATTATTTGAATGAATATATGGTTCATTATTCTTCATATGCCAGGAATAAATCCACCGTAGAT